>Ga0074044_10000535_pt1 | contig 36573 bp, 33 predicted proteins | sample BogForMeECP23OM1_FD_94443 | JGI IMG/M metagenome (GOLD analysis project Ga0074044, IMG submission 94443) | Bog forest soil microbial communities from Calvert Island, British Columbia, Canada - Bog Forest MetaG ECP23OM1 | ecosystem: Environmental > Terrestrial > Soil > Wetlands ...
CAAAGGCGGGCACATGTTTGGAATGGGATCGAAAACGATAGTGGGACTGGATGTAGGCTCTTCGAGCATCAAGGCCGTCGAGTTGAGGAAGACGCGCACTGGAATCGAAGTGGCGCACCTGGGGTTGGAGCCGATTGCGCCCGATCTGGTGGTCGATTCCATGATCGTGGACTCGGGCCAGGTTTCGAGCTCGATCGCCAAGCTGTTCACCGACACGCAGATTAAGTCGAAGGCGGTGGCGACGGCGGTGAGCGGACACTCGGTGATCGTGAAGAAGATCTCGCTGCCCTCGATGAGCGACCAGGAATTGGCCGACACCATTCAGAAAGAAGCGGCGCAGCATATCCCGTTCGATCTGGCCGATGTGAATCTCGACTACCAGATTCTTTCGGAAGATGCGAGCAGCCCACAGATGGACGTGCTGCTGGTGGCCGTGAAAAAAGACAAGATTTTGAACTACACCAACGTACTCTCGATGGCGGGCAAAACTCCAGCTATTGTGGATATCGATGCGCTGGCTTTGCAGAATTGCTACGAGTACAACTACGAACCCGCGCCGACGCAGGTGGTGGCATTGCTGAACCTGGGCGCGAGCGTGATGAACATCAACATCGTGAAGGGCACGACGCCGCTGTTTCCGCGCGACGTTTCGGTGGGCGGGCATCAGTACACCGACTCGCTGCAGAAGGAACTGGATTTGAGCTTCGACGATGCGGAATCGCTCAAGCTGGGCAAGAAGGTGGGCACGGTGCAGGACGACGCGAAGACGCCGATTCTGCAGCAGGTGACGGAAATTATCGTGCTCGAGATTCAGAAGACGTTCGACTTCTTCCGCGCCAGCGCGGCGGGCGAGCACATCGAGAAGATTTACCTGGCCGGGGGTTCGGCGAAGGTTCCCGGCCTGGTGGAAGCGCTGCGACAGGAATTCTCGATGCCGGTGGAGTTGTTTAACCCGTTTCAGAAAGTAGTGGCTCCGGTGGAAGGCGCCGGGGCGGAACTGGTGGAGCAGAACGCGGGCCAGTTGGCAGTGGCCGTGGGTTTGGCCCTGAGGAGCTTTGAAAAGCTATGATCCGAATCAATCTGCTGGGTGGTGCGAAACCGAAGGGCAACAAGAAGAGCGCCGGACCCGCCGTCAGCATGCCAAGCTTCGAACTGGGCGCTTGGGCGGGGCCGCTGGTGCAGGTGGCCGCGGTGCTGGCGATTGCGGGGGCGGTCAACTTCGGGTACTGGTACCGGCTCGACCGGGAGAAGAAAACGATTGAGGCGCAAACCCGGGCCGCAGAACAGAAAAATCACGAACTCTCCGACATCAAGGTGCGCTTTCTGGAGAGGCAGAAGCAAAAAGATGCTTATCAGCGGCGGGTGGATGTGATTGACCAGCTGCGCAAAGGGCAATCGGACGGCACGGTCAACCTGCTCTCGATGATCGGCGATACGGTCAACGGCACCGAGGCAGTGTGGTTGAACAGCCTGACGGATCAGGGGACGAAAGTGGACCTGGACGGGACGGCGCTGAGCGCCGATGCCGTGGCCAACCTGATTTCGAATCTGCAGAAGACAGGCTTCTTCAAGAGCATCGAGATCAAGGAAAGTTATCAGGACGACACGATCAAGGACATGCAGGCGTTTTCGTTCCAACTGACCTGCACGAAGTCGTAAAGGCGGAACCGACTATGAATCTGGGCGAAATGACAGGGTGGAAGCTGCTCTTAGTTCTGACCATGGTGGCGGTGGTGGCCAGCGGCGGCCTTTACTACACGGTCTATAAAACGCAGCGCGATCAAAACGCGGCAGCGCAGATGAAGCTGGATGCGAAGCGGCGCGAGAACGCGGAACTGGAAGCCTACAAGCCGAAACTGGCGGACATCGAGCGCCAGCTGGCGAGTTTGAAGCAGCAGCTGGAAATCGAGCGGCGCATCGTGCCCGACGATAAGGAAGTCGACAACTTCATGCGCATGGTGGACGGGGAAGCGCGCAAGTCGGGCGTCGAAATCCGGCGCTATACTTCGAAGCCGGTCACGGCGAAAGAGTTTTATACCGAAGTGCCGTTCGAGGTGGAGTTCGACGGTCCGTACTACTCGTTGCTGGGTTTTTTCGATCGCCTGGGAAAAGTGGAACGCATCATCAACGTGTCGGGGCTGGCGGTGTCCTCGACCCGCAGGCCGTCAGACGCGAAGGTGAAGCATACGTATCAGTACGCGCCGGGTGAAACGGTAGTGGCCACTTGCCTGACCACGACGTATTTCAGCCACGATCTGGACCCGGGAGCGCCAGCCGGTCAACCGGCAGCACCGGCGAAGAAGTAGGAGAGACATGATGAAGAAGAAGCCAGCGATCACGATCTTGGCGACAATTCTGGTTTCGGTGCTGGGGGCGGGCTTGGCCTGGGCGCAGAGTCCGCGCATCATCCAGAACACGCGGGACACCATGAACGCGGTGAGCAACCACCAGGCGGCTGCATCGAACCAGGCTCTGAGCGTTCACGAAAGCGTTCCGTCAGCGGCGAGCGCTCGCGCGGTGAAGAAGCCGGCATCGAAGAAACCGGCGTCCGCGACGAAGGCTGCTGTTTCCTCTCCAGCACACGCGTACTCGCGGGAAGCACGGGAGCGGCACCACTGGCGACGGGGCGGGGCGGTGTTAGTCGGCGGAAGTGTGCCGGGAGATCCAGCTGCGGGTGTCGCTGAAGAACAGCCGGTCGACACCACGGCTAGCGCAGACGCAGCTGCGGCGGGCGCGGAAGGCGGGGCGAACGGGAGCGATGAGGTTGTTCCCGACAGCAAGTACGCCGCCAACGGCAGACGGGATCCTTTCATCAGCCCGGTGGTGAGCCACACGGGTGGATCGGGCTGCAGCACAGGCAAGAAGTGCCTGGAAATCGGCGCCATCAACCTGAGGGGCGTGGTGCATAGCGAAAACGGATTCATCGCGGTGGTGAGCAATGGCATGAACAAGGCTTATTTCCTGCGGGAAAACGATCCGGTGTTCAACGGTTACGTGGTGAAGATCACGGGCGACTCGGTTGTGTTCCAGGAAACCGTGCAAGACCGGCTGGGCAAGTCGTTTACACGGGAAGTGGTGAAGAAGATTACGGCTCCGGCGGTGTAGGCCTGGAGGCAAGCGTAAAAGGCAAGAGTGCGAAGCAATGGGTTCGTGGAAAACAAGTTCCAGGAAATACGTTTCAGGAAACGCGTACTAGGAAAGACGTACTAGGAAACACATGGAGGCGATAGGGCCTCGCATGGGGAGATAGGGAAATGCGAAAGCAACTGCTGGGTCTCTTGGTTCCGCTGATGGCGTTCGTATTGATCGCCGCCGCGGCTGACACGACGGGCAAGGGGGTGGCGGCGAGCGCTCGTTTGCAGACGCTCGGGGTCACCGACGGCCACGATGGATTGCGGGTCGAGTTCAAGGCGCAGGGCACACTGGCGCCCAAGGTGTCGACTCTGGAAAATCCGGCACGCATCGTCATCGACCTTCCCAACACCGTGATGGCCACGGCGCAGAGCCACATCAGCGTGGGCCGGGATGGGGTGAAGGACGTCCGCGTGGGCATGGACGGGCAGGTTCCGCCCAATACGCGAGTCGTCGTTGATCTGATGAATCTGGATCAGACCGCCAGCCGGCAGCACGAACTGGTGACGGGGCCGGACGGCAACTTCATTCTTGAAATCCACGACGCGGTGCTGGCGCATCGGCCAACGTTGGCGCCCACGGCCAAGGCAGTGGCCGCGACGGCAGCGCCGAAACCGGTTCCGGTATCGGCTGTCGCTAAGTTGGCTCCGGGAGCGTCGACTCCGGCAATCTCGGCGAACCTAACCAAGGCTGCGACGACTCCTGCGGTGGCGGAGAACACGGAGAAGCCGGCGGACTTGGCGTTGGTTGAGCCGAAATTCTCGGTGAAACCGGCCAAAGCTGACGAGGGAGTTAACGACAAAGTTAACGACAACGCCACCAAGCCAGTGGCCAAGGCCGAGGAAGCAGCGAGCCGTTTTGCCGACAAGACGGCGGCGGAACTGGTTGCCATTACCAGCAATGCCGCGATGGGACAAGCTGGGGGCACCGTGCCCGTGCAGCCGGCCGTGAATCTGGCGGCAGAGCAGAAAACCCAGATGGAACAGCCGAAGCCGGCGTCCAACGGATCGAAGTACACCGGCGAACCCATCTCAGTGAACCTTAAGGATGTGGATCTGAAAGATTTCTTCCGGCTGATTCACGAGATCAGCGGATTGAACGTGGTGCTCGATCCCATGATCCACGGCAACCTGACCATCGTGCTCGATGACGTGCCGTGGGATCAGGCGCTGGACATCGTGCTTAAGAACAACGACCTGTCGCGGCAACTGGATGGCAATGTGCTGCGCATCGCCACGGTTGAGACCTTGCGCCATGAAGCCGAAGGCCGGCGCGCGCAAATCGATGCCGAAGCCCTGGCGGTCGATAAAGTCAGCATCACGCGCTTCCTCAGCTACGCGCACGCCAAGGATTTGTTGACACCGGTCAAGAAGTTCCTCAGTCAGCGGGGCGACATTGTGGCGGACGAGCGCACCAACTCCATTATCGTTTCCGACATACCGGCGGTTCTGCCGCAGATCGACCGCATCATCCAGCAGATGGACCGCAAGACGCAGGAAGTAGAAATTGAAGCGCGGGTAGTGGCGGCAACGCGCAACTTTGCCCGCGACATCGGCGTGCAACTGGGCTTGGGCTGGGGCAACGGCACGACCTCGATCGGCGGCGCACCCAACGTTGGCTCGTCGTCGGTTTATCAGGGCGTGCAAAGCCCGTTCTACTACACGACCAGCAGCGGATCGGCGGGAAGCTCGATTCCGCTGTTTTCGAATCTGGGCGCAACCGGGCCGAGCAGCGGTCTGCAGCTGATCAACGCCACTAACAACATGCGGATCGACATGATTCTGACGGCGGCGGAATCCCGCGGCTTGCTGAAGGTTCTGTCCCGTCCGCGCATCGTGACACAGAACAACATTCAGGCGGTGGTGAAGCAGGGTTTCAAAATCCCGATCATGACCGCGGCCTCGCTGGGCGCTCCGGCGACGGCGACTTATGTGGACGCGTTTTTACGTTTGACGGTGACTCCGCAGATCACGTCGGAAGGAACCATCTTCCTCAACGTGGATGTGGAAAACACCTTGCCCAACTTTGGCCAGGAAGATCTGGAAGGCAACCCGGAACTGATCACCCAGCAAGCCACCACGCAGGTGCTGGTGACCGACGGCGGCACGGTGGTGATTGGCGGCGTGATCCAGACGCAGAACACGCTCAGCCTGGCGCAGGTGCCGGTGCTCGGGGATATACCGTTCCTCGGCAACCTGTTCAAGCATCGTTCGGTAACCACGCAAACCCAGGAGTTGATCTTCTTCATCACTCCACGCATCGTGCAGACATAAACTCGGAAGCACGAAGTTAAAACCAGCCATCGCCGCCGGCGTTCTCGGAGAATCCGCTGAGAGCCCGGCGGCGTTGCTTTTGCTGCGTGCTTCGAGCCACGAGCTTCGAGCTTGAAGCCTTCAACTCGCAGCTCGTAAGCTCGAAGCTCGCAGCGGTCGTCCTGCTAAAATCCCGCTATGGATCACGCTGGGCGGCTTGGCCGCCTTCGATCTGGGCTCGAAGAGAATGATCTCGACTGTTTGCTGGTGACGCATCTTCCGAATGTTCGCTATCTTTGCGGCTTTACCGGCAGTGCGGCTGCCTTGCTGATTTTGGCTGGTGGCGCCTTCCTTTTCACAGATGGCCGGTATCGCACCCAGGCAAAGGCGGAAGTTAAAAATGGGAACCTGAATGATAAAGATGTGAGCATTGTTGTCGCACGCAAGTCTCCGCTGGTGGCGGCTGCGGAGTGGTTGGCGGCGCGGCGGAAGAGTTCGGCGCGAAAGTCTTTGTCGTTATTTTTGTTAGGCGTTGAAGCGGAGTGGATCAGCGCCGGGATGCGCGACCGGTTAGCGTTGCTGTTGAAAGGGAAAGCGAGGGTGCGTCCTGCGCCGCCGCTGGTCGAGCGTGCCCGCATGGTGAAGGATGCGGCCGAGATCCTGCGCATCCGGCGGGCGGTGGAACTCGGTGCCAGTCTGTTTCAAGTTGCGTGCGGCAAGATTCGGCCGGGCGTGAGTGAGGTTGAGGTGGCTGCCGCCATGGAATACGAGGCCCGTTGTGGCGGCGCCGAAGGGATGTCGTTCGCGACCATTCTTGCTTCCGGAAAGCGATCGGCGATTGTGCACGGCCGCGCTTCAGCGGCGCGCATTCCCCGGCGCGGGTTCGTGGTCTGCGATTTTGGTGTTATACTCGCCGATTATTGTTCGGATCGCACGCGAACTGTGCATGTCGGGCGTCCGTCGCGAGAGGCTCGGCAGTTCTATGAGGCGGTGCTGGAGGCGCAGCAGGCCGCGATCGCGGCAGTTCGACCGGGCGTGACTGCCGGAGAAGTGGACCGTGCCGCGCGGCGTGTGCTTGGTAAGCGGAAACTGGCCCGGTACTTCACCCATTCCACCGGCCATGGTTTAGGATTAGAGATACACGAAGCGCCCCGCCTGGCAGCCGGGCAAACCCAGAAACTGGAACCGGGAATGGTGATTACGATTGAGCCGGGGGCGTATGTTCCGGGGAAGTGGGGCGTGCGCATCGAGGATGTGGTGGTGGTTAGGGCTTCGGGCTGCGAAGTGCTGACGGGGACGGATAAGGAACTGGTTGTGATTTAGCGACTGCTGGTGTGGTGACGGGGCTTCGCCCCGTCCTGGCGGGGCAGCAGAGCCCCGCTACCACACAAGTTGTACTCTATATGAATCCGGCATCGTAACAATGCCGCAACGGAACCCGCCTTATACATGAATCAAAAAGAGCTGAAGGAACTCATCGAGTTCTTAATCGAAAAAGACATCGCTGAATTTGAGTTGGAACGCGGCGATGTCAAAGTGAAGATCAAGCGCGGCGCCGAGCCTTCCTTTGCGGCGCCCGACCCGCGCTATTTTGCAATTCAATCTCCGCCGGCTTCTATGCCTGGTCCGGCTTCGGCTCCCGCGCCTGTTTACGGACGAGCGGATTCGGCGGCGAGCGCGGCTGCGCCTGCATCTGACGAGGGCTTGCACATTGTGCACTCGCCGATCGTCGGCACCTTTTATGAATCACCGTCGCCCGGGTCTCCACCGTTTGTGAAAGTCGGCGATACGCTCGAAGTGGGCCAGGTATTGTGCATTGTGGAAGCGATGAAGCTGATGAACGAAATCGAATGCGACGTGGCGGGGGAGCTAGTTAAGAAACTGGTCGCCAACGGCCAACCCATCGAGTACGGCCAGGAACTGTTCACGGTGCGGCCAACCAAATGAGATCGGGTCATCGGGTGATCCGGCCATCGGGTGATCGAAAAGCGGGGCGGTGCTCTTAGATGACCCGATGGCCCGATCATCCGATGACCCGATTCTCCGGAATTCAAAGAAAATCCTAATGTTTAAGAAGATTCTGGTAGCAAATCGCGGCGAGATTGCGCTGCGCGTCATTTGCGCATGCAAGGAACTCGGTATCCGCGCGGTCGCAATCTACAGTGAGGCGGACCGGAATTCGTTGCACGTGCGTTTTGCCGATGAGGCGATTTGCATTGGGCCGCCGCAACTGGCGCTGAGTTATCTTAACGTTCCGGCCGTGATCAGCGCGGCCGAGATTGCGAACGTCGACGCCATTCATCCCGGCTATGGCCTGTTATCGGAAAATGCCAACTTCGCCGAAGTCTGCGAAGCCTGTCATATCAAGTTCATCGGGCCGACTCCGGATGTAATCCGGCTGATGGGCGAAAAAGAGAAAGCCCGCGCCGCCATGAAGCAGCACGGCGTGCCGATTCTTCCCGGGTCGGATGGCGTGGTTGCGTCTGCGGAAGAGGCGCGCGAGTGGGCGCGGAAGGTGGAGTTTCCGGTCATTCTGAAAGCCACGGCGGGCGGCGGCGGACGCGGCATGCGTATTGTGCGCAATGAAGATGAATTGCCCACGCTTTACCGCCAGGCGCAGTCGGAGGCGGCGGCCGCTTTCGGCAACGGCGATCTCTACCTGGAGAAATATGTCGAGAACCCGCGCCACATCGAGTTCCAGGTACTGGCGGACGAACACGGCAACGTGGTCAGCCTGGGAGAACGCGAGTGCTCGATTCAGCGGCGTCATCAGAAGCTGCTCGAAGAATCGCCGTCGGTGCGGATGACGCCTGAGTTGCGCAAGGAAATCGGCGATGTCATCAGCAAGACGCTCAGCACCGTCGGCTACCACAACGCCGGCACCATTGAATTCCTCATGGACCAGAAGCGGCGGCTTTATTTCATCGAGATGAACACGCGCATCCAGGTCGAGCATCCGGTCACGGAAATGGTCACGGATGTGGATCTGGTGAAGAGCCAGATCATGATCGCGGCGGGCGAGAAGCTGAGCGACGTGTTGCAAGGCCCCATCGTGCATCGCGGACACGCGATTGAGTGCCGCATCAACGCCGAGCATCCGGAGAAGTTCACGCCCTCGGCGGGGAAGATCACAACGTTTAATCCTCCGGGAGGGACGGGCGTGCGCATCGATACGGCGGCTTATGCCGAAGGCACGATTCCTCCTTATTATGATTCGCTGATTGCGAAGCTGGTGGTGCGCGGCAAGGATCGCAGCGAAGCCATCTCGCGCATGACTCGCGCGCTCGGGATGTTTATCGTGGAAGGAATTTACACGACGATTCCGCTGCACCGGCGGATTCTGGCTGATCCGGATTTTCGCGCGGGGGATTTCGATACGGGGTTTATCGAGAGATTTCTGGCGAAGGGGAAGTAGGTTGGTGGGCGGATGGTGAAGCTTCGGGGGTGCGCGGCCCCCTGCCCATGATCGCTTCGATTCGGAATTGAAGCTTGGATACTATTTCTTCGACGTCGGCGTACACGATCGTGTTGTATTGGCGTGTGTCGAAGTGAACCTTATCCAGGTCCGACTCACTGCATAGCCAAATCACTGGGCGACCCAGGCCAAGCATGAATCCCGCTTCAAAATAAACGCCGTTCCTCTGGCCGGTAAGGTCGGCGACCAAGAATTTGGACTGACGGATTCTCGCGATGATCTCGTCGTCAATTCTATTAACATGCTCAACTTCATCTATGCGAACAGGAATGTACCCGGCGGCAGCGATAGCGGATTCAATGGACTCCTTCACTGCGTCCTGCGAAGAGTGGAACCACATTGCGATAAAGGCGTTCGAAGAGTCCGCTCCGGACTCCCCGATCCGTTCAAGCTCTTGCCATCCCGTCGGAGTCAACGCGCACGGCGTCTCCGCATCCAACAACCACTCCACCGCCGCCAGGCCCGTTCCCTCAAGGGCACGAAGGTAGAAATCCGCTTCGTCTCTGTTCTTGGCACACAAGATGGAATAGTCGTGAGTAGAGTCGAGTCGAACCTGCTGCCCTGGATATTCACTCAGGCCAGCAAGGTGTTTGAGCAGCATTTGAAGTTTCTCGTTAATTGAGGGATCGCGGCTCTGAGCTATCTTTTCTAAATCGTCATAGTCGTACATGGGAAAGAATGAAGTATCTTTCTTCCCGAGTCCCCTTTCGGAAAGGGATCGGAGATGAAATGAAAGTTTATAGCCGAGTTGTTTTGCGCGAATGTCTCCGAAAAATGGTTTTGCATGAAATGCAAATCTAAACTTTCCACACACAGGGCAGACGATCAGTGTCGGGGGATTGACTGGGTCTGCTGGCGTGCGGTCGCTGTTTTCGAAGCATGAAGAGCCGCAAATGGGACACGAACTGTTCCTACTGTACTCGCTGATCCCTCTGTACATCGGATCCTCACCTACGCAGAAAATCCAATTCTAGCAGCGGTTTTGAACTGACGAAAAAAGAAGCGGCCCGCTGAAGCCATCATCATCTAACCCAGCTGAAGCGCATACCAATCCGAGAGTTGCGCCATGGATCCCCGCCTGGAACAGTTGAAGGCAAGTCTGGAGTCAGCGGTGGAAGGCATGTCCAGCGAGCAATTGAGCTGGCATCTTCCGGGGAAGTGGTGTGCGGCGGAAGTGCTGGAGCATTTGTACCTCACCTACACCGGAACGATTCAGGGATTCGAGAGAGTAATGACAAAAGGAAAGCCGCTGGCTTCGCGGCCATCCGTGGCGCAACGCGTGCAGACCTTCGTAGTCGTGGGATTAGGCCACCTGCACGCCGGACGGAAAGCGCCCGCCATAGTCCAGCCGAAAGGCCTGCCGGTGGAGCAGGTGCGAAATGAGATTGGGGAAAAGCTTGCGGCAATGGACGCGATCATCGCGCAGTGTGAAGTGCGCTTCGGACCTTGGGTTCAGGTGCTCGACCATCCGATTCTGGGTCCGCTAACTGCGATGCAGTTTAGAAAGCTTCATCTGGTGCATGGACGGCATCACCTGAAACAGCTTCTCCGGCTTCGTGAAAGCGCGACGAGACAAATGGGCTGAACGCGGGCCAGCGCGGTCTTTGTTCTTGTGTTCTTGAAGAGTCGTCTGGATAGGACGCCAGTTCAATGGCATTCATTTGGAATGGGGGTCCCATGAAGCCGACCTGTCTCGTCGCCGTCCTGGTCTTTCTCGTGACCTGCTTCGCGGCATCAGTCTGCGCCCAAACCCACGACAAAGATAAAGCTAAGAAGGATGAAATTCCGATTGAACGCTGCGATCGCCTGCCGGTCGTCATCGTGAAGGCTGCGGGAGAAAGCCGGCGGTTTTTGCTCGATACGGCGGCCACCACAATCCTCAATCTGAAGTCTTTCACGTCGGGTGAGTCCAAGCAGGTCCGAATCTATTCGTGGAGCGGAGGCGCGGCCACCAACGCCCGCGAAGTTTTCTTGCCCGAGGTGGAACTGGGCACGCATAAGCTGCGCGACCTGAAGCTCCCGGCGATTGACCTGAGTGCCATCGGCAAGGCGTGTGGCGGGCAGATCGACGGCATCCTGGGTGTGGATTTGCTCGATCAGATGGGGATGACCATCGATTTGAAGCGGCGAATCGCGGTGCCCGCGCAATCCGCCGCGCAATCCCTCGATCAAGTCAAAAATGAGCCGCCAGATTCCGCAGAGGTATTGGCAGAGGCGGAACAGGACCTGGGGGCCTGCGAGGTAGCCTTCAATCATGGAGACGAGAAAGCGATGGCCGAGTGCTATGACGCGGAGGTCGTTTTTTATACTCCGCATGGCGAGTACCGGGGACGCGACGCGGTCATTCGTTACCTGAGCCAGCGTTATTTCAAGTTCGCTCCCAAACTGCATTATGACGCGATGCCGCACGACATACGCGTCTTCGGCGACGTCTTGTGGTTCTCCTATGATTTCTGGATTGATAACCCCGAAGAGCGCCTCAGTGGGCACGGGACGACCATGTGCCGAAAGGATGCAGGAGGCCGGTGGCGCATTATCAACGTGAATAATTCCGTAAAGGAAGCGGCCGCTGCCCCTGACCCGGTACACTGATCCGGTACCGTGAACGCTGCTCTCCTACACAAGGCGATGGTCTCGCTGCCGCGTTTGTACGCAATCCTGGATGCGTCCTGCTTCTCTGACGGCAGCAGTTTGTTTGAGGCGGCCGAGGAACTTGCCGCTGCCGGCTGCTCGCTGCTGCAATATCGCAGCAAGTCTGGAAGCGCGCGCCACATGCTTGATGAAGCTCGGGAACTCAGGGCGCGCCTCAGGCCGAGCGTAATTCTTATCATGAATGACCGGGCAGACCTGTGCCTGGCGGCCGGTTTCGACGGGCTGCATGTTGGGCAGGATGATCTTTCTCCCGAGGCGGCTCGGTTGATCGTTGGATCAACTCGCTGGCTTGGAGTATCCACGCACAATCCCGAGCAACTCGCCGACGCGGATCTGACCTCCGCCAACTACCTTGCCATTGGCCCGGTCTTTGCGACCGCCAGCAAGGCCAATCCCGATCCGGTTGTAGGACTTGAAGGCGTTCGCCGGGCACGGGAACTGACGCGCAAGCCGCTGGTTGCAATCGGTGGGATTACCCGCGCCAACGCTGGTTCTGTCATCGATGCGGGCGCCGACGCCGTGGCGGTGATATCCGACTTGTTACGGGATCCCCGTAAATCGGCTGAGGAATTTTTGCGGGTTCTGGGGTAAAGTGTAACTCGTTAAATTTGTCATCCCGAGCGAAGCGAGGGATCTGCATCTTGCCGCAAACTGCAGATCCCTCCCCTTCGGCTCCGCTCAGGGTCGGGATGACAATGCGTGATGGGAGTTTTTTGTAACGCGACCTACCCAGGAGATTCGTGAGCACTGACGTTCAGCGTTCTACGCCACCGCCGATTCCCAGCGACTGGGAGCGGCATACCCATCAGGATAAAGAGCTCGTCAAAGGCCTCGGCCTGACCAGCGCGACCATGCTGGTGATGGGGTCGATGATCGGATCGGGCATCTTTATTGTGTCCGCCGAAATTTCTCGCGAGGTCACTTCGCCTGCGCTGCTGATTGGCGCTTGGCTTATCACGGGCTTTCTGACGATTGTCGGCGCGCTCACCTATGGCGAGCTGGCGGCCATGATGCCGCGGGCGGGCGGACAATACGTTTATTTGCGCGAGGCGCTCGGGCCGCTCTGGGGATTTCTCTACGGCTGGACTCTGTTTCTGGTGATTCAGACGGGCACGATTGCCGCCGTGGGCGTCGCCGTCGGCAAATTTCTTGGAATCTTCTGGCCCGCGATTTCTTCCAGTCATTGGATAGTCCACCTGTGGAAGGTGCCCAAGTTTGCGGTCGGCCCCATGATGCTTGGCGGCATGGATGTTGGGCTGAACACGCAGAATCTCGTCGCCATTCTGGTGGTGATTGTGCTTTCGATCATCAATATTTTTGGCGTGAAGACTGGCGCTTTCATCCAGAATATTTTCACCACGGCGAAAGTTTCGGCGCTGCTGGGGCTGGTTATCTTCGGAGTATTTCTTGGGCGGAACGCGCAGGCAGTCGCGGCGAATTTCGGCGCAAACTTTTGGAAAAACTCTGGCCTTGGGACGTTGCATGACGTGAGCGGCGGCATGGGGGCAAGCGTATTGGTCTCGACGCTCACCGTGCTGGCGATTGCGCAGGTCGGATCGCTGTTTTCCGCCGATGCCTGGAACAATGTTACCTTCACGGCCGGCGAGGTGAAAAATCCCAGCCGCAATCTTCCGTTGTCACTGGCGCTCGGTACGGGTGTGGTGATCGCGCTTTATATTGCGTGTAACTTTATTTACTTAAGCGCTCTGCCGCTGGCGGGCAGTCCGACGGGAACGACGCTGATCGAGCGCGGCATTCAGTACGCGCGCGAAGATCGCGTTGCTACCGCCGTTATGACGCAGATGTTTGGCTCGATCGGCGGATCCCTCATGGCGGTCGCCATCATGATTTCAGGATTTGGCTGCTGCAATGGATTGATTCTCTCCGGTGCGCGCGTCTACTACGCGATGGCAAAGGATGGCCTGTTTTTTCGCAACGTTGCGCGGCTGCATCCTAGCTACAAGACGCCTGCAATTTCGCTGATGGTGCAGATGGTGTGGACTTGCGTGCTTTGCATCTCGGGAAGTTACGGCCAGCTCCTGGATTACATTATTTTTGCGGTGCTGGTGTTTTATGTGCTCACCATCTTCGGGCTTTTTGTTTTGCGCCGCACTCATCCCGAGGCCGAGCGTCCGTACAAGGCCATTGGATACCCAGTGTTGCCTGTCATCTATATTGTGATGGCTTTGTTTATTGACGTGGTGCTGTTACGCTACAAGCCGCAATACACTTGGCCGGGCTTGTTTATCGTATTGCTGGGTATTCCCGTGTATTACATCTGGCGGCCGCGCGCGGTGACGACTTCGATTTAGCTTTCATAGTTTTGACTGCGGGTTGAACGACAGGGTTGAACGGACAGGAGAGACGCAACTGATGACTGACCTCTTTGCGAAAAAGCCGCTTGAGCTTCTGCTTAACGAAGCCCAGGAAACAGGCTCGCATAGTTTGAAACGTACGCTGGGCGTATTCCAATTAACGGCGCTGGGTGTCGGCGCAGTGATTGGGGCCGGAATCTTTGTCATGTCTGGACTCGGCGCGCACTATGCCGGGCCGGGGTTGATGCTTTCTTTCGTGCTCTCGGGCCTGGGTTGCACGTTTGCGGCGCTGTGCTACGCGGAGTTTGCGGCGATGATCCCGTTGGCAGGCAGCGCCTATACCTATGCCTACGCTACCCTGGGCGAAATCATTGCCTGGATCATCGGCTGGGACCTCACGCTCGAATACGCCATGGGCGCCAGCACCGTGTCCTCTGGTTGGTCGAATCACTTTATCGAACTGCTTAATATTTTTCACGTCAAGATGCCGCTGTGGCTGGCGTATGACCACTGGACGGGACTCCACACGGCGGAAGACATTGTGGCCCGCCAGATGACGCTGGCTGCGGATCCCACGCTGGTGACCGGTACTCAGGCTTTTCTGCAAGCGAAGATGGCGGTCATGGCCGCACAATCGCCAGAGTTATTGCAGAAAGCTCACGCACTATTGAACGCGCCGCATCTCTTTGGGTATGAAATCGGCGTCAATGTGCCGGCCTTCTTGATCGCTTTGGTAATCACGGCGATCCTTGTTGTAGGCATCAAAGAGAGCGCCCGCTTTAACGCTACCATCGTCACCATCAAGGTCGGGGTTGTCCTTTTTGTGATCGGGCTCGGTATCCACTACATCAGCGCCGCCAACTGGGGCACGGACTGGGCGAGTTTTGCGCCTTTCGGGTTCTCTGGAATCGGGGCCGGAGCAGCTTACATCTTCTTCGCCTATATCGGCTTCGACGCCGTTTCGACCACGGCACAGGAGGCGAAGAATCCGCAGCGCGACCTTCCCATCGGGATCATCGCCTCGCTGCTGATCTGCACTGTGTTGTATATTGCGGTGTCGGCGGTTCTGACCGGCATGGTGCCGTGGCGCGATATCAACATCGAAGCGCCGGTTGCGCGCGCCTTCCTGGACCGCGGCCTTAGCGGAGCATCGCACATCATTACGCTCGGGGCGCTGGCCGGGCTCACCAGCGTGATGCTCGTCATGCTTTTGGGGCAGACACGCGTGCTGTACTCCATGGCCAAGGACGGGCTTTTGCCACAGAAATTTTTCGCCGATATTCACGAGCGCTTCCGCACACCGTGGAAAAACACGATGCTCGTGGGCATGCTGGCGGCGATTGTGGGCAGCCTGACCCCGATCGAAGATATCGGAAAAATGGTGAACATCGGGACGCTGCTGGCGTTTGTCATTGTCTGCATAGCGGTCATGGCTTTGCGGCACACGAACCCTGGCCAGCCTCGGCCGTTTCGCACGCCCTGGGTGCCGTTTGTTCCGGTCATGGGCATTCTTTTCAACGGCTACATGATGTACAAACTTGGCTGGATCAACTGGGCGCGATTGATTATCTGGTTGGTGATCGGGTTAGTGGTGTATTTCACGTATAGCCGGAAACATAGCCGCGTGCAGGCGGCGCTGGAAGGGCGCAAGACACCCGTGTAGAGACGCGTCTTGCCGCGTCTCACCGCGTGCGGCATTTCGGTGGACGGGCGGGGGCGCCCGTCGCTCCACCACTCGCTATTTTTCCTGAATTTTCCTCGCAACCGCCGTCACCAGGCGGCGTGGAGCGAAGCGCAGCGATTGCGCCAGCAGCCAATTCTTGAATCCTGAAATCACCACGGGTTTTCCAGCCATCAGCGCACGATAACCGTCCTCGGCCACGGTCGCGGCATCCATCGAACCGAACTTCAGCAGGCGCAGGCCGGTGGTGTGCGCGCGCTTGTGGAACTCCGTGGCCGTTGCGCCTGGACACAGGCAGGTTACGGTGACGCCCGAGTCCTGGAGTTCGTTGGCCAGCGCCTCCGAGAAATGCAGGACATACGCTTTGGTGGCGTAATAGACGGCCATCAGCGGCCCTGGCTGAAACGCTGCGGTGGACGCCACGTTCAGAATCTTTCCATTGTTTCTCTCGATCATTGCCGGGAGATAGAGCCGCGTGAGGTGAGTGAGAGTAGTTACGTTCAGCTGGATCTGTCGCAGACATTCTTCCAGATCGTTTTCGGCAAACATACCGTACTGTCCGAAGCCGGCGTTGTTGACCAGTACATCGACCTGGATGGCGGCGCGCGTCGTTTGATCGAGTACATAGGCGGAAGCTCCGGGTTCGGAAAGATCGACAGCGAGTATCAACGAACGGGCGCCGTGGGCTTTCTCCAGTTCGGATGCGACTTGGCGTAGCTTATCGGCGCTGCGGGCGACTAGCACGAGGTTGTAGCTTTCGCGGGCGAAGATGCGGGCTAGTTCCAGTCCGATGCCGAATGAGGCGCCGGTGATTAGAGCAGTTTTGCGGTCGGGCATGGTGTTTTAGTTTATGACAGAAACAAAGGCGGGTCCGTAGACCCGCCTCAACGGTGCAAACTCGAACAGCCCGCGAATCCTACGTTGCTTTGGTCGCACGTTACTGCCGGGCTTTCGCCCGGCCGGGCGGACGAATGCGTCCGCCTCTACGCGAGCGGAATCTAGACTAGCGCCGGTTCCACTTCGTAGATCGAGTGCCAACTGGTTGCGGCTTTCAGCTTGCCGTTGACGTTGTTGATGTTCTTCACGCCCTCGGTTTCCAGCCACTTCCGGAACGCATCGGCGCCATGTTTTGCGTAGATGGGAATGCCATCTTTCCAGGTGGCGCGTCCGCAGAGCACGCCATTGAACTTCACTCCGGATTCTCCGGCCAGTTCAAGCGTCTCGCTAAACTCCGCGTTGCTGACACCGGCAGAAAGATAGATGAACGGCTTGCTCGCAACCGCGGCAGCTTTGTGGAACAGGTCGATGGCTTCTTTCTTGCTGTAGGCCTTCGTGCCGCCGAAGGATTTCGTGCCCTCGACAAATTTCATGTTCACGGGTACTTCGACTTTGAGCACGTCGACGCCATAACGCGGCTTGCTGAACTCGCGCATGCTCTCGGTGACGATGTGCGGTTTCTTCTTGGCGTAATCGAGTCCCTTCTCGTCCGCTCCTTCTTCGTAGCCGACAAACTCGAGGAAGAAGGGAATGTCATTAGCGCGGCACTCGTCGCCAATGCGTTCGACCCAGGCGTGCTTTCTCTCGTTTACGTCCCTGGGATCGTCGGGCGTGTAGTAGAGCAGAATCTTGACGCAGTCGGCGCCCGCTTCTTTCAAGCGGCGCGCGGACCAGTGATCGAGCAGGTCGGGCAGGCGTCCGGGACCGGTCTTGTCATAACCGGTCTTTTCATAGGCCAGCAGCAAGCCGGCGTTTTTGGCGCGGCGCTTGGCGGCTGGCAGTCCCCACTCGGGGTCGAGCAGGATGGCGCTGGCGTGCGGGGTCAGCACTTCGCTCACCAGGATTTTGAACTCTTCCATCATGGCATCGGAAACTACCGAGCCTTTTTCCTTGGCGAGAGATTTCTGCAGCGAGCCGCGTTGGTCCATGGCGGCAGCGGCGATTACACCGTGTGCGTTGGACACGGCCTTCATGCCAGCGAGTTTGCCGGGGGTAAGTTTCATAAAGCCTCCTATGAGTTCAAGACAGGCCATTCTAAACCAGCGGCCATTAGCTGGAGAATAAGTATTAACATCAGATCTTGTCGTCCTGAGCGAAGCGAAGGATCTGCTTTTTGCCGCGAACGGCAGGTCCTTCGCTTCGCTCAGGATGAACAATTCAAAGATCAGGATGACAATTCAAGATAGAAGCTCACTGCACTTCATTGTCGCAGCGCCAACTTTCCGAGCAAAGCTTGTTGCCTGGCGATCAGCGATTGAATGCCTTGACGTGCCATCGACATCATCTTTGCGAGTTGCACATCGTCGAACACCTGGTGCTCGGCGGTGGCTTGCAATTCGACAATCTTGTTGCCCGCGGTCATCACGAAATTCATGTCCACGTCGGCGCGGGAATCTTCTTCGTAGTTGAGATCGAGAAGAACTTCGCCATCGACGACGCCCACGCTGATGGCCGCCACAAAATCCTTGATCGGAGCCGCAGTCAGGGTTCCCGCATCGATCAGGCGCTGCAACGCCAGGCCGAGCGCTACGAATGCACCGGTGATCGAAGCGGTTCGCGTGCCGCCGTCGGCTTGGATCACGTCGCAATCGATCCAGATAGTGCGCTCTCCCAGGCGCTTTAGATCGGCGACGGCGCGCAACGAGCGTCCGATGAGGCGCTGAATTTCCTGCGTGCGGCCGCTTTGCCTTCCCTTGGCCGATTCGCGCGGGGTGCGGGTCAGAGTCGAGCGCGGCAGCATTCCGTACTCACCGGAAATCCATCCTTTGCCGGAATTGCGCAGGAATGCGGGCACCGTTTCTTCGACCGATGCCGTGCATATGACGCGCGTGTTGCCCATCTCAATCAGCGCCGAGCCCTCGGCGGTCGAGATGAAGTCGGGGATGATGTTGACGGGACGGAGTTGATCGGGAGCGCGGTTGTCGCTGCGGAAGATCATGAGATTGAAATTCTAGCAGTCGGCGCCCGGAACAGCTCTCAGCTGTCAGCTTTTAAGCTCTCAGCCAGCATATTTGCTTCACGCTCTCTGGCTTACTGGCTGGCTGCTTGTTCGACCGTCAATACGTCGAATGATTCGGTGAGGTCGGCGTGTCCGGCTAGGGTGTCGCGGGTTTCGCCTGCGACCAGGATGCGGACGCGGTGGATTCCGGGAACATTTACGCCGAGCGTTTCCACGAGCGAGTTCACGGTGAGTTGCTCGGGGAGAATGCCGGAGCGGTGCTGGTCGGCGAAGGCAGCGTTTAGATCGATGATGGCTGCCCCCGGGGCGACTAGATAGATGGCGCGGATGTCGGCTGCGGGCGAGAGAGGATGAGCGGCTCCTGGCTGTTGGTAGATGCGCAGGAGGGAGCGCAATAATTCTTCGGCGCGCTGCTGGCGTCCTCCGGGGAGGGGAATCTGCGCGGAGCGGGCGCGGATCAGGCCGGCGGCGTCATCGGCTACGTACAGAGTGACGGTCTCGGTTGCACCGGAGGCGGGAGGCGCAACCGACAAGGCGGTCGCGGGGGATTCGAGTTGTCCGGCTTGCCGCCGCATGTGGCGAAGGTAGATTCCCATGGCGACGACGAGCAGGAGCAGCGCGGTTACGCCGATGAGGAGATGGCGCGGGATCATGGGTGTACACCATCGGGCCATCGGGTGATCGGGTGATCGGGCGATCTAAAGTCAAAGGCCTTTGATCTTCGATCACCCGATGACCCGATGATCCGATCACCCGATTTCTTCATTGGCCCGATGATCCGATGACCCGATTTGTTTCTCATGGTTGCACTCCCAGGCGGTCGCGGACGGCGACGGCTGCATCGGCTATCGCAGCCGCGGCCCGTTGCTGATAATTGGCCGAGGTCAGGTCGGCGATGCCATCGCTTCCGGGGGCGAGTTCGACCGCGACTGCGGGCATTAATACATTGTTTAGCGGACGCAGGGACGCGGAAGATCGTTGGGCCGGAAATTCTCTTTTTTGCATCTCGGTGACGATGGCCGCCGACAGGACTCGGCTGATGGACAAAGCGGGCGCTTGGGCTGTATTCCACGCGTGGAATATTCCCTTGCTCTCGCCTTCAACGGGAAGCAGTGCGGTGTAGACGCGGGCGCCGCTGCCCTGCGAGGCCGCGTGCAGACTGATGTAGATTCCGGCTTGGGACATATTGGCGGCGGAGGCGCGCTGATCGAGGGTCAAACTGGTATCCGCGTCGCGCAGCAGCACGACTGCGAAGCCGCGAATCTCTAGTTCATGACGCAGCAGGCGCGCGAACCCCAGCGTTACGTCTTTCTCGGCCAGCGTGTCGGTTAAGGCTGCGCCGCGCTCGTCGCCGCCGTGCGCGGGATCGACCACGGCAAGAATGCGATGGGCATTAGCATTGTTGTTGTTGTTCCCACTGCTGGCCGCTGGCGGCTGTGCTGGATTCTTAGGTTGCGTTGCGCCGGCTTCCACGTTCGGTTTCGCGGCAGCTGGTTGAACGGCTTGAGCGGTTGCAATCGTGATCGTCCTGCGATCGTTGCTGAAAGTTGCCATGAGCGGCTCGGTTGCGGCCACGTCTAACTCGGCGTCACCGTTGTTTTCGGAATAACTGGCATGGGTGATGACCGGGTTATCAAACGCAATCGACTGGCTCCCAGGATTGACGATGGGATCGCGTTTGAAGACCATCTTCAATTTGCCCGGTTCGGTGGAGATGGTTGGATTCACGGGAGCGGTGAAACTCAGGATCAGGCGCGGTGGGTTGGAGGCATCGAGGCGAAAGCTTGGTTGGATTGCGACTCCGGCGATGAAGAGGCGGCGCGCGCTTTCACGAAAGTTGACTGGCGCTCCCAGAAAGCGGGGCAGCAGGGCGCTCAGTGACGACAGCGGAATCAAGCCGCGCGAGTTTTCGATCAGGACGGGAGCGGGAAAATCGAAATCGCGGCCGTGGATTTTGGCGCGCGTCTTGCCGGCGGTAAACTCGGCGTCGATAGCGTTGTAGTGAAGTCGCAGGAGATGTCCATTCGATTCTGTACTTACGCGACCCAGCGGCTCCAGCAGTTCGAGCAGGCCGACATAGTCGCGGCCACCGCGCTCCACGACGGGGAGGGTGTAGATGGCTACGGGAGAGTAGACGGAGACATGCTTCTCTTCTATAGGGGGCGCGGCGGGAGCCGTGGCGAGGAGCGTGAGGCTGGCGAGCAGGATGGGCAGAATCGTGGTTCTCAGTTCCCAGTCCTCAGTTCTCAGTACCCAACTTCGCACTGGGAGCTGAGAACTGGGAACTGAGAACTTTGGTTTTCTACTCCAGCGCATAAATCGTGAGACCGCTGAGTAACTTGGGGTAGAAATCGGTGGACTTCTGAGGCAGCACCTGGCCGGCAAAGGCGATGTCGCGAACTTGTTGAATTTTCGCCGGATTCATCAGGAATGCCGCCTGCACTTTTCCGTTTTGTACCTGCGCCAGCGCTTCCGAGGCTTCGCGACAGTAAGTAACGTTTTCCTGATTGCGAATGGCTTCCTCTGAAATATTCAGCACACCTTCGAGCAGGCACTTGTGCAATTGGACCACGTCGAGCGCCTGCTGACTCAGAGAGAGATTTCCGAACACGGGAGTTCCAATTGCCTTGGGGGTGTGGAGGAGAAAGGCGCGGCCGGCGGTGACGACGAGCAGCGCGGTTCCGGCGCGGCCGGCGTTTTGCAGAATGGCGGTGGCGCGCGTGGCATCGATTCCGGGGTCGACTTCTTCGAGGTTGAAGAATTTCTTGGCCTCCTCCTGAAATCGAGCGGCCGAAAAAGACGGCAGGCCAAAGACGAGCCGATGGGTGGGCAGAATGACCAGGCCGGGCCGATCTTTATCAGGACGATCCATGTCGACGAAGGTCATCATCACCGAATCGTACGCGGTGGGCAGGCCGGAGCCGGTCTCGGCCGCGGCTCGGCGCTCGTTGCGATAGGTTAAGGCCGTCTCGTAGCGGTGATGGCCGTCGGCGATGATCAGCTTGCGATCTCGCATTTGCTTATGCACGGAGGCAATGACCGAGGTATCGGAGACTCTCCAAACGCGATGCACTACATCGTACTCGTCGGTGACTTCGATGTCGGGAGGAGTTGCTGTCGCCGAATCCAGCAGCGCATCGACCGTGCCTGCAGCGTTGTAGAGCATGAAGATTTGACCGAAGTGGGCACGCGTGGCGCGCAGCAAATCCAAACGGTCGGCCTTCGGCTGGGCCAGGGTCTGTTCATGGCGGAAAATCACGCCCGCGGAATAGCTTTCGATTCGCCCTAACGCAATGAAGGCCCGGCGCTCGGCCTGCTGGCCGGTTCCCGGAACACCTGGCGGGAGCTTGAAGGTCTGGGAATAGCGATAGAGCGAAGGAGCGGGATCCTGACGCAAAACACCGGTCTGACGCCAGCTCTTGAACGCTGCCGCGGCCCGACTGTAGACGTTTTCGGTGGCCCCGTCGTCGGGCTGGCGCTTGCCGAGAATGATGCGCACCAGGTTATAAGGACTGGCCTGATAGTATCGCTCCTGCATGGCGGGAGTGATCTTGTCGTAGGGCTGGGTTGCGACTTGCTGGACGGGTACTTGCTCGGGGTTATAGCGCCAGGCTCGAAAGGGGGAAATAATGGCCATAAAGGGGAACGCAGAATTGTAGCAGGGAGGGTGCGGGGCGCGGTCCAGTGGAGTACAAAGGAGCAAAATTTTGCGCAGATCGTTAAGCGAACCCCAAGCGAACCCCAAACCAACCCTCGGACTGAACGCCGAATCCAAGGTCACGTCCGAAAAAGTCCAACACTTTTTCAGGATTGTGCTACGATTCGGCTCAGAGGAACTTGTTGGTGTCCCGCTTTTCGGGATGCGGGCGTTTCCCCTTCGCGGCGCGGATAGTGGGGCCTATGTTGTACCGCAAACAGTTCTCGGCTTGTATCTTCTTTGCAGTACTTCTAGTAGTTGCTGTGTGCGGCGCGCTCCCGGTCTTGGCCCAGACCTCTACGGAAGACGTCCACATTCAGCCCCGCATCCAGCCGCCGCCTCCCAAGGAACCGGAGGGCGATCCGTCTCTCAAGACTCACACTAAGCCCCTCAAAGCCGGCGTCGACCTGGTTCTTGTGCCCGTCACTATTACCGACCCGTTGAACCGGCTGGTCACTGGACTGGACCGCGATAACTTCAACGTTTTTGAAGGCAAGGATCTGCAGGAGATCAAGACGTTTTCGAGCGAAGACGCGCCGGTTTCGATTGGCGTGATCTTCGACATGAGCGGGAGCATGGGCACCAAGATCGAGCGCGCCCGCGAGGCGGTGGTCGAGTTCTTCAAGACGGCGAATCCGCAGGATGAATTCTTCATGATCACCTTCGCCGATAAGCCCGAGGAACTCTCGGATTTCACCAGTTCGGTCGACGATATACAGGGGCGGCTGCTCTATACGGTTCCCAAGGGCCGAACCGCGCTGCTCGACGCGATTTACCTCGGCGTTACAAAAATGCGGCAGGCCAAGTATCCGAAGAAGGCTTTGCTGATCATCTCCGACGGCGGCGACAACCACAGCCGTTATACCGAGGGAGAGATCAAGTCGATGGTCAAAGAGGCCGATATTCTGATCTATGCCATCGGCCTCTACGATCATTATTTTCCGACCGAAGAAGAACGGCTGGGACCGAGCCTGCTCAGCGAAGTCACCGAACTGACCGGTGGGCGGGCTTTTACCATTGATAACCCGAATGATCTGGCGGACGTTTCCACGAAAATTGGCATCGAGTTGCGCAACCAATATGTTCTGGGATACCGTCCAAAGAATCCTGTGCGTGATGGCAAATGGCGTAAGATTAAAGTGAAACTCTTGCCGCCCAAGGGATTGCCTCCGCTCAAGGTCTACGCCAAGACGGGTTATTATGCGCCGACGGAATAATGTTGCTCTGCTGATTTTCTTCCTGCTGGTTGCGCTCCTGTCTAGAGTTGGTTACATTCATGCCTTTCCGCTCGGACGGCAGACCCCTCAGGGGCTAAAGCCCGCATTTTTGGAAGTCCTCAACGGCACGGCTAAAGCCGTGCCCTACCCAAAACCAATTGATGAAACCAGTCCTAACTCGCTGGCGCAAACTCAAGCGCCCACCCCGGCGCCCTCGACCGCGAATCCCCAAGCAGCGCCTCCATCGGCGCCGGCCGACACTGCACCTCCGGCTGCTTCCACGGCGCAGGGTGCTCAAGATTCAACTCAAAATCCGGATACTTCCGACAACGGAGTCTTTGTTTTCCGCAAAGAGGTGGATGAAGTCTTGCTGCATGCCACGGTGATCGACGACAAGCAACGCATCGTCACCACGCTCGACAAGGACAATTTCAACGTATTCGAAAATGGGCATCCGCAGACCATCACCTCATTTCGCCACGAAGACATTCCGGTGGCGATGGGGATTGTGGTGGATAACTCCGGATCGATGCGCGAGAAACGGGAAAAGGTGAACGCGGCCGCGCTGAATCTGGTGCGGTCTTCTAACCCTGAGGATGAAGTGTGCATCGTCAACTTTAACGACCAGTACTACCTTGACCAGGATTTCACTGCCAATATCAAAAAGCTGAAAGAGGGGCTGGAAAAAATCGAGGCGCGCGGCGGGACGGCGCTCTACGATGCGGTCGTGGCCACCGCCGAGCATTTGAAAAAAGATGCGAAGCTGGAAAAGAAAGTGATCTTTGTGGTCACCGATGGAGAGGACAACGAGAGCTCCGAAACGCTGGAGCAGGCAGTGCGGCGCTTGCAGGGCGAGAACGGGCCGACCGTTTACGCCATTGGCGTTTTGGAGAAGGAAGAGCATCCCAAAAAAGCGAAACGCGCTTTGCAAATTATGGCGGAGAGAACCGGCGGCATCGCTTTCTTTCCGCAAACGCTGGACGAGGTGGACGCCATCAGCCGCACCGTGGCCCACGATATTCGCACCCAATACACGATTGGATACAAACCGACGACGCCGAAAACCCAGGGCGGCTATCGGCAAGTAAAAGTGGACGCGCGTTCCGGCCACAGCAAACTTACGGTGCGTACGAAGAGCGGTTACTATGCGGGAGGGGAACCGGCCGCGGGCGGGCAGTAGAGCTGGATTTTGTAATTTTGGTGTTTGGCAATTTTGTAATCTTGTTCGGCTTGCCGGCCTTCCTTTTGCCACTCCTTCATTTATTGCCAGTCCCAAGCGGTTTCAAATTACCAAGTTACCAAATTGCAAAATTACAAAGCCCCAGATTGACGCTGGCCCTTCCTGTTCCTTACTCTAAAGTGTGCCCTCGACAACCTTAAATTCCCGCCTGCGCGTTAGTGACGAGATTTCCAAACTTGTCGGCGAAACGCCGATGCTGCACATGAAGAAGCTGGCTCCTGCGGGCTCGGCTGACATTTTTGCCAAACTCGAATACCTGAACCCGGGCGGCAGCGTGAAAGACCGCGCTGCTATTGGCTTGATCGCGCGCGCCGAGAGCGAAGGCAAGCTTCGGCGCGGCGGTACCGTGATCGAGGCCACTGCCGGAAACACCGGCATCGGCCTGGCTTTGATCGGTGTGAGCCGAGGCTATAAGGTGCGGCTGTTTGTGCCGGAAAAGTTTTCGGAGGAAAAGGTCATCATCATGCGCGCCCTCGGCGCCGAGGTTACCCGCACTCCGGAGGCCGAGGGTATGCAAGGCGCCATTCAGCGCGCCAAGGACTTGCTGGCAACCGACCCTTCGGCCTTCCTGGCTGCGCAGTTCGACAATCCCGCCAATACCGACTACCACTACGAAACTACGGCGCGCGAAATCTTTGAACAGATGGAGGGGCGCGTCGATGCCATCACGGTCGGCTGCGGCACGGCCGGAACTTTTACTGGAGTTGCCCGTTTCCTGAAAGAGCGGATCGCGAAGGTGCACGCCGTGGCGGTAGAGACGCAAGGCTCGATTCTCGGTGGAGGAAAGCCCGGTCCACACAAGGTGGAAGGCATCGGCAACAATTTTATTCCGGGGAATTTTGACCGTTCGGTTTGCGACGAAGTCATGATGGTCACCGATGACCAAGCTTTTGGCATGGTAAGAGAACTGGCGGCACGCGAAGGCGTGCTGGGAGGATCGAGCGCTGGCGCCAACGTGTACGCCGCCATCGAGATCGCCAAGCGCCTTGGGCCAGGGAAGCGCGTGGTTACGTTGATTCCCGACTCGGCGGAACGGTATTTGTCGAAAAAGATTTTTGAAGGTGGAATCTAGCGTCGTATCCTACAAATTTCTGCATTTCCGGGGATTCATTCTTTGACCGCCAAACAACCAGCTTCCGCAAAAGAGGGTTTCGCTACGCGCGCCATTCACGCCGGACAGGAACCCGAGCCAGCGACCGGCGCGGTCAACGTTCCCATTTACGCTTCGTCCACTTACGTCCAGGAAGAGATTGGCAAGCATAAAGGCTACGAGTATTCGCGGGGGTCGAATCCAACTCGTGACCGGCTGGAAACCAACCTCGCGGCTCTCGAAGGTGGAACGGCGTCGCGCGTGTTTGGCAGCGGAATGGCCGCGATTAACGCCGTCGCGACGATGCTTAAAGCGGGAGATCACGTCGTCGCAGGTCACAATCTTTATGGGGGGACGCCGCGGCTGTTCAATCAGGTGCTGGTGAATTTTGGACTGACATTCACCTACGTCGATACATCCGAACTCAGCCAGGTTGAGCGCGCCTTCCAGAACAACACGCGCGTGGTTTTCCTGGAGACGCCGACCAACCCGCTGATGGAGCTTTGCGACCTGCGCGCAATTTGCGAACTCAGCCACAGGCACGGCGTTGAGGTGGTCGTCGACAACACATTCATGTCGCCGTATTTCCAGCGTCCGATCGAACTGGGCGCCGATATGGTTGTCCACTCCACCACGAAATTTCTCAACGGTCACAGCGACGGCTTAGGCGGAGTCGTGGTTTGCACCAAACCCGAGCAGGCGGAGAAACTTGCTTTTATTCAGAAATGCGCGGGCGCCATTCTTTCTCCGTTCGAGTGCTTTCTGATTCTGCGAGGGGTGAAGACGCTTGCGGTGCGCATGTTGCAGCACGACTGCAACGGGCGCAAGGTTGCCGACTATCTCTCAAAACACAAAAAAGTGCCGAAGGTTTTCTATCCGGGACTGCCGCATCATCCGCAGCACGAACTGGCCAAGCGCCAGATGTCGGGTTTTGGATCGATGATCGCTTTTGAAACCGGGTCGCTCGCGAACGCCAACAAGATGCTGCGCAAGGTGCGCATCTGTTCGCTGGCGGAGTCGCTGGGTGGAGTCGAAACCCTCATCTCGCATCCCGCGACCATGACCCATGCTGCCGTCGGCGAAGAGGTGCGGCGCAAGATCGGGATCACCGACGGATTGGTGCGCATCTCGGTTGGGATCGAGGACGTGGACGATATTATTGCCGATCTGGACCAGGCGCTGGCCGCTATCTAGAAAAACAGTACCCTTCCAGGAATTGTCATCCCGAATGAAGTGAGGGATCTGCATCTTGCAGCAAAACTGCAGATCCCTCACTTCGTTCGGGATGACAAAATAAATAAGGGAATAGACGTCCTAAATAAGGGCACAGACGCCGCTTACCGCACCGATTCTCCGATCCACTCCAGGTAGGGCGCACTTCCTTCTTCTATGGCAATTTCGATGCACTCTGGAAGTTCGTAGGAGTGCAGCTCGCGCAATGCTTCACGGACGCGATGGGATGCTTCCAATGTCGTTTTGATCACGAGCATCCACTCCGTTGCGGTCTCTACCTCGCCTTGCCAGCGATAGACCGATTCAATTTGCGTCGTGATGTTGACGCAGGCCGCGAGTTGGCGCTCCACCAGCGCATGGGCGATGGTTCGCGCTTCTTCGAGCGAACCGCAGGTCGTGAGCACGAGTCTTTTGTCGGTCATATTCAGTAGAATCGAAAACTAGAATCGAAAATCGAACGGTCAAGTTGCACTGGAAGGATACGAGTCAGACGATGGCAACGCAAATCAGGTTTGGCACCTCGGGATGGAGGGCGGTGATGGCCGAGGAGTTTACGTTTGCCAATGTGCATCGGGCGGTGCACGGCATTGCGCGCTACGTGTCGTCGCAGAAATCGGACGGGGCAAAGGTTATTGTCGGGCGCGACCCGCGCTTTCTGGGCGAATCTTTTTGCGCCACGGCTGCCGAGATTTTGTCCAGTTACAGCATTACTCCTCTGGCGATTGTGGAGCCCGCGCCCACACCGACTATTTCTTACGCTGTGATTCAGTCGAAAGCCGACGGCGCCATCAACTTTACGGCTTCGCATAATCCGCCAGAATATAACGGGATCAAGTTTTCGACGCCCGATGGGGCGCCCGCGCTCCCCGTCGTCACGCAGGCCATCGAGCGCGAGATTGCGGCGTTTGACGCCAGTCCGCAAGCACCGCACGCGGCTCGAACGGAGTCGCAGGCCATGGACCCTCGCCGCATGTATCTCTCGCGATTGCGGGAAATTGTCGATCTCGATGTGATCAAGAAAGCCGGCATCAAGATTGCTTTCGACCCGATGTGGGGAGCTGCGCGGGGTTATTCGGACGCGTTGCTGCGCGAGGCGGGCGCGACCGTGGCAACCGTGCATGACACTCGCGACGTGCTCTTCGGAGGGCATGCTCCTGAGCCCGACGATCACCTGCTCGAGGACTTGCGGCAGAAGATGCGCGAAACTGGCGCGGGCATTGGGATTGCCACCGATGGCGATGGCGATCGTTTTGGCATTGTGGATGGCGACGGCACATTCATGCAGCCCAATTACATCATTGCACTGCTCTTTGATTACCTGGTTGAAACTCGCGGCTGGAGAAATGGAGTCGGCAAGTCGGTTGCCACTACTCACCTCATTAACGCGCTGGCTGCGGAACATAAAATCGAACTCTACGAAACTCCGGTGGGCTTCAAATACATCGGCGAACTCATTAAACAGGACAAGATCCTGATCGGCGGAGAAGAGAGCGCCGGATTGTCTATCCGAAAACACGTTCCCGAGAAAGATGGTGTGCTGGCGGGGCTGCTGTGCTGTGAGATGGTTGCCCGCCGGGGAACGTCGCTGGGAACCCAATTGGAACAGGTATTTGCCAAAGTTGGTTCCTACTATCCTTTAAGGGAGAACTTCCGCTTGACGCCGGAAGCGAAACAGAAGTTTACTGAGAAGTTACGTCGCGATCCGAGCGAGTTTCATGGCATCAAAGTTGCCCAGGTGGCGCGGACGGACGGGCTCAAACTGGTGCTCGCCGACGGATCGTGGGTATGCTACCGGCTCTCAGGTACGGAGCCGGTGGTGCGCGCCTATAGCGAAGCGCGCAGCAGGGAAGACCTCGCCAAGTTGAGTGAGGCAGCAAAAGCATGGATCTTCGACTAGGAGCACCGCCGCGACCGCGCATCATTCCTCGTCCGGGGGAAGGCCTGCGCGCGGCTGTTTACCAGGCGATGGATCAGGCGATAGTTCAGGCCAAGGTTCAGGCCAAGGTTCGGGCGCAGGAACAGGCTCCGCGAGCAGAAGCGGCGGCGGCGCGGTGCATTGAGCGCACGCGTCCGGTCTGGTCGTGGCTGGCGCGGGAATGGCGGCGCTTGGGGACGGCAGCGGCCGTGGTTCTGATCGTTGGATTGTTGATGCACGCCATGTTCGGAGCCAACGGCATGGTCGTTTATCGGCAGAAGCGCGCGGAGATGCAAGCGCTCGAACGCGAGGTCGATCGGGTGCAAAAGGAAAACAATCAGCAGGCGGAACAGATTCGCTCGCTTAAGACCGATCCGGCGGCGATTGAGAAGGAAGCCCGCGAGCAGCTTCGCTACGCTCGGCCGGGAGAATTTGTGCTGGTCTCGCCCGACCCTCCGCAGAAACCCCCTACCGGGCGCGTTCAGAACAATCCTCAGAACGTTCCTCAGGGCGTTCCCCAGAACTATCCCAAGACTGGCAAGTAGACAGGGGCTGAGCGGGCGAGCCTTTCCAACTTTCTCGCAGCCCAGACTCCGCTCTGTCTGTGATAGAGTTCAGGAATCGCGTGTGGGAAATTCGAGGAGGGTGACATGCGGAAACATCTCTTGTTGTTAGTTGCCGGTGCTTTGATTGTGTCGATGGCCTCGGTGTCATTTGCCAGCGATGCCCAGACCGTGAACGGGTGGATAAGCGACTCGCAGTGCGGCGCCAAGGGTGCGCATGAAGGCGCGGAAGCTTGCACGAAAAAGTGTATTGCGGCGGGCGCGAGCCCGGTCGTGGTTGCCGACAAGGACCAGAAGGTCCTCAAGGTGGATAATCCCGATGCGCTTAAGGATCACCTTGGACATCACGTTGCCGTGACTGGACATATCAACGGCGACACGATTCACGTCGATGGGGTGAAGATGCTGTAGGGCAGTCCCGTTAAGGTTGCGAGCAAAATCAGCTCTGTCATCCTGAGCGAAGCGAAGGACCTATGCATTCTGCCACTGCAAGTGCATAGGTCCTTCGCTTCGCTCAGGATGACAAATTTGTTTGGGGCTTCGCACTCTCTTCTAGCGCACGACGCCTTCTAGCGGGGAACTGGCCGTGGCATAAAGCTTTTTTGGCATTCTTCCTGCCATGTAGGCCTGGCGTCCGGCGAGGACGGCGTGCTTCATGGCTTCGGCCATCAGCACCGGTTCCTGCGCGCCGGCTATGCCGGTGTTCATCAGCACGGCGTCATAACCTAACTCCATGGCAATGGCTGCGTCGGACGCGGTGCCCACGCCGGCGTCCACGATCAACGGGACTCCCGTGATCAGTTCGCGCAGGATTCGCAGGTTAGCGGTGTTCTGAATTCCCAGGCCGCTGCCGATGGGTGCGCCCAATGGCATGACCGCGGCGGCTCCGGCGTCCACCAGGCGCTTGGCGAAGACGATGTCATCCGACGTGTAGGCCAGCACCGTGAATCCTTCTTTCGCCAGCACTGCCGTGGCTTCGAGCGTTGCTTGCACGTCGGGATAGAGGGTTGCCTGGTCGCCAATCACTTCCAGTTTGATCCAGTCGGAGAGGCCAACCTCGCGCGCCAGGCGGGCGGTGCGGATGGTGTCGTCGGCGGTATAGCAGCCGGCGGTGTTTGGCAAAAGGAAGTATTTATTGGGATCGATGTAATCGAGCAGCGACTCCTTACTGCGGTCGAGATTCACGCGGCGCACGGCCACGGTCACCATGTCGGCGCCACTGGCTTCGAGCGCGCGCGCGGTTTCCTGAAAAGATTTGTACTTGCCCGTCCCAACAATCAAGCGGGAACGGAATTGCCTGCCAGCGATGATCAAAGAGTCCGTCATGATCTTATTGTACGGCGACCGGGTTTTGGGAACCATCGTGGAAGACGGGCGGCGCGCACGTCGCTCCACCAAATTTCATTTCAAAACTGGCTCCGTTTCGGCCTTCGCGTACATCTCATCGATCAGCGCGCGGTAGCGCACTTCAATCCCTCGGCGGCGCACCTTGAAAGTGTGGGTCAACGTGCCATCGCTCTCCGAGAATTCTTCCGATACCACCAGCACTCGCTTCAAGCGTTCGAAGCGTGCCAGCGTCTGGTTGGTTTCTTCGACAATGCTTTCGTACAGGGCCTGTACCTTGGCGTGCGCGACGAGTTTTTCCCGAGAGGTGAATTCAACCTGGTTGGCGCGCGCCCAATCTTCGAGAACGGGGAAATGCGGCGCGATGAGCACGGAGGGAAATTTTCGGCGGTCTCCAAGCACTACGGCCGTTCCAATGAAGGCATTGAGCTTCAGCGAATTCTCGATCGGTTGCGGGGCGATGAACTTTCCGCCCGAAGTCTTGATCAGATCTTTCTTGCGATCGGTGATCGAAAGAAAGCCCTGGCTGTCGAGATGCCCGATGTCTCCAGTCTTGAACCAGCCATCGACAAAGGCGTTCTGCGTTTCCTCGGGACGATTCCAGTAACCTTGAAAGATCGAAGGCCCGCGCACCAGCACTTCGCCGTCTTCAGCGATGCGGACTTCGACATTCGCGAGCGGCTTGCCGACCGTGCCCAACTTGTGCGCCGCGGGCGTGTTCACGGCAATTACCGGGGAAGTTTCCGTCAGCCCGTAGCCTTCGTGGATGGGAATGCCGACATCGGCAAACCATTCGGCCAACTCGCGGCCGAGCGGAGCGCCTCCGGAAATGAACTCGTCCGCTTTACCACCCATGCCGGCGCGCACCTTGGAAAAGACGAGACGGTTGGCGATTTTCCAGGAGAGTGCTTTCGGTTCGGTGCCGGCGAGAATCTCGTCGCGGTGGGCGCGGCCGACGGAAAGCGACCAGCGGAAAATTGCACTCTTCGGGAAGCCTTTCGCCTTAAGGATCACTTGTTGGCGGATCTTCTCGTAGACGCGTGGCACGGCAATGAAAATGTTGGGCTGCACTTCGGCCAAAGCTTGCGCCAGATTCGAGAGGTCCGAGCAATACGCCAGTACTACGCCGCGGTAGAGGAGCGCGAAATCCACGTGCCGGGCGGTTACATGGGACAGCGGCAGAAACGACAGGCTGACCTCTTCCCCGGTTCCGACGCCGAAGCCATCGAGCGAACGCGCGATGTTCGACGCCATGTTGCCGTGCGTCAGCATCGCTCCTTTCGGAGTTCCCGTGGTGCCGGAGGTGTAAATAATTGTCGCCAGGTCGTCGGGCGCAATCGATCGCGAACGAGCATCAAATGCGGGATCGGAGTCGGTTGGGCCTTGCAACATCAGTTTCTGCATCGGGATGGCGTGTTCGGTTTCGATCGCGTCCATTACCAAAATGCGCTGTAACGGCGTCTGCCGGTGAATGGTGAGCACTTTTTCCAACTGGTGCTTGGTCGACACCGCGATGACGCGGACTCCGGAATCGTTGAGGACGTAGGAGGTCTGTTCAGCGGTTTGCGTGGCATAGACCGGAACGGTAACCGCGCCGAGGGCAAGCGTGGCGAAATCGGTGATTGTCCATTCGGGACGGTTTTCGCTGAGGATGGCGACGCGATCGCCTTTACCAATTCCCCAGGATTCAAGCGTGCGGGCCACACCCACGACGCTGCGATAAACCTCGGTGGAAGAGATCGGCACCCAGCCTTCGAGCTGGCGCTGCATCATGACGCGGTCGCGGCCCTTCCCACAGACTGTCAAGAAAATGTCGTTTAGTGTCTGAAGGCTCATCCGATCCGATCAGGACCCATCATCATTGTCATTGTCATTGTAATTGTACGCAGTCGCGGTGATTCGCAGAAGCGCGTTGACAGTGACATCACAGAGGAATGTGACGGTTTGATCACGAGCGATTCACGGAGCGTTGGGAAAGTCCGCGTAAAGGCGCTACCGGAGCGCGGTGAGACGATCCCACTTCAACACACTGTGTTATTCTTTTGGTGCGGGGTGGAGCAGTCTGGTAGCTCGTTGGGCTCATAACCCAAAGGTCGGTGGTTCAAATCCACCCCCCGCAACTACCTTATTGAATCGTAAGACCTTCACTGCTCTCACTCAGTTGCTGCTCTCCCAAGTTGGGCACATTAGGGCACAAAATTTCGCCCAGTTTCTCTGACAATAGGCGATCATCCTCGCTTACGAGGTGGGTATAGCCCATTGTCGTTTGCGCTTCTACATGGCCTAGTCTCTCCTGGCGAACCTTCATCGGGACATTCATTCGATCGAGGGCCGTCGCGTTTCCGTGGCGAAAGGCGTGAAGAGCTCCCTTGAGTCCAAGCTTGTCGAGGATCGGCTCCAGCTCCCGCTTCACGAAATTGTCGGGATGCAGCCGCTTGCCCTTCCTGCTCAGGAACAGAGGAGCGTTCGGATCGCGTCCTGCTGCGAAAGGAACGAGTGCTTGCGCCAGCTGCGGAGATAGAGAGAAAACGCGAGGCCGCCGTGACTTGTTCGCCGTGATGTGTTTGCCATGCCGGCTGTTACGAACCACAATAGTGTGGTCGGACAGATCGACATGTCCCACATCCAGAGCGCACACTTCGCCACGACGGATCCCCGTCTCAGAGATCAGCCAGAATGCAATGTTGGACGGTGGTTTTGCCAGGGATATGATTCGCTTGGCCTCCTCAATGCTGAAGTGCGGCTGCTCGGGGAACTCAGGTTCCGGAAGGACCAGTCCAACGAAAGGGTCGTGCATCACATAGCCCCAGCCCTTCGCCGAGTTCCACAACATCCGCATGGTAGCGACCAAGTTGCGGCAGGTTTTCGGGGACAGCTTCGATTCTTGCAGAAACATCTGGATCATCTGCCCGCCTATATCCTTCATGCCGCATTTGCCAAAATACGGAATCAGCCACTTCTTGATCTGACTCCGAATCGGTGGTTGAGTTGATGGTTTAAGCTGCGTCAATGCGTTGTTCTGCCATACCGTAACAAACTCGGCGAACGACGCAACTCGCAAGCCCCGATACGTGAGGCTGTTGACTGGCGACAGGCGCGCCTCCAATTCGCGCTCGGCCAGTCGCTTGGTGGGGAAGTCCCTTTTCGTGCCGAGGACTTCTTTCCGCTGGATTCGCGTCTCCTCTCCGTTTGGCCCAATGACACTCTCGCGCCAGCGTGCCACCCAGACCGGATTGCGCTTCCCGCGGGCATATACGGTTCCTCGTTGATACCTACGTCTTGCCATCTGCTGAAAGTCTCCCTTCAGCGGAAAGCAGGTGTTTGCCTCGCCGGACACGATACCACCGCTGACGGTGGATAACACAGGTTTTTGTCCAGTTAAGCGCATATGCCTTGAAAATTAACTACTGGTTCCACGGTTTCCAGTTCGAAAAGGTTTTGACTGACACAACGCCTGGCAGACAGACATAGGCGAATCAGCCAAGCCGGCTAGCCGGTCACACGAACACTTCCTATGCTCCGTTCACGTTCTGAAGCTTCTCCGCAAAGGAAACGATCGAGCCAAGTTCCACTCGCTCAATAAGCACGGATTTCTGCCACGCCCTTTCGTCACGACGCATTCGGACGGCTGCCTTGATGCGACGGCGCAACTCTGAAGGTGGAAGCGCGTCAAGCTCCACACACTCGCCACCGAATTTCCGCCTGTACCCATCGGCGCGCGGATCGCTGTCTTTCACCCGCAACGGCGGAAGATTAAACTTCTTAATGTCAACTCTGTCGATAGCAAGTCGAACCATCTCAAATGGCAGTTCTCGGTCGCTGATCTCCACATATCGGGCCAGCACTGCATCACGTGCGGATTCCTCAATACAGCGTCCGCCGGGGTCATGGTCACCGAGAAATAAGACCGTGGTAGGCTTTCCGATAGAATTCAACTCCTCGGCAATGTCATTGACCCGAGTGGCGGACATGAATCCGCGCGCCACTCGCACGGAGATGCCCAGCTCATCGGTTGTCCCTTCAATCGAGCCAATGACCGCATCTTTTTCGCACCAGATTTCGATGTGACGTGGCTGGAGTTCCCAATGGTCCCGTCGATAACCGCGCTTCACAGCGAGTGCATAGGCCCCGCAGTCCTGCCACACGTTCGGGGTGTAGGTCGGCCGCGAGCGGTCCACAATCCACTCGTAAGGACAGCGGTCATCGCGCCGCGCCTTCGTGATGAGCCGCGAAACTCGCTGGTACTCACCAAGGCTATTCCTGATCCTTCCCCCAGAAACCAGCCGATAAAATAGTTGCCTCACAGTCATCGGGTACTCGGCTTTCAAGATGGCAAGCATTACGCTGATGAGTTCGGTGGTGCCATGCCACTCCGCTTTTGACATTCGTGCCCGCCCTTTTAAACGTGTACCTATCGCAATTTAGAAAACGCGCTTCGAGCGCTCGGTTGTAAGGATCGCCCCGCACTCTTGCCAACCATTGGGCGCGACTCGCGCGAACGCCACGGGCTCGCTCATTCTCCGTAGTGCAGGGCCGTAAGAGCCTGAAGTGCAGTCATCGTGAAAGAATCAAGGTGCTCACTGGCGTTGCTCTTAATGTTGCTTTTCACAAAGCAAAGGCCATCGCGTCTGCGATGGCCTTCATTGCGGTACTTTTGCAAATCTTACCGCTATGTCACTGTGCGGTCCTGCATAAGCAGGGCAATCTCCCGTGATTTCAGAGCTATGTAATCGCTGAGAACTTGCCGCACAGCGGCCTCTTCTTCCGGGCCGAGCGCGATCTGACCGGTCTCGGCCAAGGACAATTTCATTCGGGAAAGGCCAGACCTCTGTGCGCAGAGAAACTGACTCATCCCGCTCCTTTTCCGACGCTCGACTAAATCCGTCATTTCCTACTCCTAATCTCGTGCACAGTTCGTTGCCCCGTGATAAAGCGGCGACGTTGGCGGTAATTACACGACCGTGAGCACAACAATCCGAATCTCCCCGCCTCAGCGCTTCATCCCACGCGGCATGTAATTCAGTAGCTGAAATGTGCGTACAGCGCCAGATCGAGCTGTGCCCAAATGGCGATCGTTCCTCTTGACTGCTTCGTCGTACCCGTACTCAGAGGGTGGGACAAGACCCACAGTGACAACTGCGCGACGACTCACGAATCTGACTTTCCCATCCGCGTCAGCTTGGTGAGCCTCCCGCTTGGACATGTGCTTGTGGCAACGACAGTCGGGCACGAAGCCAGGATCATCCTGGGCTCTTTGGCCTTCGGCTGCGGACCTGAGGGGTCAATGAGTGCTTAACGCCTGAACATGGCTCGAACGGACTACGTCAGGCGCGGAGTCAGTTGACGAAACCAGGCGTTAGCGCTCATTGACCCTCAATGAGTGAAATCGCGATGTTGCAACAGTTAAGGTTTAGCGTGGCCTTGCGCTGCGGCTTTTGGCGAACAACGCACTTTAGGACGTAGCTTTTCGGACCCCTCCCACAAACTTTCTTCAAAAAAAATGACAGTGGTTGTCCCGTTTTCTCGCTAATCCTAGTTGAAGGAGCTGCGGATGGATCCTGGGAACCCATCCGCTGCTGAAGTCTGCGCCCTCGATACTTGGGCCGCTTCAATTCGGGAGCAGTGTTCAAGCGGTCATTGCGTCTCGACAACAGGCAAGGAGGGTTACGCATGCCAAGCAATCGATTTCCCGTGGTTACGGCGGTTTGGGCGATCTTCACCGCGATCCTGTTAATGGGCGTCCCGCGCGCCAGCGCTCAGCAAGAACGAGTGATACACAGTTTCAGCAACAACGGGGTGGACGGGAGCGGG
>Ga0074044_10000536_pt1 | contig 36555 bp, 34 predicted proteins | sample BogForMeECP23OM1_FD_94443 | JGI IMG/M metagenome (GOLD analysis project Ga0074044, IMG submission 94443) | Bog forest soil microbial communities from Calvert Island, British Columbia, Canada - Bog Forest MetaG ECP23OM1 | ecosystem: Environmental > Terrestrial > Soil > Wetlands ...
GGAGCATGCCCACGCCAGGGGCGTGAGCTTGATCGGCGATCTGCCCTTCTTTGTTTCTCCCGATTCCAGTGATGTTTGGGCGAACCCTGAGCTATTCCTGCTCGATGAGCAGCATCGGCCACGCTTCGTCGCCGGAGTTCCGCCCGACTATTTCAGCGCGCAAGGTCAATTGTGGGGCAATCCCGTTTACAACTGGGAAGCCGTGCGCGCGACCGGTTATCGGTGGTGCATCGATCGGTTGCATGCTCTGCTGGATCACGTCGACGTGATTCGCCTGGATCACTTCCGCGGGTTCGCGGCTGCGTGGCACGTTCCAGCCGGAGCGTCAACGGCTCAGTCCGGGCAGTGGGTGGCGGGTCCGGGAGCGAGCTTTTTTCAAGCAGTGCAAACCGAGCTGGGCCATCTGCCATTCATCGCGGAAGATTTGGGTGTGATTACGCCCGACGTGCGGGCCCTGCGCGACGAGTTTAGTCTGCCGGGGATGCGCGTCCTGCAATTCGCCTTCGATGGTCATGCGGACAATCCCTATCTGCCGCACAACTTCGTCCATAATACAGTCGCCTATACCGGTACGCACGACAACGCCACAACTCGAGAATGGTATGACGAATTGCCCGACGACCAGCGGCAAAACTTCTGGAGCTACCTCAAGCGTGCGCCGGGAACCGGTGCGGATGCCGCTCCGGAGTTGATGCGGATGGCATGGTCGTCACCGGCGGCGCTGGCGATTGCTCCGTTGCAGGATCTGCTCAAGTTGGGAAGTGAAGCTCGCATGAACGTGCCTGGCCGTGCCGATGGGAACTGGCGTTGGCGGGTTCGAGAAGACATGCTATCCTCTCAGGCTTTTCAATGGCTGCAGGATTTGACGGCGAGTTCCACGCGCTCGTTGAGTGCTGCAACATCCGGCAGCGCACAAGCGGACCGCGAAGATGCGACGAGCTTTCGCTGATCATCTCCCAGGCAAGTGGATGCGGATGAAAAAAGAGACACCTGTGAACAATTCAAACCTCAAAGTGCGCGCCAACTCCGCCGGCCCTGCCCATTCCGTGGCGCCGCCACCTGCCGGGCGTCCGACATGGGAGGAAGCTGAGGGCAGCCCATTGCCACTTGGCGTCAAGTGGATCGAAGCGGAGCAAGCGTTCAATTTTGCCGTTCACTCGGAACATGCGGAGAGCGTCACCCTATTGCTCTATTCTCCAGCCGATTTAGTGAATCCTGTTCTGAGGCTGCAATTGGATTTTTTGCGCAACAAGTCGGGGCGGATCTGGCACTGCCGCGTCCCAGTCGCAAAGATTGGTGAGGCTCGCTATTACGCCTACTCCGTCTCCGGACAGACTATCCCTCAACTCCATAGCTTCGATCCGCAGAAGGTCCTGCTCGACCCGTATGCGAAGTGCATTTTCTTCCCACCCGGTTTTGATCGCAACTTGGCCATGCGAGAAGGATCCAATGCCGGCGCCGCGCCTTTCGGAGTGCTGATTGATCACCACTCGTCATATGACTGGTCGGGTGTTCGTCCCCCGCATCATGAGTCGGATACGGTCATCTACGAACTTCACGTGAAAGGTTTCACGAAGAACCCAAACTCGGGTGTCGACCCATCGCGTGCCGGCACATTCGCCGGTCTCGTGGAAAAAATTCCCTATTTAAAGGAACTCGGGGTGACGGTCGTAGAACTGATGCCGGTTTTTCAGCGTGATCCACAAGAAGGCGACTACTGGGGCTATATGCCTTTGAATTTCTTCGCGCCCCATGCCCAGTACGCAAGCACACACCATGTTGATGAGCAGCATCTTGAATTCAAGAATATGGTGAAAGCTTTTCATCAGGCCGATATCGGCGTGGTGTTGGACGTCGTGTACAACCACACTTGCGAGGGCGACTACAAAGGACCGATCTACAGCTTCAAGGGTCTCGACAGCGCCGGTTATTACATGCTGTCCTCCGATCCGGCAAACCCCTACGCCAATTACTCCGGCACCGGCAATACCTTGAATTTCGGCCAGGCACACGTGCGCAAGATGGTGATCGATAGTTTGCGTTACTGGAAGCGAGGCATGCATATCGACGGATTCCGCTTTGATCTGGCGTCGGTATTCAGCCGCAATGCAGACGGGTCTCTCAACTGGGGCGAAGCGCCCATCTTCAGTGAGATTGCCGCGGACCCGGAATTGGGACGGGTACGTTTGATCGCGGAGCCTTGGGACACAGCCGCTTATCAACTCGGGCGCGGCTTTCCCGGCCTGACTTGGCTCCAGTGGAACGGGCGGTTTCGCGATGACGTTCGTCGTTTTGTTAAGGGCGATCCGGGGATGGTTCCCGATGTGATGCGACGTATCTATGGCAGCGATGACTTATTTCCCGACAATCGCGCCGACGCTTATCACGCATATCAGAGTGTGAATTATGTAACATCCCACGACGGCTTCACTCTCTACGATCTTGTCGCTTATGACCGCAAGCGCAATTGGCAAAACGGAAATAATAATCAGGACGGTACTGACGCGAACTACAGTTGGAATTGTGGGCAGGAAGGAGATGAAGGCGTCTCCCCGGCAATCCGCGCATTGCGCCGGCAGCAGGTAAAGAATTTCTGCTGTCTGCTCTTTTTATCGAACGGTACGCCGATGTTTCGCGCTGGCGACGAGTTCCTGAACACGCAATTTGGCAACAACAATCCTTACAACCAGGACAACGAAATTGGATGGCTGGATTGGAGTCAACTCCAATCCAACAAGGACATTTTCCAGTTCTTCAAGAAGATGATTGCGTTCCGAAGAAATCATCCCTCCCTCAGCCGGAGCAGGTTCTGGCGGGAGGATGTTAACTGGTATGGCGTCGGCCCCACGGTCGATTTGTCCCCAGATTCGCACAGCCTGGCATTCTGCCTGCACGGCGCTTCTCAAGATGACGACGACATTTACGCCATGATCAACGGCTACTGGGAAGAGTTGGAGTTCAATGTGCAGGAGGGAACCGCACAGGAGTGGAAGAGAATCGTGGACACCGCTTTGCCCAGTCCAGATGATTTCTCGGACGACGGAATCCCTTTAGCACGGACGGAATACGTACTGGCTCCAAGATCGATTGTGGTCTTGTGTCGACCCAGGAAGAGCGTAACTCACGAGCGTCCATGAGCACGCGATCGATTACAAAGATGCGCCAAGTCCCGCGGCGGGGAAGCCAATGCGCATTTTTCCTGGTCCTGCGGCCGACCGTGCATATCAATTACGACCAAGGCAGAAACAACCAGAATCAGTTTCTTTGGGGACATCACATTTTCTCCTCTTACCTAGAACGTGAGGCGCAGCCCGAGTTGAATCTCGCGCTTTGGGAAATCGGAGGTGAAGGCCAGCGGCGTGCTGGAACTCACCGTGCCTCCATTCGATTTTGTTCCGGGCTCGATTCCATGCACGTTGAAGGTCTTCGAACCGGACCCACCACCCTCAGGGACGACGCAAGTTGGTGGGCCACAAATTCCGCTGGGAATCCCGAATAGCGGGCCCACCTGATTGTTCACGCTGCCATAGTTGGTCCGGTTTGCGATGTTGAATCCTTCCGCCGTAACTACGAGATTGCTTTTCTCGCCCACTTTGTGATGCCAGCTCAAGCGCGCGTCGAAGTCGACGTAATTCGGACCAAGGCCTGAGTTGCGGGGGGCGCCGATGGGGCGGCCATTGGTGGGGTGATTGTCACCATTGGTGGGCTCTCCACTCAGCAAATTGAAAGGATGCCCGCTGTTGTAGTTGAAAATCGGCGCCACTTCGAAGCCCGACAATGCGCCTCTCCAGGGGCTATCGAGGACGCCCGCGATGACCACTTTATGCCGCTCATCGAAATTCGACACAGAGCGATCCGCATTCAGGTCCAGGTTATCCTGCGGTCCGTAGTCGCTGTTGAAGTCTGTGGTGGTGTCGATGGCTTTGCTGTAGGTGTAATTGGCAAAGATCGCGGTCGTCTTGTTGAACTGCTTTTTGACTTCGACAATGCCGCCCTGATAAAGGGCGGAGCCTGCCGACGTGTATTGGTTGTTTTGGGCAATATACGGGCTGTAGAAACAATTCAAGGGGCTCGCGGCGCAGGCCATTGTGGTCTGGTAAAGGGGGTCAATTGTCAAACTAGGATTCCAGTCCCGGTAGGAGACCGTTTTTCCGTTGGCCAGGGTGGCCTGCACAAAACCCGGATCCTTGAGGTTGGTGTCAATTGCCACCGGGAGATGGACGGTGTGCGAATAGATGTAGCTGAGGGCAACCGAGAAACCGGGGCCGAGCTGCCGCTCAATGCCAAACTCAGCTTGTTGCGAGTAAGGGCTCTGATAATTAACCTGGTTGCTGAACAATACGCTTAGGATTGGAACCTGGCCGTTATTGGTGGGGACGAAGAAGTTATTGGATGCCGCGGTCAGGTCAGCCGCGGTGATGCAGCCATAATTGCCGGGGGACGGCGTGGTACAGCCAATCACTCCCCCATTGTTTACTCCCCCGCTGAATCCGGGATTTCCTTGGGCAAACAGATTCTGGAAGATAACCTGGGCATTGGAGTTCGAACTGCCGGGGAGGAGCGTTCCCAGATCAATCGGATCTATATAAATACCGACTTGCCGGTTGCAAGGGCTCGTGCCGTTGCCTAAGTAGCCGGTAAGCGGCACGCCTCCCTTTTGGAGGCCGCAGGTGGCAACCAGGTTATTAACCTGACTGCCTGGGTAGTTACTGGCATAGGGCAAGGTGTTCTCGACCGCAGAGTTATTCTTGTTCAGAGCGCCCAGCGCCAGATCTACACCCGGAATGGCGTCGTAAATATTTCCATAGAAAATTCCGTATCCCGCCCGGATCACGGTCTTGTGGTCGGCGAAGGGGTCCCACGCGAACGAAACACGGGGGGCAAAGTTGTGCCAGGGAGTGCGCAAAGGAGCGTACTGCGAGTCCAGTTCATAGCGGATGCCGTAGGTAAGAGTGAAGTTGGGTTTCACGGCCCAGGTGTCTTGCCAATACGCGGCGGTGAAGGGTCGGACTTTTGAGTAGGTGGGCGTGCCAAATCCGTCTTCAAAGATAGTGGGGATCTGCAGGGAGAAAGCCTGCAGCGAACTCAGGTTGGTACCGGGCACGTTGGTTAGGCCGCAGGGATTGGCGGGGGGTGTGTTCTGGTACGGGGGGAGGGACACCCAGCTGGGGTCGAAGCAGGGGGACAATTCACCTCCGGTAATCGGCCCTACCTCAAAGCGGCCCGGCAAAAAGACGTCGGTCTGAGTGTGATTGCCCCGCAGCAGCTCTTCCCCGCCCAGTCGAAACGTGTGGTGGCCCTTGCTGAGGGTGAGGTTGTCGGCAATTTCGTAGCGCCGCAGCATCTCGTAGTTAGGCAGAAAGATGTTCGTTCCCAAATTCGCGACACCGAAAATATCAAGCCCCACCTCGGCGGGCTCGTTCGGAATGACGTTTGCGTGGTTGTAGCTATACTGCGCCCGCACTTCATTCTCGGTCCGCGGGCTGAAGATGTGGAACCATGAGAACAGCAACGTATCGTTGTAAGTATGTATGGAACTGCCTCGCGAGTAGCCGGTCAAGGACTGCACGTCGGGAGACTCTTCCAGGTCATGCCCGTAGTTGTAGCGCAGGAAGATTTGGTCGCTCTCGCTGATACGGTGGTCGAGGCGAGCCGATCCCAGATACTGCCGCGTGTCGAATGGAAACACTCCTCCGTTATTCTCAAGCTGGTTAATGAGGAAGCCCTCCACTAATTGGTTTTGCTGCGAAAGAAAACCAGAAAGGGGGTTGATCGTCAGGTAGTCCTGGAGTAACTGGGCGCACGAGGCCGCTGGGATGGGAGTCGCCGCAGAGCCATCAGGAGGGCTTATACAGGGCACCGAGGTGCCGAACCCGAGGTTATACAACTGCTGAATAATTTGCTGCTGCGCAGGCCTCGGGTCGCTCGCTGGAAGATTGGCAGGTAGGGTATTTCCGGCTATGGAGGGCCCGGCGAAGATCGAGCTGTCGGTCAGCAGGGGAACGGCATTCTGTGAATTCTGCCGCAGGCCTTCAAAAGAAGCAAACAGGTAGGTGCTGCCTTTCTTGACGGGGAACCCGAGGGCGCCGCCATACTGCTGGCGGCTGAGCGAGTTCTTCACCGGTTTGCCGAACGAATCGGTGTTGAAATTAGAATAGGTCGGGTCCGGCGCCAGGGCCGAACTGAAGGCGAACGGGTCGCGCGCATCCAGGGCACTATCCCGGAAAAAGCCGAAGGCGCTGCCATGCACGTTGTCGGTACCGGACTTCGACACAATGTTGATCGTGGCGCCGCTCGCTCCTCCCATCTCTGCGCCGTAATTGCTGCGGTTGATCTGGAATTCCTGCACTGCGTCCTGGCCCAAGGTCAAGCGCACGCCGCCTTCATCGTCGTTGGCTTCACCGCCGTCGACGGTGACGCTGTTGCCACGACCGTTGCTGCCATAAAAAGAAAGTCCGCTGCTGCTGAACTGCTTGACGCGATAGTCGGAGTCATCCGCCAATCTGGTGGAGTTAGAAACGCCCGGCGCCAACAGGGAAAAGGTCAGGTAGTCCCGGCGGTCAATCGGCAGATCCTGAATTAAGACCTCGGTCAAGGTGTTCGACTGGCTTGATTTCTCGGTATCCACCGTAGGCGCCTCGGCCGACACTTCGACGGTTTCCTTGGCTGACGCCACCTTCAGTTGAAAATCCAGAATCGCCGTCTGACCCACGGTGACGACCAAGCCTTGCTTGATCTCGGTTCCAAAACCGGGAAGCTCGACGCTGACGTCGTAGGTCCCCGGCGGCAGTCCCGTTAACAGATATGCGCCCCCGCTGTCGGAAACCGCAGTGCGCCGGATCCCCTTCTCGGCGTTCTCCGCGACTACATTTGCCTTTGGCAAAACCCCGCCCGATGCGTCCGCGACCGTCCCTTTTATGCTCGATGCCGTGCCCGCGCCTTGAGCGTGTGCCGCACTCACCACTCCCAACATTATTAGCAGGCATCCCAAACCCAAGCCGCCGGAACGGAACCATGCCTTCGCGCTTCTCATCAACATAGGAGGCCCCCAATTTCTATCAACAATAACGACGCTTACTCTCGACTCAGGTCCGGTCTCGGCATCAGCCGATCGAATCCCTGGTTGTCCGAGTACGTGGCATCCGAAGTGCCGACTGGACGCGACCAGCATACTCTTTCAATTCAAAAGAGCTAGTGATCACCAATGTTAGGAGTGCCAACACAAAAAATTGCTTTGGGGCGCGCACCATTCGACCGCTATCTGCATAACTGTCATGGCCGAGAACCGCCGCAGCTCTCGGCGAGACGCGAGCGCCGGAACCGGTACCGGCCCTTTTCGCCGAACCAAGGGTACACGACATTTTGTAGCAACGTAAGTGGGTCTTGCAGAACCTCAATGCTTATCTGCCGGGAGAACGCGGCCGACGTGCGCGCGGTCGGCCGCTTCCCGGGAGGACCCGCAGTTATGGAATCTCGTTCCAAAACACAGAGCAGAGATGTTCCGTGGGAAAGGAGGAGAGAGCCACCGGCGTTGGCGGTATCAAATACAAGAACAGGTCGCTGGACACGACGTAGGCAGGCCATGCCGGTTTGCCAGCGACGTTCGGGTTACCCGTCTTCGCGAACTGGGTCCAGTAGAGGAGCATGTCCTTGGAGAGCTTTGTCTCTTGGGGCGAAAGTGTTGTCGGCAGTCCAAAAACGTCGAAGCCCTTGAAAAGGAATTGAAGCTCCGAAGTATGGTAGGCGCCCAACGGAAACGTTAACGCCCCGCCAAAATCAGATTGCGCCGGGGGCGCGTTCTCATCGGCGAACTCATAGGCATACGTCGGCACATAGGCCGAAAGCAATTGATTCGCATTCAGCACCGGACAGCTGAAGATTCCGTCAGTACCTGCGGCGCCCAAAGCCTGACCGCCGGTCGGATAATTGGAAAACGGGTACACCTCCAGAACGTATGGGCTGAGTGCCGCTGGAAACAAAGCATCCACGGCAGCGGTGTACTCGTCGGAAGTCAGTATCGGATTCCCCTGCAAATCGTAATCCTCAGCCACAAACAACCTGTATTCATCTGTAGTGGTGCCCGAAATCACAGGTACCTGATTGAATTCGCCGCTGCCAAATGCTTGGTCCATCGTCTGTGTCAGCAGCGTTCCGTCCACGAACGGAAACAAGGGGAAAGGCTGTCCAGCAACCATCGTGGCGGCGGGCACGGCACGCAGGCAGGCGGACGTGGCCGGGTCGCCGCATCCGACATTACTCGCGATCGTCTCGCCCGAGGGTACGATTGGGCTGCCTTGGGTTTCCGCCTGCGCCACCGTTATGATGTAAGGGAGGTAGGGCTGGAATTCCGCATAGGATCCGCTTTCCGCGATCGCCCCACTGAACATGCCTGCGGCCGTGGGAGACGCGAGCTGGGCATAAACGCTTTGTCCGCCCGCGGATTGGCCGAATATCGTAACCTGCGCTGGATTGCCGCCAAAATTCGCGATGTTGTTCTGAACCCACTGCAGCGCGAACTGCTGATCCATCAGTCCATAGTTGCCGTTAAGATGGCCTTCGCCATCGATCGCGGTTTGGGCGAAGAATCCCAAATAACCGAGGCGGTAGTTGATGCTGACGACGATCACGCCGTTTTTCACGAGCTCCTGGGGGGCGTAAGGAGTGCTGCTCCCCTCGATGAGTCCGCCACCGTGGATCCAAAACATCACCGGCAGGCCGGAACCACCCGTCTCCGGTGTAAAAATATTCAGGAACAGGCAATCCTCGTTGCCCCCTCCTGCCTGCGGGCACTCACTGCCGAATTGAGTCGCTTCGAGATAAGCTCCGGCAAAGGGTCCGTAAGGCTGCGGCGGTTCCCAGCGCAGAAGTCCCACGGGCGGAGCCGCGTAGGGGATGCCGAGAAATTCGTTCATGCCATTTGCCTTTTTGCCGACCACTACTCCACTTGTCGTCGTAGCAGTCGGAGGCGCGCCAAATGCGGTTGGTGCCGTGCCCAGAGTGACCACGCAGAGAGCCGCCACTCCCATCAACAGTCTGAAAGCAAAACCACAGTGCAGCCCCTTTTTCGTGTTCTCGCCGCTTTTCATCATTGATCCCTCCATCCGTGTTTGAGCCTATTTCTTCGTCTGTTCAGCGTGCGCCATTGTCCTCTTGATGCCGGTCCGCGTCAACTGTGAAAGATCTTTCATCCCGATCACTCTTGTGGGCGTCTTAGCGCAAGACGCTCGTCGATCTGGGCGCGGCGTTGCTGGTGATCGTGGCGGTGATCTTCGGTGCGTCCGCGGCAGAAGGGCTCGCGCAGCGGGCGGTGACGCGGCGTGAACGCATGGGTTCACCGTGCGTTCATGCCTGCCCGCCCACCCTCCGCGAAAAGCAACGCGAAGGATGGGATGCACTCACTTTGTGGTTGTGCTAGCGGATGGTTCGCCACCCGCCAGGGCCGATCCACTACTCCAGGAAATATCCAGAGACGTTATCGCCGGCGTTAGTCACGATCCACAGCGCTTCTTTGCCTTCGTCTACCACCACGGTATCGACATCGAATGATTGTCCCAGCCCTGTCGGCGTAAGAACGCCCGCGCCGGTGCAGTTAGCATTTATTGAAGAAGTTCCCGAGGCTGGAAGTACCAAATTCCCCACGGCGCCAAGGTCGAGGGTTACGGTCGGGACTGCCGTAAACGACGTTCCGGTCGAGCTGAACTTGATTTCTCCCGTAGCGGTCACGAGACCACCAACGGCTGGGATGGTGCCGTACGAATAAAGCGAGAACTGTTTACTCTTGAAAAGAGTAGTGCTGCAACCTGCTTTGATCGTTCCCTGCGCGACCATAAAACCGGCCTGGGTGTAACCGGCGTCGATTTGAGTGATGGTGCCACCCTTTCCGCCATCGTTGAGAGCGAAATTGAAGGTCTGAGTCGACGGGCTGGTGACGGTCATGGTGCCCTGGCAGTCAGAAGCCGGCGTCCCCATAGCCCACGTGCCTGAGATCGAAAAACTGCTGAGCGTTCCAGCAATGCTCTGGTACTCGGTTCCGGTGAAGGTACTCGAAGCGAAGGTGACCTGCATCAGGATGTTGTCCAGCCCGCTGGGGGATGAACCATAGGACTCGATTCCCCACACTCCCGGCGCGGTCGTGAGGGTTGTGGCGGTGCAGGCGGCGAAGCTGGCCGTACCAGCTCCGATTACGGCGATCAACAGCAGGAGTACAAAGAAGCATGTCTTTTTCACAATATCCTCCGAATTCAGTATTGGTCCACTTTGGGTTTTCGCGCAGACTGCGCGACCAGCCAAAGTTCACAGCCTGGCCCTTCCTCGCGAACAAAAAAGGAGACCGCAAACTTCGAGGGCGTATTTTTGACCTTGCGGGGTGGGAAGTCAAGACGAAAAGATTTGCGGTAGTGGTGCAGTAAAGCGGCCTTGAAAGCGCTAGGCTTGAGCCGTGCCGTAACCATCCCATTTTCATCGCGGCTTTAGTAGAGACGCCAATTTCCAAACTGCGCCACTGCGACCATTGACCATTCCTCTTGCTCTTAGGCGTATAATCCTCGGCGTATAATCCTCCCGCAGCAGAAAGGACAAAATCGATGAAGACCAGACTCGTAATCCTCGGACTCTGTTTCGCATTTGCTTTTCCCCTTCTTGCTCAGAAGAAAGAAGATGAGCGTTTGGCAAATTCTGCCAAGGTGATGCAGGAGCTACTCCAGGGAGACAAGGGCCTCCCGACGAGTGTACTCAACCAGGCCCTGTGCGTTGTTGTCTTTCCAAGCGTCAAGAAAGTTGCAGTTGGTATCGGCGGCAGCTACGGGCGCGGCGTGCTCGTGTGCCGAAAGGGCGACAAGATGAATGATGCCTGGGGCGCCCCGGTGATGTATTCGCTGGATCAGGCCAGCGTTGGTGTCCAACTCGGTTCCACAGCGACCGATTTTGTGCTGGTGGTGATGCACAGCAAGGGCGTCGATGCCATTCTGAACGGCAAGACGAAACTGGGCGCCGACGCAGCGGCGGCCGCTGGCCCAACGGGCGCGCAAGCGACCGGTTACAATGCTTCGGATATGAGCTCCTCGGACGTCCTGACCTATTCGCGGTCCAAGGGGCTCTTTGCCGGCGTCTCCCTGGCGGGTGCGTCGATGGATGCAGACAATGACGCCAATAAGAGGCTGTATGGCAAGGAAGTGGGCGCCAAAGAGATTGTGACCGGTGCCCAGGAGGTCGTGCCAGCAGCCAAGCGACTGGTGAGGGTACTCGATGAGGCGTCGCCAGCTCGCAAGTAAGTTGAACCGCATCAGCTGAACGGTGGATATCTCCTGATTGTTGACCCGAACGCTTTACATAAAGCGAGGGGAGGATCTCGGCCACCGAGATCCTCCCAACCGTCTTCCATCGTTGTGCGCCGCACACCACTTCATACGCAGTGGCCCACGGCATGTGAGACTCTGTGTCGATATGGGTTGAGCGATGCAAACCCATAATGATCGCATCGGCTTTGAGAACGTCTGCTGCTTGCAGTATTTTCTCAGTCGGCGAACCGAACTCGACTAGAAATTCAGGTGTGAGTGTCAGCTGGACGCTCTGCGCCGTCAATTCCTCGAGCCGCCGGAGGCTACCGATGCGGGCATGCTCTCGGGCTTGCATGACATCTTCCGCGCTGGGCCGATTCACAGGACGCTGGCCCAGCACCTGCTCAAGCCAGAGACGGTGAGCGGTAGTATGGTAAAAGAAGCATTGGAGAATAGCCCGGGACCTCCTGCTGATGCCGGCCACCTTGAAGTGTCATTCCAAGCGGCGAGCTGAGTTTGTGGCGAACGCGTCTCCATGTTTGAATAACCATTGATGAGAAAGGCATTCTTCATCGGCCCGATTCGTCACCTGCTAGTTGCTATGCTGTTTGTCTCCGCCCTGGCCGTCATATCGGGATCGGCGCAAGAGCTCGGGGCGAAAGAGATTATCCAACGTTCTCTGGACGTCAACCGAAAAGACTGGGATGCCGCCCCGGGCTATGACTATTCCCAGCGTGATCGTGAAGGCAAGAAGATTAGGACCACGGAACAAATCATGCTCGCAGGCTCCAGATATGCGCGGCTGCTGGCGATTGATGACAAACCCTTATCCCCCCAAGACGAAGCCAAAGAGCAGCGCCGACTCCAAGAGACGACCGCACAGCGGCAGCAGGAAAACCCGAGCGAACACGAAGATCGGGTCGAGCAATATCAGAAAGAGATCGATCGGGATCATGTGCTGATCGGGGAAATGACCAAAGCGCTTGATTTCACCCTAGCGGGAAAAGAGATGCTGGGGCGTCATGAAGTCTATGTCCTGAAGGGTACGCCGCGGGCAGATTATCGTCCTCCCAATAACCAAGCCAAAGCACTGACTGGAATGCAAGGGACGTTATGGATCGATGCAGTTAATTTCCACTGGGTAAAGGCCGAAGCTGAAGTTGTGCGTCCGATCTGGATGTATGGTTTCATCGCTCGAATAGAGCCGGGAACGCGGTTCGAATTTGAACAGGAGCCCATCTCGACGGGCCTGTGGATGCCGAGCCATTTTTCAATGCAGGCAAACGCCAAAGTATTTCTTCTTTTCCCCCATTATGAGCAGGATGACGTCACTTATTTCAATTACCACAAACCGGGCGCCACTCCCGCGGACGCGGAGAGTGTCAAGTGACAAATAGCAGTAGGTCCGTAGGTGCAGCCAACAGTATTCGGTCGTCATCGTAAGGACCGGACTAGGCTTGCGAGGTCCCCCCAAACGGCGGTATTTTCAGGGTCCAGCACGCCTTCTCGCGCGATCGTTCCATCGTAGTCAAGCGCCAACATGCCGAACTTCATGTTTGCCTGCTCTCATGGTTTTCCATCGCGGCGCGCCCGCGCTCAAACATTCGTGCGGTAATCACTCCAAAGACAAAACCACCAACATGAGCTGTATAAGCGACCCCACCACCCTTTACATCCGCCACGGCGCCGACCTGACTGAAGAATTGAATGACGAACCAGAGTCCGATCAGGAGCGCGGCGGGAATAAAAGTAATGCGGGCAAACCAGCCCAGAAAAAGCAGCGCGCGTATCTCATCCCCGGGGTAGGTGATCAAAAAGGCGCCCATCACACCCGCAATCGCTCCACTGGCACCGAGATTGGGGACCGTGGAAGTGGGCATGGCGGCGATCTGCGCCACCGAAGCCACCAGACCGCTGAGCAGATAAAAAACCAGGTACCGTGTCGGACCCATTGTGTCTTCGATTTGCGGGCCAAATGCCCATAGGAACACCATGTTCCCAATAATGTGCATCCACCCGGCGTGCATGAATAGCGCGGTCAAAAGAGTGATCCAGTGCTGGCCGGCAACAATATCAGCAGGAATCATTGACCACTGTTTTACAAATTCGTCGCCACCCATCAACTCCAGGACGAAGACGATTGCGTTCACCACGATGATTGTTGTCGTAACGACCGGGAAGTTGCTCGGCCGTCGAGATGCGTCCGACAAAGGGATCATGCCGCCCACAATGTGTTCCTCCGTCTCTTAGCATACCCGGATTCGGCTAGGTGCCTGCGTCGAACGGAAGGTTAGTGAAACAGCCCCGACTTCCTGCCGTACAGTGAGTGGATCGTGCGCACGATGGCGACGGCGCTCAGGTACGCCACGAGTACACCGATACCAGCGCGCACGCCAGCCGCCAGGAGCATGAACTGCAGTCCGCTTCCCACAAGGTAGTGCAATGGGCTCAGTATCCACCGATGCAGTTGCACGCGAAACAGGTCTTTTATGCCACGAGTTCTGTTCGCGTAGGTGTGCAAGCCGGCAAATACGGCGAGGCTAATCGCTCCATCAACGATCGCGGTGACCGTCACGATGGCCAAATGTGTCGGGAGCCTTGGCTGGAGGGCCTGGATGATCAGCGCGGTTGCCGCGGTGGAGACGATGTCCGCGAACACGATGTTGCTGTTGATGTTCCAGAGGCGGCTGTTCTTGTAGCGGCTCAGTGGCTGCATCCGAAACCGGATCGGTCTGGTCCGCATACAATGAGTCTACGGTAAGTACCAGACACCAGGCAGCGTGCGGGGGAGAGTTAGTGGATTTTATCGGATTGATCGTCGCGCATGGCTACTGGATCGTGTTGGCGGTAGCGTTCGTGGATCAGTTTGGAACACCTGTCCCGGCCATTGCGATCTTGCTGACCGCCGGGGCTGTGGCGGGACAAGGCCATCTCAGCTTGGCCGGCGTCCTGGCGGCGGCGTGGGCGGGCACGGTGGCCGGCGACGCCGTCCTCTACCAATGCGGGCGATGGCGCGGGGGCCCGCTCATGCGGCGACTGTGCTCTTTCTCTCTGGCGCCCGATACCTGCGTGCGCAAAACAGAAACATCCTTTCAGCGGCTCGGCTCGAAAGCCCTGATCATCGCGAAATTTGTTCCGGGGCTGGCCCTGTTTGCCGCACCTGTCGCGGGCGCTCTCCGGATGCCAGTCGCACCGTTCCTCGTGTTCGACAGCATTGGCAGCCTCTTCTACAACGTGGTCGTGATTGGCATCGGCTTCGCTCTCCACGATCAGCTCGACCGCGTCGTGGGTTGGTTTCATGCGCTCGGCAGCGCCGCCATTCCCATCGTGGTCGGGGCAATCCTGGCCTACTTGGCGTGGCGCATCATCCAGAAGCATCGCATCCTGCGCGCGCTGCGTTGCAGACGGCTCACACCGGATCAGCTGCGACTCCGGCTTCAGTCCGGCGATCCGGTGCGCATCCTCGACTTGCGGACGGCCATCAGCTATGAGGCGTCCCGGCAAGTCCTGCCAGGAGCGATTCGCGTAGACCCGGAGGAGTTGGACACGCGCCACAACAACATTCCCCGGGACTGCGACATCGTGCTGTACTGCACCTGCCCGAACGAGACCACCAGTGCGCGCGTGGCCCTGGCCCTCAAGAAGCGGGGCATCGAGCGCGTGTTTCCGCTCGCGGGTGGCATCGAGGCTTGGGTATCGTGCGGCTATCCCGTCGAGGTCACGCCACCCAGCACTGTCGCGCGCGGGGACGGTTGATCCGGAGCGACGAAAGTTCCTTTCGTTCTTATCTGAACGCTAGCCCGTTTGAGAACACTACGATCGATTCCAGAGCCCCCGTTCATTCTTTTACCTCGTTTTGGACCGCTTCAAACTTGGCTTTCCTCAGACTCTTCCGAAGCCGGCCAAATGTATAGCTGCTTGCAACTTCGCTCAATACGACCAGACGAGATTCTTCTTCGCGTTGCAATACCAGCAGTGTCTCATCGTCGTTGCGGACTCCGCCCCGAAAGGACTCCACTCGTTGCAGCAAGTTTTCTCCCAACGCTTTCGCAGAGTCCACCGGAGTCTGAGGCGCCCAATCTAGAAGCTGTTCTCGCCCCAGTTCCTGCCCGGTCCCGTTCTCGGCTTCGGTGACTCCGTCGGTGTAGAGGACAAGGAGATCGGATGGCTTTAGAGTGACCACCGTCTGACTGTAGTCGGTGCCGGGAATTAACCCGACCGGCAAACCTGCGACTTTTTTGGTTTGCGGGTCTTCTTCCTCCTCCAGCCAGCCCCAGCGTCGTTGAGCAGCGTGATACCAGAGCGGAGGCAGGTGCCCCGCGTTGCTGAACGCCAGCCGGCCTGTGACGCGATGAAAACTCATGACGATTGCCGTCGCGTATTTTTCACTCTTGTTGAACGCGTCATTAAGGCCGCGCATGAAATCCGACTGGTCCCAGGCGTTAATGTTGTCGTGCATTAGAGCGCGCAGCGTCTGGGTCACGGTACTCACATCATGACCATGTCCGCTGACGTCGGCCAGGGCTACGCGAGAGATCAGGTCGTAATCGCAGACGGACATATAGTGAAGGTCGCCTCCTCCTTCTCCCTCGTCAATGGGATTCGAAGCTACCCATGCCATCAGGCTGGGCAGCTTTAGCGTTCGAATTACCTTTCGATTGCCACCCCAAACCTCAGTGCAGACCAAAGCATGAGGTGTTTCTGATTCCCCGTAAGATTCATCGTGCATGAAAGCTCCTTGAACGTTGTGCCGCAGATTCGAGAGCGTACCTAACTTCGAATCGGAATGACAAACGTACTATTCAGACCGCCAGTACCGTCATGAATCTTGCAGGGATTGACTCGATGCTGGTGGCCGCAATGCGTGTCAGCAGGGTTCGCAGCAGATTCTCTTGCACACAAGCCGGACACGCGCCGTCCTCGCGATCCCAGTACCACTGGGCTTCGGCGAGCAGAGCTTTGCCGGCGGGGTTGCCGCACACCGAGCATTGTCCGAGGGCGCTTGTAGTTTGTGGTGCAAAGGCACCCCATTGAGATGCCGGTCGAGGCCGATAGTTACGGTGGACGGCTCCGCCTATTTTCACCAAGAGGTAGTAACCTTTTAGGATTGTCGGAATCTGATGGCCAGCGAGATCGGAACTTCTCCATGAAAGACAAGGTCGTACTCGTAACCGGGGCCAATGGTGGCTTGGGAGCGTATGTGACCCAGGCGTTTCTCGATGCCGGCGCAACCGTTATTGGTACGTCACGAAAAATACAGCAATCCGATTTCGGCAGCTCCAGTTTTACCGCGCTGCCTGCGGAGATTTCGACCCGCGAAGGCGCCCAGTCTCTAGTGGGTCAGGTTGTCGGGCGTTTCGGAAAGCTAAGTGTTCTGGCGCACACGGTCGGCGGGTTCGCGGGAGGCCAGTCGATCGCGGACACCGACGATGCGACTTTTCAGCGGATGCTCGACATGAATCTGAATTCTATATTTCATATTCTGCGGGCGACGATCCCGGCTCTGCGGCAGACCGGCAGCGGTCGCATTATTGCGATCGGGAGTCGTCAGGCGCTGGAGCCCGGAGCTGGGGTCGGTGCGTATAGCGCTTCCAAAGCTGCCATGGTTTCTCTGATCAGAACTGTGGCGCTCGAAAACAAAGATGCGGGACTGACGGCCAACGTGATCTTGCCGGGCACGATGGATACGCCGGCGAACCGCAAGTCCATTCCAAACGCGGACTTCTCGAAATGGGTTCAGCCCTCGACAGTTGCTAACCTGATGACATGGCTGGCCGGCGATGCTGGCAAAGACATCAATGGGGCGGTGGTCCCGGTTTACGGCAGCGATGTTTGAAACTCTGATAAGAATATTCGTCTACGCTCTGGAGACTTACGCGGGTCTCGGATTGATATTTGCCGTGCTGTTCGTGTCGATTGGAGTTCAACGTTTCGACTCCGAAGCGCAGGGCTCAGGTATCGGTTTCCGGTTGCTGATCCTGCCGGGAGTCGCTGCTTACTGGCCGATGTTCCTTCACCGCTGGAGGCGAGGGATCGCCGAGCCTCCTGTTGAAAAGAATCCGCACCGCGATTGAATAGTGTATGATTCAGCCGCTCAGAACCGTTCATCGCCGGACATTTGTCGCGCTCGCCTTGGTCTTACCGGCGATTCTTCTGCTCGGGCTGGGAGCACGGTATCCACGCCAGCGCTTGAGTCTGCTGGCCGCCCAGTTGCCCAATTCAACACACCTGCTGAGGAAGTCCGACACTCTGTGGCAGAAGCATGCGATACAGTCGGAGTTCTATAGCGATTCGGACCATCCCGGCGACATCTATTTAGTGTTGAATCCGGTTGTGCTCCACACCGCGCAGGAGCCGAGCGAGCCCGACTTGCTGCTCTATTGGTCAACGGACCAACCGCAAGGAGACTCTGTGCCGTCCCCCGCGCGGTTGCTCGGCCCGTTTGTTGCGGGCAAGGTTTTTACTCTGCCGATGAGCCTTGGGCGAACTGGTTATCTCGTCTTGTTCAGCTTGCCGCACCACACTGTCTTTGACACTGCCAGACTGGAGCCGCTTTCATGAGCGTTCAATACGGCGCCATCAGTTGGAACCGGCAGAAAAAAGTTTATGATGTCACCCTCCTGTCATTGCTGGTTCTTTACCTCGGAACCTTTGTCGGCGTAGGGGCTTGGCGCCACCCGAGCGCGACGGCGGAGACACTGCTGATTCGTGGCCTGGGAACGGCTGCTTTTCTGCTCCTGAATGTTGTGCTCTGCATCGGACCGCTGGCACGACTGGATCGCCGCTTTCTTCCGCTGCTCTACAATCGGCGACACTTGGGCGTAACCACCTTTCTGCTCGGACTGGCGCACGGAGGTTTTGCGCTCTTCCAGTTCCATGCACTGGGCAACGTCAACCCGCTGGTCAGTCTCTTCGTCAGCAATCCGCGGTATGGCAGCGTTGCTGAGTTTCCGTTTCAGTCGCTCGGATTCTTCGCGCTGATCATTCTCTTCCTTATGGCGGCCACGAGTCACGACTTCTGGCTGCGCAACCTTTCAGCGCCGGTCTGGAAGCGGCTGCACATGCTCGTTTACATGGCCTATATGCTGTTAGTAGCACACATCACATTGGGCGCGCTGCAGTCGGAAACTAGTCCGCTATTGGCGGTCACGCTGATTCTTGCGGTGGCGACGGTCATTTCGCTTCACCTCGCAGCAGCGTTCAAGGAGAAACGGATCGACCGGGCAAAACTCCGCGCCCTGGACGATGGTTTCGTCGAAGTCTGCAAAGTGGATCGAATCTCCGAGAAGTGTGCCACGATCGTTTCTCTTTCCGGCGAGCGCGTGGCAGTATTTCGCTACGATGGAAAGATCTCCGCGATCTCCAACGTCTGCCAACATCAGAATGGACCATTGGGGGAAGGCCGGATCATTGATGGCTGCGTGACCTGTCCGTGGCACGGCTATCAGTACCAACCTGAATCAGGATCGGCGCCGCCTCCGTTTAAGGAAAAGATCCCAACCTTCAATACCAAGGTCGTCGATGGATCTGTTTTTGTCCATCCCAAACCTAACGCACCGGGAACTTTCATCGAACCTTCCCGAATTGAGCTGAGGGAGGTGCCTACGCGATGAGTGACTTCTACGTAGGCTATCTGCCGAAGGCGCCACAGACGTTGGCCAGTTTTGTCCGGCGAATTGTGGTTGGGCTTGGATTGCTGGCCGTGAGCGTGGCGCTCGTGCTGGTTCTTGGGCAGATGCCATTCGCAAATTCCGCGTTCGAATTCGGAAAACCGCGTACCTTCGAAGGAACCATCGAGGCCCGACCTTATCCCGCATTGCTGGTCGCGCGCCCGGGAGAAACCGAGCAGGAACAGAAGTACTCGCGATATTTACTGGTGGCGCCGGGGAAGCACGGGGCGGACAATCTTGTCGCTGATCTCGCTGGCAAACAAGTTAGCCTGCAGGGCCACTTGATCTATCGTGAGGGTGGAACGATGGTAGAAGTCGCGCCCGGCTCCATCAAGCTTCTGGACGCGGGCCCCGCAGCGCAAGCGGCCCTGCGCGACCTGGGGCCGGTGACGGTTACGGGCGAGATCGTGGACAGCAAATGCTACTTGGGCGTGATGAATCCGGGACAAGGGAAAGTGCACCGCGACTGTGCGGCGCGCTGTCTGAGCGGAGGAATTCCCCCGATTTTCGTGACAGCGAACGAAGGAGAGCAATTCCTTTTGATTGGCCCTGATGGAAATGCCCTTGGCCGAGATGCCTTGCGCGAGTTTGTCGCCGAGCCGCTTACCATTCGAGGGGAGATGTTACAAAGAGGAGACAGCCGCTTACTGAAGATCGATCCGCGAGAACTGCGCCATATGCCCACAGCATCGCGATAGCGCTTACCTTCGAAGCATCCCAAAGTTAACGACTAAAGCGGGAGACGTGGGTATGCCGTCAGGAATTCAGGAAACGAGCACGCACCCGTGGATGCAAAGTCTCAAGATCGATCAGGGTGAGAAAGTCAATCGTCTTGAATTCACGGTCGATCGCCGGCGGGCCGCAGATCTTTGCCCCAACTGCGAGGTAGGTACGTAATAGCTTCGGAACCTTGTCGCTTGCATCTCCCGGCAGAACCAGCGGCATTGCACAATGCGGCTGGGGCGTGGTACGGAGATGCGGTTCAGCTAGATATTTCTGCAGGGCTCGATAAACGGCAGCACCGTGTGCCGCGTCCTGCGAGGTGAGCGAAGAGCAACCGATGAGATATCGCCCGCCCCGATGTCTCGCGTATTGGGCGATTCCCCGCCACAGCAGATACAACACCTCGGTCGAACGGTGCTCGCGATTCACGCAGGCCCGACCAAGCTCGATCAGGGAGCCTTGTAGGTGTCGGTAGGGCGCAAAGTCGAATTCACCCTCGCTATAAAAGCCCGCATTTGCGGAGGCCATCGCCCCTGTCTGCAAACGATAGGTTCCGACAATCTTCCCTGTGCTGGTGTGCTCCACAATCAGGTGCTCGCAGACAGCATCGAACTGGTCCATATCGCGACCGGTCGCATAAGCTGCCTCCAACCCTTCACCCAACTCCAGATTGAAGACTAAGAACCGAAGATGAAAGGCGGCCATCCGGTCCGCATCGGAAGATGCGAGACGGACGCGGTAATAGCCCTGGCGAATTTCCGGAGACCCGTCGACCTTGTTTCTGGAGGGTTCGGTGGGCGGGACGGATGCCGGAGAGTAAATCGGAGCCTGCAAGCCAGCTTCGGCTATCATGCTGCTTGCGGGAACTCTCACCGGAAAAGCCTCCAATGATTCTTATTTGGTAAGTCCAAGTTATCTCCAAAGCGTACGGTTCTTTGATAGTCGTAGGATGCTCGACAGCCAGGAAAGTGACAATTGCAGTCAAAGGCCAGTTGCCTGGGCAAGACGGGATCGCGGGACTTTTCTTGTCACTTCCGTTCCCTTGCTGAGTCTTAGCTTGTGTACGGCAAAGTGAAGGAGCGCATCATGAGCGCGCAAGGCATCTCAACCGCGAGTCGGCCCAGGATCTCGCCAATGACCACCCCACTCTTGATCCTCAGTTGGATCTGCAGAATTGTCGCGGCGGTCATCTTACTGCAAACGCTTTTCTTCAAGTTCACGGCAGCGCCGGAGTCGGTTTATATCTTCACGAAACTCGGGACATTCGTCCACAGCTACTTCCCGTCTGCTTCCATCGCAGCGGTTGAAGTCTCGGCGCGAATTGGCTCGGGAATTATGGAGTTGATTGCGGCTGTGCTTTTGCTGACACCGCGTTTCGTATGGGCAGGCGCATTCCTGGCCATTGGCGCAACCGGCGGCGCTGTAGTTAGCCATTTGACTTTTCTGGGTATTGAGGTTCAGGGAGATAAGGGACTTTTGTTTGCGCTGGCCGTCATTGTCGTGAGCACCAGTGCGATCGCTCTGTTCTTGCACCGGAAGCAAATTCCAGTATTCGGAGCACAATTCTGAGATGATGTCGCCGTCATTGAATTTCGCAGTCAAAGATGTTTTGCAGCAGGGATGCACATTCCTGGATGGTATGAGCGACGAGGTTTACGCACGTCCGCTGGACGGCACCCTTTCGTCATCTCTCGGGGCCCACTATCGACATGTGCTCGACCACTTCTTCTGCCTCAAGGAAGGGATTCGCACCGGCCGTGTCAACTATGACCAGCGACGCCGGAATCCGAAACTGGAATGCTCGGTCGCCGAGGCGCGCTTCGCGACGGAGAGATTGATCGATGAGTTTCGCGGAGTTACTGCAGAAGTTTTGCGGCGCGAATGCTCGGTTGCCTACAGCGTGGAGTACGGCGAGAGCGATGTGGAACTGGTCCGCTCCAACCTGGCGCGTGAAGTGATGTTCTGCGTCGGTCACGCCATTCATCATTACGCCATTCTCAAGTTGCTCTGTGCCCGTGTGGGTGTGAAGCTGCCTTATGAGTTTGGCGTGGCCCCTTCTACGTTGAAACACCTCGAAGCTCAGACGGCAGGCCGATAGCGCATGTGTACTCTGACGTTCATCGCAGGGGACACAAGCCACCACATCGCGATGAATCGCGACGAGAGAATCACGCGCGGCGCCGGGAAGCCTCCGGAGATGCATGAGTTCCGCGGCACTAAGGCGATTTATCCCAGCGACGGCGACGGTGGTACCTGGATCGGTGTCAATGAGCACGGGATCGTGCTCGCGCTGCTGAATTGGAACGACGTGGTTTCACCCGAGCGTGATGGCAAAGCCAGGAGCCGCGGACAGGTAATATCGGCTCTGATCGGATCCCGTTGCTTCATTGAGTTGCGCACAGCGTTTCAAGTGTCGAACCTGGAAGGAATGCCTCCGTTTCGCCTCGTGGGAATTTTCCCCTTCGACAAACAAATTTGGGAGTGGCGTTGGGATTCCGTGCAACTCGAGCCACGGGTGCACCGGTGGGAATCGCGGCACTGGTTTTCCTCGAGTCTTTCTGATGAACAAGCCGAGAAATTGCGCGGGACTGCCTGCCGCGACGCTCATTCCGAACCAGACGCCGGTTCTGTGGCGTGGCTGCGCAGGCTGCACGCGTCGCACGCAGGTGGCGCCGGGCCATTCAGCGTGTGCGTCCACCGCGAAGACGTCAGGACGCTGAGCTATACGGAAGTTGTCCTCACGCCTGCAAATATTGCCGTCGAACACTTTATCGGAAGTCCTTGCAGCATGGGCTCTGGTCATTGGACAGAGAGTCAACTCACAGCGGTCAGGCGATGAGAGGCTTGCCAAGAATGGCGCTGCCGCCGTCGCCGGGTCGAGGTTTATTTCTGGTACCCGACTTCCGACAGCTGCCGGTGAAACTGCTGTTGGTGGGGGTTGGAATTTTCTTTATTATCGGGCTGATTCGAACACTGGCCACTTACAAAGGACGCCGCTCGCTTGTACGTCGGTATAAACGTCTTCATCGCTGGGAATTTTGGCCGCCGTACTTCTTCTATCCGCCGGTAATCCTCTATATCGCATATCTCGGAATCAGGTTCCGAAGTTGGACCTTGTTCACAGCCGCGAATCCCGCGATTGCGGCGGGCGGATTTGTGGGCGAATCCAAGTACGAGATCCTCGGGCATTTGAAGGACGCCAGTCCATGGCTGCCTGCTTTCACTCTTCTTGCTTCGCCGGAGATCGCCCAACGCTTTGCTCACGCGGAAGAATTCATGAAAACGCACGGCTTGCATTTCCCCGTCGTTTTGAAACCGGATGCGGGGCAACGCGGCTCGGGTGTCAGCATCGTTCGTTCCTCCGAGCAACTGCGAGAATATCTGGCGCATGCGTCTTACCCTGTGATTCTGCAGGAATACGTTCCCGGTGAGGAGTTTGGGGTTTTCTATTATCGCTACCCCGGCGATGAGCGCGGCCGGATTCTCTCAGTGACGGAAAAACGGATGCCCACCCTTGTCGGTGATGGAAAACGAACACTGGAAGAATTGGTCCTCGCCGATGACCGTGCTATCTGTATGGCGGAGTTTTATCTGCGCAAGAATTCGGAACGAACTCAGCACGTGCTGGCAGCAGGCGAGAGTGTTCAGTTGGTCGAGATCGGCACCCATTGCCGGGGCGCCATATTCCTCGATGGAGGCGACACTATCACTCCCGCTCTTGAGGAAACCATTGACCGGATTGCGCGCTGCTTCGATGGCTTCTTCTTCGGGCGCTTTGACATTCGTGTGCCTTCGCGCCAGGACTTGATGACGGGGAGAAACATGAAGATTATCGAACTGAACGGTGTTACCTCCGAGGCCACGCACATTTACGATCCCAGGCTCAGCCTTTTCGAGGCCTATCGCGTTTTGTTCCGGCAGTGGCGAATCGCGTTTGAAATTGGAGATCTCAACCGGGCGCAGGGTATACGCCCCACTGCATTGCGTGAGCTTTTGCACGCTCTCCGCGAGTATCGGCGCTTGGCAGAAGGTTATCCAGCGTGAGTCGTCTGGAGTTGTGCCACCGGCCTTAGCCCGTGCACGTCTTCCACCATCGCCCGCAGGATTTCGGCCACGCTCCACGCCTGCGCGATGCATCCGCACGGCCGTTGGGGTGCGTCGCCGTCGAAGATCTCCGATATATGCCCCAGACCTCCGTCGGCGAGGTGAGCCTTGAGCGGCGCCAACCATTCAGTTGCCTGGCGCCGGGCGGCTTCACTTCCACCGTTCACCTTCACATATGCGCTGATGAAGGGTCCGAGCAGCCACGGCCATACGGTTCCCTGATGATAAGCGCCGTCACGCTCGACCGGACCACCTGTGTAGCGTCCTCGGTACTGCGGATCGTTAGCCGCGAGGCTCCGTAGCCCGTAGGGGGTTAACAGGTGCTCTTGCACTTTAACCACCACGGCTCGCGCACGCTCCGCCGACAACATGCTGTGTTTCAAACTGACGGCAAATATCTGGTTGGGGCGAATGGATGGATCCGGCCGTGCGCCATTCGTAACATCGAATAAACAGCCGGCCTGCTCATTCCAGAACTGGCGATTAAAACTCCAGCTTGCGACTGTTGCCATGCCGCGATAGCGTTTCTGTTCCGCTTCTTCGCCAAATGTCCCGGCCAAGTCTTCCATGATGCAGAGGGCGTTATACCAGAGCGCTTGGATTTCCACGGGCTTACCTCGCCGTGGGGTCACGACCCAATCGCCGACTTTCGCATCCATCCACGTCAACTGGACACCTTGCTCGCCCGACGAGAGCAGGCCGCTCGCGTCCATCTTGATTCCATAACGAGTTCCCTTGATGTGCCAGGTGATGATCCCGGCAAATACTGGGTAGAGTTCGTTGCGCACAAACTCCAGATCGCCGGTGTAGGCAAGATAGGCACGAGCCGCTTCAAAAAACCAGAGAGTCGCATCGACGGTGTTGTATTCGGGTGTTTCTCCTGCGTCGGGAAAGCGGTTGGGCAACATGCCTTGGTTTACGTGTTGTGCAAAGGTCCGGAGAATACTGCGCGCGACCTCGTGCTTGCCCGTCGGCAAAGTGAGCCCAGGGAGCGCGATCATCGTGTCCCGTCCCCAGTCGCTGAACCAGTGATAGCCAGCAATCACCGTTTTCTGATCTCCGCGGGCGACGATGTATTGGTCGGCGGCAGCCGCAAGGATGCTGGCAAACTCGTCTTCAAGCGGTGAGGATCGCGCCGCGTCTCGACGGCGAGTAATCTCAGTGAGCCGATACTCCATTGCGTGCGACACATCTCGGCGCTCGGTGGATGCAATCACGGAGGCTTGGCGCCGGGAGCGCAGGTCGAATCGCAGAACACAGGGATTGAACAGATCTTCGGTGAAATCCAGCCCGCGTTCGCGCTCCGCGTCATACTCAAAGTTCCGGTACCATGCGCCAGCCTTCTTCAATTCGGCCGCATTGTGAGCCAAGAACAATGTGGGTAGCCCCCCATAAGGGGTCACAGCCGTCAATCCGGGCGCTTCTTGCAACGCGGCATTCAACGCGCCGTTTTCGTGAGTAGTGCTGTGGTAGTCGCGGAATGCGATCAGCGGTCTCAGCTCAAGCCACAAGTTCTTTGGCCGTTCTGGATGTTTGTTTTTCTTCAGTTCGTATTGCACCACCGTGCTGTTCTCACCGTGAATCATGAAGACAGTCTTCTCAATTTCAATGCCTTCGATCTCGTAAGTGAAAACGGGAAACGGATCGAGCCGGAACTGCTTGAGGTAGCGGAAGCCCTGCGGATGAACCACACCAGGATAGCGATTTGCAGAGAGATCGACCGGGTGTCCCTCGATGAACAGGATCTCCTCCAGTTTGGAGAGAAGGACAAGGCGGCCGACCGGTGGCTTGGTGGCGGCTACCAGCAAGCCGTGGTAGCGACGGGTATTCAGACCCACGATCGACGAGGAAGCAAAGCCGCCGAGCCCATTGGTTTCCAGCCACTCCCGGCGGAGAGCAGCGTCTAGATCGCCGCAGATTTCCTTACCGAACTTAATCATCGCTTGCATTCTCCTGGCACATTTGTCTCCCGTCCTTAAGACTTACTCAACGCCACAAAGTGACAAGCTTTGTCTGCCGACCACCCAAATAAACCGGGCCCGCCTTCGCGGACCCGTGACCAACTGTCAGTTTCGCGATCCGATCCTTACGCTACTTCGCAATACACTTTGATCGCGCCATTCGGAGTAGTCAGATTCTCGAAGAGCTCTTGATAGTTGTCTAAGCCTTTCACCGGATGGGTGAGAAGCTTGCTGAGCCATCCCGGATACTCCGCTTCCGCCTGTGCCATATCGCCCACACCCATTTCAAAATATTCGCGGTTGGCGTTTACGGTGCCGACCATAACCTTGTTGCCGAGAACGAACTCTAGATTGATTCGGTCCGCGGGGATATGGATCATCTTGTCTCCGCCCGTGACGCTCGCCAGAACCAGCACGCCGTTCTTGCCCAGGGCCTGCATGCTGTCGAACACCACGGCAGAGTTGCCCGTGCCCTCAAAGATCAGATCGAACGGGCCGTATTCCTTGGCCGCTTCGGTGATCGGTATATCCTGAGTAGACAGGTATCGCGCTCCGAGTTCTTCGATCAAATTCGAGTTCAGATAAGGCCTTGGCGTGCGGCCCAATGTGGTCACGTCCAAGCCTTTCAGACGCAGAACCATCGTGGCCAGCAGGCCGATGGTGCCGGCGCCCATAACCGCCGCTTTCCTTGGACGCCAAACTTTGAGCCGGCGCTGAATTTCGTAGGCTTGGTGAATTCCTTTTTCCACGACGGTAGTTGGCTCCAACAGCACCCCAACATGTTTGAGGCCCCGCGGCACTTTGACCACGAATTCGACGTCGTCCACGTAGTATTCCGTCAGATAGCCATGCCGCAGGTTGATGCCGCGCTCGTAGTAGGTGTCGTCAGTGGTCATGTCGTTCGTGCCGATCAAGTCATAGATGCTCGTACCTGGGCGGCGCACGGTCGCCACGACGTAGTCGCCCGGCTTCAACTCGGTGACGTTCGGGCCGACGGCCTCCACTTGTCCGAAGCCTTCATGGCCGATGACCAGGAAGTCGTATCCCGGAGGCGCTGCACCGTACTCGGCTGCATTGATCTCTTTGTCGGTTCCGTCCACGCCTACGCGCAGAACTTTGACCAGCACACCGCGACCGTTCGGAACCTGATCCAGGGAAGGCTTGGGTAGTTCGGCCACGTGAACGCTGTTGGGCTTTCCTGGAAAGACGCTAATCGCTTTCATTCCTATTTCTCCTTATGAATTCAGTCCGCGCCTACTTTGGCAGTCGCCGATTCGCGTTGTTTTTGCTTGCGCTTGCCGGACTCTCCGCTTTGCTGCATCAACTTCGTGACCACGCCGGTCCATCCGGTCTGGTGGCTGGCTCCGACTCCGGCTCCCGAATCGCCGTGAAAGTATTCATGAAACAGAACCAAGTCGCGCCAGTGAGGATCGGTCTGGAACTTTTCGAGATTGCCGAACACCGGCCGGCGGCCATTTTCATCGCGAAGAAAAATGTTCGTCATGCGGCGCGAAAGTTCTCCCGCTACTTCCCACAGAGTCATCATCTTTCCTGATCCGGTTGGAAACTCAACCTTGAAATCGTCGCCCAGGTGGTGATGAAACTTCTGGAGCGACTCGACTAGCAGGTAGTTCAACGGGAACCAAATGGGGCCTCGCCAGTTGGAATTTCCGCCGAACAGCCCAGTCGACGACTCGCCGGGATCATAGTCCACGCGGTGCTCCATTCCGTCCACATGAAGGGTATAGGGGTTGCCGCGATGAAACTGTGACAGGGCACGGATGCCGTAGGGCGAGAGGAATTCGCGCTCGTCCAGCATGAACTTTAGAATGCTGCGCAGCTGGTCTTGGCTAGCGATAGACAGTAGTCTGCGCTCACCCATTCCTTCGGTGCGCATGCAGGCCAAGTTTCCGGTGAGATCGGGACGGTTGTCGATGAACCATTCCAGACGTTTCTTGAAATCGGGCAGCTTGTCGAGAACATCGGGCTCCAACGTCTCTACCGCAAACAGCGGGATCAATCCCACCATGGATCGAATCTTGATAGGGAAGTGCGTGCCATTGGGCAGCTTGAGCACGTCGTAGAAGAAGCCGTCTTCCTCGTGCCATAGCCCCATGCCGTCGTGCCCGCGATGGCTCATTGCATTCGCGATGTAAATGAAATGCTCCCAGAATTTGCTGGCTACGTCTTCATAGCAGGGTTCTTCCGCGGCAAGTTCCATGGCGATGGCCAACAAGTTCAACGTGTACATGGCCATCCAACTGGTTCCGTCCGATTGCTCGATGTATCCGCCGGTCGGTAAGGGCGCGCTGCGATCGAATACGCCGATATTGTCGAGACCTAGGAAGCCGCCTTGGAAGATGTTCATGCCCTCCGCGTCCTTGCGGTTCACCCACCAGGTGAAGTTCAACATTAGTTTGTGGAAGACACGCTGCAGAAACGCGCGATCGCCTTTGCCCTTGCGCTTCTTGTCGATCTTGTAGACGCGCCACGCGGCCCAGGCGTGCACTGGAGGATTCACGTCGCCGAAAGCCCACTCATAGGCAGGGATCTGTCCGTTGGGGTGCATGTACCACTCGCGGAGCATCAAGGTGAGCTGCTCTTTCGCGAAGTCAGAATCCACGAGCGCAAGCGGAATGCAGTGAAACGCAAGGTCCCAAGCCGCATACCACGGGTATTCCCACTTGTCCGGCATGGAAATCACGTCGGCGTTGTACAAGTGAGTCCACTCGTGGTTGCGGCCCTTCTGGCGTTCCGCGGGCGGGGGAGGATTACCCGGATCGCCCTCAAGCCAGTCCTTGATTACGTAGTAATAAAACTGTTTGGACCACAACATGCCGGCAAAGCCTTGGCGCATTACGTTCTGCGCATCTGCAGAAAGATCTTGCGGGATAACCGTGGCGTAGAACTCGTCGGCTTCGCGCTGGCGGAGGGCAAACGTCTTATCGAAGGTTGCGAAGGCGTTCTGGCCCTTGAAGTCGGAGTCCGTCAGGCGCTGGCGCACAACTACCGTCTCGCCCGCGCCGATTGTTAGCATGTAGTGAGCTGCGGCTTTCGTGCCAGTATGGCCGGGATTCACAGCTTCCTTCGCGCCATGTACGACGTAGTCGTTGATACTGTCTTTAACGTAAGGAGCGCGATTCTCGAGACCAAACAGCCGCTGAGTATTGGTCTCATTCTCGGTGAAAAGGACTTCTGGAGAGCCTTCACAATGCAGCCAGCGATTGCCAGGCCGGTCATGATTCAGTTCGAGAACGGGGTTCGGTGCAGGACGTGCCTGATGTAGTTCCGGTCGACGGGTTGAGTTTCCCCACGACCATGTGTTGCGGAACCACACCGTCGGCAGCAGGCGAAGATTGGCCGCTTCCGGCCCACGGTTAGCAACCGTGATCTTGATCAAAAGGTCCTCAGTGTCGGCTTTGGCGTATTCCACGAAGACATCAAAGTAGCGGTCGTCGTTGAACACTCCAGTGTCGAGCAACTCGAACTCCGGTTGGTTCTTGCCGCGCCGCCGGTTTTCTTCCACAAGTTGACCGTAGGGGAATTCCGCCTGAGGATACTTGTAGAGGTACTTCATGTAGGAGTGCGTGGGCGTAGAGTCGAGGTAGAAGTAGTATTCCTTCACATCCTCCCCGTGATTACCTTCATTGCCCGTCAAACCGAAAAGACGTTCTTTGAGGATGGGATCGCGCTCGTTCCACAGAGCCAGGGCAAAACACATCGTCTGTTTCCGGTCGCTGATCCCCGCCAGTCCGTCTTCGTTCCAGCGATAGGCTCGCGAACGGGCGTGGTCGTGAGACAGATACTCCCAGGCGGTGCCGCCGGAACTGTAGTCTTCGCGGACCGTGCCCCAGGCACGTTCGCTGAGATAGGGCCCCCAACGCTTCCAGTGTTTCTTACGCGCTCCCGATTCCGAAAGCCTGATTTCTTCCTGGGTCATTCAGGCTCTCCTTTTGCGCAAAGTAAACCAAGCAAACACGTGAATTCTTCTGAGAAGGAGCGGCCTGTGCCCGGAAGTATAAGGTCGGCCAGGGCCGGTTGTTCTGACAGCATGTCGCGGTGGGAGAGTTCACGAATCTCCAGGTTTGAAAACACGCCGCTGACTTCTGGCGCAGTGTGCAAAATGTCTCGGCTCATACCCTCTATTTCTCCTCAATTTCGATTGCGTGGCCATCGGGATCGCGCACTACAAAAGCTCTGCTGAATCCCAGCTTTCCAGTTTGATTCGCAACCACGCCAGAAGAAACAAAGGTCACCCTGCTGGTCTGCAATTGGCGAGCTGCGGCTTCGGCGTCTCGGGTCACCAGCACCGTCTGCCGGTGAACCACGTCGCTTGCATGTTCGTCCGATGGGAATGGCCGTCCATCGCGGGGCGTTAGATACTCCAGCAATTCAATCCCCGGGCCGCTTGTGCCCCGCAAAGCGGTTATGCGCAAATGCGCGCCCAAGACGTTGTTCAGATGCTCCTGCTCGGTTCCGTAGTTCTCGCTCTCTCCGGCCACATGCATTCCGAGCAGGTCGCGATAGAACTTGACGCTCGCGTCGGTGTCCCAGACTACGATTGCAGTATGGTCGATGCCGAGAAAGATCTTGTCGCCGGAATGGGATCGGTGCCACTTCTCCAGGCCCTTGTCCGGAGGAAAGTGCAACACCTCGACCGGGTGCTCATCTGGATCCTTGAAGTAAAACGCCGAAATACCCGCCGCATTCTTGTTCCAGTCCGGAAGCCGCTGTGGTCCCGACGAGACATGTTCCACCTTGTTCTGCCTTAACCAGGCATATGCCTTGTCCATGTCGCTGACAATGATCGCTACATGCTGAAACCATCGATCGTTGCTGCGTGAATCAACCGGGATCGGGCGACCTTTCGGAGCGAGATACTCGGTGAGCTCAATGAACTCGTCGCCGAGCCTCATTCGTACCACCCGCATTCGCAATCCGAATACACCTTCCAGATGCTCGTAGTTCTCGCCGGCAACTTCGGTGTCCGATACTTTTTCGAAGGTGAGCACTTTGGAATAGAAATCCACGGCGCGGTCCATGTCGGAGACTGTGATGCCAATCGCATCCACGCCGTCCACCAGAGCAGGGTGTTGTTGGGCCAACAGGCGGGGAAGAGCCACGACCAGCGTCAATACGCAGATTGCTAGCACACTTTGGCGCACGCGATGTGGTCGACAGAGTTGCTTCATCTTATCTACCTGCTTGCCGCGAGTTCATGGCTCTGCTGCCGATTCCGTTCGTACTCCACTTGGGACACGCCCAGCCGCTTCATCAAATGGTCGCCCACACGAATCGCGTTGGCCATGATAGTGAGCGCCGGATTGACGGCTGCGCTCGACGGAAAGAAACTTCCATCCACAACGTAGAGATTGTCGACATCGTGCGCTTTACAGTCTGGGTTGAGAACTGAAGTCTTCGGATCGTGTCCAAAACGAATCGTTCCATTCTGGTGGGCTACGCCAGCGAGCGGGATTTGCTGTCCGACGTACAGGTTTCGGCCGAACAGCCCTTGGTGACATTCGTGGCCGTGCATCGTGCAGTTCGTCTGCTTCATGGCTTGCTTCAGCTTGCCCTGCAAACGCTCGTGCGCCTCTAGGTTGTTCGGGGTGTAGGTGAGAACGATCTTGCCGTCGCGGCCAATGGTGACGCGATTGTTCGGATCGGGCAGGTCTTCGGACGTGAGCCAAAAGTCCAGCGAGTGCCTGGCCATCAGTTCCAGAGTGAAATTCGGAGCAATGGCCGGTGCCCCAGCCTTCAGTGTGATTGCGTCCAGTTTGCCCACGAACGAGATATGCCCCATGGGGTACTCGAAGTCTTTCGAGCCGAAGTAAAAGTCATTGACTCCCAGCGTCTTTTGAAAAATCGTCGGGTTCGGACATTTTGAAATAGCCATCATCACCGAATTAGTGTGCCCCATGTAATGGCGACCCACGATGTCGGAGCTATTGGCCAACCCCCGCGGGTGCTTGTCATTGGCGGAGCGCAACAGCAGCGCGGCCGAGTTGATTGCGCCACAAGAAACGACAACCACGTCGGCGGAGTAGTTCTCCAGGCTGCCGTTGCGTTCCACGATTACTCTCTTCACCTCGCGACCCGATGCATCTGTCTCCAGTTGCTTCACCAGAGAGTTCGTCAACAGCGTCACGTTGGAATGCTTGATCGCCTCATCGATGCACACAACTTGCGAGTCGGACTTCGCGTCCACCAGACACGCAAAACCATCGCAGGTATTACAGCGGATACAGCGGCTCTTGCGCGGGTTATTCTCGTCGAGCATGACCCCGACCGGAACGTGGAAGGGCTTGAGCCCCGAGCGTGCGAAATCGTCGGACAGCTGCTGAATACGCGGCTCGTGACTGACTGCGGGCCAGGGATAAGGCGAGTTCGCCGGCGGTTCGGTCGGATCTTCCCCGCGGTTGCCGTGCACCTGATAGAGATTCTCGGCTTGCGTATAGTACGGTTCCAGATCTTCATAGCGGATCGGCCAAGCGGGCGAGATGCCATCGTGGTGGCGCAGTTCGCCGAAATCCTCCTTGCGCAAACGGAACAGAGCAGCGCCGTAGAACTTTGTGTTGCCGCCGACGTAATAGTTCGTGTGCGGATGCAGGTCTTTGCCATCTTTGTCAAGCCATGATTCCTTCGTGTTGTAGTGAGCGTCGACGTTGACGACCTGAGGATCCCAATTCGCTTTCTCGCGGGGAACATAGTCACCGCGCTCAAGGATCAATATCCGTTTCCCGGACGGAGCCAGGTGATAGGCAAGCGTTCCGCCGCCGGCACCGGTTCCGATGATGATCACGTCGTAATGAGTGTCGGTCATGATGCGAACCCTCCATTGGCTCCGCAGAAGATGCAGCGTTTGTCATTGTTGTGGTGGAGCTTGCAGCACTTCACCGCTCGTCGCCCTTTCCGCCACAGATAGATCTCGGCGGCGAACAGCATGCCCAGCGGGGGCGCGGTTAAATACACCCAAAGTCCATCCCAAATCATCGGAGGCAAGGCTGATCCGAACGTCCGGGCGGGATTCATGCTCATTCCGGAGAAAGGTGCTTCAATCATTATGTAGGTCGCGACTAGAACACCCGCGAAAAGGCCTGTATATCCGGCTAGTCGGTGGTGGTTGGAGAAGTAAAGCACGGTCGACATCATTCCGGTTGCGATGATGAATTCGGCGAGCAAGGCCACCCACGGCCCGCGCGGACCCGGTGTTGTTACCACATAGCGCACTGCGGGGTCCGATACTTGACGCCCAAACAACTGAGCCACCAGAAAAACGCCCAGCACCGCCCCCGAGAACTGTGCGGCTATATAGAAGAGAGCGTCCCATCCCCTGATCTTGCCCAAACGAAAAAAAGTGAGTGTCACGGAGGGGTTAATGTGTGCTCCAGATTGTTTCCACCACGGGGAGTAAATAATGGCAACGGCGGTCAAGCCCATGGAAATTCCCATGAGGATCCGCCGCAGGAATCCGGACATAATTGCCTGATGAACGGGCGAACCCGGGAATTCATAGAGCGCCCCGAACAGGCAAGCTGACGCCATGAACGCACCGAGCAGACTGGCTTCCATTAAGTACTCAGGCCAGTGGGTGCCAAGGGCGGCGATCGCACTAAGTTTTGGCGACTGCGAGCCGGCGGTTGCAGCCGGCACAGGCTCCAACATCATCTTCAGCGAATTCGCGGACAGTTCTTGCTTTGCACCATTCATGGAGTCGGACGATAGGATTCAGATCCCACTAAGAAGTCACGCGAATTGCGAGTCAACGCATGCTGGATAAGCGCTCATACAGTCGCTGACTGAAGCCACGGGGCAGTTCGAATATGTTCTTGTCGCCCAGCAATTGGACAATATTCCGGGAGCCGTCATAGATAGCTCGGCAGTGAGGGCAGCCCTGAAGATGACGCTCGATTCGGTCTCGCATTTCGGGGGTTAGGTCGCCCTCCGTGTAGTTGACCAATTCTCTCCATACTTCTCGGCAGTCAATCTCTAATCGTTGAGTCACTGGTGACACAGACCGCTCCCAAGCGTAGGATGCCGCTCGCGCTCCGAAGTGACAAAGTAAGCACAGGTATCTCATACCCGGCCGCTGTTTGAAACCTTCGCGACTGCTCCGAATCTTACTGCCACGTGAGCATCTCAACTCAGCAAACGAGCCCGCCGAGTGCGGGCGACGAATCGTTAACGATTCACCGCTGAGGGAGAACCACTCTCACCAAATCTCAATTACGAGGAAAAGGAATAACCATGAATAAGGCAATCCAGTTTCTGTCGCGGTCTCTGCTGCTGATGACGACACTTTTCGCCGTCTCAGCCTTCGCTCAAGATATGCACACCTCGAGCCAGTTCCAGGGCCCGAAGGCCAACAAAGGGCACGTTACCCACAGCACGCGCGATGGCAAGAGCATCCTTACGTTGTCGGACGACTTCGTTGTTCCCGACACGCCGGATCCGCACTGGCAAGTTGTGGATTCCGATGGGCAGGTCTACCTGCTAGACAAGCTGAAGACGAAGGCCTTCATCGGAGATAAGTTCAAGAAGGAGATCGTCGTGCCCAGCTACGTGAAGAACGTCTCCAAAGTAGTGATCTGGTGCTCTTATGCGGAAGTAAATCTGGGCGAGGCGTCTTTCTCCAGCCCGGTTCACTAAGAAACAAACTCAAACCAATGAGGGGCGCGAACCGTTCGAACCTGGACGTGGCGCCCCCAATGTCTTGGGCTGAACCTTTGGCGTGGCAGAGAATCGGGATTATTACGGGGAGCGACTCCTTGACACAAGCGAGCTCCTCGGAGTGAGATAATAGTCCGCCAAAGGCTCCTGAGACTACAGAAAGCCTGGATGGACCTTCGTTTTGATATTCCCTGCATCTCGCAGACTTGAGTATTTCTTATTCAAGGTGGAGTTGAGTGACTGTCTCCGAACACGATCAGAAACGTCTGGAAGCGCTTGAGCTGGAGCTGCGCGCGAGCGAAGAGCTTAAGAGCCGGCTGATCGCCTGCAGCCGGGACTGCATTAAGGTTCTTGACCTGGAGGGGCGACTCTTATTCATGAACGAGGGTGGAATGCAGGTGCTGGAGATCTGCGATCTCGGCCCCTTCGTAAATGGTTCCTGGATTGAGTTTTGGGAAGGCGCAGATCGCGAAGCCGCTCGGGCCGCATTACAAGTGGCAAGAGACGGCGGCATCGGCCGCTTCGTCGGTTATTTCGAAACTCGCATTTCGCGCCAACCCAGATGGTGGGACGTTGCGGTGAGTCCCATCCTGGACGCCAGCGGTAAGCCGGAGCGACTCCTGGCACTGTCACGCGATGTTACCGAGCACAGGAAGAATGAAACTGCCTTGCGTGAGGCCATTCAATTCAATCGAGAGATCATCGAGGGCGCCGCAGAAGGCATTATCGTTTATGACTCCGAGCTGCGCTACAAGGTATTCAACCCTTTCATGGAGCGGCTGACTGGCAAGCGATTGCAGGAAGTACTCGGCAAGGTTGCGACCGATGTTTTCCCCAGGTTGTACTCGAGCGGGATAGCAGCCGCTTTAAAGCGCGCGTTGCAAGGAGAATCGGTCCAGGTAGAGGATGCTTTAATACCTAAACATTCTGCGGACGGCGCGGACCTTTGGGAATCCTGTACCTTTGCTCCCCATCGCGATGCACAAGGGAAGGTGATTGGTGTGATCGGCCTGGTGCGCGACGTCACCGACCGACACCTCGCAGAAGAAATATTTCGCTCTATTGTGGTCGGCACTGCTTCCACGACTGGAGGCGATTTCTTCCCGTCGCTGGTGCGCCATCTGGCCACAGCGCTTCGCGTTCGTTACGCCTTTATAACCGACTGCGACGATCAGAAACACGCCAAAGCACTGGCATTCTGGAAGGGCGACCGGTTCGGAGACAACTTTGAGTTCAATCTTTCCGATACTCCCTGCATGAAAGTGATCAACGGCGAAATCTGCCACTACAAGGAAGGCCTCCAAGACTTGTTTCCGCTGGATAAGGTATTGGGGGATTGGGACGCGGTGAGTTACCTGGGCGTTCCCATGCTCGACCTGGCGGGCCGAGTGATCGGCCACATCGCGATTCTTGATGACAAGCCGATGAATCGTGACCCTCGCGCCATTGATCTCGTCAAAATCTTTGCTTCCAGAGCGGCCGCCGAACTGAAGCGCCAGCGCGCCGAGGCGGAATTGCATGCGGCTCTTCAACAGGTCCAAGCGCTGCAAAAGAAAATCGAAGCTGAGAACGTCTATCTGCAGGAAGAAATCAGCAGGGAGCATAACTTCGAAGAGATCGTAGGCAACAGCCGCGAACTTGTGGAAGTATTAGACAGAGTGGAGACGGTGGCCCCAACCGACTCCACGGTACTGATCACGGGAGAAACCGGCTGCGGCAAGGAGTTGATTGCTCGCGCGATCCATAGCCACAGCTCGCGCAAGCATCGTCCCCTGGTGAAGTTGAATTGCGGGGCAATCCCAACTGGACTGGTCGAGAGCGAACTCTTTGGGCACATGAAAGGCGCATTCACCGGTGCGCTGGAGCGAAGAGTCGGCAGGTTTGAACTCGCGGACGGGGGGACGCTGTTCCTTGACGAGGTCAGCGAGCTTCCGCCCGACACTCAAGTGAAGCTGCTGCGAGTGCTGCAAGAGCATGAGTTTGAGCCATTGGGCAGTAGCCGCACGGTCCAGGTAAACGTTCGTATCATCGCGGCGAGCAATCGGGACCTCGAAAAAGCAGTGCAGGAAGGCCGATTCCGCGCGGATCTCTACTATCGTCTTAACGTTCTCCCGATAGCACTGCCGCCGTTGCGCCAGCGCCGGTCCGATA
>Ga0074044_10000537_pt1 | contig 36553 bp, 34 predicted proteins | sample BogForMeECP23OM1_FD_94443 | JGI IMG/M metagenome (GOLD analysis project Ga0074044, IMG submission 94443) | Bog forest soil microbial communities from Calvert Island, British Columbia, Canada - Bog Forest MetaG ECP23OM1 | ecosystem: Environmental > Terrestrial > Soil > Wetlands ...
TCCGTGCATGGAGTGGTGACGGGGAAGCCGGTGTCGATCGGCGGGTCGGAAGGACGGAGCGAGGCGACCGCGCGCGGGTTGCTGTATGTCGTGGAGGAAGCGTGCAAGTTGAAGAAGATTCCGCTGCGCGGGGCGACGGTGGCGATCCAGGGATTTGGAAACGCGGGCTCGACGGCGGCGCGGTTGTTTGCTGAGAAAAAGGCGAAGATTATCGCTTTGAGCGACACGCGTGGCGGCGTGACGAATTCGCGGGGGATCGATCCGATCAAGGCGATTCGGTATAAGGAGCGGTCGGGGACGGTGGTGGGGATGCCTGGCGCGTCGCGCATGACCAACGACGACCTTTTGACGATGAAGTGCGACATCCTCGTGCCGGCGGCGCTGGAAAACGTGATTACGCTGCACAACGCGGAAGCGGTGAAGGCGCGGATTGTGGCCGAGGCTGCCAACGGGCCGACGACTCCGCACGCGGATGAAATTTTGGCGCGGCGCGGGATTACCGTGTTACCAGACATTCTGGCGAATGCGGGCGGCGTGACGGTGAGCTACTTCGAATGGGTGCAGAACATGGAAGGGCTCATGTGGGACGCGGAGGAAGTGAACGCGCGCTTACAGAAGAGCATGGTGAAGGCGTTCCACGAGATGGTAGAGACGATGCGGAAGCATCATGTGCCGCCGCGGGCTGGCGCGATGATTTTGGCGGTTGGGCGCGTGGCGGAAGCGACGCTCGTGCGCGGGCTGTTCCCCTGATTCTTACTTTGAACAACACAAAATCCAAATTCGGCAGCGGCCTTCGCGTTTTCGCGCGGTGGCTGTGTGCACCTTTGTTTACTGCGTTGGCGATTTCGGCGGCGGCCGGACAACAGCGCGTGCAAGTGGCGATTACGGTCGATGATTTGCCGGTGCACGGCGATTTGCCTTCCAATACGACGCGAACGGAAATTGCGAAGAAATTCATTGAGACGTTTAAGGCCAAGGGCGTGCCGGGCGTTTACGGCTTTATGAACGAAAAGAATATCGGCGGTGACCAAAAAAAAGCCGATTTGCTTGCAACGTGGGTCAATTCCGGACTTGCCCTCGGCAATCACACGTTCTCTCACATCGATTTGAATACCGCGAGCGTGCAGGAATTTGAGGACGAAATTGGCATGAATGAAGCTCCGTTGCGGGTGTTTATGGGAGCGCGAGACTGGCATTGGTTTCGGTATCCCTATTTGCATGAGGGCGATACGCTGGAAAAAAGACACGCGGTGCGGAAGTACCTGGCTGACCACGGGTACAAGATCGCGCAGGTGACGCTGGATTTCGGGGACTACGCCTGGAACAACCCGTATGCGCGGTGCGTGGTGAAGCAAGACACACAGAGTATTGAGTGGCTGAAGTCGAGCTATTTAAGTACGGCGAAGGACGACATCGCGCTGGACCGGAAACTGTCCGTGATGCTTTTTGGCAAGGACATTAAGTATGTGCTGCTGCTGCACATCGGCGCGCTGGACAGTATTATGCTCCCCGACCTGCTCGATCTTTTCAAGAAACAGGGATTTGATTTTATAACTCTCGAAGAGGCGCAAAAAGATCCGGCTTACCAAAGTGATCCGGATGCGGCGCTGCTGCACGGTGGCACATTCCTCGAACAATTGACCGAAGCCAAGGGTCTGAAGTATCCGCCTCACGTCGATCGACCGATGGACAAGCTCGACGCAATCTGCCGTTAGCCAGTCTTTCGCCCTCGCGGAGACGCTGCAGTCTGTTTTTGGCGCGTAGCGTAAGTTACGACGGTGAGCAGCCGGTTCCAACGAAATCAGGGCAGCGGCGAATTCAAAGAATACCCCCGAGGGCGCGATTCCCCGGGACAACCTCCTGGGCGTTCTTCAGCCACGCCGTCAATGTAAAATGCGCCATCGCGTTTGACGACGGTGAAGAAAAGCTCTTCGGGAACGTCTTCCGGAAGATCTTTTTCTGATGAACCCTCCAGAGACAGACCGATTTGCCAACGAGCATCGCTGCCAGCGGCGAAGCATGGCTGAACGAAATCAAATTCCGTGAAGAAATCGTGATCTTCGCGACGAGAAGCGAATCGCTCGTGCCAGCGGTGAAGCTCGGAATCGTCCCGAGTCGATATCCATGGAGAGGCCTCTTCCCACTTCAGATCGAACCATTCGTCCAGGAAATCTTCAGGAGATAAGGCGAAGGGAGGGATGCGACTGACCTTATTCGCTTCGACTTTATATTTCTGGACATGAATGCGAGTCAGCAGACTTGCATCGAGGCCTTGACTCTCGACGTTGTGAATCTCAAATCCCCGCGACGTGATGGTGAGGCGAAAAGGCTCGTCCACGCCGAGGTAAACGCCGCGATGTTCTTCGAGCAGGACTTGAGGAGTCTCTGGAGAAGAGCCGGGGCGAAGGACCTTGTAGTGCAGGCCCTGCCAGAAGGACGAGCACCAAGGCGTGGCATTTGCTGTGACGAGAAACCAGTTGCCGTCGGCATCTGGGGGCGAGATAGCGTATTTCAACCAGCCTTGAGCACCGCTCACTTCGGAGTAGCCATTGGCATCGGCGGCGATGGCCGGTTGCCATGCCGAACCCATAAGCTGAAACACGGTGAGGGAATGGTCATCTCCGCAAGGAATCGCTAGGCTCACATCTACCAGCAGTAAATCGAAATGCCGCCTGGGCTGATGTACCCGGACGTCGGAGATGTAGCCGTATTTCTCAGCGTCGGCGTTGTAATTATTCTCGACTTGTTCTTCGGAGAGCGCGCCAACCCCGGCGTCTTTGAAGCTGGCCAGCAGAAAAGTACGCAGGCTTTCGGGCGCGGCCGCGGCGTGCTCATTGACGGTGCGCACAACGAGTGCGCGGAGTTGGCTTTTCAGTTCGGGCAGAAGTCTTTGAGCAAGGGACGGGACATCCGTGGAGGGCCAACCATCCTGGCGGGTTTCGATTTGGCGAAGCTGTCGGACGGTATCGACCAAGGGGTTTGACTGGGCTCGAATACCGACAGAAAGAACAAACAAAATGAAAAAAATGCAGAAAGAGACGTGCGGCGCACAGCGCATAGGGACTCCTCTTTAGATTTTGATGGAAGTAGCGGACCGCCGCGGCCGACTTCTGTAACGAGATGATTCTACCATTAAATTCTTGTTGCACGCGGAGAAGGAGGCGCGTACATTCGCAAATGCCGGTGCGCCCGGGTGGCGCGACCGGCAATTTTCTTCGAGGGGTGCTGCGAAGCACGAAAAATGAGTACGAACGGACATGCACATACCGCGCCGCCGATTTTGCTAACCATATCGGGATTTGATCCGTCGTGCGGTGCGGGGACGGCGGCGGACTTGAAGACGTTTGCGGCGCACGGATGCTATGGAGTGGCGGCGATCACTTCACTGACGGTGCAGAACACGCAGGGCGTGGAAGATGTACACAACATTCCAGCCGCGACGCTGAAGGCGCAGCTCGAGGTGCTTGCGAAGGACTGTAACATCGCGGCGGTCAAGATCGGGATGCTGGGAAACCGCGGGAATGCGGCGACCGTGGCGGAATTTCTGGATGCGCACACCTTTGCGCACGTGGTGCACGATCCGGTGATGAAATCATCGAGCGGGCGGGAGTTGCTGGATGCGGCTGGAGTGAAATACGTCGCGGCGGAACTGTTGAAGCGCGCAAGCGTAGTTACGCCGAATGTGCCCGAAGCGGAGATTCTCACCGGGATGACGATCAAGGACGTGGCGGACATGGAAGCGGCGGCGCGGAAAATTGCGGAGATGGGTGCGCGAGCAGTGATCGTCAAAGGCGGCCACATGGGCCGGCCGACGGACGTTCTTTTCGACGGCACGGACATGGTGACGTTGCCCGGCGAGCGGGTCAACGAAGAGCAACTGCATGGAACCGGCTGCACATTTGCATCGGCGCTGGCGGCGCACCTGGCAGTGGGCCGGGGGCTGGTCGAAGCGGCGACGCTTGCGAAAGCTTACGCGACAAAGGCGATTGAAAAAGCGTATCCCGTCGGGAAAGGCCGGCTCCCGCTCGACCATTTCTACCGCCAGAGGATTGAGCCGCCCGCGCGCGGCATCCATGAAGTGCCGCAACACGGATTGCATCCGGCGGCGGAGCCCGCGGCGCACTAAAGTCCCTCGCGCTGCCTGACGAAGAACCCAGGCGAATTCCGGCCTAAGCCGACGCAAGCGGCACGGGCGGACCAGCATGAAAACCGAACGAAAAATCATCGTTTCTATTGCGACGAGCGTGGACGGCTATATCGCGCGGCCCGACGGCGACGTGGCGTGGCTCGACCGTCCGAGGCCCAAGGGAAATTACGGGATGGGCGAGTTCTTCAAGAGCATCGATACGATCCTGTGGGGACGCAAAACATACAGCAAGGGAATCGACATGGGGATGGAGAAGAGGATGGCATCGGGATTCGGCGCCGGCATCCAGAACTACGTTTTTTCACGGCAAGCGCAGGAATCGAAGGTGGCAGGATTCGAGTTTGTCGGCGAGGCGATTAAGGCGTTCGCGCAGGAACTGCGGAAGAAGCGGGGCAAGAACATCTGGATGATGGGTGGCGGCGAAATCATTGCTTCTTTTTTGGACAAAGGAGAAATCGACGAGTTCAACATCAGAGTAATTCCGGTTCTGATCGGGGAAGGCATTCCGCTGATTCAGCCGCGCCACCGGTTGATTCGGCTGAAGCTGCTATCGAGCGAAGCGTTTTCCGACGGAGTCGTGGAACTGCGTTATCAAGTGGCGCGGGGGAAGTAACGGGGAATTCGCGCCGCCTGGAGCAAGTGTTTCCCCGTGCGCGATGAAGAGGGAGGAAGGGCCTTGGCGAAAATCAGCAAGCCGACCCCCGCGGCGCTCGGTTTTCGCGTGAAGTCCGGTTGGGCGATGGCGGTGTTGCTGACAGGCCCAGCGAGCGCGCCGAAGCTGGTCAAATGTCAGGCTGTGCTTCTTTCCGATCCGAAGATTCCTCAATCGAAGCAACCTCACCACGCAGCGCTGGAGCTTCCTGAGAAAGAAGCAAAGCCGCTGACAGAAAAATTGCGAAAAGTTGTAGCCGATGCTGCAAAGAAATCTGTCGAAGGGATCTTGAAACAGGCAAACGCCGATGGCTATGGCGTCAGGGGAGCCGGGTTGGTGGCTGGCAGTCTCGTGGACCCGGCGACTCTTCACAATGAGCACATCCGTGCGCATGCTCTGGAAGGCCAGTTGTTCCAAACAGTACTCGAGGATGCGCTTCGCGAGCACGGGATCCCGTCAAAGGTACTTTTGGAAAAGACTGCATACGTGACTGCGTCGACTGCGCTGGGCAAGTCGCCAGTAGCAGCAAAAAAGTTGATTGCTTGTCTGGGTGACTCACACGAAGGTTCTTGGCGGGCCGAAGAAAAACTCGCTGCTTTGGCTGCGTGGATAGCGCTTTGTGCGCGTGGCTAAATACCGGCCAGCTTCCGAGGGGAGGCCTTGCTGTGGGACGAGGTACGCGCGAGGAACGCTTACCGCTTGGCTTGCGCAAAAGAGGACGCAATGCGCCGGTAAGCCCGTACTTCACTGAATTGGCCAGAATCGCTTTGCTCTCCCCGAACGGTTTCCCGGCGCACGCTCTCGAGCCGGTGCGCCCCTCCCATCGCGCTCTTGCGGGAAGCCACTAAAAACGGCCGAGCGTCTGGCTGATTCATGGCGCTCTTCCGTGCAGCCGATCGGCGGGCGAGGCCCCTTCGCTTTTCTCCGTAGGTGAATTGGTACAGGACATACAGAAGAAAATCGCATCCAAGAATGCAAAACGCGAGAAATACTGTGACAGACATATCTAGCTCACTCTGCGCGGGCGGGAATGGGCTGCCCGCACAAGATGTAGAGTAGGAGCGGAAGGGCAAGAAAATCCTGAGGAGTTTGTTAGGAATTAATTAAAATGAGGCTCCAGCGGGGCCTTCTCGGCCCGGGGCGAGGCGAAATTGATTTCGCGGCGAACGGGCGTGTGGGTCTTGGCCGGGCTCACGATTTTGGTGGTAGCGGCCGCCATGCTCATGCCTCGCATCCCTCAACCGCAGTCCTATCATGACTTCGCGGATCAACGGGCCTGGCTGGGAATCCCGAACTTCGGAGACGTGGCTTCCAATCTTCTGTTTGCCCTGGGCGGCGCCTGGGGATTAGTTTTTCTGTTTCGAAAATCAGGCCATGAGCAGTTTATCGATCCGCGCGAGCGATGGGCGTACGTCTTTTTATTCCTGGGCTTGTTCCTTACGGCATTTGGATCAGGTTACTACCATCTGGCTCCCGACAATGCGCGGTTGGTTTGGGACCGCCTGCCGATGACGCTCGCCTTCATGGGATTGGTCTCGGCGATGATTTCGGAACGCGTGAGAGTGGCAGCCGGCTTTTATTTGCTACCGCTGTTACTTTTGATCGGTGCCGGGAGCGTGGTCTTGTGGTGGTACAGCGAAACGCGAGGCGCGGGAGATTTGCGGGCGTACGCGGCGGTGCAGGTGTATGCGGTGCTGGTTTTGCCAGTCTTGCTTTTGTTGCCGCCGCGGTACACGCGCAGTTGGGAATTTGCAGTGATTTTCTGTTTTTATGTGCTGGCGAAAATCGTCGAAACGGCGGACCGGCAGATTTTCTCGTTCGACGGGCATACGATTAGCGGTCACACGCTGAAGCACCTGGCAGCGGGAGCGGCGGGATTTTGGATTTTGATGATGCTGCAGAAGAGAGAACCTATCCGTGGGTAGCGAAACTGCACACCGGGCGGGGCAAGCCCCGCCCCTAAAGTTTGTGGATGATGCGGCCGGCGACGATGGTGGCCATCGGCGCGCCTTTGAACGTGCGGCCATCGAAAGGAGAATTACGGGATTTGCTGGGGGATTGGTTTACGTTGTAGGTCCATTCGTGAGTGGTGGAAAGAATGGTGAGGTCGGCGGGTTGGCCGGCGGCGATTCTGCGCTCGAGGCCGAGGACACGCGCGGGACCGGCGGTGAACAGCTCGACCATGCGCATGAGCGAGAGGCGGCCGGTGTGGACGAGTTGTTCGAGAGAGAGAGCGATGGCGGTCTCGAAGCCGAGAATGCCAAAGGGGGCTTTGTCGAACTCGACGTCCTTGAGGGCGGGTTCGTGAGGAGCGTGATCGGTGGCAATCGCGTCGACGGTGCCGTCGGCGAGGCCGGCGATGAGCGCTTCGCGGTCTTCGCGGGCGGCTAGCGGCGGATTCATCTTGTAGCGCGAGTCGTACTGCACGTCCTCGTCGATCAAAGTGAAGTGATGCGGTGTGACCTCGCAACTCACACGCAGACCGCGCTGCTTGGCCCCGCGGACTTGTTCGAGTGAAGCCTTTGCGGAGAGATGCGCTACGTGAAGACGCGCACCTGTGAGTTCGACGAGTTGAACGTCGCGCGCAACGCAGACGGATTCGGCGGCGGCTGGCATTCCGCGCAAACCGAGACGCGACGACGTAACGCCTTCGCGCATGACGGCTCCGGCGGCCAGCGAAACATCTTCGGAATGTTCGATCACCGGAATATCGAGCGAACGGCAGTACTCCATCACCTGACGGGTCAGCTTCGCGGTGGCGATGGGTTTTCCGTCGTCGGAAACCGCCACGATGCCGGCTTCTTTCATGGCGGCGATTTCGGCGATGGCTTCGCCTTTGCTGCCGACGCTGGCGGCGCCGATGGGCCAAACACGTACGCCTGCCGCGGTTTTGGCGCGGTCGAGAATGAACCGCGTCACGCTGGCGTTGTCATTGACCGGCTTGGTGTTGGGCATGCAGCAGACGGCGGTGAAGCCGCCGCGCGCCGCGGAGCGCGTTCCAGTTTCAATCGTTTCCGAGGATTCCTGGCCGGGCTCGCGCAGATGCGCATGAAGATCAATGAAGCCAGGCGCGACGATGAGCCCCGTCGCATCGAAGACCTGGGCGTTGTTGTGATCGCTCGTGAGTTTGCCGGGCGCGGCGAGTTCAACGATTTTTTCGCCGTCGAGAAGAATATCTTGCGCGGCATCGGTTTCCGAAGCGGGGTCGATGACGCGGCCGTTCTTAATCAGAAGCATGCGAAAGATCCTTTTTATCGGTGGAGCGGCGGTTTCTCGGCGCTAGTGCTTCTTCCGCGCCGGGGGCTGCGAGCTGTCCGCTGTCTTCGGTTGCGCCGGTAATCAGCAGGAAGAGAAGCGCCATACGCACAGCGATGCCGTTAGTGACTTGCTCGAGAACGCAGGACTGGGGGCTGTCGGCGACCTCTGGCGTTATTTCGCTGCCGCGATTCATGGGGCCGGGGTGGAGGACGAGCGCGTTCGGCTTCGCTAGGCGAAGTCGCTCGGCATTGAGCTGGTAGCCCAGAACATAATCTTCGTTGGAGATGGACGGTTCGTGCATGCGCTCGGTCTGCACACGAAGCACGAGAACCACGTCCGCATCTTCGAGAGCTTCCTCAAGTCTGAAAACTCTGCGGATAGAGACGCCCGGAGCGCCGATTCTTTCGAGTTCTTGGGGAACCCACATGGCGGGTCCGCAGAGCGTGAAGCGGCAGCCAAATTTTCCGAGAAGATGGATGTTCGAACGGGCGACGCGGCTGTGCTGGAGGTCGCCGAGAATCGTGACGTTGAGGTTGTCAATTTTGCCCAGGCGGTCGCGGATCGTGAGCGCATCGAGCAGCCCTTGCGAGGGATGTTCGTGCGTGCCGTCGCCCGCGTTAATCACGGGGATGTCCAGGTGGCGCGCAACGAAGTCAGCGGCGCCGGAAGAAGCATGGCGCATGACCAGGCAATCAGGCTTCATGGCGTCGAGCGTTTGCACGGTATCAAGAAGCGATTCGCCCTTTTTCACACTGGAAGATTCTGCCTGGAGGTTCATGGTATCCGCGCCGAGGCGCGAAGCGGCGGTGCCGAAACTGATGCGCGTGCGCGTGGAGTTCTCGAAGAACGCCAGAGCGACCGTTTTGCCGCGAAGCGTGGCGAGTTTTTTAAGTGGATTGCGTTGGATGGCTTGAAACGGCCTGCTCTGGTCCAAAAGAAAAGTGAGTTCGTCCGCGGAGAGCGGTTCAAGCGCCAGGAGATCGCGGAAACGAAAGGTCACATTTGCACTCTTTGGCGATGGTGCGAAAAATCCTCTTTCAACTAGGGCTCCTGGCGGTCGACAAGCACGACGCGCTCTTCATCATCAATCTCGCGGAGACGCACTTCGATGATTTCCGTTTCGCTGGTCTGCACCGTGCGGCCGACGAACTGCGCTTCAATAGGCATTTCGCGGTGGCCGCGGTCGATGAGCACGCAGAGAGAAACTCGCTGGGGACGCCCGAGATCGAAGAGGCCGTTCATGGCCGCGCGGATGGTGCGGCCGGTGTAGAGGACGTCGTCGACGAGGACAAGGTCCATGCCGTCGACGCCGAAAGTAATATCCGAGGACTGTAGAACAGCCTGGGGCGCGACTTTGGAAAGGTCGTCGCGATAGAGCGTGATGTCCAGCGTGCCTACGGGGACGTCAACGCCATCAATGCCACGCATGGCCTGGGCGATGCGCTGGGCCAGAGGCACACCGCGCCGGCGTACGCCGATCAAGGCAAGATGCTTGGTCCCACCGCTTTTCTCGACGATTTGATGGGCCAAGCGCCTCAGGGTACGGTCGATCTCCGAGGCAGACATCAGTTGGGCTTTTTCGACGATGCGCATGGTCGGGTAATCCTAGCACAAGCCTCCGGGGCATGCAGGCAGGACAGACATTCTTATCTGTCGCGTTTGAGCTTAGAAATGTATGCAACGTGGCTGGCGGCCGGTAGAGGCGAGAGACAGCCAGTCGGCAGGCAAGAATGCCCGTCCTACCATCAGCGTCTTTAACGCCATGATAAACTACCGCGAAACACATTTAGCGAGGTGAAGATGTTCGTTAAAGGGGCGTTGCGGCCTAGCTGCAAATCCATGCTGTCATGCTGTGGAGCAATTCTGTTCTTCTTGGCAGGCACATCTTGGGTGCAACGCGCTGGCGGACAGGCGCAGAAGACGGTCGCAGCAAAGGCGGTGGGGCCAAAGCTTGTAGTGATGCTAGTGGTCGACCAGATGCGCGGGGATTACGTGGACAAATTCCAAGGACAATGGAAGGGTGGATTGAAGCGCCTGGTCGAGGAAGGCGCATGGTTCCGCGACGCGGCGTACCCCTACGCGGCGACCGAGACCTGTGTTGGACATGCCACGATTTCCACGGGCGCCTTGCCAGCGACTCATGGCATGGTTGCCAACGCCTGGTGGGACCGTGACGCGCAGAAAATGGTCACATGCACGGCGGATCCGAAGGCCACGAATATAGGTTACGCGGGCACGAGTCCGAAGGGCGGAGACTCCGCTTGGCGAATGCAAGTTCCGGCATTTGCGGAAGAGTTGAAATTCCAGCGCGGCAGCGCGACAAGAGTGGTGACGTTCTCCTTGAAGGCACGCGCGGCCATCACGATGGCAGGACATAAGGCGGACGCCGCGACATGGTTTGATAGCGGAGGATGGGTGACTTCAAGTGCCTATGGAACGATGCCGTTCATCGAGGCGTACGCGAGCGCCCATCCGGTGAAGGAAGACTACGGAAAGTCGTGGACTCTGTCGCTCCCTGAAAGCGCTTATTGGTACGACGAAAAAGCGATCGGCGCTGTGCCTCCGAAGGGATGGGAACTTACCTTTCCGCACCCATTGCGTGGAAAAGCCGCAAGCAATGAGCCGGACGAAACGTTCTACGAGCAATGGGCGGCGAGCCCGTTTGCCGACACGTATTTGACGAAGCTTGCAGAAAACGCTGTGGACTCGCTGGGATTGGGCAAAAGCGGCGGCGTGGATTATTTGGGCGTGAGCTACTCTTCCGTGGACTACGTGGGGCATGCCTTTGGCCCACGCAGCTGGGAGATTCAAGACGTTCTAGTGCGGTTGGACCAGGATCTTGCTGAACTATTTGCGAGCCTAGACAAGAAAGTTGGCAGGGGAAATTACGTGGTCGCTCTCAGCGCGGACCATGGTGTCGTGCCGGTTCCCGAAGACATGCAAAAAACGGGCGCTGACGCTGGTGTCCTGCACTTGCCCGACGTGCAGGAGCGAATCGAAAAGGCGCTCGAGCCTTTGAATTATCCGAAGCCGGCGATTGCGCGAATCACGGGGAGCGACATTTATTTTGTGCCCGGTGTCTACGACAAGTTGAAAGGCGACGCAGCCGCGATGAGCGCCGTGTTGGATGCGATCAGCAGCGCGCCGGGTGTCGCGGGAGTCTTTCGGGCCGAACAATTGGCTAACCGTCCTGCCACGCAAAGTCCGCTTCTGGCAGCGATGGCGGATAGTTATTTGCCTGGCCGCAGCGGGGATCTCTTCATCGTGCCAAAGGCTTACTGGTTGATGGATGGGACGGCAGTGGGAAAGACGCGCTCCTACGGCACGGGACACGGGACACCGTACAACTATGACCAGCATGTTCCGATTCTATTGATGGGCTACGGGATACGGCCGGGGGAATACTACGTCGGGGTGAGCCCAGCGGACATCGCGCCGACTTTAGCTTCCCTCTGTGGAATTACCTTGGCACCGCGTGACGGGCGCGAATTGGGCGAAGCGCTTACCCAGCGGGTGCCTAAGCCAAGCAAATCAAAAGAAGAATAGGATTTCGTTACGGGCCGGTGCCGCTGAGCAAATACCAGGCGGAAGCTCCAAGAAAAACAATCGCGAATAACACATCGAAGAACGCGAAAATGGGAGAACGGTGGTAATTCCAGAAGAAGCCGGCCGCGTTAGCAGCGCCTATGACAAACAATGAGCCGGAAAGCCGCCAGCGACTTTTTTCTGCCCAAAGCCAGAATCGCGCGAGCATGAATGCTCCCTGCGAATGAGAGAACTTACGCGGATTCGTGCCTCGAATCCACAACCGAAATCATGTCTCGAACTAGCGCGTTCGTGTTATTCTTTCGCGCGAAGTGACCTCCGCAGTCGCCGTTGATCTGACCGTGCATGTCGGCGCGGTGCGCCTGCGGAATCCCATTCTCGCAGCCAGCGGAACGTTCGGTTACGGGGTCGAGTTTGCCCACCTGGTGGACCTGAACCGTCTCGGCGGCATCGTCGTCAAAGGCCTCTCCCGCGAACCCATGGAAGGTGCCCCCGCGCCCCGGCTTTGCGAGACTCCGTCTGGGATGCTAAACGCCGTCGGACTCCAAAATATAGGGGTGCGGGCGTTTGTCCTGGAAAAACTACCAATATTAAGAAAATACGATACAGCGATCATAGCCAATGTATTCGGCTACAGCGTCGAGGACTACGTCGAGGTGATCCGGATCCTCGAGGATGCCGAGGGGCTGGCCGCCTATGAACTGAACATCTCCTGTCCCAACGTGAAGAAGGGGGGCATGCAGTTTGGGGGTGACCCAGGCCTGGTAGCCGAGGTGGTTGGTGCGGCGCGGAAGGCTGCGGCCAAGCGGCCTCTGTGGGTGAAGCTTTCGCCGATGGTTGCAGACATTGGACTTATAGCGCGAACGGCGGAGAGCGCTGGAGCTAACGCTCTGACCGTGGCGAACACCTATCCAGCCATGGCGGTGGACCCTTGGACCGGAAAGTCTTGCCTTGGAAACCAAACCGGGGGTCTTTCCGGCCCGTCTATTAGGCCGATCACCCTGCGCTTGGTTTGGGAAACGTATAAGGCGATAAAGACACCAATCTTAGGTGTTGGCGGTATAGAGACGGTCGAGGACGTGCTTCAGTATCTGGCTGTAGGTGCGACTGCGGTACAGGTCGGGACGGCCAGCTTTACTGACCCTGGGGTCAGTCAGCGACTTGTCGAGGACTTGGAGAGGGCTCTTTTCAGAGCTAAAACGTTTACTGTCAATGAGATAAGGGGAAAAGTTTTCGCAGATTTTGGTTGACATAACGACGATCTTGCGATACACTTTTTGGGATATGAGTAGCACAAAGAACACACTATGAGACGACCACTCTTTGTTTTCTGGGCCGCTTTCCGATGGGTGCTCCTTATGTTCCTCATCGTTCCTGTCATGGATGCCCCCTTGGTGGCGCACTTGAGCACTCCAGTTAAGCCGGTGAAGACCTGGGTCGGCAACGCTAGCTGGTACGGACCGGGCTTCAATGGAAAGAAGACCGCCAACGGGGAGCACTTCGACTGCGAGGCCCTGACGGCCGCCCATCCGAATCTTCCGTTCGGCTCCATCGTCCGGGTGGTGAATCCCCGGAACGGGAAGTTTGAACTAGTACGCATCAACGACAGAGGTCCTTATCAAGAAGGACGCGAAATTGATGTATCCTATCGCGTAGCCCGGAAGATCGGTTTGATTAACTCGGGCGTGAGCCAGGTTCGGCTCGAATTGATGGAGTTGCCACAGAAACACTGACCCCGCCGAAATCGGGGTCTCACATGACCTTGAGCTTCGACGCCCATCCCCGCAGCAGCTTAATCGTCGCACTGGATTTTGATTCTCTATCCTCTGCCACAAAGTTCGCCAAACAGATTTCCGATCTTGTCGGAATGTTCAAGATCGGCAACCAACTGTTCACCGCTGCAGGGCCTGCGGCGGTGAAAGAAATCGCCGCGCTGGGACCGGGCATCTTTCTCGACCTGAAATTCCACGACATTCCAAACACAGTTGCCGGTGCTGTGCTTTCCGCCGCTGCCATGACCGGCGTGCAGCTCGTCAACGTGCATGCACTCGGTGGCCGCGCCATGCTTGAAGCGGCCGTGCAAGCCATCAGTGCTGGCGTTCCGATGGGTGCCGACCGGCCGCGTCTCCTGGCCGTGACGGTGCTCACCAGCATGGATCAGAAATCGATGAAGGAAGTCGGAATCGGCGGCCCGCCGAAGAGCCGAGTGGTGAAACTGGCCCGGCTCGCAAAAGAGGTTGGTGTGGATGGAGTCGTGGCCTCCGTGCAGGAAGCGCGAGCGATTCGCAAAGCCTGCGGACGCGAGTTCTTGATCGTGACGCCGGGTGTGCGGCCCAAAGAGAATGATGGCGCGGCTGCAAAACACGATGATCAGGCGCGCACTGCCAGTCCGACAGAAGCCATCAAAGCTGGCGCGGACTACATCGTAGTTGGCAGGCCGATTCTAGCCGCAGAAGATCCTCGCGCCACCGCGCAAGCCATCGTCGACGAAATCGCCGCAGCTAAGTAGATAGATCCTTTCCCCCGCACCGAGCATGGTCGCCGGCTTGCGAAGTTTGACCCCTTCTTCCTCTCTCCAGTAGCATCGCAAGCGACAGGTTCTTTCGTTTGATTTAAGAGTCGCGATGCGGGCACGGCATGCCGTGTCCCTACGCGGACGAACTGCAAATCTCCATGTCCATTCAAAGCAAAAGTGTGATTGTCGGGACGGCGGGACACATTGATCACGGCAAATCCGCGCTTGTAGAGGCGTTGACGGGAACGCATCCGGACAGGCTGGCGGAAGAGAAGCGGCGCGGGATTACGATCGATCTCGGCTTTGCCTTTCTAGAAGAAAATGACGTCCGATTCGGCTTGGTGGATGTACCGGGGCACGAGCGCTTTGTGAGCAACATGCTGGCGGGCGCGGCGGGGATCGATCTGGTGCTGCTTGTAATTGCAGCGGATGAATCGATCATGCCGCAGACGCGGGAGCATTTCGATATTTGCCGGTTGTTGGGCGTTACGCGGGGCGTCGTGGCGCTGACGAAAGGCGATTTGGTTTCTGCGGACATGCTCGGTCTGGTGCGGCTGGAAGTGGAAGAGTATTTGCGCGGTTCGTTTCTCGAGCGCGCGCCGATGATTCCAGTGAGCGCCAAGACGGGTGCCGGGCTCGCGGAGCTAAGGAAGGCACTGCACGTCGTGGCCACAGAAATCCCTGGAAAGGACGCCGCGCGATACTTCAGGTTGCCGATCGACCGGGCGTTTGCCATGAAGGGGTTCGGAACGGTGGTGACGGGTACGCTGAATTCGGGCAGCGTAGGCCCAGAGGATGAAGTTGAACTTTTCCCTGGAGGCAAGCGACTGCGCGTGCGCGGCGTGCAATCGGGCGGGAAATCCGTGGAGCGCGCCATTGCGGGGCAACGCACGGCGGTGAATCTTGCGGGAATCGATCACGCCGATGTGAAGCGCGGAATGACGCTGGCTGCGCCGGGACATTTTCGTACCACGCGCAGGATGGATGTGCGGCTCACGCTGCTGCCTTCCGCGCGCAAGCTGAAGCATCGCGCGCGTGTGCATTTCCATACAGGGACTGCGGAGACGATCGCAGAAGTTTTTCTTTATGGCGAAAGCGCACTGTCGCCTGGGCAGAGCGCTCTGGGCCATTTGCGCCTGCAGGAGGACGTATTGCTGCTGCCTGGGGACCGATTCATCGTGCGGCAATTTTCGCCGGTCATCACGATTGGGGGAGGCGTGATTGTGGATGCGCTGGCAAGGCGTCCCATGGCGCGAGACACGGGACGAACGGCGTATCTCGAAACGCTGGAAAACGGGAAGCGCGAAGCCATGCTGGCCGCGATGACCGAGCGCGCGTTGCTGGGATTGGGGATGGAAGAGACCGTCGCGCGGACAGGCTGGTTGGAGCCGGAGATTCGAGAGGCTGCCCAGAAGCTTGCTACAGCCGGAGCGATCAAAGTCGTATCCGCGGAGCCACTGTTCCTGCTGAGTAGAAAGGCATTCGACGACTTGCGCCGGAAAATTGGCGAGCGCGTCGAACGGTTCCACAAAGAGAATCCGCTGTCTCCGGGAATTGCGCGGGAGGATTTGCGCGCGAGCCTCGGAAAACGCGTGCGGCCGGAGACGTTTCGCGCGGCGCTCGAAGAGTTGGCGCTGGAAAAGAAAATAGATTTGCAGGGCGAGCTGGTGAAGCGGGCAGGAGCCCAGATTGCATTGCAGCCGGAAGAAGCGCAGGCAAAGGCAGATATCGAGAAGGCCTTTGCCGATGCGGGATTGGCCGTCCCGTCGGTGAAAGAGGTGCTTGCAAAACTTTCCGTGGAGGCGAGGCGTACAGAGAAGCTGCTGCAAATTTTGTTGCGCGAGAAGATTCTGGTCCGCGTGAGCGTGGAGCTCATTTTTCACCGCGATGCGCTGGCACAGCTCAAGGTGCAGCTTGCCGGGTATAAAAAGGCGAAGGGCGAGCGAATATCCGTCCCGATATTCAAGGACCTGACGGGTATCACGCGCAAGTACGCAATTCCGCTGCTTGAATACCTGGACCGGGAGCGGGTGACGCGCCGGGCCGGGGATGAGCGTGTTATACTTTGAATGTATGTAGCGCAAAGCCGCGGCGCGCGGGTTTGTGGAATCCGGCGCGAAAGGTAGGTGCCCGATGTGGGACAGCCCAATGCATTTGTTGATCGTCGCGATCGTCATTCTGGTTCTATTCGGCGGGCGCAAGATTCCTGAGTTGATGCGCGGACTGGGCGAAGGCGTGCGCGGATTCAAGGAAGGCATGTCCGGTGCGCAGGCGCAGTCGACGCCGCCTCCTCCGCAAGCCGCCACCCCGGCTGAGAAGCCTGCGGAAGAAAAGAAGGCATAACAACGATCTTTTCCGGAAGGTAGAGAAATTCAGATTGCGAGGCGCCCCGACCTAGTGGGGGCGCCTTTTCGTTTTTGTAGCGCATGTTTTTGCACAACTCTTCTTGACCGGGTGATTTGCCTCACTCCTCGAGGCGCGCCCGTTTACGAAAACGGGAAAGCCGGACAACCAAGAGTGCCTGCCCCACAACGGAAGCATCGCCAGAGCGCGCATCTCTGCTACTCTAATCGGGGGGTCCCTCCTGCTTTTTCGCAGATGGACGGGCTAATTTCCTCCTGGAGTTCCGCTGAGACTTGATGGCTTCGGTCACCGCACCAGCATCGCCTCTTCCGGTGGAGCACGCCGCGCCCACCATCGTGCGCATCGAACCGCCGCGCGGCTGGCTCGATCTGCGCCTCGGCGAAGTGTGGGCCTACCGCGAACTTCTTTACTTCTTCGTCTGGCGCGACGTCAAAGTCCGATACAAACAAACCGTCATCGGCGTGGCCTGGGTCGTGCTGCAGCCGCTGATGACCATGGGCGTCTTCACGCTCTTTTTTGGGCGCCTCGCCAAACTTCCCTCCGATGGCCTGCCCTACCCGGTTTTTTATTTTACGGCGCTGGTTCCCTGGACTTATTTCTCCACGGCGCTGCAGTCCTGCACCAGCATCGTGGTGGACAATCAGCGCGTCATCACGAAGGTCTTTTTTCCGCGCCTGGTGCTCCCGCTTTCGGCCGTCGTTTCCGGCTTAGTGGACTTCGCGATCGGCTTCGTGGTGATGGCCGTGGTACTCGCCATTTACGGCATGCGGCCCGGCCTGGCCGCGCTGTGGCTGCCGGTCCTGGTGCTCCTCGCGGTGTTCACCGCGCTCGGCGTCGGCCTGTGGATGTCAGCGCTCAACGCTCTCTATCGCGACGTGAAGTACATCGTTCCCTTTCTGATGCAGTTCTGGATGTTCGCCTCGCCGGTGGCGTATCCCTCGTCGCTGGTTCCCCAGCGCTGGCGATGGTTGTACGGCCTCAATCCCATGGCCGGCGTCATTGACGGTTTCCGCTGGGCGCTGACAGGCCACGGCCAGCCCCCCGGCGCGCTGCTACTGGCATCCACCGGCGGAGTGGCGCTCGTGCTGCTGGGCGGCCTGTTTTTCTTCCAGCGTATGGAAGGGGCGATCGCGGATCGAGTGTGAGGCGGAGGAGCGAAGCTAGAAAATAATGATGTAACGAGATAAGGAGGGGCCCCCCACCCCCGGGTTTTTTCGTAACTGCAGATTCCAAAGGGTTTTAAGTGCTTTGTTTTGGAAGTGCGGATTCTAAAAGGGTTAGGAGCACGTTTTTGGTAAGTGCGGATTCTAAAGGAGTTGTGGCCTGGGAAAAACGAAACGAGGATAAGGGGTAAGCCGCCGGGCACGTCGAGCGGCTGGGGACAATCGATCTGTCCACGACGACCAAGCACAGGTCATGGTAGCGTGTAGTTACTGAGTTGTCAAGTAAATTCGCAATAGGAATTGCAGGCTTGTAAAGGGTTGAAAAGGGAGAGGATGGGCGTTAGAAAGCCTCAAGGCAAGATGAGAATGGCGGCGATTCACGGGGAGGGGCTGGGGAAAGGGTACCAGCGAGGTTTCTCCGCTGGCTCCTGCCTCGCGGAGCCTCGTATATGAGCCTCCAGAGCGAATATGACATCTGGCATCGACGGATCTACGACGCCAATCCAGGTCACGAAGACGCCTCCAGTCCGTGGTATCAGCTGGTGCGCGAATATCTGGGCAGCGTTGCCGGTCTGCGCATCCTCGAGGTGGCCTGCGGCCGCGGAGGTTTTGTCAGGGAGCTGGCGCGGGCTGGAGCTCGCGTCACCGGCTGCGATTTTTCTGCTTCGGCCTTGCGCGTCGCCGGCACGAAGCTCGGTGCGGCAGACGCCCCGCTGGCGGCAGCGCTCATTCAGGCCGACGCTCAAAACCTGCCCTTTGCCGATAGCACTTTTGACCTGGTGATTTCCTGCGAGACGATTGAGCACCTGCCGGATGTGCAATCCGCCATCCGGGGGATGTACCGCGTTACCCGCCCCGGCGGCAAACTATTTTTGACTACCCCCAACTACGCCAATTTCATGGGTCTGTACGAGGTTTACTCGCGGGTCCGGCATCCCTCGCGCAAGGACGACCAGCCTTTCGACCGCCGCCAGTGGTTCCCCCAGATTCTCGGCTGGGTGCGGCGCGCAGGGTGGACCGTTCTCGGCACGGATGGAACCGTGCACCAATTCCCTTTCCTCCCCGGCCGCAACCCCATACGATGGGAAGCTCTGGAATCCAATCGCGCGGTGAGGAAGCTGCTTAGTCCACTGGCCTACACATATTTCGTGATGGCGCAGAAAAATGGGCAGGCGGCGTGAAGTGCTCCAGAAGTTTTCAGGCGTAGCGGGGATGTCTACCAGAGGCGGGGAAACTTACGTGTTCGCAAGGATTACAAAGGAACGATGAGCACAGCAGTGATTCACGGGGAAGGGTTGGGGAAGGAATACCGGCGGGGGTTGTCCGCTGATCCGGGGCTGCGGCATGCGCTGGAACGATTCGTGAAGTCGCCGCTTTCCGGCTTCCGCCGCAAGAAGAACGAAACGTTTTGGGCGCTGAAAGATGTGTCTTTGCAAGTCAATGAGGGCGAAGTGCTTGGGCTGATCGGGCGAAACGGCGCGGGGAAGACTACTCTCCTGAAAATTCTTTCAAGGATCACCAAGCCGACAACGGGTTGGGCGGAGATACATGGGCGCGTCGGCTCGCTGCTCGAAGTGGGGACGGGGTTTCATCCGGAATTGACGGGCCGGGAGAATACCTTCCTCAGCGGCGCGATCCTGGGAATGGCCAAGAGCGAAATCACGCGAAAGTTTGATGAGATCGTGGCGTTCGCGGAGCTGGAGAAGTTCATTGATACGCCGGTGAAGCACTATTCGAGCGGGATGTACGTGCGGCTGGCGTTTGCGGTTGCGGCGCATCTGGAGCCTGAAATTCTGCTGGTGGATGAAGTTCTCGCGGTGGGCGATATACGGTTTCAAAAGAAGTGCATGGGAAAGATGGGCGACGTCGCCCGCGCGGGCCGCACAGTCGTTCTTGTGAGCCACAATATGGGAGCGATCAGCGCTCTGTCCTCCCGTGTCATGCTTCTGAGAGATGGGATTGTCGAGTTCGATGGCACCGTTGCGGAAGCGACTGCTCTCTATTATTCAGAATCCTTGGAAGTCGCAAGAAATGGGGCGAATCTTTTGGAGAGGCCCCGAGAAGGCAACGGAAAAGCGCGGTTTTCTTCCATTACCATACGACCATTAGACTCGAGAGGGGAGCCAATGGAAGTCGCGTGCCCCGGCTGCGATCTGAGCATAGAGGTAGAGGTCCAATGCGAAACCGGCTTTGTCGATTGTAATTTGGCTCTAATTTTTTATGATACCAATGGATTTCGTGTGATCGACACGAATACTGCACAAAAAGGAATATTTGTGGGTCTCAACGCTGGACAAAGAGGACGAGCCCGGTTTGTGCTTCGGGAAGTACTGCTAAGGCCCGGAAAGTATTTTGTAGGGGTATTCCTCGGAAGACATATGCTCGAAATTGTGGATCACGTTGAAAACGCAACTACGCTTGATTTTGTTGAGAGCGAAGAGACCAGCCAGCATTCCGTCATTTATCCGGGTATCTACCTATGCCGTTTCGAGAGTAGCTTTACTTCGAGCTAATCAAAATAGCGGATGCGCTCAATAACTGAGTATTGGAATCGGTTTCAGGAAAAGCGGCTAACCGAAAGGATTCTGCCCTACACGTTGGTGGGTCCAGAGCGTATCCATAATTTGTGTGTTTTAGCGCAGCGCATAGAAAAAGAAGGCATAGAGGGCGACGTTATGGAGTGCGGAGTCTGCAATGGCGGTACGGGTGCCCTATTAGCTCATTTTGCGACGCGGTCACGGTTTAACCGTACAGTCTGGCTACTAGATTCCTTTCAGGGTATGCCGGAGACTACGGTCGAGGATGGGGACGTGGCAAAGGCCCACGTTGGCAAGGAGGTGGGCGATATTGTCCGAGTGAACGAGGCACTGAAGAGAGTCAATGCAGACATGAGCCGCGTTCGCATTGTGGGCGGGTGGTTTCAGGACACGTTTCCAAGCGTCGCAGTGCAGAAGATCGCAATCCTCAATATTGACGCGGACTGGTATGAATCAGTGAAGTTGTGCCTCGAAACTTTCTACGATCGAGTGGTCCAAGGGGGCTTTGTGTCGTTTGATGATTACGGCCACTGGCCCGGTTGTAAGAAGGCCGTGGACGAGTTTTTTATTGGGCGTCAACTACCATATAAGTTGAATCAAGTCGACTATACCGCTCACTGGTTCCGCAAAGAATGACTAAGCCATATCTTAATCTTGGCTGCGGTCGCCGTTTTCATTCCGATTGGGAGAATTTGGATTTCTTTGCGCCGTCAGCTGCTGTGCGCCCTCACGACTTACGTGAGGGCGTACCCTTTCCTGATGAAACGTTCGATGTGGTCTACCACTCACATGTGCTAGAACATTTTTCAAAACAAACTGCATGCACCTTTTTGCGGGAGTGCCAGCGGGTGTTAAGGCGAGGTGGCACTATTCGGGTCGCCATTCCAGATCTGGAGAAGATCGCCCAGCTGTACTTGGAATCTTTGGAGAAGGCATCCTTGGGGATTGCTGGATGGAAAGAAAACTATGATTGGGTGATGCTGGAAATGTATGACCAGGCGGTACGGGAGCAGCCTGGCGGAGCATGCTACGAGTATTACCGGCAAGAGATTATTCCCAATTGGGCCTTTGTTCTCCAGCGCACAGGGGCGGAAGCTCATGCGGCGATGAAGGCTGCTAGGGCAGAATCTCCTTCGCCCATGAACGGATTTCAACACCTGCGCACCAAATTAGAGTATGTTCTTCACAATTTTGGACCTGTTTTCCGAAATAAGCTTGCCCGAATTTTTTTGAGCGAAGAAGACTATGCAGCACTGCGAGTGGGACGTTTCCGGAGACAGGGGGAAATTCACCAGTGGATGTACGACACGTATTCTTTGGCCCGCCTGCTACGGGAGTGCGGGTTCTGCGATCCGCAGCGATGTGCGGCCACGGAAAGCCGCATCCCCAACTGGGCACAATACTGCTTGGACAGCGAGGCAGACGGGACGACATACAAGCCTGACTCGATGTATATGGAAGCCGTCAAACCGTGAACGTCGTTCATATCAGCACGTTTGATCGCCGCGGTGGCGCCGCACGTGCTGCTTATCGTTTGCATGATGGTTTGCAGCGGGTCGGACAGAAATCCTGCATGTTTGTCCTCGAAAAAATCTCCTATGAATCTTCAGTTGTGAGGTATGAGCCTCCCGGAGACATGCTAAGTCGCCTTGGCCGCGCAGTACGTAAGCGAACCGTCATCCGCGCGGCGAGCCGCTATCAGGCTAGCTCGCCCGCAGGGCTCACCTTTTTCACCGATGACAGGACGATTTACGGCAGGGACCTCTGGCAGCAAATTCCTGGGAATGACTTGATCCAGCTTCATTGGATTTCTGGCTTTGTGGATTACCGGTCGTTTTTCGCGGCGCTCCCTTTAGGGAAACCTGTTGTGTGGACGCTGCACGGAATGGATTCTCTAACGGGGGGCTGCTTCTACGATAAGGGCTGCGGGAGATTCACCGGGAAGTGCGGGGCCTGCCCGCAACTTGGGTCAGCAAACGAATCGGATTTGACACGTCAGGTGTGGGAACGAAAATGGGAATGCTACTCACGACTAGGACCCGCCCAGATGCACATTGTTACCCCCAGTCGGTGGCTGAAGGAAGAAGTGAAGCGAAGCGCTCTCTTGTCTTCTTTCCCTTGCACGGTCATCCCTAATGGACTGGATACAGATGTGTTTTTTCCGAGGAGTCGTTCGGTCAGCCGAGAGATCCTTTGTGTGCCACCCGACGCGAAAGTCGTTCTCTTCATCGCTGACGGCCTGAATGATCCACGAAAAGGGTTTCACATTCTTGCGGAGGCTCTGGCGGAAACTAAATTGAGAGATAACCTGTTTCTCATCTCTCTTGGCCCAGGTTACCCGCCCAGCTTGCAGGGAATTCCGCATGTTCACGTTGAATCGCTTAACAACGATAGATTCTTATCGTATGTCTATAGCGCAGCCGATGTGTTCGTCGTGCCGTCGCTCCAGGACAACCTCCCCAACACGGCTATGGAATCTATTGCGTGTGGCACTCCTGTCGTTGGATTTGCCGTGGGGGGCATACCCGATTTGGTAAGGCCAGGGCTCACTGGTTCGCTGGCTAAACCTGGCGATGCCCTCGATCTACGAAAGGCAATTGCCGAGATTTTGAGTGACGACGAAAGGCTTAAGAAGATGGCAGCGAATTGCCGGAAAATCGCCGTGGAGGAATATACCATCGAAATTCAAGCAAGGCGCTATTTGGAGGTCTACGGCGAGGCTCTTCAGGGGTGCACGGTTTCCAGATGACGAATCCTCCGCTCTTCGCGAGACTAGCACGATTTGCTAAAAAGCCTTGGAGGGACAAATACCGATCCTTCGGATTTCGTTGGATTCGCACTCTTCCCGGAATCCCGCTCCCCTTGCGGCTGCCATTTGGTGCGTGGTGGCTAGCGGAGAATGATTTTGCGGGTGCTGCGCTTCTGGAAGGACGCTTTGAGGATCCTGAGCGGGCTTTCGTTGCTCGGTTCCTCAAACCGGGGATGACAGTCCTCGATATTGGTGCGCATAAGGGTCTCTATAGCCTAATCTCGGCACTTAAAATTGGATCGTCGGGCCATGTGCATGCGTTCGAGCCTTCTCCGCGCGAAAGAAAGAGGCTCAATCAACACATCCGTCTCAATAGGTGTCGAAACGTGAGCGTGTATGATTTTGCTTTGGGAGAATCCGAGGGCAGCGCGGATTTATTTGTCGTCCAGGGGACGGAAACGGGGTGTAACAGCTTGCGTCCACCTGATGTTGTACAACCCGTCCGTTCTATCCGCGTGCCAGTGAAAGTCCTAGATGATGTTCTTCGGGAACGACAAATTTCGGCCGTCGATTTCATAAAACTAGACGTGGAGGGGGCTGAGCTCAGCGTGCTGAAAGGTGCGAAGCGGTTGTTGGGAGGTCACCACAGACCCGTGATCCTTTGTGAGGTACAGGACCAACGCACCGCGCCTTGGGGGTATGCGGCCATTGAAATCATTAAATATGTTAGGTCGTTCGGATATTCGTGGTTTGAGCTGGACGAATTCGGAGCAATGCGCCTACTTCCCATGTCTGAGCTGCGCTACGACGGAAACTTCGTCGCGGTCCCGAAAGAACTTGGGGAACCGCTGAAAACGTGAGCACATCTCCACCAATTACGATTCTGGCGACACCCAAGCCGTTCAAGGGGCACATCGGGATTATTCAGCGAAACGCGATCACGAGCTGGACGAAGCTGGAGCCGCGGCCGGAGATTATTCTTTTTGGTACGGAAGAAGGCGCGGCGGAATTCGCGCGCGAGCTGGGACTGGTTCATATTGCGGAGGTAGCCCGTAACCGGCATGGGACGCCGCTGCTAGGGGATATTTTCGCGAAAGCGGAACGGCATGCGAGCCACGACCTGCTCGCGTACGTCAACGCGGATATCCTTTTGCCGGCGGAGTTCACCGCGGGCGCGGAGAAAGTCCGGCGGACGTTTGCGAAATTTCTGGCGGTGGGGCGGCGCACGAATCTGGAAGTGCGCGAGCCGCTGGAGTTTGGCGAGGGTTGGGAAGAGAAGCTGAAGGAGCGCATGCGCCGCGAAGGCCAGCTCGAAAGCCACACGGGCATCGATTTTTTCGTGTTTCCCCGGGGAACTTACGAAGAAGTACCGCCGCTGGCGATTGGCCGCGTGTGGTTCGACCAGTGGTGCATCAAATACGCCCGCAAAAAACGCCTGCCCGTGGTGGACTTGACCAGGTTCGCCTCGATTGCCCACCAGTTGCACGACTACAACCACGTGGCCGGCGGAAGAGAGCTGGGAACCTACGGCGGCGTCGAAGCCGAGGAAAACATGGGATATTACGGAGAGAGGCCGCACAGATATACGATTCTGAGTGCTACGCACGTCATGACGGAGGATGGGAGCATTCGACGAGCGTTTTGGCGGAGAGAGGCGGCGGCGGTGCGGGGGTTTCTCTGGGAAGTGTTTGTCCATAGGACGCTGGGCGTGAGGAAGAGGCTGGGATTGAGTGGAGGCACGTGAGCTTGAAGGAGGAGGGGACGGCTGGTTTTGACGGATGTCTTCGGGCCACGAGTACTTTATAGATATATATGCATATGGAAACAATGGAGATGTCTTAGACGGGCTGGCCTGGTTTGCGCTTAAGTGATTACCAATCTATGACTTAGTGCAGATTTCAGTCTTGTCGCCGCAGGTCCTGTCCGGTAAGCTGCCCTTGGGATTTTCGTACTGCGCTCTTGCGGGAGGAGGACGGAATCGTGTTCTGGTGGGGCATGCTGGGAATCGCGGTAGCGGCCGTCGTGGCCCTTTTCGGGCTGTTCCACTGGATATTGACGGATCCTGACGCCGATCGCGACATTGCTAAGGAGCATTTCCGGGTCCAGCAAGAGTATCGAGCGCTAAGGCGAGCTGGCAAAGTACCGTCGCGATAGCCCCTTTCTGGTCCTCCCTGAAATTCCTGTGTTTGCCCTCGCGGCTCCTTTCCTCCAAATAAATGATCGAAGAGGTATAGTGTACTGACAAATAAATCCTCTTGCATTTCCGTCCGCACATAATTACTATTCATCTACTTTCTAGGCACGCTATTCTGTACTCTGAGTTTCCTTACACTTCATAGCGGCAGGAAGGGCTTTCCTGGCTGTGCACGCCTTGGGCGCGCCGGATCCGCGAAGGCGCACGAAGGTCCGGCCGCCCGACGCCCGCTCGGGAAAAGCGCCGGCCTGGAGTCCAGCCCCATGTCCACCTTCCATGCATTGACGCCGGCCCTGCCCGGCGTGGAAGATTCCCGCCCCACCACGGAATTCACACTGAAGCTGACGCCGTTCGATCAGCGCCATTACCGCAAACTGACCGCGGCCCGCGCGGAGACGATCCGGCGCGTGGTGAGCCAGCTGAAGCCCGTGTTGCGATTGGACACCGCCCTGGATGCCGGGTGCGGCGTGGGATTTTTTTCGCAGACGCTCGAGAAGTGCGGCCTGCATGTTTGCGGGTTTGACGGGCGCGAGGAAAACATCATCGAAGCGCGCAAACGTTTTCCGCATCTGCCGTTCGAGACGGCGGACATTCAGGACCGCAATATTCTGGAACTCGGGCGCTTCGACTTGGTGCTGTGCTGCGGATTGCTCTATCACCTGGAAAGTCCGCTGCTGGCCATGCGCAACCTCCGCGCATTGACGGAGAAATGTTTGCTGCTGGAGAGCATGTGCATTCCGGATGAGAAGCCGTCGCTGCTGCTGCGGGAGGAGCCGCGCTCCAACGAACAGAGCTTGACGGACATGGCGTGCTACCCGAGCGAAGGCGGCCTCGTGAAGATGCTTTATCGCGCTGGATTCGCGGTGGTCTACCGCGTGACTCCGCTGCCGGAGCACGACGACTTTCGGGACACGCCAGAACACACGCGGAAAAGGACGGTGTTGCTGGCGTCCAGCGCGCCGATCGATATCGCGGGATTTCGTTTGTATCCGGAGCCGCGCGATCCCGAGGATCCCTGGAGCAAAGTGTTCGCCGCGCGGCCGACGGTGGCGCGGCGCATCAAGCGTTTCCTGGCCAGCCCCGCGAAAAGGCAGTACATCGCTCTGGCGCTGCGGGCGCGGCGCATGTTTCCCGAGATGGCCATTCCGCTGCGGCTGCCGTTTGGAGCGTGGTGGCTGGCGGAAAAGGGCGCGCTCGATCACGAGCTGATGTACGACGGCTTCGAAGAGGCGGAAGTGCGATTTGTGCAGCGGCTGCTGCGGCCGGGGATGACCGTGTTGGACATCGGGGCGCACCACGGGCTGTACACCTTGCTGACGGCAAAGCGCGTCGGGCGCCACGGCAGGGTGATTGCGTTTGAGCCCTCCCTGCGGGAGTGCCGCAGGCTGGCGCAGCATGTGCGCGTGAATCGCTGCAAGAACGTGGAAGTGGAAGCCTGCGCCGTGGGAGACATGTCGGGTGAGGCGGAGTTATTTATGGTGGACGGCTTCCGTGATTGGGGAAATAGCCTGCGGCCGCCGGACGTGCCGGAGCCCACGCGCGTGGTCCGCGCGCCTGTACGAAAGCTGGACGATGTGCTCGCCGAGCGCGGCATCGACCATGTGGACTTCATCAAGCTGGACACGGAGGGCGGGGAGTTGGCGGTGCTGGAGGGCGCCCGAAGGCTGCTGCAAACCGCGCCTCGGCCCGCGATTCTCGCCGAAGTCGAAGACATTCGAACGCGGCCATGGGGATACCCGGCGCGCGAAATTATGCAGCTACTCGCGCGCTGGAACTACCGGTGGTTTGCGCTGAGCGAAATGGGGACGCTCTATCCCGCGTCGCCGGATGATGAATCGTACGACTCGAATTATGTGGCGCTTCCCGATGAGCGCGCCGAAGAGTTTCAGCGGCTGTTGGACGCGCCGCAAGATCACGGATTTCGGCACGGTCTTTGAAAACTCAATGGCGTTCCAGCCTTCCGCAACCGGCATTGTTGCGCGCTCCCAAAGAGAGCGAGGGCAGCGATTTTCCAATGGGCGGCGGCGCTCGCATTTATCGTAATCCGATGGCGCGCGGCTGCCGAAGGGCGATTCGAATCGGGTGAAAATGCTTACATTTTTCACAACCGCCAAGGCGTTTGTGGGACACAGCAACGTCATCCAGCGAAATGCGTTGAAGAGCTGGACGCTTGTGCATCCGGATGCCGAAGTCATCCTCTTTGGCGACGACGAAGGAGCAGCCGGAGCGGCGAGAGAGCTCGGGATTCGCCACGAACGTCACACAGAGAAAAACGAGGCCGGTTCGAACCGGATAGATTATATGTTTGCGCGCGCGCAAGCCATCGCGCGGCATGACGTTCTTTGCTACTCGAATTGCGACATTATTTTCCTGGAAGATTTCTGCCCGGCCATCGAGCGGGTTCTGGCCGTGCGCAAGGCGTTTTTGATGGTCGGCTGCCGATGGGACACGGAAATTGCCGCACCTTGCGATTTCGAAAAACCAGATTGGCAAAAACAGATCCGTGAGCTCGCCCTGAAAACCAACAAGCGGCGCACACCTGATTGGATCGATTATTTCGTGTTTTCGCGAGGATTCTTTTCGGATTTACCGCCGCTCGTGGTTGGCCGCGTTTTTTGGGACAACTGGATGGTTTGGAAAGCGCTGGAAATAAAAAAGCCAGTGATCGATGCTTCGCCGGTTGTTACTGCGGTCCACCAGAATCACGATTATCATCACCATCCTCAAGGCAAGGCTGGCGTGTGGCATGGAGAAGAAGCAGCAGCGAATTACAAATTGGCTGGCGGCTGGAATCATCTCCGCACCATCGGCGATTCGAAGGAAGTGCTGCGCGCCGATGGACTCAGACCCAACACGGCGCGCCACTGGGCCGCGTTCAGACGTTATCTGAGGCAGGCGGGCCGCGTCGCTCTTTACGACGTTGCGCAGCCAATCTGGTTTTTTCTCCTCGACATTACGAGACCTCTCCGCAACGCGTTGGGGCTACGCACCGCCGCCCTGCCCCAGTCCCGCGGGAAAGTATAGCGGCCAAAAGGAATGCGAGTATGAGCGCTCCTTTGGTAACCATCCTGATCGATACCTACAATTACGGGCGATTTATCGAAGAAGCAGTGGAAAGCGCGCTGGCACAGGAGTTTCCGCGCGAGCAGCGGGAAATCCTGGTTGTCGATGACGGCTCGACGGACGATACTGGTGAGCGCTTAAAAAAATACGGCGATGCGATCCGTTACCTTCGAAAGCCGAACGGCGGGCAAGCCTCGGCGTTCAACCTCGGATTTGCGGAAGCGCGCGGCGAGATTATTGCCCTGCTGGATGCTGACGATTTGTGGCTGCCGCAAAAACTTCGGCGCGTGTACGAAACCTTGGAGAAAAATCCCGATGCGGGCATGGTCTACCACCGGACGTATTTGTGGAAAGGCGGAGAACAAGCGGCCTATGACAATTATTTTGTGGAAGTCTCCGGCCACGTACCGCAGAGCCGTGTTTCTCTATTGCGCTACCCTATGGTGGGCACTTCCTGCCTGGCGTTCCGGCGGAGCGCGCTGAGCAAGTTGCTGCCGGTGCCCGAGGCTCTGCGCTCGCAGGCGGACGCCTACCTAACGAGCCTTATTATCTTCATTGCGCCGGTCGCTGCCCTTCCGGAGTTTCATGCAAACTATCGCATTCATGGAGCGAATCTATTTCAGGCAAGTGAGGGAGGAGCCGCACGCGATGCCATCGAACACCGCATGGCCATGCGCGGCGCGTTGTTGAGAGAAATCCACAAATGGTTCGAACGCAACGGGTACGATCCTGGTTCGAAGGATTTGCAAGCCTACATGAAACAGTGGACGAAGGCGCAGGAAATGGATGGCTTCAAACTTCATAAGCCGAGCCGATGGAAGTATTTCCGTCATCTACTAGAATTCCCGCGCATCTATGGGGAAATCATGACTGCGAGGCATCGCATTTTTGGCTATGTTCAGGCTTCCGGCGCTTTGGTTCTGGGCTATGATCATGCGCATCTCGTGGATGACTTTCGCAAGGGATATAAGAGAATGCTTGGAGAACGGTTTGGAGGAGCTCGGCGTTCGGGAGAAAGAAAGGAAGCCGCTGCAGAGGTTTAGACGATGACGGCACTTTCATCAAACATTCCAAGCGGGGAAGCGGCGTCGGCCGGATTGAGCAGCCGCGCATCTCTCGGAGTGGCTTCTCCCGCCTGCCCCGGCTGTGCGAGAAATACTTCGGACGCTGCCTTCGAACGCTACGGGAACTACGAGCTTTTTCGTTGCGCCGCCTGCGAGCTGCATTTTTGGGAGCCGCGCGTGATGCCGGACGCGCGCTGGTATGAACAGATGTACGGTGGCCGGGACGAAAAACTCTTGCCGCTCGAACCTGGCCATAAATACTTTCTTGGCGACTCGCTCGCACCAGGCCGAGGCGATCTCTTGGATATCGGGTGCGGCACGGGGAATTTTCTGGCCGCAGCACGCGCGGCAGGCTATGCGGTTAGCGGCATAGAACTCGATCGAAACGCCGCGCGCTTTGCCAAAGAGCAGCTGGGCTTGCCTCGAGTGCGTGGGCTGACGATCGCGGAATTTGCGGAAAAGTATCCAGGCGAGCAATTCGACGTCGTAACTTTTTTTGAAGTATTGGAGCATCAAGCCGCACCCGTGGAGTTTTTGGAGAAAGTGAAATCCCGCGTACGGCCCCGCGGGTACATCGCGCTGAGCGTGCCCAATCGCGAACGCTGGCTTACGGGGCCGGACGTTCTGGATTATCCTCCCAACCATTTTTTGCGATGGAATGCCGGATCGCTGCGCAGCTTATTGGGTGCGCAGGGATTTGAAATTCTGTCCGTAAAGGAGCAGCCAGCAGGTATAGAGCACACGGCCCAAATGATCAACATGAGTTTGCGCACAGGGTTGACGGGTAAGGCCATGGGAACTGCTGCGACCAGTTTCCGGGATGTCATGCAGATGGCGCCGCAAGAAGCTGCTGCCGCGCTGCACGCTAGGCCGACGGCGCGCCAGCGTGCGGTACAATTCCTGGGACGCTTGAAATCTGCGGCGTGCTTGCCTCTGGCGGTTGCGGCCTATCCTTATGTTCGAGTGCGCGGCTACAAAGGCACTTATTTGTATTTTCTGGCACGGCTCATACGATAATTAAGTGCTCCAAGAAGACGACGATAGAGGATGGGTCTTGGGCTGTGAAAAAAGAAGAGGCAAATATCGCACATGAAACGCGCACTCATCACGGGAATTACCGGGCAAGACGGGTCGTATCTCGCCGAACTGCTTCTTTCTAAAGGATACGAAGTTCACGGAATCATCCGCCGGGCGAGCACGTTTAATACGAAGCGGATCGACCACATTTATCAGGATCCAAATGAGGCGAGCACGCGGCTCTTCCTGCATCATGGCGATCTTTCCAGCACGGAGTGGGTCTTGAATCTGGTTTACAGCTTTGCGCCGGATGAGCTTTACCATCTCGCGGCGCAAAGCCACGTGCGCGTGAGCTTTGATATGCCGGAATACACGGGCGACATCACCGGACTTGGGACGATGCGACTGCTCGAAGCGATTCGCCGGGCCGGGTGCAAGACGCGGTTTTACCAAGCGTCGAGCTCGGAAATGTTCGGATCGGCGAAACCTCCGCAGAGCGAAACGACACTGTTTGAGCCGCGCAGTCCGTATGCCGTCGCGAAACTCTACGCGTACTGGATGGCGCGAATTTACCGGGAGGGCTACCAGCTTTTTGCGAGCAACGGAATATTGTTCAATCATGAGAGCCCGCGGCGTGGCGAGACATTTGTCACACGAAAAATTACGCGCGCGGTGGCGGCTATCGTTGCCGGTAAACAAGACACGCTGTTTCTTGGCAACCTCGATGCGCGACGCGACTGGGGTTACGCTCCGGAGTATGTGGAAGCAATTTGGAAGATGCTGCAGCAGGATAGGGCCGAGGATATCGTCATTGGGACGGGCGAAGCACATTCGGTGCGCGAATTTGTAGAAGAAGCGTTTAGCTACGCTGGGCTGGACTGGCGCAAGCACGTCCAAATGTCGGAACGATATAAGCGGCCCTTGGAGGTGGATTGCCTGATTGCAGATACGCGGAGGGCGCGAGAGAAACTCGGCTGGGAGGCGCGAATTGGATTCAGTGAGCTAGTGGCCATCATGGTGGACGCGGATCTGGAAGCCGCAGGTCTCGCTCCGCTGGGGCGCGGAAAAGCGATTCTGGAAAAGAAATTCAGCCACTGGAATCATTGGCACAATTCGGTGACGAGGGTTATGGAAGCGGTCGAAGGGCAAGCTTCGCAGAATTGAGGGTCTGGGAATGGGTTTTTGGGAAAAGCGGCGCGTGGTGCTAAGCGGAGGCAACGGATTTCTTGGCTCGTTCGTTGTGGAGAAATTGCGCGCGGCGGGCTGCCAGGAAATCAGCACGCCGCATAGCCGCGAATACGACCTCCGAGAAAAATCGGACGCGCTCCGGCTCTATAAGGACTTGCGGCCGGATGTTTTTATCCATCTTGCGGCGGTCGTGGGCGGCATCGGCGCGAACCGGGCGAATCCGGGGAGATTCTTTTATGACAACGCGGTGATGGGCATTAACGCCATAGAAGCGGGGCGAATTGCGGGAGTCGAGAAATTCGTTTGCGCCGGGACAATCTGTTCGTATCCGAAGTTCACGCCCGTGCCGTTCCGCGAGGAGAATTTCTGGGACGGCTATCCGGAGGAGACGAATGCTCCCTACGGACTTGCGAAAAAAATGTTGCTTGTTCAACTGCAGGCCTATCGGCAGCAGTACGGGTTTGCGGGCATTTATCTGACTCCAGTCAATTTGTACGGTCCGCGGGACAACTTCGACCTGGAAAGTTCGCACGTAATCCCCGCGCTAATCCGCAAATGCTGGGAAGCGAAACAAGCCAAGGCCGCGGAAATCACCGCGTGGGGGACCGGCAGTGCGACGCGGGAGTTTTTGTACGTGGAGGACGCCGCGGAAGCCATTGTTGTTGCGGCCGAGAAGTACGAGAAGCCCGAACTTGTAAATTTGGGGTCGGGCGAGGAAATCAGCGTTCGCGATCTGCTGGAGCTGATTGGCTCGCTGGCGGGGTACAAGGGTGCCGCCCGCTGGGACGCGACGAAGCCCGACGGACAGCCGCGTCGCTGCCTGGACACTTCTCGAGCGCTGGCGGAATTTGGGTGGCGAGCCAAGACGCCGCTCCGCGAAGGCTTGCGGAAGACTATTGCGTGGTATGAAGAGGAAGTGAGCAGCAAGTCGCACACAAGCGCGATGTGAGGCTTGGGAGAAATCTTCCGACGAATCTCGATTCTTACCGGATTGCCCAACAGCATTTAGTCCGGATAACTCATGTCAAAGGAAAGGCCGAGGTGGCTAAGATGTCGTAGACTTAGCGGGGGGACATCCGCGCGCTGGCGCAAGCTTCTTTTGAAGAGTTCCGCGCGGCCAGCCGACGATTGCTAGCAGATGGCAAAGCCTTTTGTCAGCGTGCTGATCGATACGTATAACCACGAACGCTTTATAGAGAAAGCGATCGCGAGCGTGCTGGAGCAGGATTATCCGGCAGCGGAGCGGGAAATCCTTGTCGTGGACGACGGATCAAGCGATCGCACGCCGGAAATCGTTCGAAAATTTGAACCGCATGTGCGAGTGCTGAGGAAAGTGAACGGGGGGCAGGCGTCGGCGTTCAATGCGGGGATTCCGGAATGCAAAGGGGAGGTGGTGGCGTTTTTGGACGGCGATGATTGGTGGGCGTGTAGTAAGTTAGGCCGAGTGGCAAAGGCAATGGCGGATGAACCCTCGGTGGGGATAGTGGGCCACGGGATAATCGTCGTGGGACGCGACGGCGGCGAGCAGAGCGAGGTTCTGCGCGAGGGATTCCGATTCAAGGCTAATACGATCGAAGGCGCGAAGCTGTTTCGCCGTCGAGGAGCGTTTCTGGGGACGAGCCGGATGACCATCCGCACGGAACTGCTTCGGCGCATCGGAGCTGTTCCGGAATCGATCGAGATTCAAGCGGACGAATATCTGTTTACGCTGGCTGCGGTGCTGACGGAAGCGCACATTCTGGCGGAAGCACTCACCTACTACCGGCTGCATGACGCGAACAGTTTTCAGATCACCGGCCGACCGGAGCCGCAGAAACTGCGTCGCAAGCAAAAAGCGCTGGCGACGCTTGCACAGAAGCTTTCGCAAAGGCTTGAGGAACTTGGCGTAGACGAGAAGGTGCGCGGAACCGTGGTGGAGTATACGCAAGCGAGCGCGGACCAACTTCGGTTGGTGCTGGACGGAGGGTGGCCGTGGGAAACAGTAAGAACAGAATGGACGCTTTACCGGATATTGCACCCTGAGGTGCGGTTTTCCCACCGTTTATTCAAGATTATGATGCTGGCGGGCGCACTGGTTACGACGCCGAGAGGCTTTTACAGAGTTCAGAGGGCGCTGACGCAAAATGGCCTTTACCGGCGAGCGCGCGAGCGGTGGCTTCCCGTCCCCGAGATGCAGCATATCCAAAAGGAGCCGCGCGCAGGATCATGATCAAGGCCGCGATTCACAAATCCTTCCGGTTACTCGGTTTCGATGTCATCCATTTTCCTCCGAGGGAACAGGAGTGTCCTTCTGATTTCGGCAAGGAGGAGGCCGAAATCCTTCGTGCCGTGCGGCCCTGGACGATGACGAGCGCGGAGAGAATCTACGCGCTCATCCAAGCTGTGCGGTACGTGAGTGCGAACGGCATCGCGGGAGCCATCGTTGAGTGCGGCGTGTGGAAGGGTGGGAGCATGGCAGCCGTTGCGCGCACGCTGCTGCAAATAAGAGATGTGAGCCGGGATTTGTACCTGTTCGATACATTCGAAGGCATGTCGAAGCCGAGCGCGAAAGACGTTGATTACTCGGGAAAAAGGGCCGACGAGGTGATTATGGAGAATTCCGGATTCAAGTGCGCGGATGCGCCACTGGAAAAGGTGAAGGAAGTGCTGTTTGCGACGGGATATCCGAAAGACAAAATTCATTTTGTTCCCGGAAAAGTGGAAGACACCGTGCCAGGTTCCGCGCCGGATGCAATTTCTCTGCTGCGACTGGACACAGATTGGTATGAGTCAACCAAACATGAACTGGTTCACCTGTTCCCGCGTTTGTCGAAGGCCGGGGTGATCATCATTGATGACTACGGACACTGGAGAGGCTCGCGGCAAGCTTGTGAAGAGTATTTCGCGGAGAATCGCTTGCCGATTCTACTGAACCGGATTGATTACACTGGGCGGATCGCGTTGAAGCCTTGATTCGAGGCCAACGGAAAAGATTGTGGCAGAAAAAGCTGCCAAGAAAGGCGCATGCGCGTTGAGGATTTTGATTGCGATTGGGGTCTCGCGGCAGAAAGAGGCAGGAGCAGCCGGCGTGGTGCTGAATCACGCTGCTGAGTTGACGAAGCGCGGCCACGCGGTCGATAGCTGGTTCTTGGAAGACGTGCTGGAACGCCCAGCAAAACCGAAACGGTTTGAAGCTCTGCTATTCGCGAGGTCGGTCTCCAGACGTATCCAGAAGGAGCCAGGAAAATATGACGTGGTTAATTTGCATGCGCCGTGGGGATGCGTTTATGGAGTTTGGCGGCGCAAATTCGGGAAGACGGGCGCGCCTCCTTACGTGCTGACGATGCAAGGGAGCGAAGAGCGCTACGTTCAGGCCATGCAGCTTGAGCATCGCAAAGGCCGCGCGTGGCATTTTAGCTGGAAGAACAGGTTGTGGCATCGCTTCTATCATCAAAAGATGTACGACCATTCGATCATAACAGCGGATTACGGCGCAGTGGCGAACCGGGAGGCGTGGATCTGCGCGGAGTTAAAATATGAGCGCGCTCCCGGCCGTATTTGGTATGTGCCAAACGGCGTGGAAGAGCGTTTCTTCATTGCGCGCAACTTTTCCGAGAAGAAAGAGTGCCATTTGCTTTTTGTGGGCACCTGGCTGGATCGCAAGGGTGTGTATTATCTCGCGGAAGGTTTTGGCTTGGTGGCCAAAGAGAACTCCGGAATACAGTTAACCGTGGCGGGATGCGGGGCGCCAGCGGAGCTGGTTAAGGAAATGTTCGCACCGAAGGTACGCGAACGGGTAAGTGTGATTCCCTTCGTAAAGCGCGAGGACATGCCTACGTTGTATGCCGAACATGACATTTTTGTGTTCCCGTCGCTCGTGGAAGGAATGCCGCTCACTTTATTGGAAGCGATGGCTACCGGGATGCCGGTGGTCACGACGAACACGTGCGGGATGGCGGATGTAGTTGAGGATGAAGTCAACGGCTTGCTTGTACCCGCAGCGGACGCAGAGGAATTGGCACGTGGGATCGAGCGACTAAGCAAATCCTTGGAACTGCGCACGCGGCTAGGACTGGCGGGACAGGAAACAATGCGGCGATATACCTGGGAGCAAATTGCGGCAAAATTGGAGGAGGTGTTTTTACTCGCGGCGCGAAATGGGCAGAACTAGGCGGAAATCGTCTGGGCTGAAGGATTCCGAATGATCCGGAGAAAATATTGAAATACGAAGTGGTCCGTTTGCCGGGCGAAGCGAGCGCGGGGGCGAAGGATGCGTCGAACGATAGCATCTGGCTTCGCCATTCGGCTTGCGCTTTTCTTCGATTGCGTCCAGCGGTGGCGCAGCATACGTCGGCGGAACATGCGGCGTTTCGAAAATGGGCCGAAGGCCGCAAGAGCGTGGTGGAAATCGGAGTTGCGGAGGGAGTTTCGGCGCTCGCGCTTCGCGAAGGAATGGCGGAGGACGGAACGATCTACCTCATTGATCCGTTTCACTTGAGCCGCCTGCCGATGCTGAACTTTATTAAGCGCGTGGCGCGGCGCACGGTCAACGGAAGTTCGCGAGGAAGCGCAGTGTGGATCGAGAATTTCAGCCAGGACGCAGCGAAGAGTTGGGATAAAGCGATTGATTTGCTTTTAATCGACGGCGACCACGCGGAAGCGGCGGTCGAGTGCGATTGGAAGGATTGGAGCCGCTTCGTCGTGCCGGGGGGAATCGTGATTTTTCACGATGCGAGAATTTTTCAGGACGGCTGGACCTCGCCTGACTATGGGCCGGTAAAATTTGTTGACCGGAAGTTTCGGGCTGGCGGGGCGCCGGAGTGGACGATTGTGGAGGAAATTCATTCACTTTTTGTCGTACGGCGGAACATGTAAGACTGCTGCCGGGCATTGAGACGATTCAGAGATTTCATGATCACACTAGGGATTAATTATTCGCAGATGCATGATTCGTCGGCGTGCTTGGTGCGCGACGGGGAGCTTGAGTTTGCGGCGGCGGAAGAGCGCATCAGCCGGGTGAAGCATGACGCGCGGTTTCCGGAGAATGCCATCAGGGCATGTCTGGATTTTGCCAGGGTGAAGGCGGAGCAGCTGGATGAAGTGTGTTTTGGCTGGCA
>Ga0074044_10000538_pt1 | contig 36516 bp, 32 predicted proteins | sample BogForMeECP23OM1_FD_94443 | JGI IMG/M metagenome (GOLD analysis project Ga0074044, IMG submission 94443) | Bog forest soil microbial communities from Calvert Island, British Columbia, Canada - Bog Forest MetaG ECP23OM1 | ecosystem: Environmental > Terrestrial > Soil > Wetlands ...
GGAACCGTTAGTACGTTGGTCGCATATGCTCAAAGGTTGGAGCAAAAAATGAAAATGATTGAGCCATAAGCTCCGAAATAATCGTGTAAAACAACATATACTTCTGACCCCGACTGAGCTGCGCTCAGTGAACGATGGTACCTCCCTTAGCGGAGCACCTAACCGAAGCTATTTCTGCACTCTAGCCATCAACAATGGACTTGAAGATCCTAATCCAACAATTCCAGAAACAGATAGACGACGCAGAATCAACATTTGGATTCCATCTGAACTCAAAGCCGAACTTCAGAGACGCGCGAAGGCATTGGGTGTGACTCAGCAGGCACTCATTCGCCAATACATCCGCAACTACTCCAAATCCATTCAGACACAGGAAACGGAACAACACAAATCTACCCCAGATCACTCGGAGGAATCCATCGTTGCCTAAGTCAACAATCAAGCCCCACACAGCGACCAACCCTGTACCCTCCGTAGGGAACGACGCGCTCGAATATTCACGAATAAGGAACGAACTGTACGGGTTACTCAAGACAATGGACGGATACGAACCTGTCGTAGACAATTATTATGTCGATCTAATTGCCAAGAGCAGAATAGCTTCGAAGAAAGCCGGAATAATCCTGAACTCTAAGGCAGCGACAGAGTTTACTTTTTCGAGAGTCGCAGACGCTCACGCGAAATATGCTAAGATCATTGACGAGGCATACGACCGATTAGGCATCTCACGACGCGCGAGGCTTACAGGTCAAGAGAAAACAGAAACCGCGGCCGTAGTCACAAATTCGCTATTGGAGGCATTGAGAATTGCAGAATCAGATCAATGACGCATATGTGAAGCTATTTCTCAAATGTCTTAGGGATCCAGTTTTCTTCTCAAAAGCATTTCTGAAATTCCAACCATATCCATACCAGACTGATTTTCTCCGTGATCAGTCACCTCGAATAGTCGCGTGTTGTGGTCGGCAGGTAGGAAAAACGACGCTGACCGCGATCAAAGTCCTACACTTCGCTCTATTCCACAGCTCCGTGCGAGTTCTAGTGATAAGCGCAGGTTTGAGGCAGAGTATCTACCTATTCGATAAGATTCTGGATATGATAGACGTTTGCATCCCCGCCCAGAGTTTAGTAACTCGTTGCACCAGAACGAAGATTCAGTTCGCAAACGGATCTGAAATCATAGCACTACCCTGCGGACGACAGGGATCCACTCTTCGAGGCCCTACTGCTGACATGGTCATAGTTGATGAAGCAAACTGGGTACCACGCGTCGTCATCGAAGCCGTCATCAGCCCAATGCTGATCACACGCCCGAACGCGAAGAAGATTTACCTATCCTCACCCTGGACGAAAGATCATCCATTCTACGAAGCATTCACCAAACCTGAAATGGAATTCAAGAAGTACACTTGGCCTACGTCACTGAATCCCAAGGTAACAAAGGAATATCTTGAACGAGAAAAATTGTCGATCGGAGAATACAATTACAATCGAGAATACAACGCCATCTTCCTAGATGATCAATTCGCCTACTTCCCCAGCGCCCTCGTCCTAAGCTGTACAGAACACTACGAGTTGAACAAGGACACCCCACCAGAACAGAAACATACTGGCGAATACCACATCGGCTTAGATTTCGGAAAACTACAAGACCACTCAGCTATCGCCATCCTACAAAAAATTTCCGACAAACAAATCCGCCTCGTCTACGTAAAAGAATTTCCGCTCAACACATCATACACCGACGTGATAGAACACGTAAAAAACCTCCACGCCAGCTACAATTTCGTCGCAGGATGCCTAGACCAAACCGGAGTAGGCGAAGGGCTATACGACGAAATCAAAAAAATCATGCCACAAATGCAAGGCACAACACTAACTGCGTCAACGAAGGAAGATATGATTTGCAAATTCAAGCTTGCGATGGAGAACCACAGAATCACACTCCCCGACGAAAACGAGAAGCTCCTCACCCAAATCACCGATCAACAAACCAGACCACTACAATCAGGAACACTACACTTCAGCCATCCCTCCGGAACACACGACGACATGCTCTGGGCCCTACTCCTTGCCGCACAATCCGCACTAAAACCCACACCAACATTCCACGTCATAGGCGTCAAGAGAAAATAGCGAATTATCTGGATGTTAGAATTATCTGGAAAAAACATTCGACCGACTCTGAGTCTACGTTCACCAACACTAAAAGTAAGCATGTCTTTCTTTTTAATGTCTGAGAACTTTGATGAGATTCAAATGCGCCGCTGCGGTACTTCTTGCATGTTCGATCCTCATCCCACTAACAAACATCACCCAGACAGTGCTCGGCCAAACAATCACGACAACAAGCACTCAACCTACAACAACCAATCTTACTACAGCGATGGTTTCAATTAGTCAACAAAACCTTACGTTCACGCAACCGATCCGTTACATCGTTACCCCATATCAGTACGATTACCAATCTGGACGTTTTGTAATCTGGCAGACAGAAGACACCTCCGGATCAGGGGGCGGAGACGTTCCCTGTCCAAATGACCAGACAGCTGGGCAACGCTAAGCTGTACACTGTGAATACTCACGCTGAGGAAAAGCGCACTGCAAGCAAGGATTACTCATAGCATCGTGAGTCCCAATCCGCATTAAAACCCACACCATCCTTCGACATTGCAAGTGCTAAGAGAAGCTGATACGCAAACCTGCAAACCTACCTCTCATTAACCCTAGGTTAAACCGGTAGCATTTGCGTTCTACTGATCAATTGAGATAGACACGACAGATACAATGACGAGTGAAGGTTTTTTCAGAAATAATTACGCGAAACCGCCAACGATTAATTCAGTGAGTGCTCGTGTTGAAAGTGTTCGTTACTGGAGGAGCAGGATTCATAGGCAGCCAACTCGTTGACAGACTTATCACTCAAGGAGACGCCGTGACCGTTTACGATAATCTGAGTTTCGGAAGAAAAAATTTCTTCGAACACCACACCGAAAACCCGCGTTTCAAGTTCGTCGAAGGAGATCTCTTGGATCCTGAACTCCTCAGGAAGAACATGGCGGACCATGAACTGGTTTGTCACCTAGCCGCGAATCCCCAAGCCATAGAAGGAACACGAAATACAAGACTGGATTTAGAACAGAATACTATTGCCACATACAATGTCCTCGAGAGTATGCGAATCAACGGCGTAAAGAAACTCATCTTCACCTCTAGTGGCACGGTCTACGGCGATATACCCGACCTCGAGTTAGACGAACGATATGGGCCGATGTTACCGATCTCCCTCTATGGTGCAAGCAAATTAGCATGTGAAGGGCTGATCTCAGGCTTCTCCAATCTGTTCGGTATTCAGGCTTGGGTATTCCGATTTGGCAACATCGTCGGCCCTCGAGCAACGCATGGTGTAATCTATGACCTCCTTCTGAAACTGAAGAAAGATCCTCAGACATTGGAAGTTCTTGGTGATGGCAACCAAACGAAACCCTACGTCTACATAGACGACTGTTTAAATGGCGTCTTGCATTGTTTCGAAAACGCCAAGGAACAAATTAATCTGTATAACCTAGCGCCGGCATCGGTAACAAGCGTGAAGACAATCGTCAAAATATTACTGGAAAAAACTGGAAACCAAACAACAAGAGTACATTACACGGGTGGTGTGGAAGGAGGAGGCGGTTGGCTCGGCGACGTGTCGAAAGTCAAACTTAACGCAATCAAAGCCTACAAACTAGGATGGAAACCAAAATATTCCTCAGACGAATCGGTGGCGAAAACAATCGATGACCTCATAACCGCAAGAACCTAACCAGTCATCAAAAGCGATGTGTCTCGGGCTCTATTGGTCGACGTCGATTAGCTGTCGGATTTTGCAAGGAATGTAGATCAATCAATGCTCAACACGATTTGTGTGTGAAGGCAACAAGATCATCTTCAGAATACTGCTTAGGGGTGTGAGTCGCTTTCCAAGAAACCTCTGAAGTAAATCCAAATCCGAATCCTCAACGGCCTTCAGCAACCTTAGCATCGTAAGGTATACCCCGGCGCCGATCAAAACATAGAGAGGTAACATGAACTCGCTATAATGGACTAGTTGAACCGCCCAAACTACCACGGCCATAATGCTTCCTGACAAAAATGTCTTTTCAATCATCGAAAGGTCCAATTCCAACGTCACCTTCCTACTTAGCACGTAGAAGCTTAGAATCGCATCAAGACCAATTACCAACGCTCGAGATGCTGCCGCACCTAGAATGCCCAATTCCGGTAGGAGCAAATACGCTACTGCAAGGCTAATCAATACTTCAACGCTTGTGATCAGAGCAACTAAGGTCGTTTCTTCAAGCGCCAAAAATAGTGGACCCAACACAGTCGCGAAAGCCGGGAGTTAATGGGATTTAATGAGTAAGGCACGAATTGCTTTTGAAACGTCTAGAACCGTCTGAATATCCGTCTCCTTACTGAATACCGCCACTACGTAATGTTCGCCTTCCGTAACGAGCAGGTCAATGAATCGTTCGTAACTGGTAATCACAAATTCCGTACTGCCAGTAAAATCCTTGACACGTCTTTGGATCTCAGTCAGATATTCTGTACGTAAATCGAAGATTGCGAGAATAGGTCCGCGAGTTGAATATGACATTGTAGTCGTCCGGGTTTTTTTCGTTTTCCCCCTTTTTCGCGTTTTTACATGAGAGTTTTGAAATTGGCTGGAATGGTTGAATTAATGCCATCATGGGTTTTCGTGGGAAACCTGCAAGGATCTTTTAGCCGTCAGAAAATTATTCTAGATTACGTAACAAAATACTTTAAAGTGGTTTCATAGTTTCTTACACTCACTTAGCTTTCCTCCTCATACGCATGTTTTCACGTGAAATTCCTCTCACGTTATGTTGTGGAAAAGACGAAAATCTCCGTTGACGAAGGGACGAATGATTTACACCCCGATTCGAAGCCGTTCAATAACGATGTCTCGGTCAAAATCGAGGCCGACAAGAGTCACCCGTGACATCGCTTACCAGACTTGTTCCGAGAACGTCGCCATGAAATTCCAACAAAAGCAATTGCAATTATTGATGTCATGAAAATAGCTATCAAAACATAATTCACTCGCCACTCTGGCACCACAGTATGAGGTGCATCCATCAAGATCGATCCCGAAGAAGAAGCCGTAATTAGATTCCCAGACTCATCATACCACCCTACAAACATTATTGAAAACTGATTGTTGGGAGTTATTGAGAAAGTTCCAGGCGAACCGCTGTCACACCATGCTTCCGACGCTGGCGAATACGGAGACGCTGCCAAAGTCAACTTGTACTGCGTAACGTAGACCGCGCTGAGACTATAATCTGAACTCAGGTTGATCGTGATGTTCGGATCAGTGATGATGTGTGTACTCTCATTCCATTCAATGAACCTGAGTCTCGTTTCGTTGCTAAGCTGCACGAAACTCGGAACAGAAACATAATGCGTCCCTATCGGTAATGCTGCTTGTATTTGGCCTGGGTTCTGGCTGACACCGTCAAGTGTGATTTGTACTTGGCTTGGAACCTGCAACGTAAGTGTCAGAGAACTCGTCCAGAGAACTGTACCAGTTAAGACCTCATTCTGACCAGAACCAGCAATAATGTCGTTAGGCCCATTCAAGCTAACCCCGTAAGGGATGTTTATACCGCAATTTGGAGACACTCCAAGTTGATTCGATGTATTGCACTCTGAGATAGCGGTGAGCGATGTAACAAACTGCCAACCGCCGTCTTTCAAGTACTCTAAGTTGCGAAATTCAACTGGACCCAAATTTCCGCTAGCGGAAGTCGCGCTAGTCACCTCTTCAGCCACAATTAAGACTGCGTCTTTTGATGTCGTAGGCGGATAATTATTGAAGCGCTGAACCAACTTTCCGTCGAGCACAAAATTCCAACCATTAGCCACATTGGGAACTATTTGGTAAGTGTGCCACGAACCATCTGGTCCAGCTGAGTATCCCGGGCCTACTCCAAAATAGAAATCCACACTGCTAGCATTCGGCCAGTATTCCCAAAACCATCGAGCATCGCCAGATCGAATATTATCTGGCCAACCAAAACAGTTGGTATTCGCCCCAATTTGTTCTCCATACAGACAGTAACTGTTCGGAAGAACCAGTTCGTAACCAAACTGAATGAATGCGCCATTAACCAGAATATCACCAACCCAGAAAGACTCGGCTATATCAGGTTGGACCACATCTTCGATATGCGTCCGAATATCCACCTGAATTCCTCCGTTTCCCTCCGAATCGCTATCTCCTCGAGCACCCACGTGCAATGAATACGCGATCTGAGTCTGCCCTCTCACTGCTGACGTAATTGTTGTCGGCACGAGGACACCAAACAATAGGAAAAGAAGATAACACGAAAATCTCATCCACACACGCTCCTAAGCAGGAACCTGCAACCTCTTCCTCACCTTTCCGTAAGTCATTAGCTTGGCAAAGAACCCCGTAGTTAACTGACTATAAGAGGGATTTCCGAACTGTCCAGCGGCTAACTGCGCTAATGTAGTGTAGGGTAGAAACGCGAGCCAGATGGACGCATGAGTCTGAGTAAAGTTGGCAGCAACATTCGCGTCTTCATCATAGAACAGGTAAATACCGTTAGGGTGAACCATAACCCAAGCGTCACCAACCTGATTACAGTACGGATCAAAATTTTTCTCCGAATCGATGCTAAGTAAGGGCGTAGAAGGCGTGTAAATGTAGGTGAAATGGATTCCATCAGACGATGTTGCTAACGATTCAACAATGTAGTTCGTAGGTTTCTGAGCATAGATATTTGCTGATACATAATAATCGAAGAACAAGTAGTACGTGCCATTCTGATAGATGACGTTCGGGTTCGCGGCTGCATAAAATACGCCTCCTAAGAGAGGATTACTGGACGCACGTGACCAGTTATGGATTCCGTCGGCTGAATTGGCTTCGTTGACAGACCAGAACGTGTCTGGTATATAGCATGGCTGACCTTTAGGGTTCTTGTCTTTCGAGTTGCAGTTCCAGGATTCATAGTACATTAGGTATGTTCCGTTCGGCAACTTTACCGGTTCACTGTTTCCGATGGTTCCGAACTCATTCGGATACGGATCACTCTGGTTTAGCCAACTGTTCGGTTTCAATCCGTACTGCTGCGTAAAGTTAAACCAGTGGATTCCATCCGTGCTATGCTGATCAATTAATCCGTGAGCATACATTAGCAGCGTTGTGGAATTGTACCGTATAATGTGCGCATTGTAGCCGTTCGTGACATGACCATATTTCGTCCAATGAATCGCGTCGTTGCTGGTAGCGTAGAAGATTCCTTGCAAGTTACTCCAACCAACACGATACCACATACGCCACAATCCATTCTCGTACAAAACTGACGGTTCACTAAACGCTTGCTCGGATGAGGTAGGCGTGAGGATACGCGTTTTCTGCCAAGGAACAGTTGAAGGAAAAGGCTCAGTTTGCGCGTGAACTAAATTAAATGAACAAAGAAACAGCAGGAGTAATGTTATCGGAACAACGACTGTTCTGATGTTCAGATTCATCTTTCGCCCATAGATCCACATTCATTCAAGCTTCTTTACAACCATAACCTTCCGGTTCTTCCTGACTTCAGTTTCCCATTCGGGTATGTCTCCGACTGATAACTGCATTTCTTTGGCTATTTCTTCGGGAATTGTCAAACATGCCCCGTCAATGTTGATTATGATTCTTGTAGAGTCCAATTCGAACTCGCTACGTCAGTTTGAACAGACATTATCAAAAATTATCCTTAAGCCTTAGTCACGCTCGAATAGATAGAATCTTAAATCTTAATCTTAAATTCATTCAAGTCAACTAACTAGCCTCGTTTGAAGATTATTAAATGCTCCACACCTTAACCGAGTCGCACTTCGTACGGTTTACGTTGGGGACCGGGAGGAAACTGAAATTCTACCCGCCCATAAGATCGACCTCAAAACCATACTCATCAACCGAACCCAGAAAGAATCCGCGTCCAAATATGCGGATGCAACGATTCATGAACTTAGCGAACTGGAACACGTCATCGAAACGGAATTTGAACCAATATAATGCGTGGATGATATGGTAGCGCATAATCGAGGCAAAACCGCCACCCTCCATTCCGGAATCGAATAACGCAACGCAGCCATCAGATCAGGCGCAGCAGTTATCATAAGTTAACTCCTCGCAATCCGCCGACGTTTATTGAACGGCCCTCAAGTTGACGTGAAATGATTACATTTAACGTGTCTTAGCAATAGACCTTTCAATCTGCCATATCAGGAAACCGATAGCCGCAACCGCAAAAGCCAACATACCCACCTCGTCCAGTCGCCAATCAAAAGGAGGATACTGAACATGGGAGAACGGCAAAGACAACCAATCCGTATGCGTAACCTGAATTACGATAACATAAACCCAAACGAGCAAACTGAACGTGAACACAGTAAACGCGACTGAGCGTAGAACAATATGCCCGCGAACCAATTCAACCAGTCACCCTCATCAATATTACTCGCAGTTCCAGTCGTTACTAAGAGGCAAGGAGTCAATATACGAAGTTTGTGATCGATAAGATTTTCAGAACCACAATAAAATCAGGGCAACATAGTGAGGAGCGCCGTCAGCATTTAGGTTGCGGGTTGATACCATCGTAGGGTTTTTTCCAGCCCATCTTCGAACGAGGTCCAAGGGAACTTGCCGAGTACTCGCTCAATTTTTCCTAGGTTCAATTCGCAGGTTAGAGTTTCACCGTGCCTCATGCTTTTTCTCTCGATAATTAATGGGATTTTCATTCTTGATTCAAGCCTCTCAACAATCTGTTCGACCGTTAACGTGTCTCTTGATCCGACGTTGAAAATCTGACGCGAGGTTTCAGGAGAGGACAAGCACTTTTTGATGATTTCGGCCACGTCATCGACGTATACCAAATTGAGTTGTTGTTCGCCGCCAAGAATTGTGATAACACCGCTCGAGAGCGCGGTCTTTATCATGGCTTGGATGTTGTACTGGTCGCCGCCGGGACCATAGACGTTTGTGAGTCTCAGAATCGTGTAATCTAACCCATGCCTCTCGGCCGCCCATAGGACGAGCCTTTCAGCAAGCAATTTCGTGACGCCATAAATGTTGTTTGGAAGCAGAGGGGCATCCTCTGATGCAGACTTGGCGTTTCCGTAAACTTCTCTAGAAGAAACGAAAATCAATTTTGCGTTGGATGCCACGCATCCCATAATCACGTTGTATGTTCCGAAGACATTTGTCGAGAACGCATTGCTCTGGTTGTTCTGGCATTTAGTCAGACCCGTTAGGGCTGCAAGATGAACAACCACATCAGGGCCCTCCTTTATGATAATCTCGATCATGCGTGCAATATCAGTCACATCTCCAACGATCAGTTTTGGTTGAGATCCTCCCGTACTAGCATCGAACTTCATAGCATCGGCTTGCGGGGTGCGAGAAAGAATTGAAAGATCAACAGACCCTGCGAGCGTGCTTATGAGGTGTCTCCCGATGAATCCTAGTCCGCCAATCAACAACACTTTCATTGATTAGAACCCTTATCGCCGGACGCTATTTTTTGTGAGGATCAACGTCGGCAACCCCTTTTTCACTGCGAGCTACTATGTCACGTGAGACCGTAGAAAAGTCAAGAACTAGTTGATGTTCGTCGTACCGTGGTTTTCGTTGGTGATTCAGGTTTGGATACATCAATGGAAGTAGCTTGCCTTCACTTTGATCCCTGTTGTTGGACATTAAACGTTTGGCATGTGTTACACAGAAATAATAAGTTCAAGAATACCGTCTTAACTACAGGTAACTTGCTCGGTTCAACCACGAATCCCACTGCCAGCACAAACTTGCGCAAAACTTAATGCGTATTATGCGTATTGCACGTAACCAGGAAATCGAGATTAGTCAACTCTACCTGTCCAATCCACTAACCTGGCCTGGAAAGTCATTCAGCTTGAACCGCAGAGAAACCGAGAATTCTGGCGCCGAAACCAAGAGCCTAGATGCTCAGACGTTAGCCTATCTAGCGAAGAACGGCACTCTAAGCGTCCAGGAACTATACGATGCGCTCAGAACTGGAAACCCCTCCCTAACCAGATCTGAGATCACGAACTTGGTCTGGCATTTGGTTGAACAGAAAAAGGTTGATGTCGAAGACCAGCCACCCACAGCACAATCACTTTGGGAATATCTGCGACTCTGGGAGCGCAACATTTCCTTCTACGTACCAGTGGCGATCTCGCTAATGACTCTACTCGTGATTTACTTGGTGCCACCTGAGTTTCCTTGGGTAGTTTCACGCTGGGTTCTCGGCTCACTGTTTGTACTGTTCATTCCAGGGCACGTGGCAGCCGAAGCTCTCTTTCCAAGAGCCCGTGAGCTTGCCGCGATCGAGCGTCTCGCATTGAGCGTTGGACTGAGTTTAGCTTTGGTACCGCTGATCGGTTTCTTGCTGAGCTTCACACCCTGGGGCGTCAGCTTAACTTCGATCATGATTTCGCTGACCATCCTTACGATGGCATTGGCTCTGGCCGCATTCGAGAGACGATTTAAGATTAGTGCGGAGAGATTTGAATCGCAACCAATGAGGACTCAACGCCTCTGAACAGAGGTGTGGAACCGTCGGTCATTCCTCATCCGAGATCGAATTTATGGTCGTTAGGCTCTAACATGCGCGAGAGGTAGATGGGGCATTGTCGGCGGGTATTCGAATCTTCAACCGTCTATTGCAGATAGTGGAGGGTATTGCATGCTGAAGCATTTCGTCTTCCGAGATAGCATGTTTTCGACGTCCGTCTTGTCGACTGGAACACTCGCCCGCGTGAACTCCATCTGGAAGAAGGTTTATCGAAGTATTAGGAGGAGTACTCATTGAGGCATGCGACCTTCAGCTCGAAGGTCTTGCAGTATGTCTGGATGGCTATCTTGCTAGCCGCCTTTGTGCTACTGATGCTATCCTGGGGCAAGAGTTATCCGCTGCATTACGAGTCATTGTCTTTGCCTCTTCTGAGTTCCGTCTATTGGACCTATTGGGTGGCGTATCTTATCTTCGCGATCTCGTTTTGTTGCATAGCTACAACTTCTCACTCTCTGCCGGTTAAGTGGGGCGCCGGAGTTGGTTTCTTTATGTTGGTAAATTCCTTAGCCTATTTCTACTACTACGTACCTGGCCCCGATCCATTCTTCCTAAACCTTGCGTCCGCGTACTTGACTGGTGGTTTCATGAATCCACAAGCCGCGACCGTCTATGCTTGGCCTGGCTTCTTCCTCTTGATCAACATGTTAAGCGAAGTGACTACGTTGCCACTGAATGTCGTTGTGTCGCTATTCTACTTCAGCACCGGATTCATTTTTGTATCGATGGTTTTCTTCATAGCAACAAAACACGGACTTAACGGTTTTTGGGCTGTTGTCGCTTTTTCGATTCTCGGATTTTTCTTTCTAAACTATCAATTTGCACCGCAGACCCTTGGGTTGGCCTTTGTGATGATGTTGCTGTATATTGATTATGCGTGGGGAAAAAGTCAGGCCGGAATAGCGATGGAACTGATGCTTGTGGTGGCGACCGCACTCTCGCATCCATTCATGCTGATGTATTATGTCGCCTACTTATTCATCAGGACCTTCAGGACTCGACGCTACCTGATCAGGTGGACTTTTGCAACCACAGTAGCACTGGTGGTAAATTTGTTCCTAGCCTATCCTACTGTTTCTGAAAACATTCTGCGTATATTCAGCTCCATCCAGAATCTGCTTGGCTTATCTGAGTACCAAAACAGGATATTTTTTGCCGTTGCCTACGCGTCGCCCTTCGAAACATTTTCGAGACTCGCGGTGCTAAGCGTGGTTGTTGTTTCTGGTTTGGGATTGGCTGGTTTGTTCCGAAGCCGGAGGACTCTTCCTCAGGATACCGCACTTGTAATAATGTGCATCTTGATGTTAGGCGTTGGTGCAGCGGTCACATTTCTTGGCACGAGAGCGATACAATTAGCAGTAGTGGTGGCAGCAATAGGGAGTGGCCATTTTCCTAAATTGCTGCATAGGCACAAATTAGCTGTTGGCCTGCTTCTTTTCCTGTCAATTTCGTCAATGTTCAATGTAATGCATCTGAATTATCGCCCTCTACTGTATCAGCCTCAGGAGGACGCGCAGGCCGCTCGCTTCCTGTCAGCTACAATTGAATTGAACGGCAGGGGTCCGTCTAATCCCGTTAGAATCTTCACACCCTTCATCGTGAGGGGATTCTTTGGTATATCCGACACAGGCAACGCGTCGATTGATGTATTTTTCAATTTCATCGTATCTAATGGTACTTCAAAGCTCGACTACATTCTTGCCCCAACATCAACGCCTGCGTTTGCAGGAAACGTGTACCTTGTTGAGACAACATCAACACCTGGGTTTGGAGAAAACCTGTACCTTGTTACGAAAACTCAGCTTCAATCGAAAGACAATCTTATATTCTGTTACGGCGACGGGGTAATATACGCGGCAATATGAGACAAGACTTGTGCCAGGGTACCATATTACTTTGGCAAGCATGATGACGTCATGAGGAACGTGATTCTCTTGTGCAGATTTTGCGCGAAACATTGCCGAGCGATTTCGAATCAGGAACAAGGGCAGTGATTCCAAGGCAGATCTGAATGAAAGGACGCCACGAGCTGTGTTTACTTGGATATTCCGCGGTCGGTGATGCTTGACTGCTCAGAACTCATCTCCCGACTTACGAAGAATACGAGCAAGTTCTGTCGACGCTAGAAGATCGTTGAATGTGAGAGTGACAGTTTGATCGACAATGCTGGTCCCAAGTGCGTTGTGAGGAGGCGAGAACGTGAGAATCCTTTGCATATTCCCCGTAATGAGCAGAACGTACAATGAAAATGCGTATCTGCTCGAGTATCTCAGGAGCAAAGGAAACGAGTTGTGCGTGGTTTCGGGAAGATCCCTCGCATTTAAAGGTGGAGGCAAGCTGCCGCCGGAAGAAGACATGAATGGGATCCCCATTCTAAGACTCTACAGAAACTATCTTCACGCCTTTCTATTCCCGTATACTCACTTGGCTGCGTTGCTTCGAATAACGCGACAATTCAGGCCTGATCTGATATTCTGTTCTGTAGAAATAAACATGCGGATTGCGAGCCTGATAAATAGATTCTATAGAATACCTATCGTCTTACAAGTGGAGGATGCAGGTAGAATAGCGAGCGGAGAGTCATACAGTTCTCTCAAGTCGCGCGTTGCATTTGCCGCTGTTGGCGTGCCTTCTGGGCGAAATTATTGGAAGTGGCTAGTCAAGAGAGCGCAGTGTATCATAACTCTGCATCCCCGTGATCAAGATAAATTACCAGAACTTCGAAGTAGGGACACGCCATGCTATTTCGTGCCTTGGTGCAGTCAAATCCCTTCTGGTTACTATGCCGCGCCGAAGGTTGCCGGGCGAGGAATTTACTGTGGTTCGCTGCGTGATGTCAAGAATACGCTGGAATTTGGCGTTACTATTCCCATGCTTCTTGATCAGACACGTACGAAAGAGTTTGTGATTATCGGGGGGGGCGCGTCACGTCACGTTGGATTAGTGCGAAGACTACAGAGGAAGTATGGAGAACGGATCCGTTTCGTACCGGGAGATTTGCCTAGGACGAAAGTGCTCGAATTGATCTCGAGTTGCGACTATGGGTACACGCCGGTGAGGAAAGGTGGTTGGGGGTTCATTCTTGACTGTTGGGCCGTAGGAACGCCATTAGTGATGACGCACAATGATGATGGCTATGTTTCCACAATGTCCAATGCGCTGGTGAGCAATAGCGTCTTTGACCTTCCGAGCACCGTAGAACTGCTGTACACTGACCATATGCTCTGTCAGAAACTACGGCAGAACGGCTTCGAGAGTTATCGGGAGCACTCACCCGAAGCAGTCGGATCAAGAATACTTTCGATATTTGATGAAACCCTCCGAGTTTGGAAGCGTGAGGATCACAGTCGCGAGAACTTTTGAAACTGGGACTAAGTATTCGATTCCTCTACGTTGTCACGATTGTAGGTGTCCTTTTCAAAACCGCTTAGTCCGATAGTATCTGTCATCGATTCCAAGTGTTACGAGCTTTGCGAGTTGGCAAGACTAATAGCGTCAAGAGCAAGACTACCATCGATATCGAGCAGTTTGCAATGGAAGCCACGCCGAAGAGAAACAAGACGTCTGCCCATGTGGCAGCATCACCGGGCCCGAATTTCAGTCGTAGTTTGAATCCCGAACCAAATAGTTCTGGAATGCGACGTAAGGCAACTAATAACAAGAGCCTGGCCTTGATTACCGAACTTGTATTGGATAGGCATCTTCACAGAACACAAAGCGTGGAGATTCTAAGGGCCCTAGCTAATCGTGGTTTTGATGTTGAACTTTGTGCTATCCGTTCAAAGGAACGATATGCTACAGGCGACCTGAAAGTCTGTTCTATCCCTCTCAGGTACAAACCGGTAATACACCAGACTTTTTTCTCACTAATCATGTTCCTATTCTTGCCAATCTACGTTCTTGTCAAGAAGCCGCGTTTCATAATAACTGAGCCAAGCCCTTCGATCCTAGCTTTTCTCTGGAAACCTCTGTTATCGAGATGCACGAAGGTCAAGGTGATCTTGGACATCCGATCGACACCTGTAGAGGTCCACGGATGGCAGGAGGAACTGAAAAGTCTCTTCTTCAGAATTTCTCTCCTCATTGCCAAGAGAATATTTGACGGGATAACTATCATTACGAGCCCAATGAGAGAGGAAATCGCGAGGAATTTCCATATTGATTCTGATGAGATTGGAGTCTGGACAGAAGGCGTGTCGACCCAACATTTCGATCCTGCCAAATGCCTTGCTGAAGGCGCGGAGCTAAGACGCCAGTACGGCTTGACTAACGCATTTGTGATCCTGTATCATGGCAATCTAACGAAGAACAGAGGTCTCAAGGAGAGCGCAATATCCCTTGAAATGCTGCCCAGAGGCAAGTATGATGATGTTGTTCTTTTCATATTGGGATCGGGACCAGCTCTTCCTACAATGAGACGACTTGTAGACGAGAGAGGCCTTCATGGTAGAGTGATCTTTCATGGTCCAGTTCATTACGATCACGTGCCTAAGTATATCGCTATGGCTGACGTGGGTTTGGTTCCATTGCCTAACCACCCGGATTGGATCAACCAGTGCCCACTGAATCTTCTCGAGTACCTTGCCATGGAAAAACCAGTTATCATTACTGATATTCCATGTAATCGTTGGATTGTTGGTAAGAGCAAATGCGGGACGTATGTCAAGAATGCAGATCCAAAAGAGTTCGCCAAAGCGATAGGCTACCTACACGACAACAGGAAAATGCTCAAGCAGTGGGGGGTTCAGGGCAGAATTATCGTTGAACGAAGATTTCAGTGGAGTATAGCGGCGGAAGCCTTAGAAAATTACTTGGTAAGCCGCTAAGTTGGTAGTACTCGTTAGCCGGATCTGCTAACTGAACGGATGATTAACCACTTCATGACGTAGCTGTGAAAAAGTTAGCTGAGGCCGGATTCTCATGTAGCATTCGTCTTCAGAGTTCAGCCTCTGCCTTGGATGCTCCATACGGCGAGATGCTTGCGTTTTCTGGAATGGGATATGTGAGCGATGTGCCGTATACTGCGGGTTATGAGGCGAAGACTACGCGTTCCGCTTTCAACGCCTTCGCGGATTCAAGAACATTCAACGTGCCAGTCACGTTGACTTCAGTTGTGAACAATGGATCCATTACCGATTCTTGAATGCTCGTGACTGCCGCCAAATGACGCACTCTATCAACCTCCTTCCGATTCTTTAGAAGTGAGCGGGGTAGCCTTCGAACGTTTGCTCTAACCAACTGGGTTGCGGAGCTTATCCTTACCAAGAGACTCAAACATTTATCAGCTCTCTTACGACTCTGGCATAGGGAGACTGCCAGCATCTTGAAGATAGCCTACTTGAACACATTGGGGATCCCCGCGCAATACGGCGGAGCTGAGACATTGATTGAAGAGATCAGCACAAGACTTGTGCGGAAGGGACATGAAGCTACTGTTTACTGCAGAGGCGAACGGTCGAAACTCTCCACCTACAAAGGCGTGGAGTTGATCTACACGCCTCACAGCTCAAACAAATTCCTTGACTTTCCTCTTCAAGCCCTACGGTCAACATTTGATGCACTACCAAGACAGTTCGATATACTACACTATTTCGGAACTGACAGTTCGATTTTCACAATCATTCCGAGGGCCCTTTCGAGAAAGGTGGTAATTTCCTTGGATGGTCTCACGTGGAATCGGTCGAGTTATCCTAGATGGGTTCGGATAGCGCTTCGCTTTTCGTCTTGGCTACCGCTCTACCTGCCCAATGCAACAATCGTAGATTCATTGTACGTGAAAGAATGGTATCGACGAACATACGGAAAGGCTCCTGTCTACATCAATTACGGAGCGAAGATTTCATCGCGAGGAGCGGACCACACCGTGCTACATAAATTTGGAGTTGAAGAGAACAGATACATTTTGTCCGTGGGCAGATTAGTCCCCGAAAAGGGGATTCACCACTTGATCTCTGCCTTTAACGACCTAGAAACGCGATCAAAGTATGCACTAGTTATTGTCGGCCGCAACCCATACGAATCAACGTATGAATCATCGTTGAGAAGACTGGCTAAAGACAACGTGAAGTTTCTCGGCTACGTGTATGGTTCCGATATGGAGAATCTATTCAAGGGAGCCTACCTGTATGTGAGTGCGTCGGAACTGGAGGGCACCTCTTTAGCTCTTTTGTCCGCTATGGGTTTTGGAAACTGTGTCCTCGTTAGCGACATTCCGGAAAACCTTGAGACAATAGGAGACGCCGGCGTATCCTTCAGGAATAGAGACCCTAGAGACTTGCACGAGAAGATGCTCCCCCTCCTCTCGAATCCAGAAATTGTCAGCAACTACAGATGGAAAGCGATCGAGCGAGTTGCCAGGTTCTATTCTTGGGACTCGGCAGCTGATCGTACGGAACAATTGTACCTCTCACTGATCGCAGACAGCTGAAGTACTCCGATCTTCCATGCTCTATCGTCGACAAGAATATCTGCCTATAGACGTATGCGGTTAGACCAACGTACATGTTCGTGATATAGCAAAGCTGCAGAAAAGGCTGGGAGTTACTATTCTTCGGGAGTCGGTCGCCGAGTGCACTGAAAAACTGCTATCCTTTCCATACCTCAAAGTGCTGGTAATTCCAACAAGCTTATTCAGCGCATATTGTACAGGACGCACATGATGGTTTATTGAACAGCTCTAGGGTGCTTGTGACGGGAGCGGCGGGTGTTGTCGGCACTGATCTTTGTTTAGTGCTCAAGAGCGCTGGTTACGATGTCTGTCAAACTGACATAAACTGTGAAAACGGAATAATGCACTTAGACGTGAGAGACAACCGGGAAGTCAGCAGCGTTGTGCTCAAGGAGCATCCTGGCTTGGTCATTCATCTTGCAGCAGAAACAGATGTGGACCGATGCCAAATCGAGGTTGATCACGCGTATCGCACCAACACCCTAGGTACTTGGAATGTTGCGTTGGCATGTCAGCGAGAGGACATCCCTCTGGTCTATGTTAGCACAGCTGGCGTGTTCGACGGAGCAAAGACCGAACCCTATACCGAGTTCGATAACCCAAATCCAGTCAACGTCTATGGCAAAGCAAAGTTGGAAGGAGAACGCCTCGTGGCGCGTCTCCTGTCAAGATACTTCATAGTAAGGGCGGCCTGGATGATCGGCGGAGGACCCGCGAAAGACAAGAAATTCGTCGGTAAAATCTTGAAACAGATTAAAATTGGAGCAAAAAACCTGAAAGCCGTCAACGACAAGATTGGAAGTCTTACTTATTCATTGGACTTCTCTCGATGCCTCGCAGAGTTAATCACAACAGACTTCTACGGACTGTATCACATGGCGAACAAAGGAACCTGTACACGGTACGACGTAGCCAGGCATATCCTTGACCACCTTGAAAGAAAGGATTTGAGTCTGGATCCGGTTACGTCCGAAAACTTTGTGCTGCCGGCACCAAGAGCTAACTCTGAGATGCTGCACAATTACGCGCTCGAACTTAGGGACATGGACAAAATGCGTGACTGGCGTGAAGCATTGAACGATTACCTAGACAAGTACGCTTCGCAAGTCGCTTAGCGAATGAAATCCACAGTTATCATTGAAGATTAAGATCCAAGGATGGGAAATCCTCTTCGAGACTCTGAAATTCATTTTCACATCGTCCTTCTATCCACCATACCTCGTAGGGGGCGACGCACTTTGCGCCAAATACCTAGCTGAAGAACTTGCAAGTCGCGGTCACGAAGTACACGTCCTTTACAGCCTCGATGCATATAGAGTGAAAAGGAAGGGAACGCCAGTTCCATCTGATTCACATGACGTGATTACCCATCCAATCGAAACCCATTTCTCACGCAGCGCTTATGAGGCCTACGTTTTTGGAAACTCAAAACCGGTGATCAAGAAATTTCAGGACCTCGTTAGGGATGTAGGCCCCGATATTGTCCATCATCACAACATCTCCCTGCTCGGATACAAGCTCTTTGAAAAAATCGGAGGGTACCACAACTTCTACACAGCTCACGACTATTGGCTTGTATGTCCGCAAAGTAACTTGCTTAAAAATGGAAAAGAAATCTGCACAAAACCTTCATGCACAAAATGCGGCCTATATTTTAGAAAGCCGCCCCAGCTGTGGAGACGTCAAACAGCGTTTGAAGACGCGATCAAAGAGCTGGATATTGTCATCGCCTCAAGCAATTACGAAAGGGACGCGATTGCCCAAAGACTGTCTGTCAAACAGGTAGTGATTCCGAACTTCGTTCCTGATCCGCCCCTCCAAATTGAATCCTCAGGTTTTTCCAACTTCTTCCTATACGTAGGGATGCTTGAGAGACACAAAGGTGCACCACAATTGATTGAAGCTTTCAAAGAGGTCATGAAACGAAAAGACACGAAGCTAATTATGGTCGGAAGTGGCAGTCTAAATAGCGCGATACGTCGCCAAATACAAGACAGTGGTTTACAAGACAGAATCCTGCTTTTCAACTGGATGGAACTTGACTCAATTTACAGGTTGTTCAAAGACTCGACTGCCCTTATCATGCCATCAATATGGCCTGAGAATTGCCCGATAAGTCCTATGCAGGCCTTCTCTGTTGGAACCCCAGTAATAAGCTCGAATAAGGGCGGTCTGCCAGAAATTGTCGAGAAACTTAACCCACACTTTGTCTATGAATCAAACACTGAGCTCGTAGAAATATTGGACAACTTCGAACCGTGTCCACCCGACGCTGTGAAACAAGTTTACGAAAAGTACTATTCGCCGAGAGTCTTCATGAGCAAATATTTTGATTTAGTCAATAGCTTTACCTCGAACTAGAGATCGTCAAGACTCATGTTGACCTATTGAAGGGCATTCAGATCTCATCAGCGAATTGATTCAAGTAGCATTGAGCAATGGATGCTGAAGGGCGGCTACAATCACCGAGGTACTACCGTGGTCGGGCATTGTGAAGCTAGTTATTGGGCTTGACGTGTTGAGAGCTTTCTGGAACGAAGGTTTCAAGAAAGGCGCGTTACTACGGGCTCACACAGCAGCGGCCAAGGGATTGTTTCAAGTTGCTTGCGCGTACCTATCTAGATAGACTAGCTGTAGTTTAAATTACTTCAACTTGCTGAGGAAACTGGTAAGCAATTCGTAGCTGAACTCAGAAATGTTTCGTTTTGTACGCCTCTTATCAATAAAATGAGGACCTACGCATCGAAAATAATGCGAGAGGAGTTTTACAATTTCTCGGAGGAGCATTAGATTCAGATGGCTTCCCTAAACGGTAAGCCAATCGTTGACATGTGATCCTCGTACTCAGATCTGGAATCATTTTCTATCATTCGTTATTGGAGTCTGGTCTTGGTGACTGGATCCGTACATCAGAGACAGGATTTGAGATTCAAGCGTTTCGGCAATCTTCTCGGGTGTGAATCTTTCTTCAATAATTCTCTTGCCTAGTGTTGGGTCAAAACTGTTTGCTAATTTCAAGAACGCGCATACTCCATCGGCTATCGAATGCGGATCCGTTCCTTTCAAGTAGAGTGCCACGGGGTCGTTGCCAATTATCCACCTATGGGCAGGTATGTCAGAAACAATCATCGGCTTGTTCATCGCCAAATACTCAAGCACTTTGATTGGACATTGATAACGCCACCAGATGTGATCTGGAAGAGGCACTATTCCAGCATCGCACGCAGCTATGTACTTCGGAACCTCCGAAATGTCAACTGGTCCTCGAAGCTTTACGACATCCTCCAAATGATGTGCACGGGCGTATCTGAAGATGGTTTCCTTTTGAGGTCCATATCCTAGTAGAACTAGCGTTACAGTCACTGACCGCTCCCTCAGAATTCTGAACGCTTCCACAAGCTCAATGATCCCCCTACCTTTTGAAATCCACCCGTGATACAAGAATCCAACTCGACCTGCAAGTCCAAGCTCTTTGCGTAAGAGAGCAGTCTTGGTTTCACCAGCGGAGTCAGCAAAGTTTGTCTCGACGCAGTTGGTCCAGACACCGATCTTGCTAGCTGAAATTCCGCGCGTTTTCTGATAAAGCTCCCCCAACATCGGGGAACTGAAGAGTATTTTATCAAATAAAATTGACGCCAGTCTCGTGGATAGGGCATCAAGGAAAGAAACAGCCAAGGTGAGCAGTCCACCTCCTTCTTCGACGACGTTCGACTCGATGTGAAGTAGCAACACTGGGGTGTGGCTGCACAAACGCCTAAGAAGTAGCACCGGAAAAAGCATGGGCACAGAGTAGTTATCGAGAATGATAGCGTCCAAGCGCGCAATTGATTTAAGCAGGCGCCAGAAAGCGACAAATTCGAAAAAGACTAGGGATAACACTGGGAACTCCTTCAGCTTTGGGACGAGTTCTAGATCGAAACCAGGTACAGTTCGTCTTTGGGTTGATTTCGACGCGGCCGCTGCGCAAAAAGTCACTTGATGTCCTCGTTTTGCCAATGCCGCTAGTGGTCTGACGGTAGTGCTCTCTACGCTCAGATTCAGTCCGACAGCCAAATATTTGATCACAAATATCCGGAGAACTCTTTCAGACATCGCTGCTGAATCAACACCCTCGCGCGGATTGGTTGATTACGTTGCTATCAATAGTACTCCTTAGGTGAATTTCTAGCACTAGAACGTGCAGGTTACCACTGCGAAAGACAAACACATAGGCCAGCCGATCCATCAAGACTTGACATGCAGCTCTGTCTCCCAAATAACTTTTCCCGAAAAAGGAGCGAGGTCAAGTGGTTCTAGACTAGATGGTAGTAATAAGGCAGAACATGCGTATTCTACGTGCCTAGCGACCTCAGGAGACTAATTGCATGACAAAGTCGGCTCTTGTGACTGGCGGAGCCGGTTTCATAGGGTCTCATCTGGTAGAAGAGTTAGTCTCGAAAGACCACAAAGTAACTGTTCTTGACAACCTCTCGAGCAAGCAAACCAAGATTTCGGGAGCTGGGTTTGACATCATCGAGGGCGACGTATGTGATCTCAAGAGGGTCATGGAACTCACCAAGGATGTGAATATCGTTTATCACTTGGCTGCAGTGCTGGGCGTCGAATATGCTTACCAACATCCCACTGAGACTCTCGAGGTGGAGATCATGGGAACTCGGAACATATTGGAGGGAATGAGGAAGAACGACGTAAAGATGATCGTGTACGGTTCATCTTCAGAAGTCTACGGTGAGCCAACGTCGCTCCCTATCAATGAAAATGACAGGACAGCTCCCAAATCAACTTATGGAGTTGCGAAGCTAGCTGGAGAGAGATATTGTCAGGCCTATAGTCGTGCGTACGGGATCGAGTGCGTGATCCTCAGGTACTTCAACGTTTACGGACCAAGACAGGACGATCGATTTGTGATACCAAGATTCATTCGTGCTGCATTACAGGGTGCTCCGTTGGGGATCTTTGGGGACGGGAATCAGATTCGTGACTTCACATTCGTGAAAGATGCTGTTCAACTCACTGTGACCGCAGCACGGGCGGATCGGGCGATAGATCAGATCTTGAACGTGGGTACTGGCGTAGTCACAAAAGCATCCGATCTTGCGAAACTCGTGCTGAATGTGACTGGCTCCAACTCAAGCATTGTGCTGAAGGACTTCGATCAATCGAATCGTCCCAGAGAGATCGAAGTTTTCAACCGGGTTGCAGACATAGGCAAAGCTCGCCAACTTGGCTATGAACCGCAAATTTCAATACGTGACGGAATTGCTGCAACAATTAGCTGGATACAGGGTTCGCCAGGACTGCGATGAGTTCGCATGCAATTGAAAGATGTTACCCTCGAAGATAGAGTGTGTGTCATAGGGCTTGGGTACGTGGGACTTTCTCTAGCCTACGGAGCGGCACGAGCTGGTTTCCACGTAGTTGGCTTTGATACATCCATTGAGAAAATCAACAGCTTGAAGGCTGGACGAAATCCTCTCGAACATCTTGTCGACGTCCCCCATTCAGAAATAAAATCGCTGGTGGACGCAGGTAGTTTGGAGGTCTCTCAAGACACGCGAGTTGGGGCTGATGCACGAGTGAAGATAATCTGCGTGCCAACTCCGATGTTCATCGACAGAAGGCCAGACTTGAGCATGATTAAGGAGGCCTCTTCGATGATAGGGCAGTCACTCAGCGAGGGAAACATCGTTGCAAGCGAGAGCACGGTTGCCCCAGGTATGACTAGGAATATAATTGGGCGAATCCTCGAGAAGAAGTCTGGCCTAGTCGCGGGCCGTGATTTTGCTCTTGTTGCTTCTCCCGAACGTATTGACCCTGGCAACGCAAGCTTGAGTATGTCAGAAATACCAAAAGTAATTGGCGGAATAGATCGGAATTCGGCAGAAGTTGCTCGCCAGCTATATTCACACTTCGTGAAGCAACTGGTTCTGGTTTCATCTCTAGAAGCCGCTGAGGCTACGAAGATGCTTGAGAACTCCTATCGCGCTCTAAATCTCGGCTTCGCGAATGAGTTTGCGCGCTTCTGTGACGCGATTGGAATAGATGTTTTAGAAGTGATAAGTGCCGCCGGAACGAAGTGGAGTTTTCATCCGCACTATCCGGGAATCGGTGTTGGAGGACCTTGTATCCCAAAAGATCCATACTATCTCATTTCTGCAGGCGAGGAGTCGGGAACACCTTTCAACACGCTGTGGAATGCCATGCTCTCAAACGAGAGAATGCCGTACTTCACATATGGTCTTCTCAAAGAGGCATGCGCTTTCATCAAAAAGGACGTGATCGAAACACGTGTAGCGGTTTTCGGGTTATCATACAAGGGTGGCGTTAAGGATTTTAGGGATAGCTCTTCGATCGTCTTCAGTCGGATTCTCGAACGAGATGGGATCAAGAACGTCAGAATCTATGATCCTATGTTCTCAAGAGAAGAGATAGAGCATTTAGAGATGACGTCATTTGATCCGGTCCATGAATCCTGTGACATCATTGTCATAGGAACTAACCATCCTCAATTCGAGAATTATCCGTACGAAAAAGTCGGCAGCCTCAAGGCAATAGTTGATGGTAGGAATATTCTGGTTGGCAGACATCTCAATGTTCCAGTGTTCGGAGTCGGTAGGTCCGTAATTCCGCGCCCTTAGAATCAGAGCAGAGATGCCACTTGTGAGATGATCACAAATGTCTAGTCCAAATTGGGAAGCTATATGGAGCATACTGACCTGTCCGTACTGTGGAGGGGAATTACTGCGGTTTTTCGCTGGCGCGAAATGCGCGAAATGCGCGAAATGCGCGAAATGCGCGAAATGCGATGAACGTTTTCCATTGACGGAGAACGGCCAATTGGACTTAAGATTGCGAAGAACTAAAGAGGTCTTGGTAAAATTTAGTTTAGGTCAAAGGCAAGAAAAAACTAACATTGTCTTGGAAGGGTTACATGACAATCCTACGCCAAATGTGAATTTTAAGAACATGACGGCAACTAAACGGCTTACGCGTGAAATGTTAAGTTACTTTCCTGCATCACAAGGCGGGTTAATCTTAGATTTAGGTTGCGGAGACGAACTCGTAACAGTACATCGAGAAAACTGTGAACGTGCGGGCTTTCGTTATGTTGGAGTTGATGTTTCGTCCTCGAAAGCAGATATTTTAGCGGATGCTCACGCGTTGCCTTTCAAGGATGCAAGTTTTGAAGCGATACTTTCATTGGCAGTTTTTGAGCACATTCAATATCCGTTTATAGCAGCAAACGAAGCGCACCGAGTTTTGAAGGAGGGTGGTACGTTTTTTGGAACCGTAGCATTTTTAGAACCATTTCACGGCAGTTACGGCAGCTTCTATAATCACAGTTGGATGGGAACCGCGAACGTGTTGGAGTTCGCTGGGTTCGAAGTAGAACGGATTGCGCCCGAAAGAGCATGGTCGGGATTAGTCGCTCTAGCGGAGATGGGACTATTTCCTCACCTTCCAATCACCATTTCTAAAACGTTAATTTTTCCGTTGAGCGTCCTACACAGGGCCTATTTTAAAATAGGCAATCTCCTCCTGCATCATGAGTTGACAACAGAGGAATACAGGCTACTCTCAACTACAGGGGCATTTTTCTTTCTCGCATCAAAACGAAGATCTCTGTTGGTATGAATGGAACTTCGGACGAGTTATCGATTTGAACGCTGAGATCTGGTATGCGGATGTGAGAGAAATCAGGCTTTTGATGCTTACACTTGGTGTGGTCGTTTTATCAGAGCGAACAATCCGAAGACTCAGTACAAGATACAATGCTTGAGTGTGTCATGTTGGGGAGCAACCAAGGAATTACACGATTGAAAGTGCTCAGGGTCGGATTTGGATGATTGCATTTTCACCAGTCCATTGAACTCGACGAGCATTATATCTCAGGAGTCGAATTGGTTTAGGGTCATAATTCTGAGTTGATTTGATGAAGGGAGTTCTTTTGGCAGGTGGGCTTGGAACTCGGCTGTATCCACTCACTCGGGTCGTTAGCAAGCATCTACTTCCAATTTACGACAAGCCTATGGTCTACTATCCACTGAGCACTTTGATGCTTGCTCGGATTAGGACTATTCTTTTGATTAGTACGTCTCATGATCTCGCTTTATACCGTCGGCTGTTGGGTGACGGATCGGAATTGGGCCTATCAATTTCGTACGCTGAGCAATCTGACGCCGAGGGAGGCATTGCACAGGCTCTCACCATAAGTCAAGACTTTCTTAACGGAGAATCGCTGGCACTCATTCTTGGTGATAACATATTCTACGGGTATGGGCTCTCCGGAATGTTGCAGGAATCGGTCGTTCAAAACCGGGGAGCAACTATCTTCGGATACTCAGTTAAGGATCCCGAAAGATACGGTGTCGCCATTTTGGATAAGAATGGTGCTCTGACAGCAATCGAAGAGAAACCAAAACATCCCAAGTCCAACTATGCGATCACCGGTCTGTACCTGTATGATAATGACGCCGTCGAGATCGCTAACAGCATCAAACCATCCTCTCGGGGCCAGCTTGAAATTACCGATGTAAACGTAGAGTATCTTCGGCGCGGTAAGCTGAGGCTAGTGAAGTTAGGGAGAGGTGTAGCGTGGTTGGACACAGGCACACCCGACTCGCTACTCGAAACAGCTCAATACGTGTCCACGATTGAGAAACGACAAGGGCTCAAAGTGGCTTGCATCGAAGAAGTCGCTTATAGAATGGGGTACATTGAAGCTGCTCAGGTTAGAAGGCTCGCTGAGAAATACACCGGAGAATATCGGACGTACCTGGAAGCCGTAGCCGCCGAATCACCCAACCCAGCCATATAGCGATCGACTTTGACATTCGAATTCAGGCCTTTCGATAAGATACCTGAGGTCATTCTCATCGAACCGAAAGCGTTCTCCGACGAACGTGGTTGGTTCGCTGAGACGTATAAGCGCAGTAATTTCGTAAGCTATGGTATTCCATTTGAATTTCCACAAGATAATCAATCATGTTCCACCGCCCGTGGAATATTGAGAGGCCTGCATTTCCAAAAGGAACCTGCCGCGCAAGGCAAACTCGTCCGATGCATAGTCGGTGAGGTTTTCGACGTGGCCGTGGATATTCGAAAGGGTTCTCCAACGTATCGCAAATGGGTCTCAACCATTCTGTCGTCTAACAATCGTCAAATGGTCTGGATTCCACCAGGCTTTGCTCATGGGTTCTTGACATTGACAAGCACAGCTGAGGTCGTATACAAAGCGACGTCCGAATACAATCCGTTCCTTGATAGGGTCATTAGGTGGAGCGATCCTACCATTGCAATAACGTGGCCCTATGATAATCCAATTCTGTCGACTAAGGACATGAACGCGCCGTTGCTAGATGACGTCGACAACAACTTCATCTACAAATGAGCCAATGTGATATTATCTATATTTTTGCTGAAGTTCCAGTTTGAACTCTCTCAGCTCATTGTCAACCGTCATTGGCTTCGCGTCCAATAGCTGAGCAGCCTTCTCAGTGTTCAGCGAAGAATCTGCGGGTCTTCTAGCATACCAGTTAACCGAGTCAGGAGTAATCGGCACTACCAAGGACGGATTGAATTCGAATTCTCGAGCAAGCCGAACTGCGAACTCATATCGATTGATTCTGTTGGCCCCTGCGAGGTGAATGGTTCCTGTTATCCGCCTTTCTGTCACTTCCAACAACATTCTTGCAAGCTGTGTGCTTAGGGTCGGAGAAGCATACTGTCCATTGATCACCTTCACGTTTTTGCCTGTAGAGAGTTGCTCCAGAAGCCACGTGCCCAAGTTCGAACGATGTTCACGCCCGCACCCAAACACGACGCTTGTTCTGACCGTGCAATAATTCCTAGCAAGGTTTGATACCATTTGTTCGCCAAGCAATTTCGATTGCCCGTAGGCGTTGAGAGGATTCGGTGTATCCTCTTCCCTATAGTGTCCGGTTTGTCCGTCGAAGACGTAATCTGTTGAAACGTAAACGAGAAAGCTGTTGAGTTCGTGGCAGGTACTCGCAATTATTCCGGTGGCCTTTCCGTTCACATCCATTGCTAGTGACGGGTTTCTTTCACAAAAGTCAACATCAGTAATGGAAGCGGTATGGATGACCGCGTCGGGTGCACGGTTGGCTAAAATGCTTCTAACTTCCTGGGTATCTCTAAGGTCCACTCGTAAGGCTTCATTTCCTTTTGCAGGATGCTCATTGTAAACAGAAGAGACGTTATGTCCCGCATCGAGGGCTAACTCAACTAGTTTGTTACCCAACAGTCCGCTTGCACCGGTTATCAGGAGCTTCAAGCTACCATTTCTCTTTCCATGGCGTAGGTGACAATATCCGCTCGTTCAGGAGTGGTTTCCACCAATTTTCGTTTTGAACGTACCATTCGACTGTGCTTTCCACTGCAACGGAGAGGGATCTTTCAGATTTCCATCCGAGTTCTTTCGTGATTCGACTTGAGTCGAGGCTATATCTGAAGTCATGTCCCGGGCGATTATCAACGAATTCAATGAGATTGGAATTTTTCTTTAGGATGTTTAGGATCCGTGTAACCATTTCCAAGTTGGAAATCTCGTTTCTGGCAGAGACATTGTATATGTTACCGTTCACGCCTTTCTCGATTGCTAGGTCTATTGCCTTGCAGAAGTCTAAAACATGTATCCAATCTCGTATCTGTTGTCCACTTCCATAAACTGGAATCCGAAGTCCCAGCAGGGCTCTGATGATGGTTTTGGGGATTAGTTTCTCTGGGGATTGTCGCGGACCAAAATTGTTAGTACACCGCAAAATCACAATCGGTACACCATATGTCTTATGATAAGCCAGAGCAAGCATTTCAGCCGCAGCTTTTGATGCTGAGTAGGGACTGGAGGGATTCAATGGACTGTTCTCTAGGAAGGTCTCGCCCGAATTAGCCGAACCGTAGACTTCATCGGTGGAGATGTGGATGAATTTGGAGACCTTACTGCGTCGAGCTTCCTCTAACAGTGTGAAAGTACCATCAATGTTGCTGTGAAGGAATCTCTTCGGATCGGAAATGCTCCTGTCCACATGGCTCTCTGCAGCAAAATGAACGACAACATCTGCATCGGCCATTTGATCCCTAACGATGGAAGCATCATTTACTTCTGCTCTAACGAACTTGTAGAAGTCGGCATTTTCGATTTCTCTAAGGTTTTCTGGATTCGATCCAAACGACATTGAGTCGATGTTCGTGATTCGATGAGGTTTGGAGTTCTTAATGGCGTGGAGAATGTAATTGCTCCCAATAAATCCCAGTCCTCCCGTCACTAAGATGTTCATTCCGTCTTCGCCTATAGGCTATGAATCCGTCAGATAATAAATGGCTGCGTCAACCTCTTCTATCGCGTCTCTACGAAGCTTCAGTTCCACAAAAATCGTAACCAAGAACGACAAAGATCAAACGCAATAGTCACCTGCGAACTTAACCAAGATTTACCACGAGCTGGACCGGATTAGTAATTTCATGGCTGGGAAGGCGGTGTCGGGTTCGTCATGTTGAACCAGATCTGCAACCAGGCAATTTTCTGCTCGCCATTGGTGTTCCAGCCGAATTGGAACGAATCAGAGTCCTGATTCCAAATCCAGAGTTCAAAAATCAGTCGGAAATTGTAGCCGTTACTTGCTGACCAGCTTGGGATCTGATAAGTTTCATTGTTTATCTGCAGCGTGAGAACGCGGATAGATCCGCCTATTGAAGTTGCATTCGATATATTCCAGACGAATGGGAATTCCCAAACCTCATTGTTCTGTATGAATCTCGCGAAATCAGTAACGGCTGGAGCAGGGGACTCCAATGCCTGCAGGGCATCGGGAGGGCTGATTGTTAAGTTGCTAACCTTGACGCGAATGGAGACAAGTTGCACTGTGCTCATGTTGTTCACGACGCCGAGATACCATGTAACTGGTTCCCCGGTGAAAATGTCTGGATTATCGCCCGGGTAGTAGCCAGTCGCCTTATGGTTCGCGCCGAGCACGTAGAATTGGAAAAATTCTTCCGTTTGGCGTGGCGTGGTCGCCACGTATGCGATCATCTCGCAGACGACAAGCAGCACGACTAGGACTGCAATCAACGTTCGACGATTTTGCGAAGATCTGAAACTCATTTTTTACTGACACTCATCTGGAACGTTCTCTTTATTCTATACTTCTGATAGAACGATGATGCAAATGCGAAGAGGACGGTTCCGAGAACCGCCACTATTCCGCCGAAAGCATAAGTGAGAATTCTGTTAGTATACACTTCCTGAGCGGAGGTTGTGGCGAGTTGGGCGGATTGGTTATCCACGCTCGCAAGGATCTGGCCCACCTGAGCAAGAAGTTCAGCCCGTTTTCCAGTTTGATCAGGCGCATTCATAGTCTGAGCCTCACGGTTCAAGTCAAGCGCCTTGTTGAGAAGGCTTACCAAGCCTGAAACCTCACTTGGTGTGGCACCAGAGGCTTCAGCTTTGTGGAGCGTGACTATTGCTTGGCCAAAGCCAGGTTCTAGGGTTCCGATGAGTTGAGCTGTTGCAGGCCGGATTCCGGAAATTAACATCACGGCTAGTAATGCCAATATGCTAATCCGAGTTAGCCTGGAAATGCACGCCAATTGAAATTCATTCAAGTAATCGCGCACATGAAATATAGCAATAGCGGCGTTGAAATCTCCAAACGAAGACTGCGAAATTCTGACATGAGCTTCGACGATCCAGTGTTGCAGATTCTCGAAAGAAACGGTGCTCCCAGCGTGCAGGAACCTACGCTATGCTCAAGGATGAAATTCCTTAACTCACAAGCAGTTTGATGAAGATCGCGATCAGTTCGCCGATTAATTGAAGTTTTCAAGCTCTATGGGGGCTTTGATCTGGAATGTTGGCTAAATGCGATTTCTCTTCACGAAGACTGTCTCAAAGCGACAGCGCTTCTACGTCTCTTAATCGAATAGACGAAGAGCAGAGTCGAGGCCAGGAAAAACGTGAACACCACTGTTAGTGGGATCGTGTAGTCGGGGACCCAGCGTGCGTCAAGAATATGTGGGGTCTGCATCACAATTGATCCTGTCGGAGACGTAGTCAATAATCTGCCAGACTCAAACCAGCCCTGAAAATTCCAGGTGCCACCAAGTAATCCTAGTGAGGGCAGCATCGGTTCTGACGTAGGTACAGAGAAATTTGCGATCGAACCTTTATTGTACCAGTCACCCTCGGTGGCGAACGCCGAATCGGTCGTTAACCTGAACTGAGTGATGTAGCTCGCGTTCAGTGTCAAATCCGAAGTCAATTCGATCGTTCGGTTGTATTCCCGAACGCCGTCATCCCATTGACTGAACTGCACTCTGCTCGAGTTGTCAATTTGGATCATGTCTGGAACGTAGAGCGAATGCGATCCTTGCGGAAGAGAAAGTTGTACGGTTCCTAGGCCGTAACCTTTTCCGTCGATCTTAACCTGCGTGAAGGAAGGCACGATCACTATGAGGTTGAAATGAATCGCCCACAGCAATTCTCCAGACTGCCTTGGCTCCATTCCGGCGCCCGCAACAATGTCATTCGGTCCGACAACCGATACGCCATAAGGGATGGTTACACCACAGTTCGGTTTCGTCCCGCCACATTCAGAGACCGCACGTAAAGATGAGACCAGATGCCAGCCATCCGATTTCAGGTATGTGAGGTTTTGAAACTCTACGGGACCGAGCTCACCGCTAGGTAAAGGTAGATTGGTCGTTTCCTCTGCGATTACGTAAACCGGATTTCTTGATTGAACCGACTGGAATGATACGCTGTCAATTGTCAGGTTGTCTAAGACGAACTGCCAGCCGTTCGCAGGATTCGGTTCAATCGCATACGTATGCCATGTGCTGTTGGCCCCAGCCGACCCGCTTGGGCCTATACTATAGTAGAAGGTGTTTCCTGTTCCGTTCGGCCAGTACTGCCAAAACCACCTCGCATCGCCATCATCAACCTGTTCCACTCGGCCAGTACAATTTGATTGTTCTCCCGAAACCATTCCTTTGAGGCAGTAATTCTTCGGAGTCTGAATCATAAATCCGAACTGGATGAAGCCTCCATTCTCGAGATTATCACCAACCCAGAAGGAGTTCGAAGTAGACTCAACCTGATACGTATGTGTCCGTATGGCCGCACTCACTCCAATATTGCCGACGGACGCACTGTCGCCAGCTGCACCGACAACGAAGGAATAAGTAGGCGTGAATTGCGCGTTCACTGCACCAACTGTCGTGAAGAGCGTGACGAAGACGAGCAGGCTCATCAACCGTCTCTGGATGCGCCGCATTTTCTCACATTCTTACTCATCGAAGTTTTACACGAATTGGGTCATGTAATGGGTCAAATTTTCGATGGGAAAGACATCATGGATGGACGCATCTTCTACTACACGAAGCACAGCGTGGTGAGCTACACCTCCACGACGGATTTATGTTATAAGACAAATGCTCATCCTTCCCTTGGCGAAGACTGCTGCAGACCAACTCATCAACATAGATTCGACAATTGCACCATCATAGCTGCTTAGCAAAAACTTAGTTTTCCCAATATCAGCAATGAAAGTCATCTCTCTGTGATCCGCCACAAGCTTATATAGGGAGTTCAAGGATAGAATTCATTCCGAGTGAATTAGAATGAAACCATTCCGTAGCCTGCTAGTTGTCTCCATCGTAATGTTATCCGCATTGATGATAACATCCGTGTACGCATACCCAACCGACGGAGGCCCAGGACCTAACATTACCATCGGCAGTCCTCCAGCTGCAGCCATCGCGCTGAATCAGACACTCCTTGCAGGCGGAATAACATTCACCTATCCTAACGGCCAAGCCGTAGTACTCTCTCCAGGAACTTCAATACAACTTCAAGTCTGCGGAACCAACGGCGGATGTCAAACGGTAACCGCGACCCTGGATAACACTGCACCGGGACACTACACCTACAACATGAATTTCCCAACAGGCGTTTATGGCGCCGTGACCGTCACTATACTCGCGAACTCCGTTCAAGACAGCTATGGCCAATACTTACCAGCGGTCAACACAGTCATCGGATCAATGGTACTGGCTGCTCCATCAAGCAGCAGTGCGCAATTCCAAGCGCAAATAAATCAACCCAGCCCCAATACTGAAGCTCCACCACAAAGCTCAGGCACTCTCGTCCAAATGGTAGCCCAACAATTACCATCCCAAGATGCAATCTCCACAGTTGGATATGCAACCGCCAGCACAGTTCTCGCCGTGATAAGCGCATTAGCGATCGCCGGCCTGGGATTAGTCTTCATCCCGAAGCGCGGAAAACCAACGCAATAAACTTCACCGCCCTATCTTTTTTATACGGTTACGGTAGGTTCTAGACCAGTCCATTCACATCTTCCTCAATAAACGATCATCTGAAGCGTCGCACTTCAGTGCCGTTTAATTTACTGAAAGAGGTTGTGTGGGTTCAGTAAAAGTGGATACAAACTTCGGAACGCTCCGTTGAGAACCACCAATACCAGAAAGAATGCGACCAAGATTCTCACCATTCTAGGTGTGGGACTTACCCGAGTCATCATTCCCAGAAGAATGATCGCTGAAAGAATAGCGCCCAAGCGAATCAACGCTGAATCGAAAAGAAAGAGTGGCACACTTGCAAGTAAAATTACGCCGCATAACGATATGGTCTCCAGAACTTTGTTCGACGGATTCAATGACACTGCTAACCGTTTCGAAATATCCACGACTCCATAAATTCCAAACGTCAAAAGGAAAGGCAATGGAGAGTCATAGAGTGTCCTCCACAAATCAGTCTCACTAAAACTTGGAGCATGCGGATTGAAACCAGAAGGAGCGACCAATAGTGATCCAATGCACCATGCGACTGTCCAGGCGAGAAGGTAGCGGCTCATCAGATCGGACCGACGCATAACGAAAACTGAACCAAGAATAGTGACTAGCAGAATTGTAGGGCTCAAGAATGACGCATCATTCATTAAGAACGACGACAGCGCATTCAAGAATAATGAGAACAAAGACAAATCTGAGAGCGTGAGCGAGTAAATGCTTAACGTGCTTAACAAGTTCTGTCTAAGGCTTGGAAGAAGCATGGCCCCAGCAATGCCGACAATAAACGGTAACCCTAAAGACGAAAAGAGTCCACTCAGACTTCGTCGGACAACTTCTCCACGACGAAAGTTGAGTACAGAGAATATTATGAGCGTAGCCGCGAACACACCCCAAGTCCAAGGATGAATCACCAAGATTCCGAAAGAGAGCACAAATTGTAACAACAAGTTTACCCTTCCACCCCCTCTCCTAAGCCGCCGCAGCATCACCAGCAAATATAGCGTCCATAACACCAAAGCAGCCCAGTTCGACTGCAACGCAGAGAAAATACCCAACGTTGCAGGAATCCAAAACAACGTGCACACGCCGCCCGTTAAAGCCAACTTCAAATCCCCAAACGAATCAAGCAGCAACCAGAACGTCGTGACGGACAACAAAATCGCGAAAACCAAAGGGGCAAACTTCACCACAACGAAAGGACTCGCACCAGTTGCGAATTTTACAAAATACAAAATCGCTACATAAGCCGGATGATACGCATGATACTGCCACGCACTCTTCAGAGATGAGAAGTTCACGAGACTAGTCAACGCTTCTACGGGCGGCAACGATGAAACTTCAGAAAGAGGATAATAGTAATTAGGATACACATCCGACCCTACCAACCAAGTCTGTCCGGCCATGTACGGATAGAAGAACACAACAACCCCGATTATGGCCAACAGATCCACACACGCGGCAACAATTCTGCGTTCAAACTTTTTCGGTTCAACCTCGGGTCGACTCGTAAGTCCGCCTTGCTGGACGCGGAATCTACTTAGAATCAAAGAACCAGTCGGAACCCACACCCAACTGAAGAGAAGCATCAACAGAAAGAGAAGGCTCAACCCATAGAATGAATACGTCAAGTTTGTCTCAAGGATCGAACTGCTTTCACCAAAATTTGACAGCGGATTAATCGAGGAAGAAAACCAATAGAACACCGGTGCAGCTTCTACTAAACAAAGAATCGTCAAACCTCCAACCAAGATATCCGACGCGACCAATTGCCATCGCATGTTGTAGCTTGAGGAAAATACCACCAAATCAGCAGCCGTGATTAGAAGAGATATCAGTAATCCCAGTAGAGCCAGTGACGTGAATGATGTTATGAAACCAACCGATGCAATCCACAGGATGACGGCGACGGTTGATGAAATACCAAATCTAGAAGAGAGAGCAGATTTCCGCCGAAAGTGGAGTAGAAGGCTGATTGGGACTACGAGCGTAGAGGCAACGAAAACGTACGCATCGATCGTAGCCGACACAAGAACTGTTTCGGTAGTTCTTGGATAATAGAGATAGAATGGAACCTGAAGTTGGTTTAAGACTGCAAGAAATCCGAAGACAATACCGATGCCGCACAAGAGATAAAGTAGCCTGATATGTACGGCCGATTCGGACAAGAGACTTCCTCAAATCCTCTTTTCGTTAATCACGCTAAAGAAACTACTTCCCGAGACTCAAGTATCTCCTCACGGGCGCCTGACGCCGCCAAAACAACAAAACCGTCCTTCACTATATACAAAACCGCATCTACGAACTTTCACGGATAGGAAGAAGGAAACGAATTCCAATCAGCATATTATCACAGAATTGTCAAACATCCCGAATTCAAAGGCTCCAAGTCCGGCATATACCCACTCTCCCGCACCGGACTACGAAATTAGCGACGGACGGAGCACGCGTTGACTCTCAAACACGCCGCATGAAACACTAATGTATCATTTTCAGGTAGCCGCGATATGTCAATATTGGATATATTCGACGTTAAATATCAGGAGGATGCATAAAACACAGACGGCTGAATGGAAATTCCATAACGGGAGGGTACATTTGCAGAGAAGACTAGTCTCAGTGCTTACTATCGCAATCTTTCTAATTTCGACGTTTGCAGTTGTTAATCCCGCTCAAGCAATTTTCACCGTAGGCGCTTTAACTGGTACATATCGATTTCATTCGTTGGATTTTGATCCACATGTTGCGGGTCCGATAGGTTATGTTTGGCCTGGTGGCGGAGAGAATTCCTACGCGGGTTTATCGAATTTTGCTTCAAACTTTCTATATCCTGGTTATCAAACACCTTACCCATGTCGTCTTTCCGGAGAAGATGTAGGACAAATTCCCAATAGTCAATGCAACCCGGCCGGTGCTCCTCAGAGTTCTTGGTATCAGTTGCAGGGAAGTGGATACGCCCCGTTCGGCGCAGTGCTGGCCAGTTCCACCGGTGATCTGATTTTCGCTCTTAACGCTACAGCGGGCTTCACTCAATGTAAGGTACCCGCAGGTAGCTCATGCGGTGGTACCCCGAATACCGGGACTAACAATATCTGCACAACATCCACAGGTGGAACGAGCGAGTGCGGTTGGGAAACTTGGATGATTTTGATTCCACCAGGATTCGGAGTCTCCACCGATCCATCCCAAATTGTATCAACATTGACGAACACTTACTCTAACATCTTCGTGACGAAGCTGTCACCCTACGACCGATATGCGCCGGATTGGACTATGATTTCAATCCGAGTTGACGCGGCCATTAACGGGGGACGTAATGGCGGCCCGTCGTACTATAATCATCAGTTCATTAATTTCACGACGGCCGGTGAATGGTATTATGCCAGAGTCAATGGCGTGACCGCGCCAGCTACTGCAGGTCGATACTTCTTCAAGATGTTCCTTAGCAGCGGGAGCGACACATACGGAGTTGGACCAACGCTGCCTGGTTTGGCGTTAACTAATGATGCAGCGGGATTGCTACCGGATATGTGGGTTAATCCTGCAAACTGGCCGGTTATGCTTGTGAAAGGGGAGATTGATCCAGCGATCATCACCGGAACGATTAGGTATGGTGGTTATAATTCGACTCTGTATGGGCAACCTGTTGGTGAGGCTGGTCGTGTTTGGGCTAAAATGGAAACCAAACTAGACCCATACACTGGTATGCCGATCACCGCATGCCCTGCTGAAGACTACCCTGGAGAGTCTCAAGTCTCAGGCTGTACGGACGCGATAGGATACTGGAATGCCACCGCCGTAGGCCACTATGAGGTTGAAGGCGTAGCCCCCGGCGTCTACACAATCTATGCTGAGGCTGCCGGTTTTCCGCAATCGGTCATAGAGTCCGGCGTGACGATCCTGAAGGGTCAGTCGTTACATTTTGATGGTTACTTGCAACCGGGTCCAGTGATTCATGGTAACGTGTTTACGAAGCATCAGTTCGGTGACGAACCATGGATGGGAGAAGCTTATCCATGCACAAGTGTCAACAACCCACCATTCTGTTCAACCAACACATACAATGAA
>Ga0074044_10000539_pt1 | contig 36498 bp, 35 predicted proteins | sample BogForMeECP23OM1_FD_94443 | JGI IMG/M metagenome (GOLD analysis project Ga0074044, IMG submission 94443) | Bog forest soil microbial communities from Calvert Island, British Columbia, Canada - Bog Forest MetaG ECP23OM1 | ecosystem: Environmental > Terrestrial > Soil > Wetlands ...
GCGCTACACTGTGTCGGCATCGGGGCGCTCCTCGAATCAATGAAACGTCGTTGTGGCACAACAACTTTCGCTGATTCGGAGCCCCGATGCGCTCAATGGTGTGAGAAATGCGGGCTAGCCTTGGCTTGGCACCGATCATGGCGGATTTGCTATTCGAGTCGATGTGCCGGATGCAGAAGACCGGAGTCACCATTTGCCTCGTCGAGCAGGACGTGCGCGCTGCGCTCTCAATCGCGAACTATGCGTATGTGATGGAAGGCGGCGAAGTCGTCAAAGAAGGGACGGCGATCGCATTGCTTAACGATCCTGGAATCCGGGAAAACATTCTCGGCATTTAGAAAACATTCTCGGCATTTAGATCTTGCCACGGGACGGCTGTAACGATCCGACGCTATCGGCCGCAACTTTAGGCAGCGGCCGATAGATTGACGGCCGAGCAGAAATGGCTTCAGCCATCTGGCTCATAACTCCATCGGCGAGAGCTGCTCAGGCCGTCGGCCGGTGTGTGTTGAATGCTTTAGCATGTTGCGCACCCATCGCATGTGGCGGCGGTAGATGGTCTCAGCCTGCTCTCCGTCGCCGGAAAGCAGCGCCTCGCCGGCCTGTTTGAAGGCGGTCAGGTGCTCGTCCCAGTAGGCCCCCGGGAACATCCGCTCGACGTGGCGGTGGAAGTGGGCGAAATGAGCGCGGGTGATGATGGTGCGGATGTAGCTGTTGCCCGTGATGTCGGCGAGAGTCGAATGCAGTTGGGCGACAGCCATGAAGAAGTCGTAGGGGATCCGTGTGCGGTCGGTGTTCTGGATTGCTTGCAGCGCCTCGGCAATGCGGCGGTGGCTCCCGGGATCGCCCACATGCTCACTGCCCAGGCGAAGGTTTACCCCGCCGATCGCGCCCCACACCTCGACGAAGTCCAGCAGATCCTTGACCGACAGCTTGCGGATGCGGGCCGAGCGGTTGGGCAGCAGTTCCATCACCCCCTCGCCCACCAGGACGTGGATACCTTCGCGCACCGGAGCCTTGCTGAGGCTCAATTCGTCCATCAGGTCGCGTGTCACAATGATTTGCCCGGGCGCGTATTCACCCGAACGGATCCGGCCGAGCACCACGTCGACGACACGCTGGACGGCCGAAGGGCTGCCGGGAGTTTTCCCGTTCGCGGGCCGCAATGTGTCCATGGATTCCTTTTCCCCTGCAGCGTGTGCCGCACCGCCACCACCCGGTCGCGTTCTCCCTTGACAGGTGAATCCGTGGGATACAACAATGATCGACAAAATGGTAGGCAAGTTTATCCGCCTTCGCTTTGTCGCAGAAAAATTGTCAGGAGGCGCCAAATGACCACTAAGGCTCTGCTGGCGGCTTTGGTTGGTTTTGCGTTGTTTTCGTCTGGAATAGCGAACGCGGCTGATCCCGTCAGAATCGGCTTTTCGGCGGCCAAGACAGGCTTGTTCGCCGGTGCGGCCGACGGACAGATCAAGACCTATGAATTATGGAAGGACGCGGTCAACGCCGGAGGCGGCCTCGACGTCAAAGGCGTCAAGCGGCCGGTCGAGTTCGTCTTCTACGACGACCAATCAGATCCCGGGAAGGCGGTGCAGATTTACGAGAAGCTGATTACCGACGACAAGGTCGACCTGTTGCTGGCCCCCTACGGCACCCCGGCGCACATCGCCATCGCCGGGGTGGTCGAGCGGCACAAGTTCCCGCTGGTCGGCAACACCGCCGCCTCTGTCAAGCTGCGCGAACTCAAGCCCGGCAACGTGTGGTTCACCACCGGGCAAATGCCTGATCGGCTGGCGCAGGCGATCACCGACCTGTTGCAGGCGAAGGGCTTTAAGACGGCCGCCTTGCTGGTCAACCAGCTGCCGTTCCCGCTGGAATCAAAGAGCTTCCTGATCCCCGCCCTGCAGAAGGCCGGCATCGAACTCAAGATTAACGAGGAATACCCGCCGACCATCAAGGACATGACCGCCCTGCTGGCGAACGTCAAGGCGGCCAATCCGGACGCGGTGATCGCCTTCGCCTTCCCGGCCGATTCCGCCATCTACATGAACCAGGCACGCGAGCTCGATATCAAGGCACCGTTTCAATTCCTCGAGGTCGGTCCGACCGAGGCCGCCTTCGCCAAGCAGTTTGGCGACGCGCTCAGCGGCATCGTCACCATGGGCCACTGGTCTCCAGATCACGAGCAATGGCATGGCGCCAAGGCGCTGTTCGAGGCCTACGAGCAGAAATATCATGAGCCGCCCAGCTATCTCAATACGCCGCTGGTTTTCATGAGCTGCCAGATCCTTGCCCAGGCGGTGGCCAAGGTCGGGCTCGATCGCGACGCGATCCGCCAAACAATCGCCAGCGATACCTTCGACACTGTGAACGGACCGGTCAAATTCGTCGGTGTCGAGAACGTTGCCACGCCGGCGGGGCTGCTTCAGGTCCAGGGACACTCCATGGCGCTGATCTGGCCGCCTTCCATCGCCACGGCTGATTTCATGCCGAAACCGCCCTGGCCGACCAAGTAGGCATACGATCAATCGGCTTGGCGCAGGATGTTGCCTCCAACCTGCGCCGCTGTTGCCGCACGGTTGGAAATCCTCAGCAAAACGGTTTTGCCGTGAGCGCGCTTCTTTCAGGGCAGTTGCTGTTCGCCGCTCTCGTCGTCGGATCGGTCTACGTGATTATCGCGCTGGGGCTCAACCTGGTATTTGGTACGATGCGCCTGCTCGACGCCGCACACGGCGACGTCGTCATGCTCGGGGCCTATACGAGCTTTTGGCTGTTCACGCTCGTCGGCATGCCGCCGTTGCTATCCATGCTGATCGCCGGTGGACTTTGCGCCGGTCTGGGAGTGGCTGTCTATAAAGGTCTGTTCCGTCGGCTATTGGCGGACACCCGGCTGCCGCGGCGGCTGGAGGGGAATTCGCTGCTGGTGTTCTTCGGCATTTCAATCATCCTGCAGAACTTCGCCGCGCTCTGCTTCGACACGACACCCCGCGCCTATCTCTACCTTGATGGCGTCATTCGGGTCGGCAACCTGGCGATGACCGAGAACCGCATTGCCGAGCTGGCGACGGCGGTGATTTTGTGCGTGATCATCTTCCTCTTCCTCCGATTCCACATCTACGGTCTGGCGATCAAAGCCCTGATCCAGAACCGCCAAGCGGCCGCCGTCGTCGGCGTGAACATTGAGCGCATCCAGCTCCTCAGTTTCGCCATCGGCTTCGGCCTGGCCGGAATTGCCGGTTCCCTCATCAGCATGACTGAGCAGATCACTCCCTTTATGGGTTTCCCATTTACCATTGCCGCATTCGTAACGGTGATACTGGGCGGGCTGGGCAATCTCATACGCGGCATGGCCGCGGGAATGTTCCTTGGATTCGTCGAAATCTACGGCGTGGCTCTGACCTCATCCAGCCTTGATTCGGTTCTGATCTACGGCGTGTTCATCGTGGTGTTATACCTGCAGTCGCAAGACTTCCTCGGCGGGCGGCAGAAATCGTGACCCCGCCGATCCCGACTCGCGCCGCCCTGATTTTCGTCGGTGTTATCGCCGTCGCTGCACTCCTGCCGAAACTCGGCAACGAATATCTGGTGGCTGTTGCGCTGTCCTTCGCTATGTGGGTCGCGCTGGCGCAGAGCTGGACCGTGCTGTGCGGCATGACCGGCTACGGCTCTTTCGGCCACGCCGCGTTCTATGGCATCGGCGCTTACGTTCAGGCGTTGGCCTGGGGAGTTGTTTCGCCTTGGCTTTCGGTACCTCTGGCCGGCATCGCCAGTTGTCTGTTCGCCTTAGTCGTTGGCTATCCCGCGCTAAAGGTGAGGGGCCCCTACTTCGTGATGCTGACCTTTGGCTTAGCCGAGTTCATGAAATACAGCATCATCGGCGTCGAAGCCCGGCTCGGACAATTCAGCCGGCTGATTATCGGCGCACCGTCACCCAACGAGCTGTTTCTCGTCATGTTGGGGCTGGCGGCGGCGGCCACGCTCATAACCTTCGTGGTGGCCGGCTCTCGTTTCGGCTATGGCCTGCGCGCCATCCGTGAAGACGAACAGGCTGCCGAGACCGTCGGTATACCCGTCGCCCGCTATAAGCTGATCGCGTTCGGCTTATCGACCTTCATCCCGGGAATGGTGGGAGCAGTTATGGCCATGCGGTTGAGCTACTTCGAGCCTTCGCAAGCGTTCGATCCCTTGATTTCGTTCAACATTGTGTTGATGGCCATGATTGGCGGTAGCGATGATGCCCGCGGGCCGCTGCTCGGCGCGTTGTTCTTCGTGGGACTTTCCGAACTTTTGTGGGCGAGGGCGCCCCAGGTCTACATGATTGTACTGGGCGCGCTGCTCATCATTTTTGTTCTCTTTGCTCCCCAAGGACTGGCCAAACTGCTGTTCGGCAAGACGCGACCGAGGGCATCGTGAGCTTTCTGACGATCCGTGATGTCTCGAAGTCCTTCGGCGGCCTGCAGGCGCTGCGCAACGTCAGCTTTGAGGTCGAGCCAAGCGAGGTGGTTGGGCTGATGGGCGCGAACGGCGCCGGCAAAACCACCTTATTCAGCCTGATCGCCGGCCACGCCCGGCCGAGCGCCGGCAGCATTCTATTCAAAGGCCGAGCCATCAGCGGGCTTAGGCCCGACCAGATCTGCCGGTTGGGGATTGCCCGCACTTTCCAAATCGTGCGGCCGTTCGCCAACATGTCGGTGCTCGACAACGTGATCGTCGGCGCACTCTATGGAGTGCGGCAGGAGCGCAGCCGGGCCCAGGCGGCTGCCCGCGCTATGGCGATTCTGACCGACCTGGGGCTGGCCGAGCGCGCCGATGACCTGGCCTCTTCGCTGACCCTGTCTGGCCAGAAGCGGCTGGAAATTGCGCGCGCGCTCGCCACCGCTCCTGAACTGCTGATGCTCGACGAGGTGATGGCTGGCCTGACCGCCACCGAGGTGGCCGAAATGCTTGCTGCCATCCAACGCATTAAGGATCGGATGCCGCTGACCATCTTGGTGGTGGAACATGTCATGCAGGCGCTGATGCAGCTTTCCGAAAGAGTGATCGTGCTCCATCACGGTGAAATGATCGCCCACGGCACGCCCCGAGAGGTGGCCATTGATCCGCGGGTGATCACGGCCTATCTGGGGCAGCCGCCATGACAGCGCCAATGCTCGCGGTCGAGGACCTGGTGGCCGGGTATGACGACGTGATCGCGCTGCACGGGGTGTCGCTCACCGTTCAGCGCAACTCGATCACAGCGCTGTTAGGCAGCAATGGAGCTGGAAAGAGCACCTTCCTGCTAACGGTTGCGGGTCTCTTGCCGGCTCGGCGCGGCCACATCGTATTCGCTGGTAGCGATATCGCACGCTGCCGCAGCGACCAACGGGTTGACCGCGGAATCGTACTGGTGCCGGAAGGCCGGCTCATCTTTCCGCAGATGACGGTCGAGGAAAACCTCAGGTTAGGCGCTTTCTCGCCGCGGGCACGCGCTCAACAGGCCGAGGGCTTGGCGAACGCCTTTGCCATGTTTCCGCGGCTGCAAGAGCGCCGCAATCAGATGGGTGGTACTCTGTCGGGCGGCGAGCAGCAGATGCTGGCACTCGCCCGCGGCCTGATGGCGCGACCGCAATTGTTGCTGCTCGACGAGCCGACGCTGGGTTTGGCGCCGGTGGTGTCCATCATGATCTTCGAAACCATCAAAGCGCTGAAGGCTGCCGGGTTGACGATCCTGCTGGCCGAGCAGGACGTGCGCCGCACTCTACAGATCGCCGACCAGGGATACGTGCTGGAAAGTGGCAACCTATCGATGACAGGCAGCGGCGCCGAACTGCTCGCCGACCACCGGATCGGCGCCGCTTATCTAGGTATCTGACGGCAATGGCTTTGGGTTTCGGCTGGAAAGCCCGCATCGAACACACCCACATGGCCTTGACAGGGTGGAGATGTGGAGCAAAGATGGTCGACCATCTTGGCCTCTAAGGGGAGAAACGAGCTTGAGCAGCGATGTCGCGTCGTTGCGCCCAATCCAAGCGACGGTTTGTGACGTGGTTTTCAATCGGCCCGTTGTCGGTCCCTACCAGCATTTGGCGGTGGCGGCGCCGGCAACGGCGTTGGCGGCAACACCGGGCCAATTTTTCCAATTGCTTTGCCCAGGCCAGGGGCAGGGCAGCCATGTGTTGCGCCGGCCGATGAGCGTCTATCGTATCGATCACATTCTTGGGCGGGTCGAATTCCTATACAAGGTGGTCGGGACTGGCACCCGGCGGTTGGCTGGCCTCGCTACCGGTGATGCGCTCAATCTGTTTGGACCATTGGGGCACGGCTTCCGGTTGGCGTCGGGCTGGCGTCATGTGATCCTGCTGGGTCGGGGCGCCGGCATGGCCACCCTGGCGCCGCTGGCCGAGACCGCGAGCGCCAGCGGTATGGCGGTTACAGCCGTGCTGTCGGTGGCGCGCCCCGAACTGGCGGTGGCGATCGACCGCTTACGAGCTGCCGGCGCAGAGGTGATCTTGGTCAACGACGTTGACGGCAGCGCAGCCCCCGATCGGGTCGAGCGCTTGCTCTGCCGGGGTGTGGCCGAACGCGGCTCGAACTTGATCGCTACCTGCGGATCCAATCGTTTGCTGCAACTGGTGCAGCGGCTGGGGCGTGAGCTGGGGATCGCAGGCCAGGTCGCTCTAGAACAGCCGATGGCCTGCGGCATCGGCATGTGCTTCTGCTGCGTGCGGCCATTCGCCCTAGAAGGGCAGACGGAATATCGACGAGTCTGCCACGACGGTCCGGTATTCGACGTCCAGCAAGCATTGGCGTGATGGAGCGGGAAGGTGCCAGAATGAGCATCTCCTATTTCGTATATTTCGAAGACCCTTCACATCCAGATGCGCGGATCGACGAGGCCGAGCGGATCGGCATTCTTGAGCTGATGCGGCAGACGCCAGGGCTACTCATTGCGCACCTGTTCACACCGGCAGTGGCAGGTGGTCCCTTTGCCAATGATGGCCCGCCGCCTCGGCTAGCCTTGCAGCTTATCTTCCCCGACTTGCCCACTCTTGAATTCGCCGTCGCTGCCGATGCCCACCTGCAGGGGCTGGCCGCGCCGAACGCATGGCCGAGTCTGGCCGGTACAGTCGCCTCGCAGCAGGCGATGACAACCCGCCCCTTTCCAGTCCCTGACCCCGAGCCGGCAATCGCCACGGACGAGCCGCGCTGCAGCTACTTGGTCCATTACCCTGGCCATAGCGAAGACCTGAATGCCTGGTTGCGGCATTACCTGACATACCACCCTAGACTGATGATGCGTTTCCCTGGCATCCGCGCGATCGAGATCTTCACCCGGGTCGACTGGTACGATTCGATGCCGTGGCGACGCGTTCATCACATGCAACGCAACAAGCTGGTCTTCGACAGCGAGGCCGCCCTGACCGCCGCGCTCGAATCCCCCGTCATTCTCGACATGCGGGCCGATTACCGTCATTTTCCACCGTTCGTCGGCGGCAACGTCCATTACCCGATGCACACCTACACGATTGTTCCGTAAGGAGATTGTGGGATGGTCGACCTGACCGTACGGATCGGCAGCCTAACCCTGACCAACCCGGTGATGCCGGCGTCGGGCACTTTCGCCGAGACGATGGCTTCGGTCATCGATCTCGACCGGCTGGGCGCGCTCGTCACCAAGACGATTACGCCAGACATCCGCTACGGCAACGCTCAGCCGCGGGTGACCGAGGTGCCGGGCGCCATGCTGTCATCCATCGGCATCCCATCCAAGGGCCCCGACCATTACCTTGCCGAGGTGTTGCCATTCTACGCCGGCTATCGCCCGCCCCTGGTGGCCAGTATCTCAGCCAGTACTGCCGACGGTTTTGCGGCGCTGGCGGCGCGCCTTTCGGTGCCGGGGGTGGCGTGCATCGAGGCTAACATCTCCTGCCCCAACCTCGAGGCCGATGGCCGCGCCTTTGCGATGGTCGCGGCAGATACCGAAACGGTGATGCGGCGGATCAAGACCGCGACAACGCTGCCAGTATGGGCCAAGCTGACCCCCAATGTCGGCGACATTACAGTAATCGCCCGCGCCGCCGAGGCCGGTGGCGCCGACGCCCTGGTGGTGGCCAATGCCCTGTTGGCCATGGCCATCGATATCGAAACCTTCCGGCCCCGGCTGGGCAACGTCATGGGCGGCCTGACCGGGGCGGCGGTCAAGCCGGTGATCCTGCGAATGGTCTATCAATGTGCCCGCGCGGTGGCACTGCCGGTGATCGGCTGCGGTGGCATCGCCACGGTCGAGGACGTCGTCGAGTATATGCTGGCAGGTGCTACAGCGGTGCAGGTGGGCACCGCAAACTTTATCCATCCCACCACCACGATCGATATCATCGAAGCCCTGCCGGGCCTCCTGGAGCGCCACGGCCTCGTGGCCGCCGCCCGATTGACCGGCGCCGTGCGGGCAGACGAGGCAGCCGACCCGCTGTGGGCGGCGGTCGGCTGACGAAGGAAAGCAATGAGTGCAGGTCGGACAAGACTGGCGGCGGACGCCGGGGAGACAGTGATCGCCGGCAATTCCAAATCCGCCGACGCGGTGGTCACCGCTGCCGCCGTCTACGGCGGGCGCCTTCCGCCTCAGCGTGCCTCAGCCCGGATCGGCATCGACGTAGGCGGGACGTTCACGGATGCAACCCTCATCGACGACGCAACCGGTCGCATTTATTCTGCCAAGACCTTCACGACACCGAGAGACCGCTCGCTGGGCGTGATTGACGCGATCCGCGCCGTCATCACCGAAGCCGGAATTGATTCGGCGCGCGTCGGCGACGTGGTGCATGGGTCCACGACCGGCACGAACGCTTTGATCGAACGTACTGGCGCAAAGACAGGCCTTCTCGTCACGGCGGGCTTTCGCGACGTGCTCGAAATCGGCCGGGTCATGCGGCCGATAGAGGGGGTTTACGATATGTCGGTCGACCGGCCGCTCCCGCTGGTCCCGCGTTATCTCAGCGCGGAGGCGCGAGAACGCATCGGCCCACGCGGCGAAGTGCTGCTCGGTCTGGATGAAGATTCGGTCAAGCAGGCAGCGGAGTTGTTCGCCAAACATGGCGTGGAAGCGGTGGCGATCTGCTTCCTGTTCTCGTTTCTTAATCCCGAGCACGAGCGCCGGGCCGCTGCCATTCTCGCGCGCCGCCTCTCCGGCGTCGCGATCAGCCAGTCGCACGCGATCAGCCCGGAGTACCGTGAGTACGAGCGGGCGTCGACGACCGTGATGAACGGCTATCTGACGCCGGTGATGAACTCATATCTCGACCGCCTGAAGCCACGCATCGACGACGTGATCAATGGTGCGAAGCTGTTCATCATCCAGGCGAACGGCGGAGCCATCACCGTCGAGAACGCACGCAACCGCGCAGTCGCCACCGTCAATTCGGGGCCGGCTGGGGGCGTGGTCGCTGCAGCTTGGTATGGCCGCGAGCACGGCCGCGACCAAATCGTCTCCGTCGATATGGGCGGCACCAGCTTTGACATCGGGCTGGTCGAGAACGGCGCTTCGCAGGTCACCACGGAAGGCAACTTTCAGGGATTGCCTGTCAAGCTGCCCATTATCGACCTGCACATTATTGGTGCCGGCGGCGGATCGGTCGCGTCTATCGATGCCGGCGGCGCCCTCAATGTTGGGCCGCGGTCGGCAGGCGCGGAACCTGGGCCCGCCTGCTACGGACGTGGCGGGCAGGAAGCCACGGTGACCGACGCCAACCTCGTGCTCGGCCGCCTCGACCCGAAGCTATTTCACGGCGGCCGGACGCCGCTCGACGTCTCAGCCGCGCGCGCGGTGGTGTCTCGGATCGGCGAGCGGCTCGGCCTTTCAGTCGAAGAGGCTGCGCTCGGCATCATCAAGGTTGTCAATGCCAACATGGTGAAAGGCATTGCGACCGTCACCGTCCAGCGCGGCATCGACGTACGCGAGTTTGCGCTGCTGTCGTTCGGCGGCGCCGGCGGAGTTCATGCCATCGACCTCGCCGACGCGCTCGACATGGCCGAGGTCGTGATCCCGCCACTACCGGGCGTGTTCTCCGCCGTCGGCCTGCTGGTGGCCGATGTGCGGCACGATTTGGTGACCGCGCTCGGCGGCGTGGTCAGCACGGCCGCCGATCCCGATCGGCTCGAGCGGCTGTTCAAAAGCATGGAGGACGAAGCACAGCGCGTGCTGGCCGCCGAAGGGTTTTCGGGCAACGCCGTTCGCCTCGTCCGCAGCGCGGACCTCAAGGTCGTCGGCCAGACCTACGAGCTCACCGTGGCTTTGCCTCAAGCCGGGCCGGTGACGAGGGAAGGGATCGAGGCTCTGGTCGCCGCATTCGGCCGGCTCTACCGCGAGCGCTATGCCTTCTTCTTCGAAGGCGAGCCGATCGAACTGGTCAATCTGCGTCTCGCCGCGTCCGGCGCCAGCGAGCCGATCCGCTTGGCTCGGTTCGAGCCGCATTCGGAGGATCCCTCACCCGCGCGTATCGGCTGGCGGCCGATCTATTTCGAGAAGCGTGGCTATCTCGAGTCCGGCGTGTTCCAGCGTGACCGGCTGCGCCCGGGCATGGTTCTCCATGGGCCGGCAGTCGTAGAGGAGCCGACGGCGGTCACGCTGATCCCACCGGGAAGGGCGGCGACCGTGGCATCGGATCTGGGATTATTCATCAAACTGCGGGGCGTATCATGACCGACGTCATCACGATGCAGGTCATCCGCTATGCACTCGAGCAGATCGCCGATGAGATGGGCCACACGCTGGTTCGCACGGGACGCTCGACCATCATCACCGAGATCAAGGATATCTCCTGCGTGGTCACCGATGCAAAGGGCCAGACTGTCGCCCAGGCGCATCACACGCCGAGCCTTCTCGCCGGCTTTGAAATCACAATGCGAGAATTGGTCAAAACTTACCGGCCGGAAGATCTCGCACCTGGCGATGTCATCGTCACCAACGACCCATACCGCGGCTGCCAGCATATCATGGACCTCTACGCGATCGCGCCGGCGTTCTATACCGGCGAGCTGGTTGGCTTCGTCGGCAACATCACCCATCACGCCGATCTCGGCGGCGTGGCAGCCGGCGGCGTGGCCGGAGGCATCCGCGAGATCTATCTCGAAGGCCTACGGCTGCCGATGGTGAAGTTGCTCAAGCGCGGCGTCGAGGACAAGGAGATTGTTGGCATCATCGCCAACCAGATCCGCGTACCCGACAAGACTCTCGGCGACATCCGCGCCCAGGTATCCTCGCTGATGGTCGGCTGCGACCGGCTTGATCGACTGTTCGGAAAATACGGCAAGGACATTGTGCAAGCGGCTTGCGTCGACCTGCTGGATTATTCGGAGCGGCGGATGCGCCAGGGTCTGCGCAGCATCCCGTCCGGCATCTATCACGGCGAGGATTTCATCGATGACGATGGCATCAACGACCGTCCGATCCGGGTTGCGGTGAAGCTCACGATCAACGACGATCGCGCCATCGTCGATCTTACCGGGTCCGATCCCCAAGCCGAAGGCAATACCAACTCGACAATCGCCAACACCTATGCCGCCGCGTACTACGTCATGATTGCGGTGGTCGATCCGCACATGCCGCCCAATTCCGGCTGTTACCGGCCGATCGAGGTTGTGACAAAGCCCGGCACAATCGTCGACCCGCTGCTGCCCGGCGCGGTGGCGGCACGGACCAACTGCTCGCAGAAAATCGTCGAGGCGCTGTTGCGCGCGTTATCCTCTGCCGTCCCGGACCGGGTGCCGGCGGCTGGGCATGCGCAGATCACGACCTGCGCATTCGGCGGCTACGATCCGGAAACCGGGCAGCGTTTCATCTTCACCGACATTCAGGGCGGAGGAAACGGCGGCCGGCCCTATGCCGATGGCAGCGATGGACAAGATAGCCACTTGCCGCGCTTCATGAACACACCGGTCGAGGCCGTGGAGCAGCGATTTCCGATTCGCATCGAACGATACGAGCTGGTGCCGGACAGCGGCGGAGCCGGCAAGTTCCGCGGCAGTCTCGCGCTGCGCCGCGATATTCGCGTGCTGACCGGGCCGGTCAGCTTCGCGCGCTACGCCGATCGCCACACCCTCGCGCCGCAGGGACTGTTCGGCGGCCGGCCGGGAACGACGGGTCGGTTTGAGCTTAATCCCGAATCGAACCACCCGCAGCCACTGCGGTCCAAGGGACTCGACACGTTGCAGGCCGACGATCTGGTCCGGCTTCTCCTGCCGGGCGCGGGCGGCTATGGCGATCCGCAAGAACGGGATCTCGGTATGATCGACCGCGATCTGATCGACGGCAAAGTGAGCCCCGATGCGGCCGAGGCGCATTATGCGGTCGTGGTCGAACGCAATACGCTGACGGTGGATCGCGATGCGACTTTGCGCTTGCGCACGACGCACCCTACCGCTCGCAAAAACTAACCCGTTTTCTGGATATCCGCAGCGCGCCGTCCCGGCTTTACTGCATCGGTTCCCGATATCAGCGCGATGTCAAAAGCCCGTCAAAGCGGCGAGCGGAGAACTGTAGATTGCGCCGACTTCACGGGTGGTGATGCGACGACCATTCCCCGGCATTGACCAAAGCCAATGGTGGCGAAACCGTGCCGACGGGCATGCGCGCGAAGCGTCACCTCGTCTCCGTCATCGAGGAACGTGCGGGTCTCGCCGGTTTCGAGCGCGATCGGCGTCTTGCCCCCCTGGGTCATCTCCAGAAGACTGCCAAGAGTATCGGGCGCGGTGCCGGAGATTGTGCCAGACCCGAGCAGATCACCCGATCGGAGATCGCATCCCCCGCTGGTATGGTGCGCGATGAGCTGCGCTACCGTCCAGTAAAGGGCGCCGGCATTGCCGCGCGACAGAAGCTTGGGCGGAAGCCCTTTCGCGCGCATCTGCTCAGTGCTGAACAGCACTTCGAGGTTAACATCGAGTGCGCCGGTTTGCTGGTCCGTTTCATCCATGAGGTAAGGCAGCGGAGTTGGGTCATCCGCGGCACGCGCCGATTGCGCCACTCGAAACGGCGCCAGTGCCTCCGGTGTGACGATCCACGGCGATACCGTGCTGACGAAGTTCTTACCCAGAAACGGGCCGAGCGGCTGATACTCCCACGCCTGGATGTCGCGCGCAGACCAATCATTGAGCAGACAAAAGCCGGCGATATGGTCGGCCGCTTCACCTATCGGGATCGGATGACCGAGCGCGTTACCCTGTCCGATCCACACACCTAATTCCACCTCGATGTCCAGACGTCGGCTCGGCCCAAACTGCGGTCTCGCATCATTGGGACCTTTGGTCTGGCCGTTCGGACGAATGACCGGAGTGCCCGAGACCCGCACTGAGGAGGCGCGCCCATGATAGGCGGTCGGCACATGTTTATAGTTTGGCAGCAGCGGAGTGTCGGGCCTGACAACTTTACCGATATTCATCGCGTGATTGATGCTGGCGAAAAAATCCGTGTAATCGCCGATGCGTACTGGCAGATGCATCGTGCAGGCCGATGCCTCATGCAGCAGCTGCGATGCCATTGGCTCGATGCGATTGCGCTCCACACTCTCCGCATCGAGTAACGCTGCGAGTTGCAATCGCAGTGCGCGCCGCGCTTGCGACCCGAGAGCCAACAGCGCGTTGAGCGTCCCGCCGTCCGCCGCCCGCACTGCTTCAGCTGCAAGTCCTTTGAACAAGCCTCTCTCATGGGCCGCTTGTAAGTCAAAAATCGCATCACCGATCGCCACGCCGCCGCGCGGCGAAGCGCCGGGCGGAGAGAAGATGCCAAGCGGCAGGTTTTGGATCGGGAAATCAGTGTGAGCGTTGGCGGAAACGACCCAGCTCTTGCGGGCGGCCGCATGCGTATCGTCGACCATTCCTGATTGCATCCCTACCACGCGTGCTTTCGAACCGGATCGAAGTGCTTCTTCAAACCCATCTCCCACGGCGAGCCCTGGACTGTCCTGGCCACACGCATTAAACGGCTGATTATATTATGGTATTTGGTGGGCGCACAAGGACTCGAACCTTGGAACCGCTGATTAAGAGACTGATGCTTTCCTAAAAGAATCAATCGTTTAGTTACAAAGCGCACGGCTTTGCGCGTAGCCTGCACGTTGCCGAACAGGACCGCGAAGACGTATATCGTGTGATACAAAGTGTCCAGGCTAAGCGGCGCCGTTGCTCGATCGCCACTTTGCGGCGATGGCGGAGGAAACTGACATGGGAGTTCTAATCGAAGGAGTGTGGCGCGATGAAGAGCTGCCCCAGGAAGTTGGCCGCACAGGCGAATTCCGTCGCGCCGACAGCCGGTTTCGCAACCGCATCACGGCGGACGGTTCGTCGGGTTTCAAGGCGGAGGCCGGGCGCTACCACCTCTACGTTGCCCACGGCTGTCCCTGGGCCCATCGAACGCTGATTTTTCGCGCGCTGAAGAAGCTCGACGGCCTGATCTCGGTCGCTTACGCAATTCCGGGCCTAAAGAAGAGCGGCTGGACGTTCGAAAACGATCCCAGATTTCCGGACTGTACCCCCGACACGGTGAACGGTTTCCATTTCCTGCACGAGGCGTACACGGCGACCGACAAGAGATACACCGGCAAGGTAACGGTGCCGACCTTGTGGGACAAACGGAGCAACCGGATCGTCAACAACGAATCGTCGGAAATCATTCGCATGTTGAACTCCGAGTTCAACGCGATCACGGGCAACACCGCCGACTACTACCCGGCGCCGCTGCGCGCCGAGATCGACCGGCTCAACGAGCGCATTTATCACAACGTCAACAACGGCGTGTATCGTTGCGGCTTTGCGAAATCGCAGGCGGCCTACGAGGAGGCCTACGACGGCCTATTCGCCACGCTCGACGAACTTGAGGGGCGGCTGTCGGGCCGGCGCTACCTCGTCGGCCATCAGCTCACCGAGGCCGACTGGCGGCTGTTTCCGACTTTAGTCCGCTTCGATGTGGCCTATTTTTCGCTTTTCAAGTGCAACGAGAAGCGAATCGCCGACTATCCCAACCTGTCGAATTATATGCGAGAGCTCTACCAGGTGCCGGGAGTCGCCGCCACGGTAAAGCCGCGCTACTACGTGATCAATTACTATTCGATCGCCAAACTCAACCCGACCGGAATCATTCCGAAAGGAACGCCGGTCGATCTGGGACAGCCGCACGATCGTGCGCGGCTTGCGGCGTAAAAAAGGCAGGATGGCGTGCTGGAACTTTATCACAGCATCAATTCGGTCGGCGCCCAGAAGGTGCGCATCGCATTGGAGGAGAAAGGGCAGCGGGCCAAGGACCACCTCATGACGCTGTGCGGCGATCAATGTTGATCGTGTCAGCGGGTCGACAGGTGAGCGCACGTGCGAGTTCACTATTTTTCTATTGGATATCCGACAATGCTCCCCCATTCGGTCCACGAACCATCGTAGATCTTGACGTTGCTGTGGCCGAGAATCTGGCTCAGCGCGATCCAGGCGATGGTGGCGCGATGGCTCAGCCGGCAATAGCAGACAACGTCGTCGAATTTTTCCGGAGCAATGCCGGCCGCGGCCAGCACGCCGCGAAGCTGGTCGGGTGACTTGAACGAATCGTCCTCGTTCAGCAACTCTTTGAAATAGAGATGGACGGCGCCGGGGATACGACCGGTTCGCTCGGCGCCGTGATCGACCGTGAAGGAATATTCGGAGACCCGTTTTCCGGTGTATTCCTCCGGGGAGCGGACGTCGAGCAACAGCCGCCGCGGCTGTCCCAGATGGTCGCGCACATTGTCGCGGCCGATCCGCATCGACGACGTTCCCGTCGGCTTCGGATAGGCGACAGCGGGAAAGCGCGGCACGGTCCGCGACAGCGGCCGCCCCTCCATGACCCATTTACGGCGCCCGCCGTCGAGCAGCCGCAGGTTTGCATGTCCGGCCATAGTGAAGACCCAGAATGCGTAACTGCCGTATTGAACGGGATCCCCGTACAGCACGATGGTCGACTGCGGGCCGATGCCCATGCCGCTGAACAGATGCGCCATCGCCGCGGGCGAGACGAATTCGCGATCGGTTTCGTGCCAGCACGCCGATTTCCAGTACAGCCACATGGCGCCCGGAATATGCCCCTCGTGATAGGTCTTGTCGTCGCGGAGGTTGCAGATTTCGATGACCCGAAGATCGAGGTCGGCGAGATGCTGCTCAAGCCAGGCGGTGGAGACGAGAGGCGACGAAGCCATCGGAAAACCTCCTTGACAGGGTTGTTGGATCAATCAGCACGCAATGTGGAATCGCGCGGCGTTGCTGTTAGGCTAATGTCAGCCGACTGGGCCGCTCGCCGCCGGCTTGGCGCGATCCCTATCGTCCTCACACCTGACCGGCCTTGCACGTTCGCGCGTGTTTGCGCGGCCCCAAACCGCCGATCTCGCAAGCTGACCGCCGGCCTTTTTACGCGCGCGAGCGCTGCTTGAGAAGGCCGAGCACCAGGGGTCTTCCGAAAGCGTCGTATCGACGCGGGCGGGACGATCGCCAGCGGCGATCGCGGCGTCGATGCCGCGCTGGCGCTGGCAGAAACTCTACATTAGCATTTATCCCGAGGCGCTCGATGACACTGGTCAAGAGCTGGATTACTGCATCGGAAATATCGAGGGGGTAAAAATGCGATTGAAGGACAAGGTGGCGATCGTCACCGGCAGCGGGCGAGGCATTGGGAGGGATATTGCACTCGCCTATGCGCGAGAGGGCGCGCACGTCGTCGTTAGTGATATAGATCCGCTAACGGCTGAGGTGACAGCTGCGGACGTGACCAAGATCGGAACGAAAAGTCTCGCGCTCGAAGCCGATGTCGCCAAAGCCGACGACGTCAAAAAGCTCGTCAGCCGCGCAATCCACCAATTCGGCCGTATCGACATCGTCGTCAACAACGCCATGAAGATCGTTCCTGGCAAGCTCGAGGAATTGCCCGAGCAGGCGTGGGACACGACGATGAACATCGGGCTCAAGGGTGCTTTCATGGTGAGCCAAGGCGCGGCGCGTCATATGATCAAGCAGAAGTCAGGCTGTATCGTTAATATCGCCTCGATCGCCGGCCTCTTCCCTTACAACTGGGCCGGTTCCTACAGTGTGGTGAAAGCCGGCTTGATCATGCTGACGAAATTGCAAGCAGTCGAATGGGCGCCCTATGGCATCCGCGCCAACGCCATCACGCCTGGCTATATCCGCACGCCCGGCACCGAAGGTATGTATGCTGATCCCGAAATCTACGAAGGTCGGCGCAAGGGCGTGCCCATGGGCCGGGTCGGCTCGGGCGAGGATATCGCCGGGCCGGCGATTTTCCTCGCCTCCGACGATGCGTGCTACACGACCGGAAGCGTGGTTGGCGCTGATGGCGGCCAGGCGGTCGGCTACTTCCTTTCCGTACCGGGTCGACGTTTCTCCGGTGGGCGTGTCGACTGAGTAGAATGTGATCAAGCATCCGGCGGCAGCGCACCGTGGCACGCGAATGCGGCGCACGGCAGCGGGCGCGACCGCTCTCTCTGGTCAAATACCAAGGTAGCGGGACTTGATCTCGTCGTTGGCCTTGAGCTCTTGCGGCTTGGCCGAATAGACCACTTGGCCCCTGCTCATCACGTGCACATAGTCGACCAGCTTGAGGGCAAGAAGCGCGTTCTGCTCGACCAGCAGGATCGAGAGACCTTCCTCCTTCAGCTTGGCGATGGCTTCCCAGACCCCCTGGATGATGATCGGCGCCAGGCCTTCCGACGGTTCGTCCATGATCAGGCAGTCCGGATTGGTCATCAGCGCGCGACCGATCGCCAGCATCTGCTGTTCGCCGCCGGACAGCGTCTTGGCGCGCTGGTTGCGGCGCTCCTGCAGGCGCGGGAACAGCCTGTAGACGCGCTCAAGCCTCCAGCCGTGGCGCTCCTGGTTGCGCTCGGCGACCAACAGATTCTCTTCGACCCCGAGCGTCGGAAACACCCGGCGGCCCTGCGGCACCAGACCCATGCCGCTGCGCACGGTTTCGAACGAGGACTTCTGCGTGATGTCGTCGCCCTTGAACACCACCTTGCCGCGGCGCGGCGGATTGAAGCCGACGATGGAATTCACCAGCGTGGTCTTGCCCACGCCATTGCGCCCGAGCAGCCCGAGGATCTGGCCCTGCTCGAGCTGCAACGACAGGCCCTGCAGCACATAGGCTTCGCCGTAATAGGTGTGGATATCCTGGACTTCGAGAATCGCCATGATTCAACCAGTCCCCAGGTAGACTTCTTGCACCTTGGCGCTGCCGTGAATTTGTTGCGGCGTGCCAGTCTCCAGCACTTCGCCGAAGTGGAGAACCGAGATTTGCGACGCCACGTCGAACACCACGTCCATGTCGTGCTCGATCAGCAGGATTGCGAGTTTGGGATCGAGCTTCATCAGGAACGCGACCATCTCGGTGGATTCGCCCGAGGACAGGCCGGCGGCCGGCTCGTCCAGCAGCAGGAGTTTCGGATCGCTGGCCAAGCCGAGCACGATTTCGAGCTGGCGCTGTTCGCCGTGGGAAAGATTGCGAACTTCCACATCCTTGCGGTCGAGGAATCCCACCTGTTCGAGCAGATGATGAGCCTTGTCGTAAATATCGCGGTACGACGACAGGAAGCGCCACATCACGAATTTCGACGGCCGCAGACCCTCGATCGCCAGCAACACGTTGTCGAGCACGGTCAATTTGGGAAACAGGGTGGTGACCTGGAAGGTGCGCGCCATCCCGAGCGCGGTGCGCCGGTGGCTCGGCCAATCGGTGACGTCCTGTCCGAACAGCATCACCTGCCCCGCCGTCGCCGGGAAGATGCCGGTGATGACGTTGAACAGGGTGGTCTTGCCGGCGCCATTTGGCCCGATAATGGCCTGGCGGTCGCCCGGCATGATCGTGAGCGTGACGCCCCGCACCGCTCGCAGACCGTCAAAGCTCTTGCATAGGCTTTTCAGCTCGAGAACGGGCACATTGCCAATTGCGCCGCTGCCGCCGTTCACGCTCGCAACCCTCTGACTGGTCGGAAGATTTGCCAGGGCCCTGGTTACAGAGCCCCGGCGTTTATTTTGGTTATTCGCAGAACTTGCACGGCGGGAAGTCGCGATCATAGACCGGCTGCTCGAGGAACTTCTCTTTCCCGTAGGTCCAAAACTGGCTGACGTGCGGGTAGGTCTTAATGACGACGTTCCAGAGCTCGTCCTTGTCATAGCCAAACATCTTCTTCTTCTCGACTTTCTTGATGTAGATGTTCTGGATCGGGTTGCGCATGTCGTCGAGTTCGACCGGGCCGCGTGGTGCGTTGAGCTTGATGCCCTGCATGATTTTGATGAACTGTTCCGGACCAGGGAATTTGCCGCCGGCCTTCGTCATCGCCGCGTCAAGCCACATTGCGGCCGTGTAGTTGTTTTCCGAGTAGTAGGACGGCACTTTGCCGTATTTGGCACGGTACGCCTTGACGAAGGCTTCGTTCGCCGGCGTATCGAGCGCGGCGCTGTAGTGCAGCGCGGAGACGTCGCCGATCACCTCGTCGCCCATGAACGGCAGCGCAAATTCGTCATAGCTGGTGCCGCCGCCAATGATCGGCTTGTTGTAGCCGGACTCGCGCAGCTGCTTGGGGAATTGCAGCGACATCGGCCCCACCATCAGCGAAAATACCGCGTCGGTGTCGGCCTTGATGGTCGGGATGTAAGGCCCGAAATCCTTGGTGCCAAGCGGGGGCCATATCTTCTGGATGATCTTGCCGCCGCAGTCCTCAAACGCCTTCTGGAAACCGCCGACTGATTCGTAGCCGAAGGCATAGTCGGCGCCGATCGTGACGATCTTCTTGTAGCCTTGCTCGCAAGCCCATTGGCCGAGCGGTTGTGCCGGCTGCGAGCTCGTATAACTGGTGCGGAGAAAATATGGATACTTGCTGAGTTGCCGCTGCGTCAGATCGTCGGCTGATGAGACGGTGGACATGTAAAGCGTCTTCTCGGCGGTGCTTACCGGCGCCAGCGCGTAACCCGTGGAGGCCAGAAATCCGCCGATAAGCATATCCACCTTGTCTTGCAGGATCAGCTTCTTGGCCTTGGTGACGCTAGCGTCCGGCTTGGCCTGGTCGTCTTCGACGATGAGTTTCACGTCGGCGCCGCCGAGCTTGCCGTTGTGCTCGTCGAGATACATCTGGAAGCCGTTGACCATATCCGCGCCGACCTGGGCAGAGATGCCGGTGGTTGACGCGATGTAGCCTATGCGCAGTTCTTCCGCGCCGGCCGGCGCTGCCGCAGCGAGACCGAGTGCGAGACAGCTGCCCAACAGAATTTTTCGCAGATTGTTTGTCATTGTCATTACTCCCTTGTTATCGTCGCCTTCCCATCGCAGGTCAGGAAAGCGTTGTTGCCAGTCTTTTCGAACCTTCGCTTTTGCCTTGAGATGCGAACCGCTGCCGCAGGCGCGACGGGATTCCCATCAGGCCCATCGGCAGATAGAGAATCGTCAGCACGTAGACGCCGCCGAGCACGTACTGCCACCACGGCACCAGCGTGCTGAGATATTCGCGCAATCCGAACACGATGGCGGTGCCGACGGCGGCGCCGACCAGCGTGCCGGCGCCACCGAGCACGACCATCAGCAGGGCGTCCACAGACGTGGTCAAGACCACCGTTTCCGGGCTGACGTGACCGTTGGTGAGCGCCCACAGTACGCCGGCAAGACCGCCGAAGCCACCGGCGATCATGAAGGCGATGTATTTGTGCAGCCAGGTGTTGTAGCCGAGTATCTGCATGCGCAGTTCGCGCTCGCGGATGCCGGTCAGGCTACGGCCGAACGGTGAGCGCACCAACACATACATCAGCCCCATGGATGCGGCGAAAAACGCAAACACAAGGTAGAAGAACGTCACCGCGTTTCCCAAATCGAGACCGAAACTCGGCCGGGCGTTGAGATTGATGCCGTTGTCGCCGCCGGTGAGCGAATTCCAGCGATAGGCCATGCCCCAGGCGCATTGGCCGAGCGCGAGCGTGATCATCAGGAAATAGTCGCCGCCGGCGCGCAACGCGAACAGCCCGAATAGCGCCGCCAGCGCGGCGCCGATCAGGATACCGAGCACGACCACCAGCCAGAAATCCCAGCCCAGTCCGATATGAAACCTGGCGGCCAGGATCGCGGTGAGATAGGCGCCGACACCGAAATAGGCGGCTTGCCCCATCGATGCGAGGCCGGTGTAGCCGAGCAGGAGGTCGACGCTCATGGCGAGAATGGCGAAGGCCATTGCGCGCGTCGCCAGCAGTATGACGAACGAGCCTGAATGCGGAATGATTGAGGCGAACGCCACCAGTGCGGTGGCGACCATTGCGATCTTGAGTTGCTGACTTACCATCGCTCGGCGCCCACTAGCGTCCGAACAGGCCGGTCGGCTTAATCGCCAGGATCAGGACCATCGGTGCGTAGAGTGTGAAATAGGAAACCTCCGGGAACAGCGCCTTGCCGAAATTATCGGCGAGCCCGACCGCCAGCGCGCCGATCGCGGCGCCGCTCAGGCTTCCCATACCGCCGATGATGACAACCGCGAACGCCAGCGGCAGCATCTCAAAATCCAAGCCGGGATAGACGCCGAGAAAGGCGCCGCCGGCCACGCCGCCGACTGCGGCCAGGAATGCACCGAGCGCGAAAATGAACATCGAGATGCGATTGGTGTCGATGCCGACGCCGCGCGCCATCTGTGCGTCGTCCACGGTCGCGCGCACGGCGGCGCCCATGCGGGTTTTTTCCATCGCCAGCCATAGCGTCACGCCGATGACCAGGGCGAGCGCGATCATGAAGATCCGGTAGGCCGGAAAATACATCCCGCCGATCACGACGCTTCGTGTCAGCATTGCGGGCGGATTGATGTCCATATTGTTGCCGCCCCAGATGTCGAGCGCGCCCTGCTGGAAGAGGAAGGCGAAGCCGACCGTGAGCAGCATCTGCCGCAACGTTTCAGAACCCAGAGGGCGCAGAAATATGCGCTCCATCGCCAGGCCGATCAGCGCGACGGCGAGCCCGGCCACCGGAATCGACAGCGCCCAAGAGCCGGTGGCGTTGATCACCGACAGCGCGATGTAGCCGCCCCAAAGGAAATAGGCGCCATGAGAAAGATTGGCGATCCGCATGACGCCGAAAATCAACGACAGGCCGCTACCTACAAGGAACAGCAGCGCACCGTAAGATATCCCGTTGAAAGCTTGGATCACCCAAAAGTGCGCATTCATTTTTCTTGCAGAACGCTCCCCCCGGCTGACCTCATTATAGCTACCTGTGGCCGCTGGCAGTTAGGCCTAGTGACCCGTTTCCTCACTTTTCAAAAAAGCTACTCTGCGGCGGGATAGATAGCAATTAACGATTGATAATGTGGCGTTTGGCCCCACCCAGGCGTTGCAGTGCTCAACCCGGGGCCGGCGCGGCGCGTCTACGCGCGCTTATGTGGGGCCATTTGACGCCGAGGCTCCCAGTGCACGCATAAACATCTGCATGCCGTAGTGGAAAGCGATGAATGCGCCGAGCTCCATGATCTGCGGCTCGGTGAAATGTCTCTTAAGCTCGGCGTAGAACGCGCTGTCTATCTTGGTAGGGTCGAGATACATTTGATCTGCGTAGCGCAGCGCCGACTTCTCGGCTTCAGTGAACAAATCGGAGTCCTCGTAGTCGCCGCAGCCCGCTTCGATCCGTTCCTCATTAAGACCCATTTGCAGTGCCTTGCGTGAGCGCAGGGCCGCGAAATACTTGTCACCCGCGAACCGCGCCAGCAGAATGCGGATGATTTCCTTCAGACGGTGGTCGACATTACCCTCGGCGTGGCTCATCAGCAGCGCGCGCATGAACGGTTTTGCCTGCTCCGGAGCACGCGCGATGATGTGAGGAAACAGCTCGTCGGGCACGCCCAACGCCTCGGATTGCGCGATCAGGTCGCGCAGCTCCGGGTCGGTGATTGCCTCTCGCGGCAGCGGCGTGACATAGGTCATCTGCTGGGCTCCGAAGCCTTCAAGGAACCCGGTGCGGGTCCATAGATCTTTTCCGATTCGGCCTGCGTTAATAACCGTCCGTCCGGCGAGAACAGCGGGTAGAATTTCAACGTCCCGAAGAACGTGTGATAACCGAGATTGAAACCGATGAAAACGCCGAGTTCGACGATCTCCTCCTCGCTATAATATTTTCGCAACTCGTCGAAAAAGGCGGCGTCAATCGCTTCAGGGTCCGTCGCCATCAGCTCGCTGAAGCGCAACGCCAGCTTATCGGCGGCGGAAAACCGCGCGCTTGCAGCGTAATTGTTGATGCCTTCGTCCAGCAGTTCTTCGGATAGTCCCTGTCGCTTCGCCGAAGCAGACCGAACATTCCCTCAATAGCTGCAGGCCGCCATCCGCGAAAGCTGAACCCGGATCACTTCCTTGATGGTGTGCGGGATGCGGCCTTTATTGAAGCACGCGTCCCACGCCACAAACATCGCTTCCGCAAGATCGATGTTATGGCCCATCACGGCATGGAAACCGGGATCCGGTGCGCGGTGCTCCAAGCATTTTTCGATATAAGGCCGGAGCTTCGTCTTCTTGAGTTCTTCGATGTCCAGCATGGTAATGTTGGCCATAGCTCTACCAAGCCTCCTATGGCAGCATAGACTGCCCGTTCACGCGTGCATTTCAACCAGTTTTTTGAGGACCTGTCGACGGTCGACGCCGGTTCGCGTTTCGACAAGCGCGCCGTCTTTGAAGAGCAAGAGTGTTGGCGATGTTCGCACGCCAAAACGCTCCGCGAGGTCCGGATTGTCGTTGACCTTGACGGTGCCGATACGCACGCTCGGTGGGATTTCGGTTGCGAGCTGGCTGAGCACGCGCGTCAGCTGCTTGCACGGAACACAGTTTTCGGACCAGAAGTCGACGACCGCCAAGCCGGGCTGCTTCAGCACCTCGGCGTCGAAGTTCAGTTCGGTCCAAACGGTAAAATGGCTGTCGGACATCAGTGGAACCTTTTTCAGTGACCATGTTCGCATGGCGCTTAGCGTCGGGCAAGCCGGCAGAGGAGCGGAGGCGCTGTCCTTGACCTGCCATCCGATTCCGCGATTTCCAGCCTGCATCTTGTTGCCGCTGCGCGCGACACAATCATTACGAGAATTTGATTGAGATCAAGGCAACTCGGATCGATTAATGGACACCTCAATAATAACCGACTAGGCATCGTGAGCTATTGATGCAGCAAAAAGGGGGGAAGGTAGGCTCGAAGAGCCATCTTCAGCGAGTTCGATAGGCGCCGTTATTTTGCTAGTGCGCATCGAGCTGCGGGTTCAAGGTATTGGCTGGAAAATCATCGGACCATTCGTTCAACGGGCGATGTCGTGAGCAACGGCTGACGCCCCGCATTGAACTGAATGGTTCGGATTTCGGAAATGCTCGGCTGGGTATGATAGCTAAACGCGCAAAAAACACGAACGGTTCAACGGAGATATGACGTGGAAGACATCTTCATTCAGAGTGAACACCAGCGTGCCATCCTTGAAACTGTTTCGCGTTTCGTCGATGCGGAGATCAGGCCGCGGTCGGCTATGCTTGACGCTAAACTCGATCCGGCGGAGGGCTTTTCCTGGGAAATAGTCGAGAAGGCCCATGCAGTTGGTATCCGCGCTATGACGCTCGACGAGAAATGGGGCGGCCTCGGAACCGATTCCCTGACCACTTCCATGGTGATCGAAGAGTTGGCAATCGGCGATCTCGGCGTGTCGGTCATCTTTGCTCAAACGTTGAAAATCGCGCAGATCATGCAAAAGGCGCTCACCAAAGAGCAGCAGGACCGCATCTTGCCGGGGTTCGCGCAAGACCCGCGCGGCATGTTGGCGATCGGGATTACCGAGCCTGACAATGCATCCAACTATTTTCTACCGTTCCCGGTGCCATTTCGAACTGCCGCAGAGAAGACCAAGGGCGGCTGGATAGTCAACGGCATGAAGCATTTCATTTCAAACGGCAACCGTGCGAGCTACTACTTGCTGTTCGTGCAGAGCGAGAAAGGCAAGCCGATGGCCGAGGGTACGACCTGTTTCCTGCTGGAACGGGAGCGACCCGGTTTCAGTATTGGCCGCGTGCATGACAAGATGGGCGAACGCCTCGCTAACAATGCCGAGCTTGTCTTTCAAGATTGCTTCATCCCGGACGAGAACGTCGTGGGCAAGGTCGGCGAAGGCTTCAAGGTCCTAAGCGACTTTTTCCCGCAGTCGAACGCCTATGCCGGGGCCTCTGTCCTAGGGGTCGCAGTCGCCCTATACCGCAAGTCGGTGGATTGGGCCAAGGTACGCATTCAGGGCGGCAAGCCATTGATCGAACACGACGGGATCCGGGCACAGCTTGCCGAAATGAAAATGCTGATCGATGCCGCACGTTCCTATATCCACCGGGCGTGCTGGCTGGCGGACCACCAGGAGCAGGGCTGGGACAAAACCTTGGGCGTGCTGCCGAAGGTGATGGCGTCGCAGGCGGCGTGGAAGATCGCCACGTGGTGCCTCGAGATCCATGGTGGCCATGGCTACATGAAGGAGTTCGGGGTCGAGAAGCTTGTACGCGACGCCGCGGCTTTCCTGCATTCGGACGGTGTCAACCGCACACTGTGTCTGAAGGCTGCGAATTTTATGTTTCAGTAACGGCGGCGCATTCGAATCAGGATGATCCGATGAAAGCAATGGTTCTGCGCGGGCCGAACAAGCCGTTCGAGATGACCGAACTTCCGGATCCGGTGGCAGGGCCGGGCGAAGCCGTCGCGCGCGTTATCAGTTGTGGGTCGGGGCTGACGATTCAACACGTGAAAGCCGGCCGAACGGCGGCCAAGTTTCCGCGTGTGATCGGGCACGAAATCACCGGCGAGATCGTTGAGGTCGGCGCCGGCGTGCGAGGATTGGCGGTCGGCGCCCCGGTCACCGCCTACTATTATCTTAATTGCGGACACTGCCGCTGGTGCCATGCCAATCTGGAGCCCTTGTGCGTTAATACTGGCGGGAATGTCGGGATCGATTGCGACGGCGGCTATGCCGAGTACATCAAGCTCCCGGCCCACATTTTCATCAAGCTGCCGGATGGTCTCGATTATAAGACGCATCCAGCCGAAATCGGCGTCATCACCGATGCGATTGCGACGCCCTATAAAGTGCTCAAGCGGGCTCGTGTGAAAGCCGGCGAAACCGTTGCAGTGTTCGGAGCCGGCGGCGGTCTGGGCATACATCAATTGATGATGGCGAAATGGGCAAGGGCGCGGGTGATCGCTGTCGACATATCTGCGGCTAAGTTTAATGCCTGTCGTAAGGCGGGCGCAGACGAGGTTGTGGACGCATCGGCAGGAGACGTCGTGGAGGCGTTACGCGATCTCACCGGGGGGCGTGGAATCGACGTCGCGGTCGATTACGTGTCATCGACTTCGACACTTGAAGCCGGAGTGCGTGCATTGGGCCGTCATGGCCGTTTAGTCACTTTGGGCGGCGCCGGACAACCGTTTCAAGCCTCCGCCAAAGACATGTTGCTTAAGGAGCTTGATCTCCTCGGTAGCCGCTACGTCACACGGACAGAAATTCTCGATTGCTTGGATTTGGTCGCTCGCGGCGAGGTTTGGCCGCTCGTCAGCGATATTCGCCCGCTTTCGGACGCTGAGGAGCTGCATCGACACGTCGAAAACGGTGATGTCATTGGACGGGCGGCGTTGCTGATCTGATTGTGCGCTAGAGCGGGATGCATTTAGGTTAGGGCATAACCTGCGTTTCGGAATTAGTTGGCGCATTCGTCGGATGTGAACGATCCGAGGAGCTGACCGATCGCGGCGCAGAGCGCGCCGACAGCAATCAACCCTGCAGCCGTGTCGTTCGCCGATTCTGGGCGCCGCCCATAGCGCGGGCGCATCAGGGCCGCATCAAGCTCGCCTTCAATCATCGCCTGGATGAAGCTGCGCACCCGGTCGCGTACGCAGGCTCGCACAAGGCAAACGCCGCTTCAGACGCTCGCGAACCGATGCGACGTTCGAATCAACGCCGGCAGATTTGACGTCCCTATGACTACCGACAGCCCTCCCCGCGGTCACCTTCAGGCAGCGATACTTTGCACAATTTCCGCCGAGTTTAACGACCTCGTTAACTTTTTCTTTCCCCTAGGGGCGAAAGCGCATTTCTCGATTAAGGCAGATGAAACTGTGACCACCTATTTTTTATCAGCCACCGAGGTCACCCGCGGTTGGGAGGTGACCTCAAGTGTCGTAGCGAGCTTCGCAACATCGAAACCCAACTCGGTCGATCTCGCATATGAAATTGCACACCGCCCATATACCGAGCCTTATTGTACAACGGCGGGCCACTGCTGTTCTGGGAATGATAATCATTGCCATGCTGTGGGGCGGGATTGCCTTCAGCTATCGGCAGGACGTTAAGCTAGACTATAACGAGGTCGAGCGAACGAACCAAAACTACGCGAGGGTGTTCGAAGAAAACGTTCTTCGTTCCATCGGAGAAATCGACAAAGCCCTGCTGTACCTGAGACATAGCGTCGAGGCAGCCAAAGACTATTTGGACTACCAAACCATTGTAATGAATACGGACGTATTGAGCGAGATCATTGTCCAGGTAGCCGTCATCGATGCCCATGGTATCAGCCGAGGCTCAAACGCGGTTCCTGCTCCCACCGGAGTGATCGATGTGAGCGACCGGGAGCATTTCCGGGTTCACGTCAACAGCAAAGAGGACAACCTATTTATCAGCAAACCGTTGATCGGACGTGCCAGCGGCAAATGGTCGGTGCAGTTCACGCGCCGTTTCTCAAATAAGGACGGCAGTTTCGCCGGCGTCGTTGTCGCCTCGATGGATCCGGCGCACTTTACAAGCTTTTACGACAAGATCGACCTTGGCGCGACGACGACAGTCGCGCTGATCGGCAGCGACGGCGTGGTGCGATCGAGTGGAGGTGGCATGGTGCCGAGGCTTTCCTTGGGCCAGGATATATCCGGATCCGACTTGTTTAATCTGGTTCAGGCCGGATCCAATACAATGTTCCATGACCCTGGAGCTTCTCCTGAAGACTCCCTCTTTGTCGCCGCGCGCAAGGTTCGAGGATATCCGCTGTGGGTCACGGTCAGCACCAAGGCGAGTGATGTTTATCGGTCCTCATGGGCCAATCTCCTGCGAAATATTTTAGTCGTCACTTTCCTGACTATCCTGATCCTGATCGCCCTCGAACAAATCCTGCGGGCTGAAGCAAGAGCGAAACAGAAAGCGGAACAGCTTCAGCTCACTTTGGAACACATGAGCCAGGGCATTATGCTGGTTACCAAAGAACGCCAGATTCCGATCATCAATCAAAGATGCGGCGAACTCCTGGATTTACCCAAGGAGATCATCGCGGCTCCTCCGCAATTTGGCCAGCTCGCCCAATACGGAGCCAAGAACGGCAATTTTCTCTTCTCGGTGGATACAGAGCTCAATTCCGGCAACGGAACCGTCCCGAGGGAACCCTCAATATCGGACTACAAGAGGCCCGACGGCCTCTTCATTGAAGTTCGCAAGACCAAACTTCCCGACGGCGGCTTCGTTCAGACCTTCACGGACATCACGAACCGGCGCGAGGCCGAGGCGCGCATCGCCAGGCTTGCGTCCGAAGATCCACTGACCAAATTGCCTAATCGGCGCGTGTTTCGCTCGAAGCTTGAGGAGTTGATCGGCCGACAACGCGTTCCGTGTGCGGACGATGGGAAGCAACGCGACTTTGCTGTGCTGTTCCTCGATATGGACCGGTTCAAGGTCGTCAATGACACGCTCGGCCATCGTGTCGGCGACAAGCTGCTTATAGAAACAGCCGGGCGCCTAAAGGCCGCCCTGCAGGAACACGATATTTTCGCCCGTCTCGGCGGCGATGAGTTCGCCATTCTGCTCCCCGCGCTTAGATCGCGAGCGGATGTCGAGATGCTGGCCAAAGAAATTGTCACCATAATGGAACAGCCTTTTCAGATCGACTATCACCTTATCAGCACGAGCATCAGCGTCGGCATCGCAATTGGGCCGCACGACGGCGAGACAGAAGATGAACTCCTCGTGGCCGCTGATTTGGCTCTTTACGCCGTGAAAGCGGAGCGCAGAGGCACTTATCGATTTTATCAAAAGTCCATGCACGATGAGGTCAACGATCGGCGCCAGGTCGAGGTCGATCTGCGCGAAGCTCTCGAACTGCATCAACTGAAGCTGCATTATCAGCCAGTTATCGATTTGCGGCATAATACCATTATCGGCTTCGAGGCCTTAGCGCGCTGGCCTCACCCCGAGAACGGCATGATCTCTCCGGCGAAGTTCATTCCTGTGGCGGAGGACTGCGGGCTGATCTTGCCGCTCGGCGAATGGGCTCTGACCGAAGCTTGCCGCACGGCTGCACAATGGCCGGACGGTCTCAAAATTTCGGTCAATCTTTCTCCTGTTCAGCTCTCCAGGCCCGATCTTCCGCAAGTCATCGCTCGTATCCTTGCGGCAACAGGTTTGCGGCCGGGTCGGCTGACGCTTGAGATAACGGAACGCATCTTTCTCGATGAAACTGAAAAAACGCTCTCTATCTTGCACAAAATAAAACAGCTCGGCGTCGAAATCGCCCTCGACGATTTTGGGACGGGTTACTCCTCCCTCTCTTATCTCAGGAGCTTTCCATTCGATACGCTCAAGATCGATCGCGGCTTCGTCTCCGACCTCGGAGCGGACACAGGCAGCAATGTCATCGTGCAAGCCGTAATTCTCATTGCCGGCGGCTTAGGGATCAGAACGGTCGCTGAGGGAATTGAAACATCGGTCCAACACGAGATTTTGAAGGCGCTGGGTTGTGATGCAGTCCAGGGTTATCTGTTTGGCCGCCCGGTTCCGGTCACGAAGGTTCCCGCGCTGATTGATGAATGGACGGGGAAAAAGATCTTAGCGGCTTAGAGCATGATCCGGAAAAGTGGGAACCGGTTTTCCGAAAAGATCATGCTCAAACAAAATGCTAGAGCCCGGTTCTGATTCAATCAGAACGGATAGGGCTCTAGCAAGTCCCAATACGACCTCTTTGGCTCTGCAGCTTCTGGCAAGGGCGGTCACCATGATATTTGCGGCATTCGGCAGCGCCAAGCCGAAGTCGCTGCCGAGCGTCACGCCGTGGGACTCTTGCTCCATATATTGGTCAAGACAGCGCAGCAACGTCGGCTAGCGGCGCCGCTGAGCCTCATGCCACAGGAGCAACAGACCCGATCCAACCACGATAGACGATCCGACAAGAAGCCCAATGGACGGCACATCGCCCCATACCACAAACCCGATCACCAATGCCCAGACCAGCATGAAGTAGAAGAATGGGGACACCGCGGTAGTCGGCGCGAGAACCAGGGATTTTGTCCAGAAATATTGCCCAACCAAATTTGCGAGGCCGGCCAGAACGAACAACATGAAGTCGCCGGGCGTTGCCCATCGAACTCCGAATAAAAGGAGGACTGAGTGGAAGATCGAGACCGTGGCAAGTTGCCAAATCAACAACGTATTTGGCGCCTCGGTCGCTGTCATGCGGCGAACGGCGACGGTGACGCTACCGAGCATGATTGCGTTCAAAAGAGCAAAGATCGCGCCAAGCGTCAATGAGTCGATTCCGGGATTTGTCACGACGAGCACGCCAAGGAAACCGCACAGCAAGACGATCCAGCGCGCAAACCCAGCCTGTTCTCTGAACCAAATGACCGAAACGAGCGCTGCCCATAAGGGGGCCGAGAAATTGATCGCGATGGCTCCCGCGAGCGGCATCAAGCTGAATGCAAGGACGGAAAATGTCTGCGACATCGACTGCGACAGCCCGCGCATGACGTGATGTTGCGGCCGGCGCGTCGCAAAAACAGAAAGACCGTGTGTCGGCAGCACAAATGCGCTGCAGATGATGAGCCCGACGAGCGAGCGCGAGAACATCACCTGTCCAATGGGATAAGTTGCGATCAGCCATTTACTGAGCGCGTGCGTCACGGCAAACGCCACAGTTGCAGCGATCATATATAGAATTCCCAGCGGAATGTTTTCCACGCGCTTCGCTGGCGGCGCGCTGACGATGGGCGCTCGGTCCGTTGCGGCGACCATGGTTGCCCGCGCGTCGACCACGCCATATCCTTCGCTGGTCATGGGCCGCGCCGGTGAGCTACGCCCGGCTATGGGCATCGACAGCACCACTGATGAGGTTGTATTTGAGCAGTTCGGCCGTGATGTCATGTTCGTTGCGGTCTAGAGGTATGATGCGGTTGCGAATTTTATCGATCTCGTTGAGGAGCTGACGGCGCAAGTGTTGAGCCTCTTCGATCGTGACCTGCTGGAATGCGATTTTTCCGCCGATGCGGACGCGGCCGAGTGCCGGCAGGTCCGCAGAGATCACGGTCGCAATCTTTGGATATCCCCCGGTCGTCTGTCGGTCTGCTAACAGGACAATAGGCTGTCCATTTCCCGGCACCTGAATCGATCCCGGTGCAATAGCATCCGAGACGATGTTAAAGCCGCGAATGTGATCGAGCTTGTGTCCGACGAGACGCATTCCCATTCGATCGGATTCCGGTCTGACCGTGTATTCGTTGTCGAAGAGCGCCTTGATCGAGCCGTCCGAAAAAAAATCGCTTTGCGGACCCAAAATTGCGCGATACCGCGCTGGTGGGCTCAGTTTCAATCCTTCGAGCCGAAATTCGTCGCAGTCGCTTGCTGCGTTCCGGCGAAGCGGCAGCCTATCACCCGCTGCGAGAGCGCGACCCTGCCAACCTCCGAATCCGCCTCGAATATAGGTCGAGACACTGTCGAGCACAGGTTCAATCGCGAAACCGCCCTCGACGGCAACATAGAGCACGGCGCCATCCGAAAACGAGCCTATCCGGACCACCTCGCCGCGCCGGACCCGGATCGTTCGCATGCTTGCATAGCGAGTGCCACCCCGTGCGGTTTCGTCCGGTAGAACTTCGATTGTGGCGCTGGCCCCGACAACGGCGAGCCGCACGCTATCTGCATCAACAACCACGGTTGGTCCGAGATAGGCGACTTCTAGGGCTCCGGTTCCGGGCGGATTTCCGACCAGTGCATTGGCGGCGCGCAGGCTTATCGGATCGAGTGCGCCGCTCGCCGCCACGCCAAGGTGCTGATAACCAACTCGGCCCAAGTCCTGAACCGTGGTCATCATACCTGGTGCGAGGACGCGCAGAGCTGGTGTCATACCGCGTTCTCAATGGCTGGGTGGACTTGCCTCACGGCACTCCTGGCACGCGACAAACCACGTTCATATTCACGTAAAGATAACGGCTTGAATTTCACTTTGTCTCCGGCTGCGAGCAAAGTCCCGGTTTCCCGGCTCAGATCCCACAGCGGAACAGGTGACCGCCCGACCAGATGCCATCCGCACGGCGTATCCATCGGGTAGACGCAAGTCATGTTGGCAGCAATTCCTACCGAACCGGCAGGGATTCTTGGCCGGGGATTCTCGCGGCGGGGCAATGCAAGCTCGTCCGGCACGTCGCCAAGGTATGCGAGACCTGGTAGAAAGCCGAGCATGTAGACATGATATGTGACACCGCTATGCAGCTCGATAACCTGCGACTGTGAGAGACCGGAGTGATCGGCAACATCGCTCAGGTCGGGCGCAAGCGCAGCATCGTAACAGACCGGGAGCTGCCATGTCCGACCGGATATTTCAGAGGTTTGCAAATCTTGCGTGAGCTCCAGGACTCGCTCCTGAAGTGCGACAGTCGAAAGGTTTAGAGGTTCATAATAAATGCTCAGCGAACGGATCGTCGGCACGATTTCGTTCACACCAACGATTCGAAGCTCGTTCAGTCGCCGGGCGAGCGACAGCACTTTGGCGCTAACTTGCAGATCGACGCGATCGCCAAAATCAACAACGAGCGCCGTGTCTCCAGCCACGAGCACTTTGCAGATGGGCATATAAAAGCCCTCCATAGGGATAGGCGTCAGGCTGCCATGAACAAATTCACGACGCACCACATTTCGGGGCCGCTTTGCGGGAGATAAAATCAGATGGAAGAAACCAGGGTTTGTCGGTCACTCCATGCCGTAGCGAGTACATATAAAAAATTGGAAGACGATTTGGGAGTAGGCTTCGTAATTTGCTACCGTTGAAGGTCACAAAGATCGAGCGAGAGAATGCACGCTCGATCACCTGCTTCTCGAGCATGTTAGCCTGGTAATATCTAATCGCGCCCTGTTCGACGCTTCCATTTCCTCTGAACCACTTTGCGGCGCTCGCGCAGAGCGTTAAAAAAAGCTCCTCCGGTAGGGTGACCTGCGCGGGATCGTGTTCAGAACGTACCTCCACTGTTTGCGTGAGCTTGCTGAGCAAACAAGTTTCAAAGCCGCGTTGACGTGCGCTGCCCGTGAGATCCTCAAAATAAGAGCTTATGCTCTGTTCCGAGTGACCATTAAGTTCTGCGTGAGTATCGGTAAAAACTAAAGTTATTCGGGCACCCGGCGCATGGCGTTGGCGGACGCGAGCAACCAGCCTTGCCAAGTAGTCCAGGCATTCGATTTCCGGCTCACCAACATCCGAGCGCGGACCTTTGCCCCAGTATAGAACAAATGAGACGGGATTATTCTGGGCGAGCGCTTCAGATATGATCCGCAGCATTAGGTCCGGATTGTCAGGCTGTTCGCGCTTAAATGCCCTTGTATTGAACGACTTCAATACGCTCTCTGCCGAGAGGGGAGGTCGTATAGATCCGTCTTGCTCGCGCCTTAAAGCGGGAGAATCTGAATGTCCATCAAAGTAATGTCTTTTGAATACTTGACCATTTCTAGCTAATAATTTTTCTTGTACTCTGTACGACATCGTAAGCTACACTCATCACGAATTAATGATGCGCTAAACTGTATATTAACGAAATATTAAAGCTAACGAAGTGTTAAGTCAAGATGGATGCAATCCCAAGGGACCACAACTGAGATAATGGTTAACGTCTTGGAACGGCTTCCGGAAGGCGCGCCTAGCTTAGGCGGCCATATGCCGGGGCGGAACGGCAGACGATCAGCGAGTCAGCCTAGGTTTAGGCGGGAGTTCCGGGCAGCTCCGCCATAGCTCCCAAGATGGAGCTGGGTGAAAGGACTCGAACCTTTCATCTCGCCAGAAACCATCTGGCGGCTTTACCACTTAAGCTAACCCAGCGGAAGTTGGCAGCGCAACGCGATCTCTTCTCCACACGACATTAAGGGCCACTGATTCGTAATCGGCGCCAGAAGGCTTGAATACCACTCTTTCGCGCAGCAGCGAACGTCGTTGCCGGGTAGCCTGGCGCAGAACCGTAAGGGGATCGCTCGCATTTAGATCAACACGTGTTGAAAAGCAACGCAGCGAAGCCCCAGAACTATTGGGAACGCTTAATTGGCGTAACTTTATATTGTCAACTGCAAATCGTCTCCTGCACAATACGGCTAAGAAACGTCATCCAATCGACATAAAAAAATGCCACGCCTAAAATAATGCCACGCCTAAAATACTGGCTTCAATGCGCGCCAGCGATGACGCTACGAGCGGCTATGGTGCGAGTTTGTTCGAGGAGGCCGCGAAGTCATTGGTCACCAGCGCCCAGGCCGCGCTGACGCAGGCGGACTTCAACGGGAAGACCTACGAGATTGGCGCTCGCGGTTTGACCGCGGCTCGCTGATGCCGCGACAGCCGGTATCGCCAAAATTAAATTCCTGAGAAATATCCACGCAACCGGAAGTTGTTTGAATCATAGCGGACTGTGGTTCAGCCTTGCTCCGGCTTGATATCGGCTGTCTGGATCACGTTAGTCCATTTCGCAACGTCGTCGGCGATGAGCTTGCCAAAATCGGCGGGCGAACCCGCAAGCACCACGGCGCTCAAGTTCGCAACTTTCGCCTTGATCTGCGGGTCGAGAAGACCGGCGTTTATTTCTTTGTTGAGCGTCGCAATGATATCCGTCGGCGTATTGGCAGGGGCGCCTATGCCAATCCACGCACTCGCCGCGTAGCCTGGTAGGGTTTCGCTTAAGGCGGGAACGTCCGGCAAAGCGTCCAAGCGCGTTGCGGTGGTCACCGCCAGCGCCCGCAGCTTGCCCGCCCTTATGTATTCGATCGACGAGGGTAAGTTGTCAAAAGCGGCCTGAACTTGCCCACCGAGTAGATCGACGAGCATGGGCGCTGAGCCGCGATAGGGTACGTGGACCATCTTGATGCCGGCCATCATCTTGAACAGTTCGCCCGCGAGGTGACTGCCTGTGCCGGTGCCAAAAGACGCCAAATTAATCTGCCCCGAATTGGCCTTGGCGTAGCTGATGAGTTCGGGAACGGTTTTGACCGGGACCGATGGATGCACCACCAGGACAAGGGGAAAGTGCATTACGCTCGCGACCGGCGCTATGTCGTGGATGAAGTCGTAATTGCGCTTGCCGTAAAGTGCGACATTGATTGCGTTAGTCGATGAGGCCATGAGAAGCGTATAGCCGTCGGCCGAGGCACGCACGACCGCCTCGGCAGCAATTTGGGTGCTTGCACCCGGCTTGTTCTCGATAACGAATGGCTGATTGAGGCGCGCTGATAGCCATTCGCCAAGGATGCGCGCGCCAAGATCGGTAACTCCGCCAGCAGGAAAGCCAACGACGATGTGCACTGGCCGCACCGGATAATCGAGCGCCAATGCGAGTTGTGGAAAGGCGGGAGCGGACACGGCGCCCCCGGCGAGTTGCAGAAATCGTCGGCGCGGAATTTTCATGACTTTCTCCAATTTCGAGAACACGATTGGCGCTCCGAATCCGAGAGCGCGACATCGCCGCGCAACGGCATTGGGATCTTGCCGTGCTCCCGCGCGCCTCCTGCAATCTGATTCTTTATGGTTAATTTGATTGTCATGGCGATTGTCATGGCGCCGAACCTAAAATCGGTTCACCCAAAATCGGTATACGCGCGCACTGATTACAATCAAGTTCACAATACTGTTATGGTCAACGCGATTGGACTCTCACAGTGGTGTAAGCGGAGGTGGTTCCGGTTGTCTGAACAATTTTTCCGCATCGATAAGTGGAGCCTCTGCCAGGGTTAAGCTGCCAAGCGGAGGGGCAGCGGTGGGAAGTAGGCTTGATCGGGTGTCATGCCGTCAAGGCTCGAATGTGGTCTGCGGCTGTTGTAGAAGTCCAGGTAGCGGCCGATGGAAGCGCGGGCCTCGCTGATGCTGTCGTAGGTCCGCGGATACACCTCCTCATATTTGACGCTCCGCCTCAGCCGCTCGACGAACACGTTGTGCTGCGCGGCGGCTGGAATCGCCGCAGGTTCCGCGATGAGCCGTAACATCTCCTGAACATTTGCCGGGTAAGGCGAGCCGGGCTATGGTGCAACCGTCCAGTGACCTGCGGCGATCGTGCGTTTGTACCGCTGCCAACGACAAGAGCGACACATGGCGACCCGCCGGCTTGGTATTGTGATGTACGGCGTCACCGGACGCATGGGGCTCAATGAGCTATCGCTGAATCTTGGTGACGTGAAGGGTCAGGCGGCAGCGGCTTGAGCTTGCGATCTGACGACC
>Ga0074044_10000540_pt1 | contig 36469 bp, 31 predicted proteins | sample BogForMeECP23OM1_FD_94443 | JGI IMG/M metagenome (GOLD analysis project Ga0074044, IMG submission 94443) | Bog forest soil microbial communities from Calvert Island, British Columbia, Canada - Bog Forest MetaG ECP23OM1 | ecosystem: Environmental > Terrestrial > Soil > Wetlands ...
CTTGCCGCCGACTTCCCCGGTGGCCTCGTCCATGGGAAGGTCCAAGGAGTGGCGGTAAATGGTGGCAGTGCTGGCATTCATCCAAAGGCGAGGCGGATGCGCCAATTGACTAAGGGCCCGACCCAGCAAGTTTGTCGTCGCGGTGCGGGATTCCTTAATCTCGTTACGATTCTTAGTAGTGTAGCGGCAATTTACGCTACGGCCTGACAGATTGATAAGCACATCCGCGCCATCCAGCGTAGCTGCCCAATCGCCAAGGCTCGTCCCATTCCACACGATGACTTGCCACGGGGCGGTGTGCTTGTCTCGCGCCAGAACCGTGACATGGTGGCCTTGAGCATGAAGATGCCGCGCTAGAATCGTGCCCACTTGGCCGCTACCCCCCGGAATCACAATATGGAGCTTTGGACTCATAGCGTAAGTCTCCTGGCATCGAGGACGTCTTCCCCATAAGCGAGTTCCAGCAGGCCAATGGCGAGTTTTCGTACAGGCCGCAGCATGGGAAAGCTTGAAAGCTTGATAAGCGCGACTACGATAGCCAGACTCTTGTCAAAGAGTTTCATGGTGCGCTCTTGTTTGGGCGAAGAGTCGTACACCCAGAAGAGAATCAGTCCCATCTGATAGAGCCACAGCACGCGGGGCAGGTGGACTTTCAGGTCTTCAGGGACACGCACCTTCCCGCCCTCAACAGCGCGGGAGAAAAATGCGATGTCTTGATCGCGAATGCTGCGGGTTTCCTTACTGAATGGGGAAAGAGGATGGTTGGGATCGATGTGAGCGGAGAGCGCTCCCAGCAGCTTGCGATCCGGAGCGAAATAATTGAGTTTTACTTGAATAATGGCGCGCAGCCGGTCGTGCAGGCCTTGAGCATCGGCCAACGACTGATCGAGCAGGGGAGCGAGGTGCTCCTGTGCGCGCTCGTAGAAGCCCATCACGATGGCATCTTTCGAGTCGAAGTAGTAATACGCCGCTCCAAGTGCAACATTCGCTTGGGTGGCGACATCACGCATCGTTGTAGCCTCAAACCCTTTGTCCCGAAACAATTGAAGGGCACGTTCCAGAATGGTGTTGCGAGTCAGTTCGCCTTTCTCGGTCTGTTTGGCGTTCTTGAACATGTTCAAATATTCGCTCAATCGGATGTTTGTGTCAAGGACAATATTGAACCCGTTCAACTCTGGAGTTAAGACCCTGCTTTCAATGAGTTCCGCTGATATCCCCTCGTCTCATCAGCATAGCCGGGGTGCGGCTCGTGTCAAGGCTCACGACCGCTTCGCGGGCGCACAGAACGCGGCCTTGACACAAGCCTTATCCCCGGCTCGTTTCGCTTAACCAAAGAGCTCGGATTAGCGAAGGTCTGTGAAGGCCCAGACACAGACATTGACGCAATAGGGCAAGCAGTGGACTTCGCTGCCGGAGTCGACTCTGGTGTACTTCCACCCTCTGTTCGCTGTTGGCTGCTGCAAGATTTCGACGCAAACTCTCAGTTAGTTCATGCGGAGATGAGTAGCTATGTCGACTCGATGTCGGAACTTCAGCGAACACTGCTGGCTATGACCAAAGTTGCCAAGCTGGATGTCGTGGAATTTTGGGGTTGTCAAACGATCTACGAGGTTCCGTTTTCGGCAGTTGCCGCCCGCTTGGAACGGGCACTGCATTGCCCTGACGATCCACCCATGTATGTCGACTGGCTACGCTCCTGGGATGAGTGTTCGGCGTCGACGTTGCCTGCGCTTCCACGCCTCGCTCTTAGCAATGCGGTAACGACTGACGGGTTGCCCCGAGTCTATGAGTACCTTTTTTACAGCTCCCTGGCCACTAGTTGCATTAACGCTCATTCTGATCTGATGTTGTTCAAAGGGCTAGCTCACGAGAATGTCCGGGCCAGGTTTGCTGGGCTTGACCGTGAGATCATGTCGCTCAATGCCAAGTACGCGGCGTCCGTCCTTGACGCCCGCTCTGTTCCAATGGGCTCTCGATCTGGACCCGTGGGTCAGTGGAGTGACCTCTCGCTTATCGATCATGAGCTGGCAAAACAGAAGCGCCATGTGCCAATACGGCAGCTCGTGAACCGCGCGGGAGATGCTCTGAAAGCGCTTAAGCCATGTTTCATGATGAGCCCATTGTCGGTCGCTCAGTACCTGGAGCCGGGCAGGCTAGTTTTCGATCTCGTGGTTATGGATGAGGCATCCCAACTCAAGCCGGAAGACGCTCTCGGCGCAATCGCACGGGGAGGGCAATTGGTTGTCGTTGGCGATCCGAAGCAGCTTCCTCCGACCACGTTCTTTGAACGAGTAATGGAAGACGGGGACGTGACCGACGATGACCTCACGGCTGCTGAGGATGCCGAAAGCATTCTTGATGTCGCTACGTCGGTGTACCAACCGATCAGGCGATTGCGCTGGCATTACCGTTCACGGCACCACAGCCTAATAGAGTTTTCAAACCACGAGTTCTACAAAAACCTAGTCGTGTTTCCGTCGGCATATTCGGATCATCCAGAATTGGGAGTGAAGCTCATCGAAGTCCCAGATGGACGATTTGTGAATCGCAGGAATGTCGTTGAAGCACAACAAGTGGTTCGCGCAGCGGTCGAACACATGCGCTTACACCCGCAAGAGAGCCTCGGAATCGTGGCACTAAACTTTGAACAACGTGAACTGATAGACGACTTGCTTGACCAGGAAATCATAAATGATCCCCACGCGGAGGCGTTTGTATCGGACTGGAGGGGGAAGTCGGAGCCCTTGTTTGTCAAAAACCTGGAAAATGTGCAAGGCGATGAGCGAGACGTGATTTTCATTTCGACGACCTACGGGCCGAATGAGCAGGGCAAGCAATTCCAGAGGTTTGGACCAATTAACGGACCGCAGGGCCATCGACGGCTGAATGTCCTGTTCACGCGTGCCAAGAGGCGAGTCGAAGTGTTTTCGTCCCTGCAAGCTAACAACATCATGACGGACAGCGCCTCCTGGGGAGTGAAAGTTCTCCGACAATACTTGGAATTTGCCAAGAATGGCACAATCCCCGAGATGCCCGGAGCGGGAGGCGAACCTGACAGCGATTTCGAGATTTCAGTAGGCTATATTCTCAAGTCGGCAGGGTATGAAATTGTGCCCCAGGTAGGAGTTGCAGGATTCTCCATCGACATCGGCGTTAAGGACTCGGCCAATCCAGGTCGATACCTCGCAGGAATCGAGTGCGATGGCGCAGCTTATCACTCAGCGAAGTCAGCCCGCGATCGCGATCGGCTACGCCAGGAGATCCTTGAGAGCCATGGCTGGAAAATCTATAGAATCTGGTCAACAGACTGGTTTAAGAATAAACGGCATGAGGAGACTCGACTGTTGCAGTTTCTATCCGCCGCGCGACTAGAAGCAGCCCGCGCCTGAGTCCACATACTCCAAGGTGCATATTGACATCTTACGCAATATGCGTAACAATATACGCAATATGCGTAAAGCTTCTGTGCTGACTGCGTTGTTCCCACACATACGGCAGGGCGTGCTCGCGGCTACGCTCGGCCAGCCAGATAAGTGGTGGTATCTTTCGGAACTCGCCGGCCGTTTGGGTACGAGCCCGTCGAGCCTTCAGCGGGAGTTATCATCTCTGGTGGCAAGCGGAATATTGGTGCATCGTCGGGAAGGCACAAGGGCTTATTTCAAGGCTGAGACCCAGTCCCCAGTGTTCCGAGACCTGCAGCAGTTGTTCGAAAAAACCGCAGGGCTGGCTCCGATATTGGAGCAGATACTTAAGCCGTTTGGGAACAAGATTCAGAGTGCTTTTATCTATGGTTCCGTGGCACGAAGCCGGGAACATGCGATGAGTGACGTGGATGTGATGATCATTGGCACAGCAGGTCTCGCTGACCTGTCTCCGGCGCTCCGCAAGGCGGAGGAGCGCCTCGGCAGAGAGGTCAACGTCACGGCCTATTCACCAGAGGAGTTCCGGGAGAAAATCAAATCGTACGACCATTTTCTCGCCGCGGTGTTGCGAGGGCGGAAACAGTTTCTGAAAGGAGGTCAGAGTGACTTGGACGAACTTGTTGGCAAATAAGGAAGCCCAGAAACACAAGACCTCCAAGAAGGAACTGGACAACATGCGGGCGCTCATCGCTCGCGACCTCGCAGACGCGGGCATTGCCGGCCTTTCGGCAGATCGGAGATTCGCGACTGCCTACAACGCAGCACTCCAGGCCGCGAACATGGCGATTGCCTGTGCGGGATATCGGATCATGAGCAAGGTTGGACATCACCGGGTGTCGTTAGAGAGTACGAAACTTGTGTTGGGCAAACCCACGCACAAGTACGCCGATTATTTCGAAACCTGTCGGCGAAAGCGAAATACGATCGACTACACCTTCTCCAACGTCGCGACAGAGACGGAAGCGAAGGAGATCCTCGTCCAAGCGCAACAGTTTTATCGCGAGGTCGAAGACTGGATTACGAAAAACCATCCTTCACTGAAAATGTGAGAGTCAACCGTCAACGATAGCCTCGACCGGCACCAGTCGGATTTCGCATGAAATCTGCGTCGAGATTCTATGGATCGCCGACTATGCGCTACCTGGCCCAGTCGAGGAGTCGAACGAGTCGAACAGGGCAGGTACGGTCGGGAAAGACACGCTCGTAGTTCCACACGCTCCTCAGTTCAGCGACTTGCGGCAGCCCTCAGCTTCTGTTTTCGCCGCTCGTGCTCGGCTTGCATCTCCTGGGTGCTTTGTGCGACCAGCGGCGAGTAAACCGCCTTGACCCAGCTCGAATTCCCCCACTCCGGCCGCCCGCCCAGCGCGATATCGAAGTCACGCATCGCATCGTCGTGTTCCTGTGCCTGCCAGTTTGCCACCGCTCGTACCATCGCCCTTTCGGGCTGGATCTTCTGTTCGTAGATAGCGCCATTGTGCAGAAATTCTGGCAGCTCCACCAAGAGATTCTGCGGCGTCGTGCGCCACCAGGGACCGCCGCGTAGCTTAACTGACTCTGTAGCGGACTTCGCGTTGAAATGGAGGGAAGCGGAGCGAATTGTTACCTGATGTAATCGGGATTTATCACCAACTATCCGAGTTCCTGTGCAAAATTGACCATTTTTCAGGCTACGGATTGCTGCATCATGGAGAACCGTGAAGGAAAGAAGCCAACCCTCAAGCCGGTACAGGCTGTCCGTCCCCAAGATAAGGAGTTCGCTATGAAAGTTCAGACCCAGATATCCCGTTTCTTTCTGTTCGTCGCTCTACTAGTTTTGGTCTGTGGAATCTCAAGCGTTGCCCAGGACGGCAAACTCGTCATTCACGTCACGCCCAAACAGGCCTACGTCTTCGCAGACGGTCGTGCCATCAGCGAAGCGAGCAAACACCACTCCCTGACCCTCAGTGCTGGGGACCACAAGATTGAGCTGGCCAACTACGGCTATACTCCGTCAACCCAAACCGTCACCATCACTGCGGGCAAAACTACCAACCTTGATGTCACGCTGACACCGGTCACAGGAACCGTCTCGGGGCCCTTCGGCGCCATGACGATTGAGGGAGCGGACCGGGATGCGATTCTTCTGAACGGGAAGACGCCCGACTTCTTCGTGGGCCACGGCGACGAGTTCGATCATGACTGGTGGTGGAAGCAAGAACTCGTGGTTCCACCCGGTTCGTACCAGGTCTCGGTCCTGTCCGGCGACAAGGAGGTTTGGACAGGCTCGGTCGATGTCCCTGCGAGCCAACGCGTCGTTATCGATATTCCGAAGGGCGTTCGCAAGACGGTTGCCTGGCCACGTGGAGATAAACTCAGCGCGATACCACGCTTTGCCGTAGGCACGGCCAGCGCAACGATCGCGGTTGCGAAGCCTACCGCGCAGTTATCTGCAACTGTGGCGCAGGTCAACTGCGGAGATTCGTCGCAAATTAGTTGGACATCCTCCGACGCAGCTAAGGTGGAGATCACTCCGGTTGGGCCGGTCGCCAACTCGGGTCAACAATCCGTCCAACCGACGCAGACCACCACCTACGACCTGACCGCGGTTGGGCCGGGAGGCACCGCGACCTCCAGCGCCACGGTCAATGTGAACAACGCCATTCAGGCCAACCTGGGGCTCTCGTCACCGGAAGTGCACTACAGGCGAGTCGGGGATAAGATCGTGGTCGACGACAGCACGGAGTTGAACTGGACAGCCGCGAACGCTTCGGCGGTTTCGATTGATCCTTTGGGCACAGTCAATCCAAGCGGCAGCCGTAATCTACAGGTCGCCCCCAAGAAGAACGACCCTGGCACAATCGATGAAACCGTGACCTACACACTCAATGCCACCAACGGTTGCGGCGGAGCTGAAACCAAGACCGCTACCTTGCACATCGTGGGCTCGATTGAGTCGCCCGAGATGAAACTCACGCGCAGCGTTTACTTCCCGACCGACCGACCGCGATCGACCAAGTCAGATGCCGCTCTCCTCGACAGCGAGAAGGAGACACTGAAGTCCCTTGCGGATGCTTTCCATCAATATCTTGCGTACCAGCCGGATGCTCGCCTACTTCTTTCGGGACACGCTGATAAGCGCGGACCTCAAGCCTACAACCAGCCGCTCTCCGAGAGGCGTACCGCGCTGGCCAAGAAGTTTCTGGTGGAGCAGGGGATTCCCGAAGCCGAGATTGACACGCAGGCATTTGGCAAGGAGCAGAACCTGAGTGTCGATCAAGTCAAGCAACAGGTGGAACAGGACCCCAGCCTGAGCGCAGAAGATCGGCAGAAGACTCTGCAGAAAATACAGACCATCGTGTTCGCCTACAACCGCCGAGTGGACATCGCCTTGAAGCCAACCGGGCAAGAGTCGGCTCGCGAATATCCATTCAAGGCGCAGGACTTCGCCGCGCTGATTGACCGTAATGGCCCGACGAAAACTGGCAGCGGCGTTGAACTGGCGGCTGAGAAGCAAACGATCAGCAAGTAGAAAGTTGGCCGCTTACTGTGCCGATAACTGTCGATAACAGGCGATTGCACTCATTGTCGCGCCGAGTGAACTCTCGCGGAGTTCTGCGAAATGCCGGATGAAGGGATGAAGATCACCTCGCGCGAGTTAGGAGAACAACTCCAAGTGCTATCAGGAGGGTCACCAACCCAAGCAGCACAGCAGCTTGATGGATTTGGAAACCTAAGCGGCTCTATCAGGTGATCCGGTTGCTTTGGCTGCCGACTTCTTTGCGAGGATTGCGGATAGTCGCTCGACCCGAGTATTTTCCGATTTCCGCTCCCAGCGAAGCTCTAGCAGTGTTCGCTCGTAACGCTGGGGCTCGACTTTATTGCGAAGCTTCATGATTTCTCGTTGGGGGCAGCCTAGCACCCTAGCGAGAGACTGTATAGAGACTTGTGAACACTCGCTCAATGATCATGGCACGGACGTGATTGCATCCGCACGCAGGAGCCATTTACCGATCCTTTTGATAAATCTAGGCTGTCCGTGAACGGCACCGTTCACGAGGGCGTTCGGGCTGTTCAAAGTCAGTTCAAAAAACTCGCGTCCCATGACTGAAAGTCTGGGACGCTTTTTCATTCCCTTCGACCCAGACTGATGAGTGAAATCAGGGATTTTTCAACATCTATCCTCCGACCCAAACGGGACGACCAAACAAGCAGCAGCCTAGAAGCACTCTCCGGGACCGACTTTACCGGTTCGGTATGCTCCTCGTACCGTGTACGGACTTGTGCTTGGATCAATGCCGAGACCAGCCACGTCACGTGTTTCAATCCAGAAAGGGTGCAGACGGTACCTCACTCGATAGGTAATCGCCGCGCGTCGAGAAGGGCTTGTTTCCATCAGTTCCTTCAACTTGCGGGAGTAAAAAACGTCAAAGCACTCGATCCATCACCACCTTCGGTTGCCCTTCTCCATCAACATTGGGGAGATTGCTGGCCGGTTGATAGGTATTGTCCGGGAAATAGGTCAGCCAGAAAGTTCTGGTTCTGGTGTAGTATCCAAAGAAAATGGCATAGACAACGATCGCTGCTCCGATCATAGCCACAAAGTAGCCACCGCGCTTCCACTTCGCCATTCTTGCCACCAATTCGCGGCCAGTTTACATCACCGGCTTGTCGGAATCAGGCGATTTCGCTGATTGAGAATTTCCACTCGCCCTCCAGGTCAATGAGTGAAATCGCGATATTACGCCACTAAGGCCATCCATCGTCTACCTTCTTTGTTTGGTTAGATTTTGCAGTCGCCTTATCCGGCGAATCATTCCAAACCTTGGCGCCGGTGGCAACCGCAACCGCCGCCGGCGCTTGGGCCGCTTAGAGCCCAATAGTCACCACACCGATCAATGCGTGTTAAGGGGATTTTGCGACGACGATTGTCTGGTGCGACCAAAAAAGTATTGTGCCCACTGAGCACGTTTGTGCAGACAACCGAAGCGGGTGTTACGAAGCTTAACAGACATCAAGGATTCAGGCCGTGCAAGCCAGAATTTGCCTTGACCTTCCCTGACGAGCGGAATGATGATGTACGGCACAAACGCGGGGAGGCAGGACTCTACCATTCCGAATATGTCTTGCTCTGGGGAGGAAGACATTTTGTTTTCTTTGTCCGCGGCCCGTCTGGGGGATGGGTTGAATAGCCACAGAATTTTGTCAAAGATGCAAACAGTCTCACCCTGGTCGTCTCTGTGATTATGACGAGAAAGGTGAGTGCGCCGAAACGGTCGACAATGAAGGAGAAAAGAGCATCACAGGCAACGGCGGCGCTGCTCTCACTGAAGGCTCACCATCGAGCGAGCCTAAAGAGTGATCCCCAGCGCATTCGGCACCTGCGACGTAATCTCTTGGCTTAAAAAAGGCGATAGCAGTTCAAAACGCCACAATGAGTGTTAAGGCGACGTTTCGCCAGTTGTGGTTCTTGGCTACCGTCCAGCAGATGTGACAAACGTCACTGACATTACTCGCTCATTCGTGTGGAGTATCAAAATATCCGCTTCACCGAAGAGCAGTCCGTCACGTTGTGCACACCCCCTGAGGCGAGAGCTTTGAACGTCGGTCCTCTAGCAATTGTATTGTCGGTGGCAATTCGCGTTTTTGGGCGGGCAGATCGAGGCCCGAAACCTCGTAGCTGAATGATCGACCTCGACCTTGGCCCCTGCTTCCGTCCGCGAAGGAGGTCGGCTATGAAGTGCAAACCCACTCATAATTCTTTTCTCAGTGTGGTTGCGGCTTCTGTCGCAGTTCTGGTGATTCTGACTCTTCTGATCGCGGTCGCCTTGAAATTAGGGTAACTGGAAGTGCAAACAGAGAGGGTGGCGACTATGGACACTTACGGTGAGCGGATAATGAAGTCTGCGGGCATCGGCGCATCACTCGGTGGCGTCGCCGGGTCTTTGTGGGCAGCCTACATCATGGCGACCATCGGCGTTCTCAGCTGGACAGATGTATTAGGTACGGTGGAATCCGTTGTCGCTGTTTTTATATTCGTGGTCATGATGGGTAGCCTATGTATCGCAATTGGTGGGCTGGCCGGACTGGCCTTCGGCTTCGTTACGTCCCCGCTTAGCAGGATCAGGATCCATTAGCCTGACCACGAAGTCTGGCTAGAAAGCACAAGGAGAACCGCCATGAACCACGGAATCGAAATCACCTTTGACAGTATCGAGAGTGCCCACGAGTTCGTCGGATTGTTGAACGAGGCGATCGTAGAGGCCAAGCGCGACATCGAAGCGGACGTCCAGAGGGAATCGGACTCGGAGTTTCCGCGGCGCCAGGAGGCATTGCGGCTCGCTCTGTATCACGTGGAAAAACTTCAGTTTCACGTGAGCAAGAGCCAGCGAATCCTGAATGATCTGCGTTCGATCCGCCGCCTTCTTCTCGAAGAGCGAACCGCTGTAGCATCAACGGTTCAAGCGAAGTCGATTGCCGCCTAGCGACCGGGAATCGTTATGGCTAAAATCTCCGTACACGGCGAACCCGTCGCAGATTATGTCCGGCGCACCACGAATTCGGTAGAGTACTGCGAAGTCACTTACCGCCTGATGGCAGATGGCGCCCTCCTGCAGCAGAAGTCGTGGGCTCGGTACATTGAAGGTTGGTCCAAACAGGTGACATCCAAGAGCCCTTGGGAGATCGCCAAGGTAACACCTGAGATCAAGGCTAATCCCGACCTTCTACTGACCCAAGGATTCCAAAAAAAGGAACGACACCCGACTTCACTCTAAACGTCCCAGGCCCTGTTGGCAATAAGGAGATATCTACCATGACGAAAGACAGTCTCACTATTACTGACAATCGCACGAAACTGACTTAAGACCTTCCCATCGAGAAGGAAACCATCCGGGCTATGGACTTACGTCAGATCAAGACGACACCGGAAGAGTTCGGACTAAAGACCTATGATCCGGCTTTTATGAACACCGCTTCGTGCCAACAGCAGCATCACCTTCCTTGATGGAGAACGCGGTATTTTGCGCTATCGCGGCTATCCCATCGAAGTGCTGGCCGAGCGCTGCAGCTTCCTCGAGGTCGCCTATCTGATTCTTTTCGGAGATCTGCCGAACCAGGTTGAACTAAAGAACTGGGTGAACGACATTACACACCACACCATGCTGCACGAAACCACGAAGAAGTTCATGGAGGGCTTCCGCTACGATGCCCATCCCATGGCTGGGCAATAATTGACTTGACTCATCCAATGGAGTAGGGTGATGAGCGAGGGTCAATTTTGCCGATGAACGAGGAGGTTCATCGTGCAGTTGCCCTATGCAGGGAGATCATTCGTGCATATCCCAGATGGTCACGAACCGGCGGTTGCTCGAGTGGGCGGCAAAGTAGCGCCCATCGTAACTCAGCGCCATCCCGAGAACATCGTTAAAGCTGGCGTCGATCGTGCGCAGGACTTGGCCCGTTTTAAGATCGAGTAGCTGGATGTGCTGATCGTTTCGTGGCTCTTCACTGCGCGAAGCCCCTATGCTTCCATCGCCGCTGATTGCCTGCAGCTTCATCCCTTTGTTTAGCAACTCCGCAACTTTGGTGCGATTGCCAGAGATCGTCCACGTCTCAACTTCCGGTGTGGAGGGAGCGGCCTCGTTGCGGGCGATGCGATCATCAAGATTCCATTGTCCCGTGGTCAACGGAAGCCCGGTATCGACGTTCCACAAGGAAGAAGGCGCTCCAGGGGGCCCAAAGTTGAGAGGATTGGCGAAGTCGACCGGCAATACTGCCACAATCTTATCGTCCGGGCTGAACACGGCAGTACCCTTACCTCGGGCTGAAGCCATCAGCGTGGCGCCCGTAGGCATGTGTTTGATTTCCGGGCTGTGGTAGGACTTCATTGTGTTGAGTAGTTTGCCGGTGCTTATATCCCAGAGAAGAACTTCGTCGCTGTTGTCGGTTGCAAGGAGCCGGCCGTCGTGGCTGAAAGCGGCATGCTCGCACGAGCCCGAGTCTGCGCGCTGCACTACGAGCTCTGGATCTGACTGCGCCACGAGCAGTCCAGGCGACACAATCCAAAAGAAAAACGCTCCGTAGATAATTAGTTTTGGTAGACCACGCATCTTCGAACAGTATCCGCCACCGCCGCCCGATCAACAAGTCGCGCGAACTCAATGCTCGATTCTTGAACCACACCAACGAGTGCCAGGTCACGTCCCCCAGGGCTAATTGAGCGGATGACGGCAAACCGGAAGCTACGTTTTCAGGCGGACTCCGACGACGTTGTCCCGAAGTCGGCATGTGGGAAGTAATCGTCATTGCCCGCGACCACTCGGAAAGATCATACAAATGGAATTTCATTTTCCCTGCCAGAATGACGAAAGTTCGCAGAAAAGCACGGGCACGAATCTCTGAGAATCTCGATTTATTTGCCTTTTTGCGAGCACGCTGAGCGGAGAGACTTCTTAGGACTGGACTGGGCGCCCAAGCAAGTAGTCATTGGGCACCCAATGTTGGCTCCTTGCCAAGCCACGAAGGTGACGACTTTCAGCCACACTATCGTATGCCGTTCGCCTTAATGAGCGGACGAAAAGATGGACTGCTTTTTATCGACCTAGCGGCCAGTCACTGTCTGTTGATTCTCTGGTTAAGTGCTGCATCGCCCGCAAGTTACGCAAACGTCGCGGGTTGCGGACTTCAAAACGGTAATGCGAGTTCGAGTCACACTCCCTCCGCCAGCAAGTCTTAACTGCAGAGAAATCTCGCCGGCTCTTACCCCCAAATACGCGAAACATGCCCAATTCCCGCGATAATTGCTCAGCAAACCGGACTGCAGAGAAAGCAGCGCTCTGCAGCGAAGGGGGTTATTTCCTGGCTTTTCTCTGGAGCGCACGCCCGCAGTCCGGTTTCACGGAGGGATAAGGCGAATGCAATGCGATCACAAGCCGGGGATTCGGCCATGTCGAGTTGACTTCTGTCGGCATCTTGGAACGTGATTCCGATGCGTCCCATAACCCCGTTTCTGGCTAATCACCAAACGTGATGGCTCGTAAACACAAGCGCGTTTATCGTTACCTATGTGGAGAAACTTCCTACAAGCAGACTTCTGGGAAGTCAACGACATTCCCCCTTACCGGTCATTTTCTATCAGATGTGGGCTTGAACTGTCCCACGGTTTTAGCGCGAGTGAACATCGAGCGCAATGCCTTTTTAGTATGACTGCCGATTCGTCTATTCCCGTCTCGCGCCGAGGATTGACTCAGCAGATCGACGGCACCGCAGCGAGCGGAGAGGTTCGCAGAATCCGAACATAGCCGAGATTGCTTCCCAGCGGATCGCCGCGGCGACCGATCTCGGGCAGGACCTCCACTGCAAGAACGCTCAGCGTCGAATCCAGGGGCAGACCGAGTGAAGAAAGCAGGGCTTCCACTTCATCGTCATCCCAGTAACCATAGCCTGGCACGCCCATGGCGCTAACCCCAGACTGTCCCCTGAACCGCTTCTCCTGAGTCGGCCCGGGCTTGCGGCTCAGCAGCACGTTGCGATGATCGAGGCTGTCAGCCTGCGTCACCTGCGCATACAACAGCATCCACATCTCTGAGCGTGGCGTCACCGGCGTGAGGTTCTGACCGCCGAACACGGGCAAAGCGTAAGGAGCGCTGACAGTAATGGCATCGGGCACCCGTGCTGGACTGCATAGCAGGATTGGAGCTGGATGCTGCACGCCCGTCACCCGCAGCGGACGGCCGAACCGGCCTTGCGCAGTGGACCATCCCAAGGCGTGCCCAACCCTGAGTTCGTAGACGAAAAATCCGAACAGCTCGGGCGAGTCGGCCGTGAGCCCCGGCGGCAACGGCACTCCGTAGTGAATAGGCGAATCTGACGGGATCAACTGCTGCATCGCGTTCAAGCCGCTGCCATCGTCTGACATTCCGGGCGTGATGATACGTATCAGCTCGGGGTCAATTGGGAGCGGAGGTTCCGGAGGCGTGGTCACCGGCTCAACGCCCGGCACGAGCTGATCCCCAGTAAGCATCGGATCGGGCGCATAGTTCAATACGCGAGCGAAATAGGCATCGCGTGGGTTCGCTACAGCCTCACTAAACTCGAGCCATAGCACCCGCTTGCGCGCCTGGGTTGAAGAATAGTCAGCTGCCCGCGTGTATGGTGACAGCGCGATTCCCGCCGAGGCGAGTTGTGGCGTCTGGGCAGTCGGCGTGGCCATGGGAAGCTCGAGCGAAAAAGATAGCGGCGCATCCTGTTGTGCGGGTGTAGCGGCGAACTTTGGCGTCACTGTATATCCAATCGTTTTCTCTGCCGGGAACGCTCCGGCCTCAGGTTTCGGATCAATCGCATCAAAGAAAACCAACAGCGTCTTGGATCGGTCCGGCTGCGCAAGCGCCGTCGCGCTAAGACCTCGCGTCACGTCAATAGTTCCGACGACCGTTGCTGCGCTTTCGTTCGCGATCTCAAAACTTATGTCGTCGAGACCGTCCCATGTCCAGTCGCGCTGAAGCTGAAGAGTCAGCACCGTGATCCATTGCCGCGTCAACTCATCTTTCGAAGCAAAAGTAATGCTGCCGTGGTCGGGAGAGAGCATATTGCGCAATCCCTGCGAGCAGCCAAAGACCACACGTTTGCCGGTTGGCGCTGAGAGCGTCAGCCCGTTGACATTCAGATTCAGCGCCAGAGCGAGCCTGCCAACCAGATCCGTTTGCGCGGTTCCCTGCTGCCCGATCAAAGCAAGTTGCTGCATAAGATTTGTGCTCGGAACGGGATCAGGCTGAAGCAAAATCGCGCGGAAGCGGTTGGCATCGGTATCCGGAACGAACAGATTTCGTTCGTTACTCGAATTAGAACGTGTCACCGTTTCCACCTCGAAGCCGATGCGTGAGTCAGCCGAGCCAAAGTAGGCGAGGCTGGGATCGGGCTTACCTATTGCATAAAAAGTAAACCGCACGTCGCGAGCGGTAGGCACAACGACGTCGCCCGTTGCGGGCTGCGCCGGGAATGCGGAGATGTCCGGAAAATCTTGATAGGAGACATTAACGTTCAACAGCTGCGACGGATCGACGGAAAAATCCCGCGTAGTGGAATAGAGAAGCTTGTACGGAAGATGATCGGTAGAGGTAATAGCGGCCGCATCCTGATCGAGTTGTCGGACCTCGACGTCAATGCCGAGAGTCACCGCGTCGGGATCAGGAAGTCCCACGTCGCGCTGTTGGGTCTTTGCGTTGGGGATATCGGCCAGCAGAGCCGTGATCGCGTTGGGATAACCAGTAAACACCAGATCCGGATAGCCGAGTCTGGGGCGCTGGATGGAATACATTGTCTGTGGAGCCGCGGCCGTCGCTGTTTCGTCGAGGTTCGTGATCACCACGGGACGCGGAGGCGTAAAACGCCGAAAAGGAATCGACGCGATTGGCGCAGGCGCGGGATTTATGGGATTGTCGCCCGCTTCCGGTCCGCCGCGAGCCAGATCGCTGAGGCGGACACGAAAATCATAAGAATTTCCGTATCGCAGCGGCACCAGGTCTTCCCCCACGGGTTGGTATTGCCGGGTTGCGCTCGGATCAGGAAAGCCGGATGTTTGCAGGGCGGACGCGTCGCCGAGCACAATCGATTTCCCTCGCCAGTGCGTGAAATAACTGGATAACCACCAGTCTGCGGGGGCAGTAGGGTCCGGTTGAATCGGCGGCGTCTCGACGCCTAGTTCGCCATTAAAGTTTCCGAGTGCGGTAGCCCCGAGTTGCAGCGCGCCCATCACCTGGCACAGCGATGTCCATCCGGACCCGCCATGGGGCCGAACATCCACGCGGTAACAGGACGTGCCAACGGGGGCGTCTACTGCGGTCGCGTCCAACTGGCGATTCATCCAGATCGCGATCTGCTCGTCGTCCCATCCCAGCCGTATTCCGAAATCGCCGACCGGAGGAAGGCCATCGGGAGTAGTGTCGGTGAAAATTGCGCGCTGCGGCTGCGCGCCGTGCACAATCTTGGCGAATCCATCGTCGTAATTTTCTGCTTCAGGAAAAATGTCGTCATATCCGCTGAGCGGTGTACTGACGACGGGAAACAAAATCGCCGCGAATAGAGGACGCGAAGTCGCGGTCAGCGCCGGAATGCGAGCGGCATAGCTTTGCAGCAGATCGGGCCGAACGGCGAACTGCGGCGCAAAGTCGCTGGTGGGGTCGAGACTGATGTACAGCCATCCGCCGTTGGCGAAGAATGTCGCGGAGGGCAGCGTCAACGTCGTTTCATATAAGAGTCCCACTGCGGTCGCGAGCAGTTCCTGCCGCAACGCGAAAGCGAAGACACGTCCCCAACTTACCGTTGTCGGTGGAGGAGGAGCAGACGTGGCGGCGGGCTGCGACATCAGGCATGCGTACTCATCGCCGGTCACAGCGAAGGGCGTGCGAGGACGATCGAAGGCAAACGCCGAGCGGTAACTCGGCGGTAAATACTTCCGCGTGGTATAACCCGTCATTTTGGGCGTCGAGCCCGCGGGGTCTGGCGCGATCGATAACATGGCCTGAAGCTGCTGGAAAAGATTCCGAGCCTGAGTAGGAGCCGTAAGGGTGAGCGGCACCTGCGCGGTCACCGCACCCGGTTGGGGCAGCGCAGCGAGCGACGGAATCAGCGATGCGCGCAACACCAGCTTTCCATCGGCAAAGGCCTTTGAATCGGGGGCGGGAGATACTCCCGTAATCATCGGCAGCAGAGGATTGCTTTGCGGCAGTGCCAGGATGCGCAGCTGGATGTTCGTTCCATCCCACCGTTGCGGAAAAGCCAGCAGGCTAAATTGAAAACTTGGACTCGTTGGCATATAGTTCTCTCCCTAGCAGGACATTGCGTGCGAATAAGTAGTTGAAACGCTTACTGTAATATCGAGGAACCAACCCAGCGTTACGTCCACGGAGGCGAGGAACGTCGCGGCGGCGGTAAGCTGGCAAGGCGAAAACTGCAATGCGAGCGAAGCGATCGCCTCTGCCGTGAAGCTGATGCCAACCAGCCCGCCTAATACCGATCCGCTAGCCGTCAAAATCAGAATCAGTCCCAAGCCAATCGACTGTGGCGAACTCGTGACGATGGTGAGCTGATACCCATAAGTCACTGACGCGCTGAGACTCAAGATGTCCGGGATCAGGTCACCACCGACCGAGACGATCACGCCGGCTTGCAGAGTGATGGTCTCTTTAGAAGGCGTCGAGCCCGAGGCAAAGTCACCTTCCATGCTGAAGCCAATCACGCCGCCCGCGTAAATTGGCGGCAGTACCGGAACCTGCAACGAGCCGTTGAAGCTGGTGGCCATGAACCACTGGCTCGAAGAGGTCAGCAGCGCGTCTCTCGACGGAGCCGTATTTCCGAATCCGACTTTCAATGTGATCGCCAGCTTGCCGATTGGCGTGTCGGTCGGAATCGGTATTGGATGCGTCATCGGCAGCTTCAACTGGAGACTTCCCTGCATTTTGAATTTCTGCGTCGCATTCGACACCGAAAGTGCCAACGGATCCGGAAGGCCCAACGATTCAAGGAACGTAATCAGAGACTGCACAGGCGAAAATACGGAGCCAAAAACTAAACGGCTGGTCGGGAAACTCGGCGAGTTAGCTGCTGAGGCTTCCGAAGGCCCAGCGATGCGCACCAGCCCGTTGAATGGCGTGAGATCCATGCGTACGCAGACGTCACTCTCGGAGAGCGACCAGTCCGTCGGCGAAATCGCCACGGCGATTTGGGTCGGATTGTTATTTTCGTCGTTGTATTCGAGAGCCACGCCCATCCCAGCCGATCCCGCCATCGTTCGTGCCGGCTGCGAAATAGTGAATGGGTTCGGCGACAAGTTGAGCGTGAACTGTCCCGGTCCCGCAACCTGTAGCGAGTAGGTGTTGTTTGGGAAAGGAATACACGAGTCCTGCCGCGGGAAAAATCCGGTGGCATTCAGCATTGCGTAAACGTCGGCCAGCAGCGGCGCGACCGTACTGGTCAGCGACGCGGCGCCGCTTTCGATCTTGGGCCGCGGGAACAGAGTGCGCGAGGACGTGGTCGTGTGGACAAAGCAATAATCCATCGACGGCGAATCCGGCTGCCAAAGGTCGATCGCCTCAGCAAAGCGATAAGGATTCGTGTTCGTGCCGCTCATCAACGCCGCGCCCAGACGGATCAAGGGCACGCCAAGATTGGGATCGATGGCCTGCGGTTCGCTCGCATCGTCGCTGCGCTGCAATACGCTCCAGCTTCCTTGCCTGGGCAAAACCACGGAGCCGCGTGCGACCGCGGCAAATTGCGGCGAGCCACCAGAAGCGGGAGCGTTGCCAACTTCGACTCGGCCGACGCGCATGGGCTGTCCTGAGTTTCCGACGTTAAGCACGCAATCAACCGGCCCTCCGAGCGGCCCTTGGGAGACCAGCAAGGCGTCCAGTTGAGCCGCCGTTAGCGGCATTCCGATCGGCAACTCCTGTACGAAGCCGAACTGTCCCGCGGTCGGGACAAGCCCGTTGGTCGCGCCGGTTGTGACATCGTCCATCTGCACGTCGGCATCGAAATAAACGGCCTTCATCTGCAAGCCGCCCGCAGCTGTGTACCCCTGCGTGGTATCGCGGATATTGCGGATGTTATACATCCCGTGCACCACGCCCGGATGAACCGTGATGCCCGCGAGGTCGAACGTTCCCGGAGTTGCTGCGACCCAGCCGCTGTCCCAACGCGTAACTTCCGCGTTGTCGACGCGCTGGATCGTCACCGTGCGCACCACCACAGCGCCCCAGGGATACAAGATGCTCTTGACCTTGACCACCTCATACGCCGTGCGCCCGTTCATCACATCGAAACGCGCCTGCACGACGGCCGGAGGATTCGCGCTGGGGTCCACCCAGTCGCTGAACATGTTCGCGCCGTATCCGGAAATGTCGATGCGAGTCACCGGAACTGCCGGATTCGAACCGACAGGCTTAGGCGCGAAGGTTCCATTGAAAATCGGATCCACCGAATTTCCCAGGATGCTTAAGTCGAGGGGATTCTGGCTCGGATCAATCAAGTTGCGAAGCTGCACGGTCGCACCCGGCAGTGTTGGCGGCGCCGAACCGAGGAGTTCGAACAAAGGTCTTGCGGCCGTCATGCTCACCTGCCGTCCGCTTTCGAGGTTCTGCGTGGTAAATGAGGGCTGAAGCATCGTCAGCCCCGGACGCGGTATCGGGAGCAGTCCGATCTTCGATGCCTTCGGCAGTGTCGCGACCGCCTTCATGCCGAACGGGAGCGTGAACAAGACAGCTGCGGGGTTGCCGGCGTGGTACGAATTAAGAATCTCGTCGACGACAGGGATGGGCGCGATCGGCACTAGCGCCACTGTCGTGCTCCCCATCAGCGTCGGACCACCATCGTCCCAGAACGCCACTGGCGAGGGGAACGGACCGTCCGGGTTCGGGATATTAATGACCGGCTCCCACTGAATCTGCGGCGCTGTGAAAGTACGGAGATTGACACCTTCCGTCACCAAGTCAAGATTCGCAATTGAGAACAATGAATCGTTCGAAGTCGTGGCCGCCGCACCCGCTACAAAGCGGCGCGCCACACCTACGCCCACGCCAAGTTGGTCCGCATTGCTCGAAACATCGAGAATCAGCAACCCCTCCGGTCCGGTGCCGATAGCTTCGTCGAACATCGCTCGCAACACCGCCTGGTTCTGTTGATTCTGAACTGCGATGGGGTCCTGCGATGATGCATCGGGATCGGGCGTCGGCTGCAATATCGATATCTGTTCCTGCAAACCTTGCAATGACGGCATCACGAATGTAAGCACGGGGCTGGGCGGCGAGGGCCAGATCACTGTTGCGTCGATTACAGGAAGGCTGGATAAGTCTTGGCCGGGTGCCGGCGAGGAAATGCCGGCAAAAATCGACTGTTGAGGCAGCGGATAGAAATTCGCGGCGTATGGATCGGGCGCAGTGGGTAATAACGAATACAGTGAAAAGGCGATCAGGAGTGCGCCTTCGTCAATCGAATTTGCCGCGCCGAGTTCTCCAAGAACCAGAAGTCTTTGCGGCGGCGTGGTGGTAAGCAAAGCGTTGCGTAATGCGAAAGCGATGGGAGCCGGCGGCGGATACGTGGCAGGAGCGATTGCATCTACCAAGACAAATGCTCCGGCCGATGTCTCAAACAAGAACACGATGCCAGGCATCTGCGGACCCAGCCTTGCGCCATCTGCCGAGACCGGTCGATCAATGTGTGCCTTGACCGTCCCGACGCTCCATAAAATTTCTGTGCTCTTAACCGTTGCGGCTGTCGAAACCGAAATGTAGATAAGAGCAAACGGCTGAAGATAGCAGACGTCAAGCGTAGATCGACGTGTCGACGGCGCGCTCTCCTGCCACAATAGAAATTCTTCCGTAACCCGCGAGGGCGAGACCGCCGGAGCGAGGAAGATAATCTCTCCCGCCGTCACCACCAGCCATGCCTGGTTCACCGGGATCGCCTTATTCGCCCCTCGCCACTGTGCCGACAATCCCGCATTCACCTGTATATCGAGTGTTCCCGCGCCAGAAGCCTGCCCGAGCGAGGCAGGCGTGGTGATCGCGACCGGCAATCCCCAGCCCGCCAGCGCAATCGGGGCCGATCCGGAGAGGGAAAACAGATCGGACGCCGCAGCAAGTGGCGCAAACGTCACGATGCTGGCGGTGAAGGGAACAACAATCTGCTGGATCGCCGCCTGATACTGTGGCGTGGCGCTGCTCCAGTGCAAACCCAATGTAATTCCGTAAACGGTGAGAGAAGCATCCGACGCCGCCGAGACCGTTGCGCCTGACGGCGCAAACACAATCGTGACCTCAGCCGGCAACTGCGCGGTCACGGCACGAGCATCGCCGCCCGGACCCGATCCCGCGGTCTGGTTCGACACAAAATCTAGTTTCAGATTTACCGTCACTGTCGACGAAGCAGCGATTTCGATCGTCCCGCCAGCATAGGTCGGAGCCGCGCTGAAACTGATCGAACCACCCTTGATCTTGAGCCCTGTCCATGAACCGGTGGGCGCACTCGCGGCCAAGAGCGGCGACTGAAACCAGATGCTTCCCGCGCCGAGCGTCAGCACGGTGCTGCCCACCGGATGTAGCAACAGCTCGATTGGGACAGATAGAAACGGCGCGCTTGCCGGCGACCGCGTAATTGTCGCCTGCACGATGATCGGGTACAGATCTATCCAATATTGCAACTGTCCAGGTCCAAGAAATGGTCCGAAGCTCTGTGCAACCTCCATTCCCGCAACTGCGGGAGAGGCGGAACTCACATGCAGACTCGACACAATCGGAAGGTGCCGTACGTACACCATGAATCGCTGATCCGGTTGTGCGGCTCGAACCGTAGTCGCCTCCGCCAGCGCTGACTCGAATTCCTTCTGCAGTTCGGGGTCGATCGACGCAGCGGTAAACGGGGCGGCTGCGACTTGAGGAGCTTGACTAAGCAGACTCTGAGCGATCGCAACCCTTGCCGCGCGCAGTGCGTTAGCGTCTGCGGCAGGCGACGGCTGTAAGGAGCCTGTCAGATTGAGTAATTGCTGGATTGCGGTAGCTGAGTCCACGAGCGGCCTCACTTTCCCGCCGGCTCGAAAAACTCCGGCCCGGCCCGATTATTCGTACTACTGGAAAGTGAGAAAAAGCAGTCGAACGTTACACGCGAGAGGAAAATTATTATTGAAGTCGCTGTATCTGCGAAAGGTAAGCCGCGTCGCGAACGTCCACATATTGCAGCGGCGATTGCGGAGAAAAAGTATATTGCTTTCCGGTAACAGGTCCTTGAACGGTGACAGCCGTAGTCCCGGTATAGCGGACTGCTCGGGTGCTAGAGGCTTGCGGAGTCTTCGCTTGATTTTTTAGCGCGGCTCTCTTCCCGCCACAACATGGCATGTTTCATTCCTCCGAGATCTTCGGCATCCACCGCACGCGGTTCGCTGATTCTTTCGAGAAGACAGGCCGCGCCCGAAACCCCATCCACATAACAATTCGCTCCGTCCACGACGCGTGAATAAAAAGCGCGGGCACGGATATCCAGATACTTACGCACTGAAAGCAGTCGATCAGCCGTCCCGCAAACCCTTGTCCCAACCGTTGCCGAACCAGAAATAGGACGTCGCCGGGACCATCTTCACATGCGATCATGTGTGCAACGCGCCATACCGCGCACGCTCCAATTGCGAAACTGGTAAAGGAAATCGGCATGCCTCACAGTTATTGTGCGATTTGAACTCATTGCGTTTCACTTCCGGGTCATTGACTCAGATTCCTCGAGAGTCTGGGGTTTGAAATGACTGGTATCCAACCCTCCATGGATGATCCTCTGCAAGGAACTATCCGGAAACGGGTTTGTGGGAAGCGTGCCAGATCGGTAACGACAAGTCGGCAAGTGTTTATTGAAGCGGCTGCTTCACTGATGAACTTCACATTGGGTGCTTTCCGGATGTCGCTATTTTGGCGGCAAGGGAGTTTGGAATCGACTATCCGTCCAAGCTGCCGGAGCTTTTTATTTCCGCCAGAGACAGCCGAACGGTTTACCTACATGCGATGCACAGCGTTGTCGATTGGTTTGCATTCGGCAAGTGGATCGACGGCAACCTTGTTCGATCTCTCAGCTTGTCTCCAGACGACGGCATCTTGGAAGACATAGGGGAACGGCTACCGCTTGAGGAGCCATTTTGGTCCGGAAAAAATCCCGTTACGATCGATGACGGAGATGAGTATCCACTTCCGTTCCACCCTCTTGAGCTGGGAGAAGCAGCGCTAAGAGAGTTCTTCGGCTGCCGCATGCGTAATGCAATCACGGGCGACACTATTAGTCCGACTTAAATTCAGCAATTCACCTGCCCCCTTAGCAAGTACGTCACAGTCGTCGAATCGCAAGTATATTGGCGGCTCTTGCCCTAATATTGCGCGCTTGCCGAGCCAGAACATCATCCACAGCGCGAAAGTTCGCATCATACCATCGACAAGAAGGCGACCACCAAAGCTTCATGGCAAGCGTTCGTAAGTAACATATGCAAAGCGGATCGAATCGGGCGCCCAGGAATTAACGTTCATCGATCCCTGACCTCCGATGGCCTTTACGAGCGTTTTCTGTTCGCCTGCGACCTTACCGTGATCGATGGCGACAAGCTCAAAGCTGATTTGGACTGTACGCGGGTAATGAGTCGCGGTCCCGGCCGGAAATCCGATGTAGACCATCTTTTTGCCATCGGGAGAGATGTGCGGGAACCAGTCTTCGAGTCCGTCGTTGAGCACCATTTTCGCATTTCTGTCATCTGGCCCAGCGCCGCCGGCTGGAAGCCGCCAAATAGCTTCTTTGCCGGATCGATTTGAGTTGATGTAAATCCACTTCCCGTCCGGTGAATAGTCAGGCCCATCGTCGTGATGAATATTGGAAGTCAGTCGCTTCTCCAGTGTGCCAGACGTCGGCATGCTGTAGATGTCGAACTGTCCGCTTCCATTACGCTGCGCAACAAAGGCAAGTGTCTTCCCGTCCGGCGACCAGCCATGAAAATAGCTTGGCGAATCAACTGTCATTCGCTTGATGTCGCTACCGTCTGCGTGGGCCAGAAAGACCTGCGAGTCCTCGCTCGGAGCAACTGTTGCCGAGAAGGCAAGCTTTGTGCCATCCGGGGAGATGGATTTATCGTTGTTACAGTCGTATTGGGCTGGAATTGATACCTTCTCTGGCACGGCGGTGCAGTCCGACTGAAGGACGAATTTATATATCGCGCCGTTTGAGTTCAAGAGCAGATATTTTCCGTCAGGCGACCAATTGGGAGCCTCCCAGATCGAGTCTGCCGTGTACACCAGGTGAGAAGAGCCGTCACGCAAGTCGAAGATAAAGACCTTGCTTCGAAGAAGCTCTTCGTGCTCGTTCTGGCCTCGCGCCGGCACGCTTCCCACACTCAGCATGGACAACGACAAGAGAAAGGCGAGCAAAACACGCACGCAACAGAATTGTCTAATCACTAGAAAGGGTTGCATCATTGAATCGATCCTCTAACTGCCGGAACTTCGGGGTAGCTCACTTTGATTTGTTGAAAACTTCAGCAATCGGTAGATTTTCCGCCAGAGTCTTTACCGAAGCGGTCCGCGGACGATCTCCCGGCCACGATCATATCGACGATTGCTGCCTTGGTAGCCGGCCTCAGCCGACTATCAAGGCAGGGACGAGAAACGCTCCTAGTGTAACTTCGGCGAGTTCTCAAGGGTGACGCGTGACAGAACTGCCGTATCCAGAGTGGCTGGTAGATGCGAGCAGAAGCCAATGCCAACGTAAAACGGTCCATCGAAGTGGAGTGTAATGGGTGGGCCGTATTGATGCATGGGTTCCCCCATCACGCTGACATAGAGGGCAATGGAGTCACCATGTTTGTCAATGCCAATGCGTCTGACTTTGAGATCGGCCGCTCCGTCGGAATCGCCGCCCGGCAGTCCAACGGCAGCAAAGCGATATTCGAAATCCTTGAAGCCTGCGCCTTGTTTAGGGCGCCATGCCAGATGGACCATGCGGGTTCCATGCTCTCCCGCCATGGCTTCTTTGGAATCGTCGTCCAAGTCCTGGCGAATCACCAGCACCGCCTTACGGTCGTCGAAACCCTTTGGATCGGGAAAGGTAACATCGGCCGCAAGCGAAACATCCCCCGACACCTTGGTCCAGAGATAGCGAAACTCGTCGCGCGAGTACCAGATGTTGTATCCGGCGGAAGTAATCGTGTATTGCTTTGTACTTGGGTTGTAACCGGCGCCGCCGGGCACGACGGCGGCGCCAACGTCCGATTGGCCCTGAAAGATACCGATCGGTTGATCGAAGTTTTTGCTGGCGCGATGAAAATCCGCCGGGGGAGGCACCTGCTCATGCGTCGCCGTACCCGGCTGCGCCCAATCTGGAACCGCCGGCGTCTTTTGGAATGCGGGCTGCGCGGACGTTTGGGCGCCCGCCAGATGGGCAACCACAGAGAAGGTCATGATAAGTGACAGGACCGCCGCTCTCAAGAGTCGAATTAGAGGAAAGTAGGGCATTGTGTTTTGCTCCATAAGTCAGCTGTTAACCTCGGTTCGATGCATGCAAGGATGAGTAGCTCAAAACTTATTTCAACATTCATTGCTCCTCTTCACAACTGCATGCGTGCGCCTGCATTCGCGGCGACGGCCTATTCCTTGAAGGTCTTCATATAGTTGGCATCGATCTTCAGCGCTTCCAAGACCGGCATGTTGAACGACTCCTGCTCCACAAAGTAGTGCTTGATGTTTGCCGTCCGCGCTGCCTGGAAGATGGGGTGATAATTCGCTGTGCCGGTCCCAAGCTCCGCGGAGGGCGGTGGCTCAACCACCGATGCGGGCTTGTCAGTTCGCTTGAAGTCCTTCACGTGCAGCATGGATATCCGCGATGAATAGCGATGAAGATAATCGACCGCATCTCCGCCTCCAACCATTACCCAACCGCAATCCATCTCAATGGTCACGAGCGACGGGTCGGTAAGGCGTAGCAATTCCTCGAAGGGCAGAATGCCGTTCTGAGCTCGGAATTCCATCGTGTGATTGTGGTATCCGAACTTCATTCCAGCGGCCTTGACCTTCTCTCCCATCTTATTGAACTGGTCGGCGTTCCAGCGCCAATCCTCGAGGGTGAATGACTGCACCAGCGTACTGAACGAGTCGTCCTTGAGCCTGGAAGGATCCTTGATCATGGGAAAGGAACAGACGATATAGGTGACGCCTAGTTCGTTGTTAAAGGCGGCAATCTTCTCGAAGTTAGCTTTCAATTCGTCAAGGTCATAGTGCGCGCTGGGACAGCGAAGCCCCGACGCATCAAGCGCCGCGCGCACTTCTTGCACGCTGTGCTCCCAGTAACCGGCCGCCTCGACCTCGCCGTAGCCGAGCGCCGCCACCTGCTTCAATGTGCCCGCATAATCCTTGGGCAGCAGGTCCCGCACAGAGTAGAGTTGCAGACCGATCGGCAGACCAAAGGGAGATGCGTGTAACTTGGCGCCGCCGAGAAATGCGGAACCGCAAAGGAGGGCGGCAGAGGTGGATTCAAGAAACTCTCTCCGCGTAACCAACGACATATTTCTCTCCATTCAATTCTGGGTTGAGTCCTACGCTGAAGGCGGCGATGAGATACCGCTTTTTGTCACGCGCGATGATGCCGCCCGGGAAACCGCATCCGGCGCTCTGCCCCTGCGGCGCCAATGATATCAGAAGCCGATTCTTCCCCTGAATTGGAAGATCCTCGGAAAGTTGGCCTGGTTAGTGACGACGCCCGACGAGCCGCTATCGGTTAAATCCGTGACTCGGGAACGGGCAGTTTCTTTAGCAGACTGCCTAGACAACTAAACGGTTTTGCCCCGACCGCTTTCAGCCAGTGAAACTTAGGGTCCAGCATTTGGGGAAGATCTGAACCATAAAGATTTTCCTCTTGACTTCGCTCTATCGTGGGGATGATAAGTGTAAATAGTAAAACGATTCAATACGGCCTTTTGTCGGCCTTTAGCGCTTTTGCCTTTTTCGTGCGGTCTCGTACCTGGCTATCCCAAACAGTGGTTCGGGGGGTCTATCATGCGTGGCAGCTCACGGTTGCTGGCGGTTCATTTTTCCGTCCTCCTTTGTCTCATACTGGCACTTTGCGTTCTTCCCGCCAGGGCCCAACTTTATTCCGGTTCAATCGCTGGCACCGTGACCGACGCCTCGGGCGCCGTCGTGCCGGGAGCGCACGTCACCGCGACCGACGTTGACAAAGGTTTCGCTTTCCCGGGCACCACTGATGGCGCAGGCCACTATCTTTTACGCAACATGCCGCCGGCCACATACTACGTATCAGCGGAAGCATCCGGTTTTGAGCGCCAGCGTAAAGACGGAGTGGTGATCACGGTCAATCTAAACCTGGAAGTCAATTTTTCCCTCGTTGTGGGTGCGGCCTCGCAGACCATCGAGGTGCAGGCCAGCAAGGTCGAATTGCAGACCCAGGATGCGACCACCGGCCAGGTGGTAAACCGGAGATTCGTGAATGATTTGCCGTTGAACGGTCGCGAGTTCACCGATCTCGCGTTCCTGGCGCCCGGTGTCGTCGAAACGAATGCACCGGGTGCAAGCGGGCCGGGGTCCGGGGCGCCCATCAACTTCAACTCCAATGGCAGCCGGAACTCCACCGCCGACGTTCTGATCGACGGCGCGAGCGCGACAAATTTCGAACAAAACAGCGGCCTTAACAGCGTGCCTTACACTCCTTCCGTGGATTCGGTGGAGGAATTCAAGGTCGAGCAAGCCAATTTCACGGCCGAGATGGGTTTCGCGGGCGGAACCATCATCAACGTTGTGACCCGCTCGGGGACGAATCAGTTTCATGGCAGCGTTTACGACTTTCTGCGCAATTCCGCCACTGACGCCAACAACTGGTTCAATCCAACCGATACGCCGATTGCAGCTCTGAAGCAAAACGATTTCGGTTTCACCATCGGCGGCCCCATCAGAAAGAACAAGACATTTTTCTTCTTCGACTACGAGGGCGTGAGAAGCACCACGGCCACCAGCTCGGGAGACATGGGCGTGCCCTCGCTGTGCGAGAGAGGCGAAGGTCCTTGCCCCGCGGGCAATCAGGCATTAGGCAACTTCAGCGAACTTTGCATCCTGCAAGGTGCGACGTTTAACAGCGCCGGGCAGTGCTCTAGCCCAAGCGGTCAGCTGTGGGATCCCTACTCCGGCGTTTTCAGCAACGATCCAGCTGGAGATGGCAGCCTGGGCGCGGGAGCGGTTCGTTCCGTATTTATTCCCTTCAACGATCTCTCGTCCTACACCAGTTCACCGAGTCTGCCGGGCAACGTAGCGCTCCGAGGAACGCCATTTCAGCTGGCGGCCGGCCCCGGCAATCTGATCAATCCCGCGGCCAAGAGTCTGTTCTTGCTGTATCCCCAGCCTACGTTTAGTGCTTCCGACATCCCTACTTTGCAGAATTCGAACTTCTTCGATTCCGGCGCGAACACAAACTCAAACAATCAGTTCGACATCAAGATCGATAATCGCTTCAGCGACCGCGACTTGCTGAGTGGCAGATATTCGCAGCAATGGAGCAATTCCACCAGTTTTAACTGCTTTGGGGACATTGCCGATCCCTGCACCAGCGGTCCGGCCCATTCCGATGCACACACGGTGTCCATCAATCACACCCACACGTTCAGCTCGACCAAGGTCCTGAATGTTGTCTTCGGCTACGTGCGCCGCTTCGACAATGCGCCTGGCATCCAAGGCCAGTTCCCAAACATCGGCTCTTCTTTCAGCCAGCTGGGACTTCCCTCGTACCTGAACAACGGGTTTGGAGTTCTTCCGAATCTCCTGATCAGCGGCTACAACACGGGAAACTTCGGCAACAATCTCGGAACGCAATCTTTCATCATCACGCGTGAAGGGCAGGACAGCGGCCACTTGGGCGGGGCGTATAGCTGGGTGCACGGCGAACATGAATTCAAGTTCGGTGGGGAAATGCGCCTGCACCGCATCAACCACGGAAACCCCGGCTGGCCTGCCGGCTCTTTTTCGTATGATTTTTCCAGCACTTCTCAATTCGCGACTCAATTCAACACCGATAACAATGGATTGCCGCTTGCCGGCGGAGATGGGTTGGCGAGCTTCCTGACGGGAGTAGGCTCACCTAACAATGGCGGCGGAGGAGGGTGCACGCCGTGCCAGCAAGGGTTCGACAATTTTGTCAGCACCCAGAGTTTCCAATTCGCCGGTTTTGCCCAGGACAACTACCGGGTTACGCCCAAGCTTACGCTGAACCTTGGGATGCGTTACGAGTTGAACACGCCCCGTACGGAGCGCTTCAACCGGATGAATTCGCTCGATCCCACCGCCTTGTCGCCTCTGCAAGTGGCGGGACTTCCGCCGCTGCACGGCATCGAAGTCTTTGCCAGTCCGGGGGATCGCTACAACTACGACACCGACTACAAGGATATCCAGCCGCGCTTCGGATTTGCCTACCAGTTGCCGCACAGCTTCGTGGTTCGCGGCGGCTACGGCATCTATTTCTCGACACCGCGCAGCGGCGCTTCGGGTACGGGCCCATGGGGCTTCCAGGGTTACAACATTCAGCCGCCCTGGCTCACGACCTTCAATAATGACCACGCCACGCCCTGGAACACGCTGAGCAACACTTCGTGCAATTTCACACCTCCTTACACCTGCAGCGTCGCTCCGCCTCCCGGCAATTCCCTGGGGGCATTCAACGACATCGGATTGGCGGCTGTGGGACCGATCAAGCAAGAGAGCCTGAACACTCCTTATGAGCAAACCTGGAGCTTCGGTTTCCAAAAGGAATTGCCGGGTAAGATCCTGCTCGACACAAACTACGTCGGCAAGAAGGGCACGCATCTGTATCTTGGCGGATTCCGCGAGCATAACTATGTACCACCATCCGCCATCGCGGGCATGAACCCGACCCAGATTGGAAATTTCCTTACGAATCAGGTTCCCAATCCTTTCTATTTCAGCGGGTCGGGGACCTGCGATGATGCAAAGTTTATCTGTAACCCAACCAGCGGAATCAACGGGCCTACGATTCAGGAGTCCCAACTCCTGGTGCCCTTCCCGCAGTACAACGGGTTCCAGGGCGACTCTCCCCCCATCGCCAATTCCATCTATCACGCCCTCCAGGTGCGGGTCGAAAAGGACTTTTCGCACGGCCTGCAATTCCTGGCGACCTACGCCTGGTCGAAGTCCCTTGATGACGCTTCGGCGAGCGATGACAGCTTCGTATTCCTGGGTGGCGGGACTATCGGTGGATCAACGCTCAACGTGCAGAACCCTTTCAATCTCCGCGGTGAGGCCGGGGAGAGAGCCGTATCGGTTTACAACATCCCTCAAGTCCTGCAGCTCACTTACGTGTACCAGTTGCCAGTGGGACGTGGAAAAGCGTTCGGAAATAACATGGGCCGCTGGCTTGACGCCATCGTCGGGGGATGGCAGACCAATGCGATCATGCGTTTCAACGATGGAAGGCCCATCATTCCCTTGCTGATCAATGGCGGAACACCGATACCAACTTACAACCAGAGACCAGACCTGACTGGCAGGCTGGAGCGCGCATCGGTCAGACCGGAGGAAGCAGTAATCAACGGACCTTTCACGGGGACCAGCTACTTCGCGAATCCGAATGCGTTGTCGGCGCCCCCGAACTTCACTTTCGGGACTTCGCCCAGAACGATTGGCACCGCGCTTCAGCCCGGCGCTAGAAACTTCGACATGTCGCTTTTCAAAGAGTTCCCGTTGGGCCGGTTTCGCGAAGGAATGCGCGGGGAGTTCCGCGCCGAGTCCTTCAATACGTTTAACCATCCGCAGTTTCAGGGGCCAGATGCGACCGTGGGTGCAAGCGATTTTGGCATGATCACCTCCACCGTCAACAGTCCCCGGCAACTGCAGCTGGCTTTGAAACTGTACTTCTGAGGATTCGTCACTTTCTAGTGCGAAGGTGTTGTTTGCCTTAGTTGCCTGCTACGGACGCTCCGGTGCCTGTGCGACAAACACGCGGTTATTCTCACGTTATAGTTTTGGAGGCTGTTCGATGGTGCCTGGGACGAAGACTCGTCGAGTCGTTGAAATTTGTGTGTTCATTTGCAGCTCTATCTTCACGACTAACGTTGCGATTGCGCAGACCGTAACTGTCGACGCCGCTCCCTCGCACGTCGCCAACACCTTCAGCCCCGTGCGCTCTCTGGGCGCGGCCATTGATCGGCTGAGAACTGGAACGCCGGAGCATTTGCTGACCGCCCCGATTCTCCCGGAGATTCTAGGCGCTGGTTGGCAGACCGTGACCTATCGTCAGAACACCGAGCTGATGGTCGAGGCCTGGCATTGGAACCCGAACGGTGCCTGGAGCGACGCGGAGAAGCAGCAGGGTTACTTTGTAGGAAACGCGGAGCCGACCAGTGAGATGATCCGCCACGGTTGGGCTGCACCGCTGCCGCACCGCGGCTTCAGCCGGGGCGATGGAAACGGCTGGTCACGGCTCACCGATGGTGACCTGAAATCGTACTGGAAGAGCAATCCCTATCTGACGAAAGCTTTCACCGGCGAAGACGACTCGCTGCACCCGCAGTGGGTGATGATCGACCTGGGCAGCAAAATCCCGCTCAACGCCATTCGGATCGCCTGGGCCGAGCCTTACGCGAAACGCTACTCAGTTCAGTTCTGGACCGGCGAACTGGAACCTTTCTATGACGGAACCACGAAGGGCACGTGGCAGACTTTTCCCTTGGGAGCCATCACCGAAGGTAAAGGCGGCACCGTCACCCTCAAGCTGATTTCATGGATGATGCCGGTGCGGTATCTCCGCATCTGGATGACGGAATCTTCCAACACCTGCGATAGTCACGGTTCCGCCGACAAGCGCAACTGCGTGGGCTACGCCATCAATGAACTCTATGCCGGGGCGCTCTCGGCCGATGGCCAGTTCAATGACTACGTCACGCATTTCCCCAGCCGCGAACAAACCGTGACCTGGCCATCTTCAGTTGATCCTTGGCATGCGGCCTCTGATATGGACGAATCGAGAGGAGATCAGGTCGGCTTCGATTTTTTCTTCACCAGCGGCGTCACCCGCGGGCTTCCCACGATGGTTCCGATTGCCATGTTGTACTCCACACCCGAGGATGCGGCGAACGAGATCGCCTATCTCTACAAACGCCACTATCCCATCTCCTGGATCGAGATGGGAGAAGAAGCCGATGGCCAGCACATGCTGCCCGAAGACTACGCAGCGTTGTACCTACAATTCGCCACCGCGATTCACCGGCTCGTTCCCGAGGCCAAACTGGGCGGTCCGCCGTTCGAAGGAACGTTTGATGACGTTGAAGTGTGGCCGGACGCGGCTGGGAAAGTCTCATGGCTCGGACGATTCGTCGACTACCTGAAGGCCCACGACCGGCTGAACGACTTCACCTTCTTCTCTTTCGAACATTATCCCTACCAAGACAAACCAACCTACTCTTGGGCCGACCTGTACCCGGAGCCCGAATATGTCAGACACATCGTCCAAGTCTGGAAGGATAATGGCTTGCCGCCGAATATTCCCTTCTTCATGACCGAGGGCAACATCGGTGGCGGAGCCGGTGTTTCCACCGTGAAGGGCGCGTTATGGCTCGCCGATTACGTCGGGTCTATGATGACCGCAGGCGCCGCGGCCACTTATTTTTTCCATTACATGCCTTCTCCAGGCCACTGGGGCGCCTACCCCATCCTCCTGCTTGACGAACAATACAACCTGATCGGTTATCCTCCGCAGTACTTGGCCACGCAGGTAATCACGAAAGAGTGGGTGCAGCCCGTTGATGCTCCGCACAAACTCTTCAAAGTTTCAAGCGATGTGACCGATGCGGCGGGAACACTACTGGTCACGGCGTACGCCGTTGTGCGTCCGGACGGACAGTGGTCCGTGATGCTGGTCAACCGGGACCAATACAATGACCATGCAGTGAAAGTTGTTTTCAACGATCCTGTGACCGGGCGCGACCGCCACTTCTCCGGTCAGGTTGATCGCGTAACTTTCGGATCCGCCGAGTACAAGTGGCACCCCGAAGGAGAGCGCGGCCATGCGGATCCCGACGGCCCGCCCTCCAAGTCGAAGGTAAGCGGCGGCGCAGAAACGTTGTATAAGCTTCCGATGGCATCCATTACCGTGCTACGTGGCTCCATCGGAGACCAGTAACCGGCCTGTGGAACCGAAGGCACGAGCTTCCTGACGGTTGCTCGGCCATGCGGTAGTTATCCCGAAATGGGCTCCTGAGGAATTAGTGTAGCGTCCAACAAATAGCTGATATTCGCAGAGGGGTACGCTTGTTGGGCCATGCCTACGCCGGGGCTTTACCGCTCAGCGACAGTGATCGCAATAACTTCAGGAAAAGGTGTCTGCCTTTGGTACTCCCCAGCAAATCGTTCTACGCAGCCAGGCCGAAGACTTTGCCGCGCGCAATATCCTGCATCCCCCATCCGAGAAAGAAACTCTCCCAGCGTTCACGCCAGCCGAGTTGAAGTAGAAAGGCTATCGCATCAGCCAAATCAAGAGGAAGCGAATCGAAGAGTGTTTTCGGCTGGCTGAAGACCATCGGCGTTGCTGCGAAAAGTTCGTCATCGGGGAAGTTTTCAAAGTGGACTGGGTATTCAGCTTCGCTTGTGCGGCCTACAATCTAGTGCGCAGGCGGAATCTCAGCAAGATTTGCGATCCAATCCGCCTAACTCGCGGCGGACGCGGATTCAATGTGTCAACCATGTGTTTGCTCTTACACATACGCTTCACTTGCACTAAAACCTCCCCTATCGGCTCAACGCCCCCAAAATGCGTCGTGAGCGTGCCAAACAAGGTAGTGAATGATAGAGGACGTTATCATTCGCAAAAAGTCATCGAGGATCTCGAAGATTGTCCAGAAACGGGCTTCGAGGAAAGTTTTCCAGACTGGTAACGGAAAGTCGGCTAGGCTGGAGAAAAAATCCTGGATGTTTGCGCGTTTATCGTTACCTATGTGGTGAAACTTCCCAGAACCGGACTTCTGGCCCGGAACAACTTCCGGTTTGCCCGTGATCTAGGAAGCATCCAGAGAAAACGCAGAAACTCAGCGGAGGCCTCACACAGCTCGCCATTCGTGCCAAAGCCTTCCAATGGCAACACACGAATGGCGAGCCATTCTCCCGAGCTGACGAATCAGTTGTCACCGTGCGGTGGACGCAAGTTGTTCTTATACACGGCGCTGCCTATGGCCCGTCCTAGGTGCTGGCCTGCCACCTGGTCTGTCCGAAAATGGATCCCACCATAAACACGCGCATCGGAGATGTCGTCGGTAATCTGCTTGAACGAAGCGTATTGCAAAACAATGTTGGGCACTGCTGGATTGGTCAATGTGATCGAATGCCCATCTTCGCCGTAAAGCCAACTCATCACGGCGGCCGCGGCTGCGAGGTATTGCGTCAGTCGGTTCGAGTTGTAAGAAAGGCGATTAACGCTTGTATCTGCGCGGGTCCAATCCTTGGGCCCGCGCTATTTTGCTCTGGCTGTACACAGCGATTCGAAGTGATCTCCGCGCTGTGGAGATGCCAATGCCAACCCACCGCTGCCGTCCCCCGCATCTTCCACGGGAAAAATTGATCCGCATTTCATCATTTCTTTTTCAGTGATCGGTTTTGACCATTACGCAACCGGCGGAACACTTATAAACAAAGCAGACTAGCAAGGAAAAAGGAGTCAAGTATGCTCGGAACAATATTGATCGTAATTCTGCTTTTGGCGCTTCTCGGTGCCCTGCCGCGGTGGGGATATAGCCGGGAGTGGGGTTATGCCCCGACCGGCGGCTTGGGACTGGTTCTTGTCGTGGTCGTCGTTCTGCTGGTTCTAGGTCGCATTTGACCACTGCGCCGCGTGGCAATGTTATTAGGCTCCATAGCTTAGTGTTGGTGCCTGCTCTCTCCGTTGCCATTTGGCGCGGGGAGGCAAAGAGCGCGGTGTGAGCAATTTTGAACAGCTTCCTGAGCCGAAGTATTGAAAATTGCTTTGAAGGTGAACAAGCCTACGGCTGCTTATCCGGCACTCCAAAGCGCAGTCGTCCTTTGCATCGACGACAACGAGGACGTGCTGGAATGCGAGAAATCGTTCCTTGAATGCTTCGGCTATACCGTTCTGACCGCCGCAAGCGGTGGCAAGGGATTGGAACTGGCTTCCAAGTGCTCGGTCGACGTTGTAATCCTGGACTACTTTATGCCCGAAATGAATGGGCAAGAGGTTGCCATCGAAATGAGGCGGCTCAAGCCGCTAGCGCCGATCATCTTGCTCACAGGAGCAGTGGATGTCCCCAAGCAAGCCTTGAAGTTGGTGGACGCCTTCATAACGAAGGATCACTTGTCCAGCCAGTTGTTGCCCACGATCGCACAGTTGTACGGATGCGGATCAGCATCTCAGCCTTCGTGTGACGCATAACGGCGGACGTGCCGTTATGAAGACCGTTCTGCTCGCAAGCCCGAAGGCAACACGCGCTACTCACCCACTGCCTGCTGTTAGCGCCAACCCCCAGAACGTGACGCCTATTGCGCCCATCGTCACTTCTGCGCGGGTAAAGGAGCTATGCTGCCGCTGACTGGTGCATTGCGTTCATGTAGCCGTCCATCGTTTGGGTCAACTGCGCGTCTACTTCGTCCGCGATAGTCATCACGTCGGGTAATAGCAAGCTGAAATCCAGAAGACTCAGATTGCTCTGTAATGTCCCAAAGAGGGTCACTTGGAGGATTCGCGATTCATGCACCAGCATCGCGGGAGTGTAGCCCTGCAGGAATCGCAGTTTGCCGTGCGCCACGGCGGAGGTGGAAAAGACGGCATCGCTGTCTTTACTGTTGGCGCTCCGTTTTCTCAGCCGGACAATCAGATCTTCCACCAGCTTAGGAAGATGTCCTCCCAACCGGACCATATCGTAGGAGCCTGCAATGTCCGAGCGTAACCTCCCCGTGAGTTTAAGACCTAACACCCTGATGCGCCGTCAACGGAGTTCTCTGGCGTTCGAAAAGAAGTCCGCCTCATTCTTGCAAGTGATCCCCACCACGCCGCTTCCATTGCGAATAGCGGTTATCGGGAACCACCTTCCTCGCCAATGTGGAATTGCAACCTTCACGACAGACTTATGTGATGCGATTGCGGCTGAGTACGGCGCCGCTGGAGTATCCGTAGTAGCCGTCAATGACCCGCAATCGCGGTACTGCTATCCTGTGCGGGTTCGATTTGAGATAACCGAGAGCGAGCTGTCATCCTATAAGGCTGCCGCCGACTTTCTTAATTCCAGCGATGTCAATCTGGTATGTTTGCAGCACGAGTACGGGATTTTTGGAGGGAAAGCCGGCAACCATGTCTTGCGGCTGCTGCAGCGCCTCAAAATGCCAGTCGTGACAACTCTGCATACGGTTCTTCGTGAACCAGACCTCGACCAACTGGTCGTCATGCAAGAAATCTCCGAGCGCTCTGATCGTCTTATTGTTATGAGCGGGCATTCTTCTCAGTTTCTGCAAGATATATTTAGAGTTCCAAGCCGAAAGATTGACCTTGTTCCGCACGGCATCCCCGACTTGCCTTTTGCGGAACCGGCTTCTTACAAAGATCCGTTTTCAACAGGAAAGACTGTTTTACTCACGTTCGGTCTATTGTCTCCAAATAAGGGATTCGAAAGCATGATTCAGTCCCTGCCGCGCATTTTGTCCCGGCACAGCAACGTTGTTTACATAATCGCAGGTGCTACCCACCCGCATGTCAGACGCCGCGAGGGCGATCGATATCGACTGCAGTTGGAGGCCTTAGCCAAGGAACTCGGAGTTGAGGAGAACGTGGTCTTCTACAACCGCTTCGTCAATCCGCAAGAAATGGCTGCATTAGTTGGTTCCGCCGACATTTACGTTACGCCATACCGTTACGAGACACAGGCCGTGTCCGGAACACTGGCGTATGCCTTGGGTGCCGGGAAGGCGATTATTTCGACGCCCTACTGGCACGCCGCCGAACTCCTGGGCGATGGACGCGGTGTGCTGGTTCCCTTCGGGGACCCGGCGGCCATTGCAGATGCGGCGGTCGAACTTTTGGACAACGATGTGGCCCGCGAGGCGATGCGTAAACGTGCTTATCTCTATGCACGCCACATGGTCTGGGGCCGGGTAGCGCAGTCTTATATGGGGGTCTTCGTACGAGCTTGCGCCAATCGCGTGCAACCGGTCCGTGCGGCGCCTCCTATCCAGGCTGCCGAGAAGAACGCCGCAAGCCGATTCATGAATGTCTGAGCTCTTTTTCCGACTCGGTGGAAACCACGCGTAAAGCGGATTGCAGAAGAGAAAGAGAATAGGTACGTAAACACGACCCGCTGCCGAATGAAACCCAAGAGTCGCAATACCCGTCCAGTTTGAACAGGTGAGTGTCCTTTTGCTCCCGGATCCAGGCGAAAAGCGAAATCTAGTTCCGTTGTGGGTCTGACGAGTGAAAATGTTTGGCTGATGTTTTTCGAAAGGACCATACGCTGAACGCGTGTTTCATGGGGTGCTAAGGACCTTCGGCAGATTTTCTGCTGC
>Ga0074044_10000542_pt1 | contig 36438 bp, 31 predicted proteins | sample BogForMeECP23OM1_FD_94443 | JGI IMG/M metagenome (GOLD analysis project Ga0074044, IMG submission 94443) | Bog forest soil microbial communities from Calvert Island, British Columbia, Canada - Bog Forest MetaG ECP23OM1 | ecosystem: Environmental > Terrestrial > Soil > Wetlands ...
AACCGCGGCATCGTCATCGACGAAGTCGCCGGCGGCTACCAGATGCGCACGCCGAAGGGCCACGCCAGCTACGTTCGCAAGCTGCTCGCCGCCAGGCCGCCGCGCCTCAGCCGCCCGCTCATGGAGACCGTCGCGATAATCGCTTATCGACAGCCGATCACGCGCCCGGAGATAGAACAGTTGCGCGGCGTTGACACGGGCGGCGTGCTCGAAACCCTGCTCGAAAAACGGCTCGTCAGGATTGCCGGGCGCAAGGACGCTCCGGGCCGCCCGATGGTCTATGAGACCACCGGCGAGTTCCTTGAATTATTCGGACTGAAGGATCTGGAAAGCCTGCCCGACCTTTCGGAGTTCCGCGAAATCGAGCGCGCCGTCGCGCAGGCGAACACCGGGCCGGTGGAAGGCATCGAGACTCATCCTGAGGATTCCGCCCCGATTGCACCGGGCGCGTCGCTTGACGCTGCCCCGTCGGACGCGGCAGAAGAACCAGCCGAGCCCGCGCCGGCGGCATCCACCGACGACGACGACGATTCCTCGCACTGACGGTTTGTCATCCTGACCGAAGCGAGCAATGCGAGACATTCTTGTCATCCTGACCGAAGCGAGCAACGCGAGCGCATTCTTGTCATCCTGACCGAAGCGAGCAACGCGAGCGCAGTGGAAGGATCTCGGACTGCTTCGCGCTAGCGAAGCCGGTACCGGTTTTGAGTGGCTGCATTCGGGCGCCCAAAATTGTACGAGCATCCGACGGAATCCTCCTAGACGCCCGTGTCCTCGAACACGCCCGTCTCCGGCGTGTAGTTCTCGAAGCGCGTGTAGTTGTTGATATAGGTCAGTTTCGCGGTGTCGGTGGGACCGTTGCGCTGCTTGGCGACGATGATCTCGGCGACGCCGGGCTCCTTGCTCTCCTTACCCTTGTACATTTCCTCGCGGTAGATGAACGCGATCACGTCGGCGTCCTGCTCGAGGGCGCCCGATTCGCGCAGGTCTGCCAGCATCGGGCGGCGATTCTCGCGCGACTCGACCTGCCGGTTGAGCTGCGACAGCGCGATCACCGGGACCTTGAGCTCCTTCGCCAGCGCTTTGAGCGAGCGCGAGATTTCCGCGATCTCTTTTTCGCGCGACTCGCCGGGCCGCGCCGATCTCATCAGTTGCAGATAATCGACGATGATCAGGCCCAGGTTCTTCGCGCGCTCGCGTTTGAGTCGGCGGCATTTCGCCTTGAGCGTTATCGAGGTCGTGTCCGACGAGTCGTCTATATAGATGTTCGACTCCGACAGCCGCGCCGCGGCCTGCGCCAGCTTGGGAAAGTCGCGCTCGCCGAGAAATCCCTGCCGCGCCCGCGCGCTGTCCACCCGCGCCTCCGAGCACAGCATGCGCAGCACCAGCTGCTCCTTCGACATTTCCAGCGAAAAGAAAGCGACCCCCATCGGCGGGTCCGCGTCCATCGCCGCGTAGGCCGCAATGTTCAGCGCGAGCGCCGTTTTTCCCATGCTGGGACGGGCCGCGATGATAACCAGGTCCGACGGCTGAAAGCCCGCCGTGATTCGATCGAGATCGACGAACCCGCTCGGCACGCCGGTGATCATCTCGCGGTTTTCGTACAGCCGCTCGAGGATCTTCAGCGACTCGCGCGTCAGCTCGGGCATCGTGTGGAACGACGGCTTGATCCGCTTCTCGGAAATCTCGAAGATGCGATGCTCGGCTTCATCGACGAAGCCGTCCACGTCCGACGGCGCCTCGTAGGACGAACTGGCGATGTCAGTCGCGATCGACGCGAGGCTGCGCAGCACCGCCTTCTCGTGCACGATGCGCGCGTAGTGCGCGACGTTCGCCGCGGTCGGCACGATCGACGCCAGCTCCGCGATGTAGGCTGGGCCGCCTATCTGCTCGAGCGCGCCCCTGGTCCGCAGCGCGTCGGTCAGCGTGATCGCATCGACCGGCTGGCTGTGGTCGGTAAGCTCGGCCATCGAGCGGAAGATTTGGCGATGCGACTCGCGGTAGAAGTCTTCCGCCGACAGGATTTCGAGCGCGTTGTTAATCGCGTCGTTGTCGAGCAGGATCGCGCCCAGCACCGACTGTTCGGCTTCGAGATTCTGCGGAGGAACGCGCTTTAGAACGTCGTCCGACGAAACCGCCACCTGACCACCACCTCCCAGCCGCGCGCCCTGAATTCCAGGAGCGCAAATTATTTCCCATGCGATGACCGCTTACAACTATTACTCCAGCCACGCGCCAACGGTTGTCCACTGTGTCCACAATCGATGCTCGAGCGGCTGGCGCTATCGCCGCCGGCGCGGACGATTCATCGCGAGCATCGGCCCAAGCGCGACGCCGAACATGAAGCCGCCGACGTGCGCCCACCACGCCACTCCCCCCATCGCGCCAGCGCGTCCGCCTTCTTCGAGTCCCGCGTAGAGCTGTATCGCGAACCAGAACAGCAGGTAGATGACCGCCGGAATCTCGACGAACTGGACAAAAATGAAAATCGGCAGAATCGTCAGGATGCGCCCGCGCGGGTACAGGATGAAGTACGCGCCGAGCACGCCGGCAATCGCGCCGCTCGCGCCGATCACGGGCACGGCCGACTCGGGCGCAATCCACACCGTCACCAGCGCGGCCGCGATGCCCGCGGCAAGATAAAACATCAGGTACCGCGATGCGCCGATCCGATACTCGACGGCCGCGCCAAAGATGAACAGATACAGCATGTTGCCCGCGACGTGCCAGAAACCGCCGTGGATAAACATCGACGTGACAATCGTCATCAACGGCGCGAGCGCGCTGAGATTGCGATGCGCCTGCGCGTGCGACGCGAGCGGGTTGTTCGAGAGCGCCTGCGCCACCGCCGCCGGCACCATCGCGAATCTGCCGCCGAAAGCCGCCAGCCGCGAACCGAGCGACAGTTCATAGACGAACACTGCGATGTTCGCGGCAATGAGCGCGCCGTTGACCGGGGTCAGGCGGCGCGGCGCGGCGTTATCGCGAAGCGGGATCATCAGAACATCGGGCCGGGCACGCGCGGTGATCGACCGGCTGCAATACTAGCGGCGGGTGCCGGGTCGGCGCGAGATGTCGCGGCCGCCGGGCGTGAAACTTTCTTATGCGAGCGCGGCGCCGAACTCTCTCACTTGAGCCGGACCTGCTTGTATGCGAGAAAGATCGCTGGGTCACCGCCGCGTCAAACGCGATCCGGGATCGCGACCCGCTCGCCGGCGGACGCGAATCTTTTTCATGGAGGTCTCAATCATGGAAGTCGTCTCTAACGAAGTATCGGTCCGCACCGGCGCCGAGAAGATGCCCGCGCATCTGGCGCGCCCCGCGTCCGGCGGTCCGTATCCGGCGCTGGTCGTCGTGATGGAAGCGTTCGGCCTCAACGATCAAATCCGGCGCATCACGAATCAATTCGCGGCCGAGGGCTTCGTCGCGATCGCTCCCAATCTTTATTTTCGGCAACCCAACAACGTCGTCGGCTACAACGATCTGCCCGGCGCTTTTCGCTTGATGGGCTCGCTCAACGACAATCAAATCGTCGCCGACATGGGCGCCGCGATCGATCATCTCAAGGCCATGAAGGAAGTAAAGCCGGCGTTCGGCACCGTCGGATTCTGCATGGGCGGACGCGTCGCTTTCTTGACCGCATGCCGCAATCCCGCGGTCAGAGCCACCGCACCGTACTATGGCGGCAGGATGATGAAGTCATCGCAGGCCGGGGCGAAAGCGCCTATCGACTACGTGGGCGGTCTCAACGCCCCGGTGCTGGCCTTTTTCGGCGGCAAGGACGCGTTCATTCCGATCGCCGAGGTGGACGAATTTCGCGACGCCCTGAAGAAGGCGGGCAGGCCGGCCGAGGTGGTATTTTACCCGGAGGCCGATCACGGCTTCATGTGCGACGACCGTCCGTCGTTCCACCCCGTGCATTCGAGGGAGGCGTGGGCCCGCACCGTCGCGTTCTTCAAAGAGCACCTCGGCTGAAACCGCGCGGCCGTGTTTTGTTGAAACCATTTGGGCGGGCCGCTCATCGGAGGCCCGCCCTGGTTTTCGCGATCGCCCTCGTTGCGGCGAGCGCCTGCTATTCGTCCGACTACCGCCGCACGATGACGGCGAACGTGGCGCTGCTTTCCGACTTGTCCGACAAGCTCGCCGACTACTGCCGCACCTATTTCAAGCTCGACGATCGCCAATTGTCGTCCGAGGAGATGGGCGAGTTCTACTACGCCTTCAACAAGGCCAACGCGTTTTCGTCATCGACGCCGCGCGAGTCGTCCCGCCGATCGCATCAGGATTTTGTGCGGCTGCTCAACGCCTACGAGAAATTCGCGCATGCCGCCGACGCGTACCGGCTCGACGGCAAGCCCGACCCCGCGGTGCGCGCGTCATTGCTCTCGCAACACGACCAAGTCCGCCACCTCGCCGGCAAAGTCGTCGAGGACCTTCGGGACGAACCAGATTAGTCCTGCGCGACGGACCCGGCTGAACCTTCGCGCTCAGCTCTTCCAGTGGTTGCCGTATCGGTCGAGGTGCGCAACCTCGCTCACCGGCCGCCGCTTGATCGGGCCGAACTTTCCCTGCGGATATCCGATCGGCATCAGCGCATACGTCTGCACTTCGGGCGGCAGCCCCAATATCGCCTTCACCTCGTCCTCGAAAAACGTGTGAATCGTCGTGAGCACCGTGCCCAGACCCAGTCCGCGGCACGCAAGAATAATGTTCTGCACGGCCGGGTAGATGCTCGAGCCTGAGGTCCGCGCCAGGCTCTTCATCGCCGCGGCCACCTCGGGCGGAAGCGTGGGCGCCGGCCCCGCCGGCGCGGTCTGCTTCAGGCATGCGAGCAGCAACACCGGCGCGTCCGCCATGTGATCGATCAGGTAGGTCGCCGACGCCATCAGCTTCCGGTACGCCTCGTCGCTCATGTGCTCGGGCTTGACGCGATTGGCGTACAGCGCCATCAAAATTCCACCACCCTTGCGATACACGTCGCCGATCTTTTTGCGCTGCGCGGCGTCCTTGACGATCATGAACTCCCAACTCTGCTGGTTGCTGCTCGACGGCGCGCGAATCGCCGCGTCGAGCACCTTGGTGATTACCTCGTCGGGAACGGGATCGGGCTTGAATCGCCTGAGCGATCGCGCCGAGTAAATTGCCTCGAAAAGTCCTATCTCTGCCATCGTTAAGCTCCTGATGCGGGTTGTTGCTCAGTCGGAGAGTGCGTCCGGCGGCACAAAAAGAAAAGCGGCCGCGCGATCGCAATCGATCGCCGGCCGCTTTTTTTCAATCGTCCAATCAGCCGCGCGCTCGGGTCCGCTCACACCGGCGTGCGATTCGCTTTCGGCGCGGATTGCGGACCCATCAGCATCCTGAAGACTTTCTTCGCTTCCGCCGGATCGCTAACCATCGGCCCCGGCTGATCGTGATGCCTCATCACCTTGTCTTCTTCGGTGAACGCGCGAACCGTCGCGCAGTATTCGAGCAGCAGCCCATTGGGATCGCGGAAGTAGATCGAGCGGCACCATTCATGATCGACCACCGGCGTCACATCGACGCCGCGCCCGATCAATTGCTCGCGCTTGGCCTCGAGCGCCTTCACGTCGTCGCAATGAAACGCGAAATGATAGAACGCGCCCGGCAGCCCCTGCGCGCTGTTGATATCGGTCGCCCACTCGGCCGGCAGGCCCGGCACTTTTTCCGGGCACATGAACGCCACCATGCTGCCGTCGCCGGTGTTCAGGAAGACGTGCTTGATCCGGCCGCCCTCGGCCGGCTCGAGGATGTCCGACCACGCGACCTCCCAGCCCAACTTGGTGGTGTAGAACTCGATCGTGCGATCGAGGTCGAGAGTCGCCAGCCCCAGATGATGAACGCCCGTGCGCTGCATAGCCTCGCCTCCTGGCCGTTGTTCGAAAACCGCCGTCAGCTAACTACTAACACGCCTCAATTCAGAGTCAAAGACTCCAGAACGATCGTTCAAGACCCTCGCTCAGCCCTCAGTCCACGCGAATCAATTTGTGCTTGATCGCATAGCGCACCATCGCCGCCGTCGAGTGCAGCTCGAGCTTCTGCTTGAGATTGTCGCGATGCGCCTGCGCGGTCTTGACGCTGATGCCGAGGCGTTGCGCGACCTCCTTGGTCGTCGCACCCTCGCCTATCAGCTTGAGCACTTCGCGCTCGCGCGGCGTCGGTCTTGACCACGTAGCCCGCGCAGCCGGCCTCGCCGAGCGCCTCCAACACGTATTCCTCGTCGTCGTATTGGCTTAGCATCAGCACCTTGCACGCCGGCGCCTCTTTGGCGATTCGACGGGCCGCCGACAGCCCCCCGATTCCCGGCATCGCGAGGTCCATCACCACCACCTGCGGCTTCAGTTGCGCGGCAAGCGCGACCGCCTGCTCGCCATCCGCCGCTTCCGCAACTACCTCGCACTCCGTCGCGAGCACCATCCGCAACGCTTCGCGCACGATCCGATGGTCGTCGGCGAGCAGCACGCGAATCCGCCCGCGATCTTCCATCACGCTGACTCCGGAATTTCGGCGACGACCCTCGTGCGGCCCGCTCGCGAATCCACCGTCAGGCTGCCGCCCATCAACTCCAGCCGCTCCCGCACACCCGCCAGGCCAACGCCCTCGCTCTGCTCGGCGCCGATGCCGGATCCGTCGTCGCTGACCGACACGCGCGCGGCCGCGTCGATTCTTTCGAGCGTGATTTCGACCGACTTCGCGCGCGCATGCCGAATCACGTTGGACAGCGTCTCGCGAATGACCTGGAAGCATAGCTGCTGCACCGGGCGCGAGATTTTCTCGGCCGCGCCGCCGTCAATCAGCCTCGCCGCTACGCCCGCGCGCTTCAGCCGCTCAAACTCGTGCTCGATCGCTTCGTCGAGCGAAGCGTTGCCGAGAGTGGCCGGACGAAGTTCGCGGGTCTTGCGGCGCAACTCCTCCTCGACCTGGTTGAAGATCGCGCGCGCCGCTTCGCGCCGGCCGTCGAGCGCAATTTTCGCCGCCGCAATCAACTGCGCCTGATCGTCGTGCAGGTCGCGCGCGATTTTGGCGCGTTCCTCGTCGATCGCGGCAAACATTCTGAGCGCGAGCTGACGCACCAGGGCGCTGCGCCGCGACGCGTCGCGCTCCATCACCCAGCTCACGACCAATGGAGCGAGCCGCTCGACGATCGCCTGCGCCCGGGCCGCGGATGCGTCGCCATGGCGCGACCCGAGCGCGATCGCGCCGGCCTCGAACGGGATACACACGTACGAGCCGGCGAACACTTTGTCTTCGGAAAATCGCTGGTCGCGCTCGACGAAGCCCGCGTCGCGATCGCGCCAGCGCGCAATCACGATCCGCCGCCGGAAACTCTCCGCCAGCGCACTGCCAGTCTCCTCCAAATCGAACTGCTTGTGGCCGGACGACGACGCGGCCACGATCAACGAGCCGCCGTCCTCGACCGCGACGATCCATTGGTCGAAGCCGGCTCCGCCCGCGACCAGCTCGCCGAAGCGGCCGAACCGCTCGATCGGCCGCGCACGCCGCGCCGCCGCGACCGCCTCGTCCAGGTGATTCGTCGCCGCCCGTTCACGCCCCAACTCCCGCTTTGCACCAGCCGCCTGGCGCCCACTCTCGGCGCTATGCGTGCGCCAGAAATCAAGCGAAGCGCGCGCGGCAGCCAGCGCGATCTCGCCGAAAACGGCGCGCGCCATAAGTTCAAGTGATGCTTCAAGTTCACCGCGCCCGCGCTCGGCCCCCGCCACCATCGCGATCCGCACCGCGCTAATGCCGTAGGTGAAGGCCAACGCCGCTAACTCCCGCCCGTCGTCGATTTTTTCGCCGCGCGCAATTGCCTCAGCTTCCCGGGCGCTCAGCGCAATCTTTTCTATCGATTCGATGGAACCCTCCGCACCACGCCCGCGCTTCACCCCGTTGGCCGCGGCCGCATCACCAAGCCGATTGCCGAGCGCACCAAGCATCGCATTCACAACCACGTCCCATCGCGAATCCCCCGGCGGCGCACACACCACTTCGTCGGCTCCCACGCCATTCGATTGAAACGCAATCGCACATCGCTCAGCCGCTGACGCCCGAGCGCCAAGCTCAGCGATGGCAGCAATCCGCTCGCTGAAGGTTTTTTGACGCGATGCAGATGGCGGCGCGACAACTGCCAGTCGCTCGCGATGTTTGAGAGCGTTTCCCAAGAATTCCTCTGCCTTAGAGGATGACAGAGGAAACAGAATGTTTCTAAGCGAGTGCGAGCGGAAGAGCGCGCACGCAGTTACCCAAAGAACAATTTGTGCGGAGATAAACTGTTTCTGTCAGTCAGGGTCCGATTGGGGAGATGCCCTTGGGGAAAAAGCGAATCGGAGCTCTACTGATGTCCCGAATCAGACGGCTTCGACAACTCGTCGCCAAGTTGCTTCATCTCCGCGCCGAAAGCCGTCCAATCGCCCGCGCGAATCGCCTCCATCGCGCGATTGTAGTGTTGCGCCGCGCTCTGCGTGCCGGCCTTCCCCGGTCCCGCACCCGCGGCTATGGACTGCGGGGCCACCTCATTCGCGATCGCCTTGGCGATCGTCGGCGCCGGCGGCGCCTGGTTCATGAACAGCGCCGCCATCGTCAGGTCGAGCGTATCGCCCATCACGACCCGATCGCTGTATGACGCAACCACCCGCTGCAACTCCGGCAGCTGGCCGTTCTCGGCGCGGATGAACAACGGCTCGACGTAGAGCAGCGAGTCCTGGATCGGTATCACGAGCAGGTTGCCGAGCAGCACCTTCGAACCCATCTGGTTCCACAGCGACAGCTGCCGCGAAATTTCCGGGTTCTGATTGATGCGCGCCTGGATCTGATACGGACCGTAAAAGAGTTTGTCCTTGGAAAATGAATACTCGAACAGATGACCGTAGTCCGCGCCGTCGCAGCGCGCGGCCATCCAGGCGATCATGTTGTCGCGTCCCGACGGCGTCATCGGCAGCATCAACATGTATTCCGCCTGCGTCTCGCCCGGCAGCCGCATGATCACGTAGTAGGGCTGCATCTGAACCGTCTGCCCGGCATAGTTTTCGCGCGGAAAGCCCCACAGGTCCTCGCGGTTATAGAAGACCTGCGGATCGGTCATGTGATAAGCGCGAAAAGTGTCGGCCTGGATCAGGAAAAAATCTTCCGGGTAGCGGATGTGCGCGTGCAATTCCGCCGGCATCGCCGCCATCGGCTTGAACATCGCGGGAAACACGCGCTGCCACGTCCTGATGATCGGGTCTTCGGGATCCGACACGTAAAAATCGGTGTCGCCGGTGTACGCGTCCACCACCACCTTGACCGAATTGCGGATGTAGTTGATCCCGTCGGCGTTACGCTGCGAGTAAGCGTAGTGATCGCTGGTGGTGTAGCAGTCAACGATCCACACCAAGCGGCCGTTGTAAATCACGGCGTACGGATCGCGGTCGAGATTCAGGAACGGCGCGATGTACGCGATGCGGCTCGCGATATTGCGCCGGATCATGATCTTGCTTTTCGCCACGATATTCTCGGTGACGAGCAGGTTGATGTCGCGAAAGAAGATGCTGAACAGCAGCCGCCGAAAAAATCCCGCCACCGGCACGCCGCCCGATCCCGCGTAATACGAAAAGACGTTGTCCGCGCCCTTGGGATAGTCGAACTCGGGCGTCGCGGAATCGACGACGGCGTAATTGTCGCGCTCCTCGCCAAAATAGATCGCCGGCTGGGTGACCTTCAGCCCCACGTCCGAGACCGCCGGTATATCCTTTATATAGAACACCGGCAGCCCCTCGGTGTCCTTCTTGTTGACCGGGCTCATCGCCAGCCCCGCGCCGTGCGTGAACTTGAGATGCTGGTTGACCCAGGTCTGCGCGTTTTCGGGCAGTTGGTCGATATTCAGCTCACGCCCCGACAGCATCACCTCGGTGTACTTGCCCTCGATCCAGTAGCGATCGATGTCAACGTCGCGAAAGTCGTAATAGGTGCGGATTTCCTGCAGCTGGCGGTAGGTGTCGATCAGCGGGCGCGGGTCCCACAGCCGGATGTTCTTGACTGTCGCCGAATCCTGCTCGAGGGCCGCGGGCGTGAGCGCGCCCTGCCCCGCGAACGGTTTCACGTCAACGGTGTCCAGCTTGTAAGCGTGCCGCGTCGCCTCGATGTTGCGTACCAGGTAGGGACGCTCGACCCGCAGCTCGTCGGGCTTGACCCACAGGCGCTCGATCAGCGGCTGGATGAAATTCAAGATGAGCGCGGGCCCGAACACGATAACGAAGGCGGCGACCGGAATCCGCAATCCGCCCTCGCGGGCGTTGACCATGCACATCACCGCGGCGCCCAACGACAGCGCCACCAGCAGCCACAGCCCCGGCTGCCACAGGATGTGATCGACGTAGCGCAGCCCGAACACGACGCCGTTGGTATGCAGCAGCAAGTCGAAGCGGCCGAGCCAGTAACTCATCGCCCGCTGGATGAAGAACAGTCCGAGCAGCACGGACAGATGCCCCGCCGCGCCCGGCGCAACGCGGGGCGGAGATTCCTTGAAATCGAGCGCGCCGCGCGCCCAATAGACTGCGATCGCCATCGCCGCCGACATCACGATCAACATCAGCAGCAGGTCGCGGATTTCCTCGAGCAGCGGCACCGTGAAGACGTAAAAGCCGATATCGTTGCCGAACGCCTGCTCGACGATTCCGAACGGCACCCCGTAGAGACCCTTCAGGTAAGTATCCCAGCTCGCCGCCTCGCCCTGCGCCACGAACAGCGCCAGCAAGGCCGCGCCGGCCGCGACGATCACGCGCCACGGCACGCGTTCGCCGAGCGCGCGAATCAGCTCGGGCAGATTGACCTCGACCATCTCGTCGGGGCGGCGCACCACGCGCAGCCGCTCGCGGTCGCGGCTCGAGCCGATTGCGATCAACCCGCTCACAAAGATCGCCGCGAACGCGGCCAGCCACACAACGATGAAGATCGCGACTTCCGCGCCAACGGTGGTACTGAAAACGCGGGCAAAGCCGAGTCCTCCGTACCACAGGTAGTCCACCAGCAGCTGGTCAGCCAGGCTCAGCGCCACCAGCGCGACGATAACCACCGCGGCGAGGGCTATCAGGATTACGCGGGGCCGCATCAGGGTGCTGTGCTATTCGCCACGGCCGATTTGGCTGACGTGTTCCCGCACGACGTCGGGAGGGCAGAGCCAGATGAAGACTTTGAGCGCGAGGTAGCCGATGACAATCCAGTCGAGTTCGCCGACTATCGGGATCATGTCAAGCTCGAGCGCCGGCGGCGTCAGCATCAACAGCAAACCCATCCACGGCACCGTCTTCGCCAGCACCGGCACGCGTTCGTCGGTGATCAACCGGTAGAACAAGCGGACGAACTGCGGCAGGTACATCACCAGCCGGCTCATTTGCATCGGCCCGAGGAATTGCATGCGGAGTATCCTGGAAAACATCGGCTTGACCCACCAGCATTATACTCTAGCACAGCCCGGCATCGAAGATGTCCTGCGGTGGGGGCGTTTTTGTTACAATCGGCCCGACAGCGAGGAGGACGAAGCGGCGTGAAGAGGCACATGGCGCTGGGCGATTTCCTGGTCGCCTACCTGCGGAAGATTGGCGTGTCGCACGTCTTTGGCATCCCCGGCGACCTCGCGCTCAAGCTGTTTTTCGCGCTGGGCCGCAAGCGCGGGATGGAAATCATCACGCTGTCTCACGAGCCCGGGGTTGGTTTCGCGGCCGACGGCTACGCGCGCGCGACCGGCAAAATCAGCGTGATCTGCGTCACCTACGGCGCCGGCGGCCACAATATGGTCAATCCGGTCGCGGGATCCTTCTCAGAGCACGTGCCGATTCTGATTTTCTCCGGCGGCCCGGGTGAGGAGGAGCGCAAACTCGGCACCCTGATTCACCACCAGGCCCGCGAGATCGATTCCCAGCGCCGCATCTACTCCGAAGTCACCTGCGCGTGTGCGGTGCTGACCGATCCGCGCACCGCCGCGCAGGAGTTGCATCGCGTCGTGCGCGCCATCTGGGCCGAGCAGCGGCCCGGTTACGTCGAGATTCATCGCGACATGGTGGACCGGCGGATCGAAGTTCCAGACGAGCTGATCGAATGGGACGGGCGGCTGCACTTCCAGGAATCGGACGCGCGCAAGGTCGCGGAAGCCGCGCACGAGACCGCCGCGATGTTCAACCAGAGCCGCAAGCCCGTGCTGATCGCCGGCATCGAGATTCATCGCTTCAAGGCGTCGCGCGAGCTGGTGGAGCTGGCCGAGAGCATGGGCGCGCCGGTGTTCACCACCGTGCTGGGCAAGGGCGCGTTTCCGATGGACCATCCGCTGCACATGGGCGTGCACGTCGGCCCGATCAGTCCGCCGCCGATCGTCGCGCGCATGGACGCGGCCGATTTCGTGCTCAACCTCGGCTGTCTAAAAACCGACATGAACTTCGGCAACCGTCCGCCGCACGTGATTCAAGGCAGGACGGTGTGGGCGGTCGATCGCAAGGTCGAGGTGAAGTATCACACCTACACCGACGTCGGGGTGCGCGATTTCGCGCGCGCGCTGCTGCGCGAGAAGCTGCGGCTTCATCACGAGAAGGTTCACTACGCCGACAATCTTCGCGAGGTTGCGGCGCGCGGCGGCAAGCCCGTCAAGGTCGCGCAGATTCTGTCCACGGTCAACGAATTCCTGGCTGACAAACGCCGGTACCTGGTGGTCGCGGAGTCGGGCGACATGCTGTTCGGCGGGCTCGACATCCGCGTGCCGCACAATGGCGCCTACCTGGCGCAGGGGTTTTACGCTTCGATGGGGTTTGCGGTGCCGGCCGCGCTCGGCGCGCAAATCGGATGCGGTCTTCGGCCGCTGGTGATGTGCGGCGACGGCGGCTTTCAAATGACCGGGCCCGAGATTTCGCAGGCGCCGGCCAAGGGCGTGAATCCGATCGTGGTGGTAATCAACAACGGCGGATGGGGCATCTTCCGGCCGATTGCCGAGCGGCGCAAACTGCTCGAGATTCCGCCGTGGCCCTACGCGAAGCTCGCGCGCGATTGGGGCGGTGAAGGATTCGAGGCGACCACGGTCGAGCAGTTGCGCGACGCCCTGCGCGCGGCGCATGACTGCAAATCATTCGCGATAATCGATGTGCGCGTCGAACGCGACGATCTGTCGCCGGTCACAGTGAAGTATATCAAGGCGGCGGCGCAGCACTCGCAAGCGCCGGCGGAACACGCGGCGCGCGGGAATTCGCGCCCATGAACGATCCAACGAACACCGATTCAGTAACGGCGGACGCAATCGAGAAGTATCGGCGCGCATACCGGGACTTCAGGTGGGAGACGCCCGAGCATTTCAACTTCGCCGCGGCCATCGACAAGTTCGCCGAGGATCCGCGCCGGGTCGCAATCCGCTGGGAAGACAGCGAAGGCAAGCGCGCGCGGCTGACGTTCGCCGACATCGCGCAGCAATCCAGACGCATCGCCAACGTACTGGCAGGACATGGAATCCGGCGCGGCGATGCGGTCCTGCTGGTGCTGCCGCGCATCACGCTGTGGCAGGCGGCGTATATCGGCGCGCTCAGGCTCGGCGCGATCGTCATCCCGTGCACTTCGATGCTGCGCGAGAAGGACCTGGTGTACCGGGCGAATCATTCCGGCGCGCGCGCGATAATCGCCGGCGTCGAGAATGCCGCGATGATCGCGGAACTGCGCAAGCAGTGCCCCAGCGTCGAGCACTACCTGATAGCCGGCACGACCCGTACCGGCTGGACGGGTCTGCAGGAACAAATGAGCCGCGCGTCGCCGGTGTTCAAGCCGGCGAATACCAGGTCGTCGGAGCCGGCGATTTGCTATTACACCTCCGGCACGACCAAAGAACCGAAAGCGGTGCTGCATAGACACGGCTATGCCTACAGTCACCGCTTCACGGGGCTTAACTGGCTGGACGTGAGGCCGGGCGATCTGCATTGGACCACGTCGGACACCGGCTGGGCCAAGGCCGCCTACGGCGTACTCTTCGGGCCGTGGATGAACGGCGTGACGACGTTCATGTACAACGGCCGTTTCGACGCGGCCAAAGAGCTGGAGTTGATCTCGCGCTATGGAGTTACTACTTTCTGCGCGCCACCGACTGAGTATCGAATACTCATTAAGGAAACCCTGGCGGACTACTCATTCCCCAAACTGAGGCATTGCACCGGAGCGGGCGAGCCGCTGAATCCGGAAGTGATCGAGGTCTGGCGCGAGCGGCTGGGACTCACGATTTACGACGGTTATGGACAAACCGAAACGGCCATCCTCGCCGCGAACATGCCCGCGATGCCGGTGAAGCCGGGCTCGATGGGGCTGCCATTCCCGGGCCACGACGTGCGAGTGCTCAACGATGAGCTGACCGAAGCGAAGATCGACGAAGTCGGCGAGATCGCGCTGCGGGTGAAGCCCGAGCGGCCGTCGTCGCTGTTTCTCGAGTATTGGAAAAATGCGGAAGAGACGGCGAGCGTGTTTCGCGGCGATTGGTACCTGACCGGCGACCAGGCGACCCGCGACGCCGACGGCTATCTATGGTTCGTTGGGCGCGCCGACGACGTGATCATTTCGGCGGGTTACCGAATCGGTCCGTTCGAAGTCGAGAGCGCCCTGCTCGAGCATCCCGCGGTGATGGAATCCGCAGTGGTCGCCTCTCCCGACCCAGATCGCGGCTCGATCGTCAAGGCTTTCGTGAAGCTCCGGCCCGGCGCCGAGCCTGGCGATCGGCTCGTGACGGAGCTGCAGGAGCATTGCAAGCGCGTGACGGCGCCCTACAAGTATCCGCGCGAGATCGAATTCATCGACGAGCTGCCCAAGACGGTCAGCGGAAAAATCCGCCGCGTCGAGTTGCGCCGCCAGGAAGAGTCGCGCAAGGGTAAATCTGTCTGAGGGTGAGCTTTGTATAACGTGATCGAGGTTCTGTATTCCTCTCCCTGCCAGGGAGAGGATGAAGGTGAGGGTCCTTATCCAGCGCGCTTTTTCGCGCGCGATTCAGGATTCTGCCTCCGCTCTGACGGCGCGCAGAGAGTTACACAAAGCTCCCCTGAGGACGAAGAGACTTACTAAACTTTTTGGAGATTGGGAGAAGCACAATGGCAAAGACTTTCGGAGCAGAATCGACGGCCGATGAGGTCCTCGAAGGCATAGATCTCTCGGGCAAGCGCGTATTGGTAACGGGCGTCTCCGCCGGCTTGGGTGTCGAGACTGCCCGCTCGCTGGTCGCGCACGGGGCGACCGTGGTCGGCACGGCGCGCGATTTGGCGAAAGCGCGGCATGCTCTCGCCGAAGCGGGCAACCCACCGGTCGATCTTGTGGAAGTTGATCTCGCTTCGCTCAGCAGTGTGCGCAAGGCGGCGGACGATTTATTGGCACGCGCCAAACCCTTCGATGTGATCATCGCGAACGCCGGCGTGATGGCCTGTCCGCAGGGCAAGACGCAGGACGGCTTCGAAACGCAGTTCGGAACGAATCATCTGGGGCATTTCGTGTTCATCAATCGGCTCGTACCGCTTCTGAATCCCTGCGCTCGAATCGTCACGCTCTCTTCGGCTGGTCACCAGATAAGCGACGTCGATCTTGAAGACCCGAATTTCGAGCGGACTCCCTATCAGGCGTTTACCGCGTACGGCCGCTCGAAGACGGCAAATATTCTTTACGCCGTGGCTCTCGACGGCCGGCTCAAGGGACGCGGCGTGCGCGCAACCTCAATCCATCCTGGCGGAATCCAGACCGAGCTCGGCCGGCATCTTACGCCTGAGCTCATCGAGCAGATGATGGCGCGAGTCAACAGGGGTGCAGCCGGTCAGGCGCCAGCGTTTCGCTTTAAGACGGTGCCGCAAGGGTCGGCAACTTCGGTCTGGGCCGGTTTTGTCGCGCCAGCCGACGCGGTCGGCGGGCGCTACTGCGAAGACTGCCACGTATGCGCGGTGAATGACGACGCGGCCTCGCGCGTCGGCGTGCGCTCGTACGCTCTCAACCTCGCCCACGCGAACGACTTGTGGCGCAAAAGCGAAGAGCTGGTCGGCGAGCGCTTCCCGCTGTAGCGCGAGAGTCACGCCAGCCGCGGAAATAGAGCGAGCGCGTTGCCGCGCCCGATCGCGCGGAAGTCGTCCTGCGACAACAACTTGCTGCTCAACAATTCTGCCAGATGCGCCGACACCACCGCTTCTGGCGTGTGCACGTAGTCGCTGCCGTAGAGGATATGCGAGCGTTCGGCCATCTCGAGCAGCGGCGCGAGCGCATTCGAGCCGGGCGAGCCCGCGAGATCGTAGTAGAGCCGGCGCAGTTGCTCTTCAGTGCTGACCTGATCCTTCCCGCTGCCGGCGAGACTGCGGCCGAACATGCCGATTCGCCGCGCCAGGAACGGCAGAGTGCCGCCCGCGTGCGGCACGATGATACGGAGTTTCGGACAACGCACCGTCGTCCCGCTGAAGATCAGGTTGACCACCGCCCGCGTGCTGTCGAAAGTGAACTCGATCATTGGACGCGGATATCCGAGCGCACTCTGCTGCCAGCATATCGGCGACGTGGGATGAATGAAGACTACCGCACCACGGCGGTTGAGCTCCGCGAAGATCGGGTCCAGCCGCTTGTCGCCGAGGTACACGCCGTCGAAATTGGTCAGCATGACTACGCCGTCAAGTTTGAGCGCATCCAGAGCGTAGGCGATCTCTTCCAGCGCGCCATCAATGTCCGGCAGCGGCAGGCTGGCGAAGCCGCCAAATCGGCCGCGATGGTCCCCGATTACGCGCGCAGCAAACTCGTTGACCGATCGAGCGAGCAGGCGAGCCTTCGCATCGTTGCCGAAATGCACGCCGGGAGAAGATACCGATAACATCCCGGTTGCGATTCCCATTCGATCCATCATCGCCAGCGCCGCCTCCGCGCTCCATTGCGGCGCCCGAAACCCATCCGGCGAACCGCCGACGGCATCGATCAGTTGCTCGCGATACTCGGGGCTCAGATAATGGAAGTGGACATCGATCCGGTCCATGAACCGATCTGTCATCGGCGGCGGCCTCCGCTACTGTGGTTACTCTGGCTCGAGTCGAAATTAGGGCAAGAATATATTTGACTGACCGAGTCTGCCAGGCTGCCCTTGACGTGATAGGTCGGTCAATTTGCAGCGTTCTACTTGGTGGCTTTCAAACAGGCTTGTTCAAATTCAGTGAGCACCGCAACATGATCGTCTGTGCCTAGCGAAGCTTCGGTCCAATACACTTCTTTCTCGAACGGATTCTCCGCACGGCGCTCAAGTTTAAATGGCACTGGAGAATGCGCTGGATATTTGAACTTGTCGAAATGAAACACGAGGCCAGTGATCTCGAAGCGAGGCGGCTGCTCCCAAAATCCACTGAGTCGCTTGGATATTGCGGAACCTATGGTTGAAACCTGAGGAAAGCATTGAGGAAGGGGCAGCTCCAAGCCAATTTCCAACTGACTGAAATACATCGGGGCAGGGAATATATCTTCATATTTGATTCCGAATCTTTCACTAGCCCAGCCCAACGCATTGTCGAGAACCAGGATCGAATCCGTTGTGTTGCTACGAGTAGTGACCAGAAGACCGCCTTGGTAAATCTCCATTTTCTCGACTACGATTGCACGATCATCGATTACGATCTTCCCTTGCAAAAATGTGAGCGGTTTTGGACTGGCGACATCCATTACTAAGTCTGCGCCCTGCGGATACTTAACAAAATTGTATCTATCGACAACTGCTTTAACAGTGTCGGGCACATAGCCATAGTTACCAATGGAACGAACGACCCGAGCCGCTTGTGCTTGATAGACGTTTAGAAGTCTCATTGTCCTACATGCGGCACGGCATACTGTCGCGTTCCGTTCTTTCCGCCCATAGGAACGCTGGAAAGTGGCTGCCCCTTGGTTTGTTCTTGCAATGCACCTTGTCGAGCCTGCGCAAGGGCGTCCTCGATTACTCCTTGCGCTTTTGCTGAGAGCAAGTCGTTAAGTTCCTCTGGCACAAATGCGTCGATTCCTTTTCGATTACTCTCATCAAACGACTCCGGCCCTGCGGATTCAGCCGTAAGACTTTCGCTCCATTTCAGAAATTCAGGGAAACTTACGAAGTCGATTACGATCGCCACGTTGAAAGCTGCGGCGATCTTTTTCAAAGTACTGAAAGTAAAATTCTCATAGTCTCCCTGTTCCAAGACGGAGATGCGCGCTTGCTTCATGTGCGCACGTTCTGCAAGTTCGGGTTGCGTCCAACCTGCTTGCTTCCGAAGATTGTAGATTCGAACCGCCAGCCGTGCCGCAATAGTCGATGACACGAAAGCGTTTCGAGCGTCTTCGTCCCGCAACATAGCCCACAACTTTTTGAACTTATTGATCAATGTCGAGTTCTTCAAATTTGCTCCGACCTTCTATGATTTCCGTTCTAATCGCTTGCGCGCGATCCGGTGCATCCTTAGGGACAAACTCATCTCCAACTTCATCGGCCATGAACACAAAGACAATGCTGGCCCGTGGAGGGCCAAAAATAAAAAGCGGGCGATATCGGTGTTGCGAAACCTTGAGTCGCATTTCCAATATGCCTGAATAACCAACTAAAGGAGTCGCCCATGCGGGCGGCCACTGCGCCTGATGCATCTTTCGCATGTCTCGCCAGCGAGTCTGGAAGGCGATCCAGACTTTCGTTGCGACCTCGTCTTTCCAAGCCGAGACGATGCCCTTCGTTTCTCCGGTCGGTACGAGTTCGAAAAGCGTCCACGGCAACATCAGAGTATCATAAAAAGCGTATGTCAAGTAGCGGAACGGGGCCGCTCGTTGCTATTAATATAATAATTTTATAGTATGAGCGCCAGTTTTGCCAGAAAAAGCGCCGCGAATCGTGTTATCGAAATCGCGGCGCGGTAGCATCTCCCACCCGTGGACGGGCAAAGGACGGTGACGCTAAGTGCGAAGGTCCCGCGCGTTATTACGAACGCACCACCACAAGGGGGCGCTTCCCGCGCGACTTCTTCGGTTGTTTGTGCTCAATCTCCTTCTTGCCGACGGTCAGCACGCCACGCGCCAGCTTTCGCAGTCGGTCGAACGCTTGTTTGTCCCTCGAACCGTAAATCTTCGACTTTGGGAGATTTCACAAGCGGCAATCTAGCACGATGCCGCTTGCCTCTCCACTGCTTACGCCGGCATTAAGTTCAGTCGGCGGATGATACGCAATCGATTTCAAATCTACATAGTGAACTTGCTCCATGCGAGGAAGGCGCCGCTCAGGAGATGCTCGATGCACAAAAATCAGTCACGCCAGTCCAGGGTCACGGTTTCGCGCCGCGCGGCGCCCTCACCTGCCGGCCGCGTTGCGGCCGGTCGCCTCTCCCGTGAAAATAACGGGCGAGGTGATTTCGGAAAATCATCACCAAAAGCTGACGCGCGCGGTGTTGAATGCATTCAGCTCGATGCGAGCGCCCTCACCCGTGCGCGACACGAGTGTCGCCGCACGACCCTTCGGCGGCGCTCAGGACAGGCTCTCTCGCGAGGGGCGAGGTAATATCCCCTAACCCTTCTAACAGGGACCCTACGAGTACTCAGGGTAAACTCCGCCCGCATCTTTTCCTGGCATCGAGTGCAGGGGTCACCCCTGCCCAGGGAGGCGCGGAACCCACGGCGGGTTCCGCACACAATAAGTGATCTACCCTTCCCGATCTGACATTCACTTCGACGCCGACTTCGCTTCGCTCCTCTGATAGCGCGGCCGCAGGACCTCCATAACGTGTGCCGGCGCGCGTCCAGCATTTCCGTCGAACGGCGGCTGCGGATCGTATTCGATACCCACCTGGATCGCGTGCGCAATGGTATCGCCCGCAACGCGGCGGACGAGATGCAACGCCATGTCGATGCCCGCGGAGACTCCGGCCGCGGTGATGATTTTACCGTCCTCGACGATGCGCTCGGAGCGCGGCTCGGCGCCGAACTCGCGCAACTTCTCGAGCCTTGCCCAATGCGTGGTCGCCGGCCGTCCCTTGAGCAGCCCGGCCGCGCCCAGCACCAACGCACCCGTGCACACCGACGCGGTCCATTGAGTGGTCCCATCGATTTGCCGAACCCACTCGAGCATGTGAGGTTTTTCGCGCACCTGCTGCTCGCCCCTTCCGCCCGGCACGACCAGGATGTCGGCGCTGGTCACCTCGGCGATTGAATAGTCGGCGACCACGCCGAGCGAGTGCCGGTCGGCGCGCTTGACGCCCGCGGTTTCGGCGACGAACGTCACCTCGGCGCCCGGGATTCGGCAGAGCACCTCGAACGGTCCTACCGCATCGAGCGCGGTGAGGTCGTCGAAAATCAGGAAGGCAATTCGCACGGCGTTTCTCCTTTTTTTCATGCGCTCAGTTTTTGATGAAAACGGCTGCGATACGCGCTGGGCGGCACGTGCAGCGTGCGGAGGAACGCCCGGCGCATCGACTCGCGCGTGCCGAAGCCGCACTCGGATGCAATCGCATCGACGCCTTCGGCGGATTCTTCGAGGCGGCGGCGCGCGGCTTCGACGCGCGACTTCTCGACGAATTCTCCGGGGGTCATCCCGACTTCGCGCGCGAACACCCGGGCGAAGTTACGCGGGCTCATCGCGGCCCGCCGCGCCAGCGCTTCAACCGAGAGATCGGCGCCAAGATGATCGGCCATCCATCGCTGCAGCTCGCGGAGCGGCTCGCGATCTGCAACTTGCGCGCTAAGCTGTACGGAAAACTGCGACTGGCCGCCGGGACGGCGCAGGAACATGACCAATTCGCGCGCCACGGCGAGCGCAACCTCGCGGCCGTGGTCTTCCTCGACCAGGGCCAGCGCCAAATCGATTCCCGCGGTCACGCCGGCCGAGGTAAATACTTTGCCGGCGCGCACGAAAATCGGATCGTTTTCGACAGAGACCGCCGGATACTGAGCCGCGAGGCGCTCGCATTGCCGCCAATGAGTGGTCGCGGAGAGTCCGTCGAGGAGACCAGCCTCCGCGAGCAGAAACGCTCCCGTGCATACCGAGCACAGGCGCCGCGTGCGGCGAACAATGTTGCGGAGCCAGTCGATCAACGCGCGATCGCCGAGCGCGGCGGTAGTTCCGCGGCCGCCGGCGACCAGCAGCGTGTCGATCGGCCCGCGCACCTGAGCGATCGAGCGGTCGGCAATCAGCCGAATGCCGCATGAAGTCGTGAGCGGGCCGGCTTTGGCAGCCGCTATTTCGACGGTGTAGGCGGGAAGCCGCCAGCCGCGTTCGTCGGCCAGCAATCGCGCGGCGCGTCCGAACACTTCGAGCGGGCCGGTGACATCGATGATCTGCGCGTCGGGAAAAGCAAGCATGACGATTCGACGCGTGCGCAAGCCCCGAGATTTATGCGCGATCGCCAGCCGGGATTTGCTCCGTTTCAGGTTCATGGCGGCGAATTATCGCGCGCGGTCGTTTTGGCAGCAATAGTCAAGCGGCCACGTTTACTGCCAATCGCGGCTACGCCGCGGACATTTCAGCGACGTGGAGATTGCGGCGTCGCCGCTGAAGCCGGAGCCGCCTCGACCGATCGCATCGGCAGCGCGCCGCGAAATCCGGGCTGCAGCATCAGCAGACCGACGGCGCGCGAGAGTGCCACCGACAGCGACTCGGCGGGTTCCGTCTCGAGCGGCAGAAAGACCTCGCCGCCGACGGGATTTGGCGGTTCATCCTCGGTGCCGCTGATCCGGTTCGAGTAGAGCACGGCGCCATCGCGATTCTTGAGCTGGTACTTTACGCGCACCACGGCGTTCATCGTGAAGTACCGGCCGTGTATGGTCTCATTCGGACCGAACCGCTTGTTGACGCCGAGTTCCTCGAGCTCGGAGGTCAGGATGAAATCCGAGCCCTCGGGCGGCTTGCCGTCGGCCGGATTCGAGTCGAGCGCCACCGGCGCCAGACCGGCAGCTGCCAGTCCCTTGATCAGCGCATTGTTGAAAGTGTGGGCCCCATCGGCGACCACGAGCGGAGCCTGCGAGGTGCCGTCCGCGGCGTAGATCCTGCCGACCTCGGACTCGCCGGAGCCGAAATTTCCGCTCGTGGGAGGCACCGCAATTCTCGCAGGATGAAAAATATTCTGCGACCCGGGAACGAAGCCGGGGAGATAATGAAGAACGATAAGCGTGCGCGGCTTACATCCGGACAGCGCCAGCGCAAGCGCCGCCATCGCGAGGCAGTGGCGACTACGATTGAGGCCGCGACACCGCAGGATGCCGGTCCCTCCACCAAAAGACGAAGACCATGACCAGCAGGAAAAATGCGGCCAAGCCAATCCATCGCGAAACTTGATGCGCCATCGTCAGCGCAGGATACAACTCGCCGCCCACCAGGTAGCCGACGGTAACGACCAGCGAGCACCAGACGATCGCACCGAGTACGTTCCATCCCAGGAACTGGAAGAACGGCATCCCGCACGCGCCCGCCATCGGGCCCGCCATGAAGCGCACGCCAGTGATGAAGCGCGCCATGAACACCGCCTTGCTGCCGTGGGTCTGAAAGAAAAGCTGCAGGCGCTCATAAGGCGTGCGCATGAAGGGAAAGGTGACGGCAAGCCGGGCCAGGACGCGTTGCCCGCCGGTGCGGCCGATAAGGTAACCGCAACAGTCGCCCGTGACCGCACTGATGATCACGACTACAAATACGAGTCGCAGATCGAGCAGCACTTGCCCGGCCAGGAATCCGGCGGCGAGCATCACGGTTTCCTCGGGCACGGGGACGCCGAGGTTGCCGACGAACACGGCAATGAAGATACCGAGATAACCCCATGTCGCGAGCAGATCCTCGATACGCGCGGGGTCCATTATCTCATGCATTGAAAATCCATCCGTCGCGAAGCCAGCGCCACTCCCACTCCGGTCTCAGCCATCTCTAGCCTGCCGGATTGAGTGTGCCAGCGTAAGAGGCTTTTGGGTAGTCAGGTGTTAAGATTACGCGCGGAAGCAAACCGGATGAATTCACGATTCTAGGCAACGACCGACGGTTTTCTAAAGACAAAAAATTTGTAGCCGAAGAAGTTCGCGAATAGCGTCAGGCCGGCGCCGGAAATGGCGCCGATGTTTGCCCATACCTTAGCGCTGATTCCACGCGGCGCGCCGACCACGTTCACAATCAGGTCCGCGCCCACCACGTTGAGCCCCACCGCCACCAGCGTCACCGCGATGAAAGCGGTTAACTCCCGCCGTCCACCCGGGGACTTTGACGAATCGAAGGTCCAGTACTTATTCCACAGATAGCTATTGATCACCCCCAGCGTAACCGAGATGGATTTGAACGCCAAAAATGCGGCGCCGGAGGCCAAGCCAGTTACCAGCACCAGCAAATTCAGGACGCCAAAATCGACCCCGGAATTCAGGACACCGACCACGGCGAACTTCGAAAATTCGAAAAATGAGGGAACTCGACTGGCGACCAGGCTCGCGGCCAGCAGCGCGATCGCGAATAGAGCGGCGGCGATAAGCGGCAGGCAAAGCCGCGGAAACCTGAGTGCGATCCCGAGGTTGATCACGATTGGGATCGATAGTGCGCCAGTCAGAAATCCGACGATGAGGGCGAGTACCATGTCACGCGCGATCGCGCGGTCGGCCGCTGGCGCTAACGCCATGAGTCTTAGCCTATTGGGCAAATTGGCTGCTCCTCTCCGCGGATTATCAGACCGTGGCAGAACTTCGAGACGAGCAAACGCGCCGTTACGCGGCAGACTGGACAGCGCGCGCTGGCGGTTCGCCGCTGTTCTCAATCAGCCAGACTCCGGCGGATACTGCCGTTGCGACGAACGTAAGCAAATACGCCCAGAGAATATGCGTGGGCCTATACTCTACTTCGACTTGCTGATGTCCAGCCGGAACACGCACAGCCATCAGGCCGCCGTACGAATAGGTCTCGCCGTCGCCGTGAACCACCCGCCATCCGGGATACATGTTCTGATTGATCACCAGCGAGGTCGAAGCAGGCACGCTTACCTCATAGCCCAGACGGTTGGGTGTCCACATGATCTGCTTCACCTCGCCCGCTCCAAGCAGGTAGAACTCACCGCGGTAGCCAGACTGGTTATAGCCTCGGACTATGTTCTCGGGAAGGATGTGGTAGCCGCAGCATCCGCAGGATATGTCGCCCAGGTTGCTCAAATTGGCGACAATCATGCCCCCTGGTCCGTCGTGCCAGTACTGGCGAAACGTTTTCGATACGGGTGGAGCTTCAGGCGGCGGCAAGAACAAGTACCGGTAGTTCGGGGCACATACTAACCACGCGTCGATGAAGCCGATGGCGACCATTATCAGAGCCAGCCGGCTTCCCCATATTCCAGGCCGATCGCATAGCGCCTGTACGCCCAGGGCGGCCAGTACTCCGACGCAAAACACCAGAGGAATCACGAAGCGTCCGCACAACCCGATGTTGCCGGCCAGCGGCAGTTCGCGCATCCATACAACCAATGCGTCAGGACTCGTATCGCCGCGGTAGAGCTGGAGAAAGATGATGCTGCCGAATGCCCATGGGAGCGCCTTGCGCCAGGCGCTGACAACTCCGATTAATGCGAGCAGCGCGAATGGAGCACCGATGTAGCCGCCGTATTCAGAAAACATGAACGAGGCGAGCATCGGGCGAGTAAGATCCTGATCTCTCGAAAATAGAGAGACTGAGACGCTCCACCAGCCATGCCAGGACACGCCGAAATTGCGCGGATATATCCTGAGCAACTCGGCAGTGGGAATAAGCTTGAGCGAACTGAACGCAAGGGCGAACGCTCCGATCAAAAATGCTGCCACTAAAGGTCTAATGCTAAGGTTGAAGATCCTGAAGTAGATTGCGAGCAGCGCAACCAGCATTGCGGTGAAGACGAACCCGTAGTTTCCTTCCGTCAAAGCCAGCGCGCAAAGCAATCCGCCCAGCAAGGATGGAAACCATCGCCGCGTCCTGCACGACGCCAGCAGCAACACGAGCACCCATGGCAGATAGGCTACCGAGAGAAAGTTCAGATGACCCGCGCCAATGTGTAGCGAGAGCCATGAGCTCGAGGGAAACATCCCTGCCAGCGCTACGCAAGCGAGCGTGCGAAGGCCGAGTTCCCGACCCAGCATGTAGCCGCCGGCAAACATTATCGCCAGATGCAGATAGATTTCCAGTATCACGCCCGATGCCAGGCCGAACATCAGGTAAGGCAGTATGAATGGAGTAACTATCCCGCTTTCCGGATTCCCGATCATCGACATCCCACCGCACTTGTACGGATTCCAGAACGGGAACTGATGGAAATGAGTCAGCGTGTAGTAAGGAACCCATCGTAACTCCATGAACACATCGCGATCGAGATCGCCTGGAACTTCACCGCCGAATTTCAATTGGGGGCCGGATCTCATCCAGGTGGAGATCGGCGCGCCCGGGTCTCCGCCCTCGAAAAAGATCGGAAAGACCAGGACCAACGCGAAGGCCAGAGAACCGAGAGTAAGCCACCTCGCTTCTGTGCGCGAAAGAAGAAAGAGCCTGGCCGAAGCGGCGCGAGCTTTTGCAGCCAGTCCTGATTCCGGCGGATGGTCCACGCTACGAGACGGAGACTCCGCCGTCGTGGACAGGTCCTACCAGCACCGAAGAGTCCGATGCGGCGGGACGGCGCCGTGCGATCGCGATCCCATAGCTGGCGGCCACTACGAACGCAGCGACGTTGATGATCGAGATCGCTTCCCTGCTTCCAAAGCCTAGAAGCAGGTGCCCCTCGACCCAACCAGGTATCTGCACCAAATTGAAGAACACATACGCAACGTCCAGGAGCGAAGTCACTGAAAGCGTCACGTATAGAGCCATCATCGTCTTGGAGGTGAATACCAATGGCGCCAGCAGCGCCACCGCATAGTAGAGATAGCGTTCATGCATCCGCGGTACGAACAGGAACATCCCGAAATAGACGAGGAAGACACCATACAAACAATCCCAGGCGCTCCGTCTGCGATACATGATCCATGCGGCAAGGGCCAGGGTCGCCGCAAAGAGAGTCTTCCCGATCATGGAATAGGATATGGATCCTATAAGCATATCGGTGTCGAGGACCGTTGTGTTGCCTGTCAGCAACAGCATCAGATTGAAGGCGTTGACCGATGGCCACGGGAAGAGACCTAGCGACGTTGAATAGACATCGATCAAAAAATGCCAGCTGTGCCCCAGCTGGAACGGCGCGAGAACGACGACCGCGGTTGCAAGCGCCGCGCCGGCGGACTTCAGCCAGTCTTTGAAGTCACCATTGATTAGTGTCCACCACGCAAGAATCGGCAACAAGATCAGACCCTGCGCTTTGACCATTGCGCCGACAACTGCGATCGCGAACGCCAGTGCGTACCGCGAATCCAGAGCCACCACGACACTTAGAAGGACCGGAAATGCGATGGCAGAATCGTTCTGTCCCCATGCCGTGCTGGTATAAATGACCGCCGGGTTGAGCGCGAGAAACAAGATGGTTGGGATCGCGAGACGAACGTCAGCGATCCGTCGCACCGCGCCGTACGCCGCCAAACCAAGAAAGAAGTCGCCCAGGACCGTAATCCCCTCGACGAACATCCGTTGCGACTCTGAGTTCTTCGGCGCCAGTGCGTACGCGGGCCAGAGCGCATAGAAGTACGCGGGGGTATAGTTGCAAAGAAACCGGGGCTCGTAGATGTGCGTCGGGCCAAATCGCGCCAGCGCATCTCCCCACCTTACAAACTGCGACAAGTCAACCGGCTCTCCGGGGAGCACGCGTAGCAGTGCAAGCTTGACAATCGTGATTGCGATCAGCAGCGCCAGCGCTATCTGAGAGTTTCGTTCACGCAGGAAAGGACCGACCGCAATGAACAGCCCTCTCGCAAAGAGCGCATACAGCAACAGGCCACAAACGATGCCGAGTATATAACCCGCAGTATCCACTTTGGCGGCTTATGGTATAGCCTGCTCCTCTTCGCTGCACGCCCGGACTAGGGGCTCAGCCCGAGGAACCTTTCGTGCGACACGCCGAACGCGATCATCAGGACCGAAATCACTACCAGGATACGCGTCAATTGATCAGCTCGCCGGTGCACACCGAATGCCATCAGCAGTAGCAAGAAAGGAAACGCGTGCAGGTAATGACGCGTACCAAACTGCGCGAATCCGTTGGTGAAGTAAAACAGGCTCGGCGTCATGGCGATCACCGCGGCGAGACCGACGAGCGCGGTTTGGATTCGCCGAAAACTCGGTCGCAAGGCCAGAATAAATGCGGGGCTGGTGAGGATAAGAGCCTGGCCGCCGAACGTCGGATGAATGTAGGGGAAGTTGCCGTCCAATCTCGTCGTCATGAAGAACAGCGTGTAGAAGTTGCCCGGAAAGTTCCCCCATCCAAACAGATGCGATCCCGGTGGCGCAAAGATGAATACGCCGCGGTCGAACAAGCTATGGTAGCGAACTTCGTTGAACGTAACGTACACCGCCGCCACGGCTATGCAGCCCGGTATGAACCGCATCAGGTCGCGAATGCTGCGCCCCCGGATGTAGAGCAGCGCGAGATAGATCGGCCAGACGAACGCGAGATCGTAGCGCGCCAGCGCCGCCAGCGCGGCGAAGATCCCGACGACCGCAGGGCGCGCGGTGCTGAAGGTCTCATCAAGCGCGATTAACGTCATCGCTATCGCGACCACCATCGACACCCCCCAGCTCGTGCCGTGGACGGTCTCGTACCAGACGATTGTGCCCGCGCCAAAAAAAACCGTGAGCCATGTGCGCGCGTTGATCGTCAGACGGAAACGCCCGAGCAAGCGCCACGCCAACGCCACATCGAGCGCGCCAAATGCGATCGAAAAAATCGTCTGGTTGGTGTCCATCCCCCAGATTACCGCGAATGGCATCAGCAGGATCGCCGGCAAAACTGGATGAAGCTGATAGCTGTACGGCCCGATCTGCGCGTGCTCGATGTAGTTCGGTGCGTCGATGTAGGTGTGCCCATGGATGAACGCGAACGCCTGGCGCACATGGGCATTGTATGGACTGGTGTCCGAGCCCGCCGTTATCGCATAGAACGCCAGGAAGAGCGCGAAGATGGCGAACTGAGAAAGCAACTCATCGCGCTCGATCAGGTCCTCGCTCAGCAGCCGGGCATTCGAGAGCCTGAACGAGTACGCCAACGCCCCAACCGTTATGATTGTCGAAATTATGTCGATCCGCGTCAGCACCCATCCGTGCCACAAAATGACGGCGTATCCCACGACCAGGATCACAGCGGCGGCGGCGAGGAACCCGCGGCTTGTGCTCAGGCTCGCGCGGTTCGCATCGGCGTGCAATTGAGGCACTTCGATGCTCACTGTGGCGACGGCGTGGCGGTGCCCCGTTTTATCGCCACTTGGGCCGCCGCCCAGTTGAAGATCTGCGGGGCGTTGAAGATCTGGTTGTTCACGACGCCATTCTCACTTTGCCAAGTCGCCAGGATCCAGAATTCATGCGACGTCGCTTGCTGATTGATCAGCGTGGTCGAATCGGCCGGCGGCGTCGGGGACGATCCAAAGAGCCAGGGCTGATGGAAATCTGTGGCGTAAAAGCCAAGGATCAGGTCCGCATCGCCGATAGTCGCGATCGACTTGGCCGTCACCGTGCCGCCGGTGCCTGTGTTGCCACTGGTCACATCCACCGGCGCGCCCGCGGCGAGATTGTCCAGCAACAGGATCGCGCCTTGCGCATCGACGGGCTCGCTGAAGGTCCACGTCGCCGTGCTCGGCTCGTTCGCCTGGACTGCATGCCAATACAGCGATTGCCGCGTCGAGGAAGTGGAATCGTCGCGAATCATCTTCCATCCGGCCGGCGCCGCGATGGTCACTTTCGAGCCGCCATAGCTGATTACGTCGGCGAGCGCGACCTGCCCGGCTTGCCCTTTCTTGCCCCAGTCCAGCGAGAGACTCGTCGTCGCTGTCGCCATAGGCGTTTGCGCGGAAGAAACTACGTTTGCGCCTCCGACCACGTTTGTAGCGGTTCGCAGCGGCGGCCCGAAATCGCAGGCGGTAATCAGAACGGCTGCGGCCATCATCAACGCGCGTCTGATCGTCGTCCTCCCGCGTAGAATTCCTGCCACGGCGCTGCTCTCCGCTAGGCTTTCTTCGCAAATGGACGATCGCGGTCGGTCAGCGCTCCTTTGAGACCTTTCTCGCGGCTCGCCTTCATCCAGTTCTTCACCGTATCCGTCTGATGCGCGATCACGTCAATGTCGGCGGCAGACTGCTCCGCCGCCCGAATCCCGATGATATCGAGATAGCGATTCACCGCCGCCTTGTGCAGCATCAGCAACTCCGCCGGCACCATCGCGACCCGGCGCGCATAGTTCAGCGTCTCTTCCTCGAGCTTGTCCTTGGGGAAAACGCGATTGACCAAGTGCCATTCGAGCGCTTCCTTCGCGGACATGTAGTCGCCGGTGAAAAAATACTCTTTCGTCTTGCGCGGGCCCATCAGCACCGGCCACATCGACATCGTCGGCAGTATCCCCAGCGACCGGCCCGCGGGATGCCCAAACTGCGCATCCTCGCTGGCGAAAACAATATCGCAGTGGCCGACGAACTCCGTGCCACCCGCCAGGCAATAGCCGTGCACCTGCGCAATCGTGGGCTTGTTAATCGACCACAGCCGCTGCCATCGCTCGATCGTCTTGTGCAGACCCAGCCTGTCGTTGGTGACGGTGAACGCCGAGCCGGGATGCTGGGTGCCCTGCAAGTCGTAGCCGGCCGAGAACGCTCGCCCCGCGCCGCGGATTATCAGCACGCTGGCATCAGCATTGGACTCGTACTCGTCCATCACGGAGTCGAGTTCCTTGAGCAGCTTCTGCGAGAGCGCGTTGAGCTTCTCCGGCCGGTTGAGCGTGAGCCGGTAGATTTTGTCCTCGGCCTTTTCGTAAATGACGGTTTCGTAGTTCGACATCTGAGTCTCCGGTGATTACTTCGTCCCCGTGAATAATAGGTGTCAGCGACTTGATTTGTCCAAACGCGCGAAACCGTCCAAATCCGCCGATCGCCTGCCGTTGCTGCATGAACGTGAATAGAACCACAGACGGGCAAGGTTCAGGCGCAAGCGTTGTCAATCGCCGCTTGAGCAAGCATCGACGCGAGGATTCGATAAACCTCGCGATTGACCATCTGCACCTGCGGCTCGGCGGGATAGCTGACAACTGTTTTGTGGCGCGCGCTAGCCCTTGGGCAGGCCGAGCACGCGCTCGCCGATAATGTTGTGCTGGATCTGATTGGTCCCGGCGTAGATCGTGGGGCCGCGCGCTGCCAGCATCCTGAACGACCACTTGCCCTTGTCAACTGCGAACGGCGCGTTGAATTCGAGCTGGCTGTACGGCCCCAGCAGTTCCATCGCGTACAGCGCTATCTTGAGTGCGAGCTCCGTGCCGCACAGTTTCATCATCGAGCCTTCCGGCCCCGGCGGCAGTCCCTTCAACTGGCGGGTCAACTGGCGATAGCCGGTGTAGCGTAGCGCCTGCGCCTCAGCCGCGAACTCCGCAACGCGCTGGCGGACGCTCGAATCGTCCCACGCGGTCGCGCCGCGGCGGTCGCGCGGGATGCTTTTGGCGAGCCTCGCCAACTCGAAAACCTCGCCCAAATAGCCTTCGCCGCCGCCGCCACGCTCGAACATCAGCGTGGTCATCGCAACCTGCCAGCCGTTGTTGCGCTCGCCGACGATATTTTTCTTCGGCACGCGCACGTCCTCGAAGAAAACTTCGTTGAAACCCTTGCCGCCCGTCATCTGCACCAGCGGACGCACCGTGATTCCGGGACTGTGCATGTCGATCAGCAGGTAGCTGATTCCCTTGTGCTTGGGCGCATCGGGATCGGTGCGCACCAGCGCGAAGATCATGTCCGCATGCTGTGCCATCGAGGTCCACACTTTCTGCCCGTTGACGACAAAGTCGTCGCCGTCGTCCACCGCCCGCGTCTGCACCGACGCCAGGTCGGATCCCGAGCCCGGCTCGGAGTATCCCTGGCACCAGACTTCCTCGCCCTTGAGAATTTTCGGAATGTGATTCTTTTTCTGTTCTTCGGTCCCCCAATGCATCAGCGTCGGACCAAGCAGGCTGATTCCCATCCCGATGAACGGCTCGCTGAGCCCGAGCCGGCTGAGCTCTTCGCGATAGATGAGCCGCTGCATGACGGTGGCGCCGCGGCCGCCGTATTCCCTGGGCCAGTTGACGGCGACCCAGCCGCCCTCGTTGAGCTTCTTGTGCCAGTTGACGCGCGCCTGCCAGTCGCCCTCGCCCTCGTCGGCCATGATATTGATCTGTGGCGGCGCGAATTGCTTGTTCGCTACGAGCCACGCACGCACTTCGCTGCGAAATGCCTGGTCTTCCGGCGTATAGTTGAAGTCCATCGAGTGAATCCCTCTCCGTTTGATCCGACTGGTGCGGCGCCTCAGCCCTTCGGCAGTCCGAGCACGCGCTCACCAATAATATTATGCTGGATCTGATTGCTGCCCGCCGCGATCGTGCCGCCGCGCGCCGCCAGCATCCGAAACGACCACTTGCCCTTGTCGATCGCGAACGGCGCCCGATACTCTATCTGGCTGTATGGCCCGAGCAATTCCATCGCGAACAACTGGATGCGCATATTCAGCTCGGTGCCGCAGAGCTTCATCATCGACCCCTCAGGCCCCGGCGGCATCCCCTTCAGCCGCCGCGTGAGCTGCCGATAGCCCGTGTAACGCAGGGCTGTTGCCTCGCAATAGAACTCCGCGATTTTCTGGCGCACGCTTGCGTCATCCCACGCGGTCGCGCCGTTGCGCGGCAGCGATTTCGCAAGAGCAGCCAGCTCGCGGACTTGAGTCAGGCCGCCGCGGTCGCCGCCGCCGCCCGATCGCTCGAACATCAGCGTGGTGATCGCGACCTGCCAGCCCTGGTTCTTCTCGCCGACCAGGTTTTTCCTGGGCACCCGCACGTCTTCGAAAAAAACCTCGTTGAAACCTTTGTTGCCCGTGATCTGCACCAGCGGCCGCACCGTCACGCCGGGGCTGTGCATGTCAACCATCAAGTAACTGATGCCTTTATGCTTGGGCGCGTCGGCGTCCGTCCGCACGAGCAAAAAAATCCAGTCCGCGTACTGCGCGATCGACGTCCACACTTTCTGCCCGTTGACGACGAAGTAGTCGCCGTCCTCGACCGCGCGCGTCTGCAGCGAGGCCAGGTCGGAGCCCGAGCCCGGCTCCGAATATCCCTGGCACCAGATTTCCTCGGCCTTCATGATCGGCGGGATAAAGCGCTGCTTCTGCTCCTCGGTTCCCCAATGCAACAGTGTCGGCCCGAACAGGCTGAGGCCCATCCCGACCATCGGCGCCGCAACGCCCGCGCGCGCGAGTTCCTCGTTATAGACAATGTTCTGCAGGATGCCGGCAGCGCGTCCGCCGTACTCCTTGGGCCAGCTCGGCGCGAGCCACCTGCCCTCAGCCATCTTCTTCGCCCAGCGCTTCTGCGCATCGAACGAGCTTCTACCCTCGGCCATCCCGATCGTGGTCTCGCCCATGCGCGGCGCAAACTGCTTGTTGGCGTCCAGCCACGCGCGAAACTCCATCCGGAACGCTTCGTCTTCGGGGTTGAAATTGAAATCCATCGCGCTCTTCTCCTGGCAGGGCACGGGGTCCGCGCCTGTCCCGGTCGTGAAGGCCTTTTGATTGGCAACGTCGCGCTTGACCTTAAAACATTCGAGCCACCCTCTGCAAAGGATGAACGAGGTGGTATTTTTTCACCGGCCGAGCCGCTCCGCGATATTCACGGACCTGGTTTTCAACCTGCCGGCGGATTTCAAACGCGCCCGCGCACCCGCATCCTCTTTGCGCTCGCGGGCGCCAGGGGCCATTTTGGACTTGGTAGTTGCTCTGTTTGAGTGATTTGATACACTTTGTACAGAAGTGTCCATGCGTTTTGGCTGGCGGCCGTTTCTGACGCTGGGGCGATCATATGGGGAAGTTTGACCCTCGCAGATTAAACGAGACTGCAGTGATTTTATCCCTTGAATCCGGCGCGTCGCGATTCAGATTGACGAAAGGCCAGTCCTTCGTTGAATTCGCCATGGTCTCGTCGCTCTTTTTGTTGCTGATCTTTGCGGTGATGGACTACGGGCGGCTTATGGTCGCGCAAATGAACGTGCAGCAGGCCGTGGATGACGGAGCCCGGTACGCGTCCACGGGGCAGGAAATGAACGGTACCGGGAGCCGCATATCCTCTATCATTCAGACGGTTCAAAACGAAATAAGCGTGCCAGGCGTGAGCGCCTCGAACCTTCAAATTTGCAGCGTTCCGCCCGGCTCAACGACGTCCTCATGCTATAACCCAAGCAACGCTGGTGGTACCGCTGGCGCGGCGGGCGGCCCGCAGTACACGGTGACGCTGACCCTCACGACCACGCTGCCGCTAATGACCCCGCTGATTGGGCAGTTCTTTCCCGCGGCGGGTTACACTTTCACCTCGAGCGCCACTTTCATGAATGAGCCGTTCAACCCATCCGCGACCGACTAGGCGATAAGCAAGTATGTCACGGTTCTATGGCTCAGCGCGCGGGAAGCTGACAGCTAACTACTCCGGCCAGGCCTTGGTGGAGCTCGCGCTGGTAGTAGTTTTGCTGCTGATTCTCGTGTGCGCGTCGATCGATTTCGGTCGCGCCTTGAATACCCTTCAGGTGATGTCCGAACTTAGCCGGCAAGGATCGAATCTGGCGTTGCGCCTGGAAGGGACGTCATCGTGCGACAATTTGTGCACGGCCGTCGCAGACGTATTAGCAGGAGAGTCCGGGCTGAACCTCGCGGGTAACGGCAAAATAATAATTACGTCATTGAGCGAAACTTTATCCGGAAGTGAAACTGTCGGTCCATCCGGCGGTCCTTATACGATTGCTGAACAAGACGTATCGTCCGGCGGTCTTTCGGCAACAAGTAAGTTAGGGACGACAGTAGGTGCGTCGGTGACATTAACCGGAGCGCCCGGCCTCCAGAAAGGCCAGTTTTTGTACGTTACGGAGATTTTCTACGGATTTACGCCGGCCACTGGAATCGGTGCTCTGACGAACAACATCGTCGGCATGCCGTCGACGTTGTATGATATCGCATACTTCTAAAGGTCAGGACGAGGCGAAGCTCTTGCATCAGGGGGAAAATAGAAAAAATCAGCGCGGCCAAATTTTCCTGTTGTTCGCTCTGCTCATACCTATCTTGATCGTGTTCCTCGGTGTCGTGATTGACCTCGGTCTGGCCTACGTCACCAAGACGACCCTCTCCAAGGCAGTCGATGCGGCAGCACTTAACGCGATGAAAAACATCAATCTGGGTACCGGGAGTCTCCCCAATTGTAATCTAGCCAGTGGAGCAGCAACGGCCGGGCAGGAGACGTTCAATATCAACTACCAGTCGGTACCCGGCCTCGGTACTACTCCGACACCCAGCATATGCTTCAGCTTGGACTCCAACAACAACACGATTGTCAACGTCAGTGCTACAGCCACGATCAACACCTACTTCCTGGGCGCATTGTCGATTATTCCCGGAGTCACCACCAACTTTGCTACGCTAAGCGTCAGCGCGTCTGCCACGGCTCAACGCAACCCGATGATTATGGCGCTGGTGCTGGATGTATCGTATTCCATGGAAAAAAATGGCGGCTCGACAGCGCTCGCGCCTGCGGTCGAAGCCTTCATAGCTGACTTCAATGGCAGTACGACGAATAGCGATGCGGTCGATTACGTCTCAATGGTCACTTTTGGAACATCCGCGGTGGTGAATGTTCCCATGCAGTCCCCCTTCCAGAGCGCAATCGACACTGCGGTCGCGGAAAACTTCTGGTCAGGCGGAGTTATCAACTACACCAATTCGCAAGCGGGACTATCGGCTGGACAGACTCAGATCGCCAACCAGTACGCGAAGGTGACGGCGGGCGAGAACGCGATCAAAGTGTTGGTATTTTTCACCGACGGCTGGCCAAATATTCAAGAGGACACTTTGACGTGTCCAGCGGCTACCAAAGGTGGAACACCGACCACCGCCCAGCTCCTGTATTGCGGCTGCGATCCGGGCGATGAATCGCTGAATTTGTGCACATCCAGCCAGGCGGTGTTCTTTAATCCTGCCACCTGCAGCACAGCAACAAATAACTGTACCAAACCAGCCAGCGGTTGTGGGTCAAGTAGTCAGACTGCGCAACTTCCTCAGAACTTTCCGGATCAGCAGACCGGCTTGAGCGAGCCGCTGGTCGTCAGCTCGAATTTTAATATCGAGTATTGCGGCGGTCCAACGCCGGCCTCCGGCGAAGCGCTGGCGAGCGACGCAATGTATCGCGCGGTCCAGGTGTCCAACAACCCCACCACCGGCCTGCTGTCGCAGGGGGTCTATGTTTACGCGATCGGCATGGGAAGCGCGATCAGCGGCCAGCCGGCTGCCGAGGAATTCCTGCGGGAGGTCGCCAACGATCCGCAGGCCTCCACCTACAATCCCAACCTGCCGCAAGGAGCGGCCGTATTTGCGTCTTCGTCTTCGGACCTGACGGAGGTGTTCCAGTATATCGCTTCGAAGATTCTTCTGCGCATTTCGAAATAGAAGAGAAAGATACCAGTCTCGCTCAGAACAGCGGGTCGGGCCGCGTCCGCGGCCGGGAGGAGGCTTCCGCCCGCTGGATTTTTGGGAGAGTTCACACTAGGAACTTACATAGCAAGGTTTGGGCGTGGCCTTTGATCCCAGGGGGAGCTTGGCCAAGTTTTGACCGCGGTGGCGCTGCGCTGCGCTCAAGCCCATAGAGGAGGCCGCCATGCAAATGAATGTGAAACCCATCCCGACGCTCGACGCCCGGATCAACGATATCCGCGCGCTCACGGCGCAGATCGTCAACCGCGATATCCTGCCCAACGAGCGCAAGCTCTGGGCGGGATGGCGGGACGGCGCGGCCGCGGAGGATCGGCGCAGCGCTCTCGAGCTGCGGGAGTCGATCAAGGCGAAGGTGAAGCAGGCCGGACTGTGGGCGCCGCATCTTCCGCCGGAGTATGGTGGCGCCGGTCTGGGCTTCCTCGAGCATGCGTACATGAACGAGGTGCTGGCCTACAGCATGGGAGCGGCGGCGCTCTTCGGCGTGGTCGCGCCCAACTCGGGGAACCAGCAGATCCTGCTCAAATACGGCACGCCAGAGCAGAAGCTCAAATGGCTGGTGCCGCTCACCGAGGGCAAGATGGAGTCCGGCTTCTCGATGACCGAGCCCGACTCGGCGGGCTCTGATCCGCGGTCGATCAAGACCACAGCGCGCCGCGAGGGCGACCAGTGGGTGATCAACGGGCACAAATGGTTCACCTCAAACGGATTTCGCGCCGACTTCCTGATCGTCATGTGCCGCACGGAAGGAAAAGGCGACGACAACGGCCGCATGACGCAGATCATCGTGCCCAAGGACACGCCCGGCGTTCGCATCGTGCGCGGCGTCGAGATCTGGGGCCGGCCGAGCGACCACTGTG
>Ga0074044_10000543_pt1 | contig 36395 bp, 44 predicted proteins | sample BogForMeECP23OM1_FD_94443 | JGI IMG/M metagenome (GOLD analysis project Ga0074044, IMG submission 94443) | Bog forest soil microbial communities from Calvert Island, British Columbia, Canada - Bog Forest MetaG ECP23OM1 | ecosystem: Environmental > Terrestrial > Soil > Wetlands ...
CTGCCAGATGCTCCCGGCAGGGTGCCCGACCTCGCCTCAACGGGGTCGTCCGGCTTCGACAAGAGGCGCGCCGCGCGGAGAAGAGGTGGACTAGTTCGTCCCTGAGCCGAACCTTCTGACCGGGCCGTAAATGGCGAGATTGTGTGAAGCATCCCTTGAGGCCCGTGGGCAATGGGTCGGAATACAAACTCCGGAGGGCGGGTGTAGTCGAGCGCTCATCCCATCCAGCGACCCTACTCCCCCCGCCTGCCGATCCGATGTTCAAGTGCCCGTCCTTGGTCCCACCATGGCAGCCATGGCAAGCCTCATCCTGCCCACAACTTCTACCGCGACTGGGCCCGACGTGAGCGGACCGGAACTGGAGAATCGTTGAGCGGCTCGGTTTCGCGTAGAACGCGTGCGAACATTCCCACCGTCGCCGCCCGTCTCAGGAAAGAAAGGTACCCAGCCCCGAGGGAGTTCCGTGCCGCCAAGGACACGCCGCCGGGACGTCGCCCGCTCCTCCAGGTGTTCAGGGGCCTAGAGGGCACGGTACCGTTCAAGAAATATCCCGGAGACGACGCAGCGATCCTGAACATCGCCCAGCACACATGGGCCCAAGTGATGGACGGGCCAGGTTGGATGTACGTGGCCCCCGCCAAGACCCCCCCGGAGGTCGCGGCGGCGGGCTTCCGAATGGTGGAGAGTCGGGAAGACGTGATCGTGGTCGCGCGGGGTCACCTTGCGAACAGCCCCACGATGGACGTTTATCTGGACATCATCCACGAGTTCCTCCACATCCTCCAACGGAAGCAGGGAAGGGCCCTCTGGCTGGGGCCCAAAGTTTCCTACGTCGACCGCCCTACGGAGGTCGAGGCGTATTCCTATTCGGTCGCGGAGGCCCGTAGACTGGGTGTCCCCGATACCTACCTCCGAAAATACCTCGAGGTAACTTGGGTCGGGAAGTCCGAGTACCTCCGTCTGCTTCGAAACGTGGGAGTTTCTGCCAAGTAGGAGTTCCGTCCCGATCGTTTTCGAGATGGTCCTTCTCGAAGGTGGGGCCGGTAGCTTCGCTCAATTTGACGCCGCGAGACCGGGCGGTCCGCGAACCTCACATCGGGAGGATCGAGGGAAAGTTTTCGGGGAGCCCCCACCTCCGGTGCCCTGGTGCCGGCCCGGGGCGAAATTCAATGGAGCGCGACGGCCTGCATGGGCGATGTGTCCGGCTCGACCACCATGGCGGTGCCGTACGCGAGAACCTCGGTCTTCGAGGTGCCCATTTCCGAAGGGCCTAACCTCACCGAGAGAACCGCGTTCGCACCCAGACTCTTCGCATGCTCGGCGAGTCGCTCGATCGCCTGATGACGCACCTGTTCGAGCAACTGAGTGTATACCTTGATCTCTCCCCCTCCCTACGCACGGAAAAAGGCCCAGATGTTTTGCCCCAATCCCCGGGATCGGACAATGAGCCCAAAGGTCGCTCCGATGACTCGAGTCACGCGGTGTCCCGATACGAACGGGGTGGTCACGATGATCACGTTCGGTGGGGACGCGAACGGCTGCGGAGAATCCGGTGACATTTCGGGCTCCGACTTCCCCGTGAGCGAAGTTAGTAGAAAATGACGTAGGCCCTGGGAGTGAGGCGACCTAAATTCTCACCCTCCAAGCAAGATCTTTCACGTACAACCAGTTCCCGGACTGGTTCTGCGGCCATCGAACGGGCGCTCGCCTGAGCTCGAGAAAGCTTCGGTGAGCGCCCGCCGGAGAGTTCACTCGGTGGGTGTAATCCCCCTCGTTCCCACCCCCTGAAAAAACGGGCGATTGTGGTTAGCACTCCGACGCTCGCACTGCGATTTTCAAGGGGGTACCGTCGCTGCTCAATCGGGCGATTGAGAGGGTCGCACCCCCGCAGACCGGTGGGCGCGCGTAGCCAGGAGTGCTTGCCCCTCCGGAGGACTCCGAATCGGTGGGGTCCTAATCCATCAGGGCGGACTGGTGAGGTGGGATGGCAGAATGTCTCCAATGTAAAACCACGCCGCGATCGCCGCCAGAGTCATGAATATGGGGAACCACGCGGCCAGCAGGTACACGTAGTAGGGCACGTGGTAACGGAACTTCACCGTTCCTTCAGCGCTCTTCTGGCTCTCCTCCCCCACTTCCGTAGCGGGGCGCAGGCTGAGGGTGATCTTCGCGAAGGCCGGTCCCGGGTGGTCGAGGTACCAGTCCACGATCAAACTGGCCGGGAGCGAGAAAACTCCTGCGGCGGCAAATGCGCCGTACAGAAGGAACGTCTCTAGAGGATCCTTCGTGAGCCCCAACACGCCAGGCGACACGAGAGTCGTGTACCCCCAGTACCCGTACCAGGCAGTGATGACCCCCGAGACGAACCCGAAGAGCCCCGCGTACTCGAGCTTGAGCCCATAGAACGCGACGATGGCATAGACCAGCATGACCATCCCGAAAAGTGTGATAATGTCTCCAAAGAAGATGTCGTAGGACCCGAGCCCATCAGAGAGTAGGAACGGCCACGTGAATTCGACGAACAGGCCAAGGGCAAGGGAAATGAATCCGATGATGCCCGACGGGACAGCGGAAGCCTTGAGGGTCGAGCGGAGTTGGACCGGGTCGTTCCGTAGCAGACTCATGAAGCTACGAATCGAGGTGTAGGCGAGGATCGCCCCCCCGGCGAGAATCAGTGCGACGACAAATCCCAAGTCATCAACGAACGGCGTAAACCCCATAGTTGCTCATCCACTGGGCTGTGCTGCCCAATCTGGGATCGGACTGCGTAACTTAATGACTGGGTCAATTCAAACTCACGGAAGTCGTGCGGGTTTTGGAGATCTAGCAGAACCTCGCCCTCTTCCCCGGCTGCCAACCGTCCTCGAGCTGTCGCCTAGGGATTCTGGCGACCGAATCAAACCCATCCCCGACTCGTGCGCAGGATCGATCGCTCGATCCCAGCCACGTCACCGGACTTCACGCCACCCAAGGGCGAGGGCCAGGAAACCCACAACCCATAACACGAGAGCGACCGCGCCCACGTAGTACAATCGAACCGTCACGAGGATCAAGGTCGGTTCCAAGAGCAGGAGGACCAGGCTGGAAGCAAAGAATCCGTCGGCGCGCCGCTCGTACGTAGACGCTCGCGGGTTGCGGTTTCGGAGCGCTTCCATCACGAACCAATAGTTGAGCGAGGAGAGGGAGATCAGGAAGAGGCTGACGACGATGTTGAGGAGCGTCCATTGGTAGAGCAGATTGTTGATCTGACCCGCGGCCGCTCGGTCGTATAGGAAGATCAACACGAAAGTGAGGATCGCGATACACGTACCCCCCAACCCGGCCGTAAGCGAACGGTTCTCATTGGCATCCTCATACTCCGTGAGGTGCGCCGGGGAGACGTTCTCCTCGGAGCTCGGGTCGGCTGCGTTGACCGACCCTTTCGGGGTCATGCGGTGCCCCACAAACCCGGTCCTAATCAATCCCACGCCAACCTTCTACCTGGCGGAGGGACCCTTTCCTTTCGGAGAGTCGAACCCTCCGACGTCGACCGCAGTGTTGCCAGCTCCTTCGCGGGGTACGTCGCGATGCCCGGGCGAGCACTCGGCCCACGGGCCGTTCTGCTCGCCGACTAGAATCGTTCGAATGCCCCGGGGTAGTGGAGAGAGGCCCGGGTTCATCCGCGAGTGGATTCGACCTCGTTGATCCAGTCACACTCGATACCGGCGTGCTGGTGGTGCTTCGCCACGGCCTCTCGGTTGGGGGCGTCGAGCACGCAGTAGACTTTGTTCTCCTTCGCGTTGAAGAGAATATCGTGGTGGGTCACTCCAAATGAATCCTTCGGGGCGTGCTGAAGTTTCTTCAGCTGTTCGGGCGTGAGACTGCCCAGTGGGTGCGTGTCGATGTATTTCGGCATGGTCAACCCGATTGTCCGCTTCCCTATAAACCGGACTTCGCCCCCCCGTGCTCCACCGATTCCGCCCGAGTCGGTCGGTAATCAGGGGGGACCAAGTCGGAATGAACGACGCGGACGTTCTCGACCGGACTCCCCCTGCCCTGCTCCGGAATCACGTGCAACACTGATTACAACTTATCCAAATCGAACCGTATCGCTGATATCGGGTTTGGAGGGGTCACCCCTTTCTACGGTCCGTCTCTCTCGGACTTCGTCCCTTCATGCCGCGTAGGAAGATGGAACGAACCTCTCGCCGAACGGTGGGCATGTCGCCAACCGATCGCGCTTGGTGGACCCGTCTGTATGCGAAAACCACGATCCAGGACCTCCCCTGGTTCTCCTCGACGCCCTACCCGCCCTTGGTCCGGGCAGTGGAGGCCGGCTGGCTCAAGCCGCCAGGGCCGCTCCTCGATGTGGGTTGCGGAGTGGGTTCCAATGTGCTATGGCTCGCCGCACAAGGATTCGAAACCACGGGGATCGACATCGCGCCGGGCGCCATCGCCGCCGCCGAATCGCGACGGTCTGCCTCGGACCATCACACCCAATTCCTCGTGGACGACATTCTCGCGAGCCACCTCCCGGCCGGGCGCTTCCGAGGCGCAATCGACTCCGGCTGCTTCCACACGCTCCCCGGTCGGCGACGAAGGGACTTCGCTACCAGCCTCGCCCGAGTGCTCCGCCCCGGGGCTACTTTCCTCCTTTTTTGGGTGGCCCGCGAGGAGACCGGGTCGTGGGGTCCTCCTCACCGCCTCTCCGTGAAAGAAGTGGTCGATGCGTTCGAGGCCCTCTTCGTCATAGAGCAAATCGAATTCCGACCCCGGAAGATCCGCCTCACACGTCCGATCCGGAGCTCGACCCGACCGCTTACGACCCTCGCGGGCTACACCGCCCGTCTCGCGCGCCGGAGCGAGCGCCAGCCTCCGCCTCGATGACCCTCGCGGGGGAACGCGCGAGGGGCCTGCGGATGATCGTGCCTACTTCTGTTGGCTGAACCCTTTCAGCCCGGCAGAATCTTCCTGAAAGAGCTTCTCCAAATTCGCCATCACGGCCGGCTCCAATTGGGCGGGGGGAATCATCTTGGAGTTCCAGTCGCCGACCACGACCACGGCGGTCTTGTTTCCCTGCGGAACGTAGTAGTTGAAGAACTTCGACCCGGCCATCGGGCCCTCTAGGGTGTCGACGAAAAACCCGATCGGCGGATGGAATGTGATATGGCTCGCGATCCGAACCCAATGGCCGTCGATTTCCTGTTCCCATGCGAGCATCACGGTCTTCTCGTTTACCGGCTTCCGCTCGAAGTTCCGGCGGCCCTTGTGGCTCGGGCCGTGGTCAGTTTCGGACTGAAGATAGGCCCAGACCACGTCGATCGGCGCGTCGAACGTGCTTCCCCAGTCGCTCACGAACACCATGTCCTCGGGGAGGATTTTCAATAGAAAACGTCTCCGATTCCGGCCAGATAAACCGTGGCGGGCTCGATCGCATAGCGTCAGATCCCTTCTGGGCCGTTCGCGTCTCTGGATCATCACCGGCCAGGTCCCCGAAAGGGCTTCTCTGACGGATGGCGAGTTGTGTCGTCTACCGGACCCGGTTCCCCGAGTGGTCATGGACTGGTGAGAGTTCGACGGACTATGCGGTATCTCGTGCGAGGAGTCGTTCCGGAGAACGTTGGCAATAAGTTGGATGCATCGGGCGGCCCGGGGAAGCTTCTCGGTCACCTGACGGCTCGCTTCAAACCCGAATGCGCATACGCCAATTACGAGAAGCGCGAACTCTTCATGGTGATTGACTTTGAAACCCCCGCGAAGCAAGCCGAGTTCATGATCCTCTGGTCTGGGTGGTTTGGGAACTACACGGAAATGATCTCTGTTCAGCCGATGGCAAACATCGAGAAGGAGATGCCATAAGTGATGGGCCACGTGAACAAGGCCCCCCAGTGGCCCTGAGGTCGCGAACCCTCCGACAGCCTGCGGTTCAGTTTCCAGCCCCGCTCGTTAGCAGGCGTGCACGTGTGCCGAGGAGATGAGGGTCGGGCTCTCGGCCGAGAAGAAGCGGGTGCCCGGACTCGCCCCTCCACTCCGGCCCCGGCCCGGCATGGCTACGAATTGTCTGGGGGTCGGCTCGGACGTAAGATACCTAGAGCGACCCGACCTCGTCGCCGACTCCCGGCGATCCCTCGGGCCGAATCCAGAGTTCCCGATTTCAGGTTGGGCAACGTGAGACCTTTATCCTTGAAGAAGATAACTGCGAACGAGGGGAGATGGCGGTCAATCCCGACAAGCTCAACGAGTTCCTCGGAAAATTCCTGAGCGGCGCGGGCGCGGCGATGCACGGCCCGACCATTCTGATTGGAGAACAACTCGGCCTTTACAAGGCGCTGGCCGCAGAGGGTCCAATCACCTCCGACGGGTTGGCCAAGAAGACCGATGTGGCGGAGCGCTACCTCCGCGAGTGGCTCGCGGGCCAAGCCGCGTCGGGGTTCGTGGAGTACGATGCGGGCACGAAGCGCTATTGGATGACTCCTGAACAAAAGTTCGGTCTGACCGTCGAAGATAGCCCGGTGTACGTCCCCGGTGTCTACTACATCATAGCGTCCGCGTACAGGGACCAACGGAAGATTGCCGAAGCGATCAAGGCCGGGAAGGGGTTCGGTTGGCACGAACACCACAACGACCTCTTCATCGGCACCAAGAAGTTTTTCCGCCCGGGCTACCACGCCAACCTCCTCAGCTCTTGGATCCCGAGTCTGGAGGGCGTGACCTCCAAGCTTGAAGCCGGCGCCCGAGTCGCCGACGTAGGGTGCGGTCTCGGTGCGTCGACCATCATCATGGCCCGGGCCTACCCGAAGTCGAAGTTCATCGGCTTCGACTACCACCTCGAGTCGATCGAGTGGGCCCAGAACGATGCCGTCTCCGCGGGGGTGGTCGGAAATAGTGACTTTGAGGTTGCTACCGCGAACAATTTCCGGGGGAGCGATTACGACTTGGTCACCTTGTTCGATTGCCTCCATGACATGGGAGATCCGGTCGGGGCCATGCAGCACATCCGGACGACTCTCAAGCCAGATGGGACCGTCATGGTCGTGGAGCCATTCGCCCAGGAGACCGTCGAGCAGAACCTGACGCCGGTGGGCCGGATCTTCTACAACGCCTCCCTGCTCATTTGCGTACCGTCCTCGCTCTCTCAAGAGGTCGGGAAAGGGCTCGGAGCTCAGGCCAGCGATGCGAGCCTGAATGAGGTGTTCCGGGATGCCGGATTCACCCGTGTTCGCAAGGCGGCCGAAACCCCCTTCAACCGGATCTTCGAAGTGCGTCCGTAATTTCGAGGGAAAGGAGTCCCGTTCGTCCGCGCCCCCGACGATCGATAGTGGAAACCCACGAGTGCCTGGCAGTCGGATCGCTTCTCCCTCGGGGCCCCGCGGTGCGAACCTTGGTGAGCGCGACAGGGCGTACCACCAGGGAGTCGGGGCCGGCTAGGCCACTGCAAATTGGCGGGGGTCGGGGGGAGCGGGTCCGATCTAGGAGTACCCCTTCCACTTGACGGAGAAGGCGGTGTTGGACTTCAACGCGGACGTCAGGCCGATGATCTTCGTATCATGGTTGTTGACCATGTCGATAGCGTAAACGTTGGCGAAGGTCCCGATCGCCCCTGTGATCCCACCGATCGTTGCCGTGCAGGAGGAGAACTTGTCGGACGTGAACTTCGCCAAGCTGGCGATGGATCCACCCACCGAGGGGCGTTCGACGATGCACTCCACCGAGTCGCGCGCGGTACCGGAAACCTTCTTGGTCTTCGAGAAGGAACTCGCCCCATCGGCGATGGACATGGTGAACTTGTGCGTGGTCGAGGAATACGTTACAGAGGCGGTGATGGTGTCCCCCGCGTGGACCGTGATGCTGGAGATCACCGTCTCAGGCGCGGGGAGCACCTCCCACCAGGCGTTGTAGCTCACCGTGCCTCCGATGCAGGCTGCGCTGGTTCCGGTCTGAACGAGGTCCCCATTGTTGTAGCCATCGATGCCGACCCAAGTCGATAGGTAGCTGGCAGCGGGTTTCGGGCAGGTAACGGTCGGTTGAACCCACGTTCCCGAAACTTGAGTGACGGAACCCGCGGCGGAGGTCGCGGCGTATCCGGCCCAGTTATAGGAGTAATTCGTGTTGATCAACGTTGACGGCCCTCCTTCGGCATGGCCGAGGGCCTGAGGGACCGAGGCAACGGCGGTCGCGACCCCGGGAGAAACGACGGACAAGACCATCGCAAACACGGCGACTAGGATCCAGGCGGCACTTGCGCGCATGGGGTCGAGGAATCATAGACCCCCATTTGAGGGTTTGGAAATGAACAGTTATGGTGGTCCGACCCACATCGCATGAGCCCCCTCCCTCGGGGAAGTTCGGGTCCTTCCTGCGCCGCCTAGAATATTCGATCGAGGATCGTTCGCTCGCACCCGCGGAACCTCGTGGGAGGGCGGACCGACACCGGGCGCGGGATCAACCACGCCACTTGGTGCGGGTCTCCGAACCTGCCGAATGCGGACGAGCTGCTACCTGTTCAACTCTAAAGACTTGGCCAAGATCGCCCGGAGGGGCGGAACGAGAGCATGGGCGAAATGGGCCGCATCGGTCGTTGGATCGTGAATTCGGGCAACGCTCGTCGGTCGGCCCGAATCCTGGACGCCTTAGGTTCGGCTCTCCGACTGTCCCGTTCTTCCCGAATCCTCGAACTCGGCGCCGGACGCGGTGGTCTGTCCGCGCTCCTCTACGAACGATACCAGCCCGGACGCTTGGTCGTGACCGATTTCGACCCGAACCAAGTGGAAGCCGCCCGCGCCTATCTCTCCGGTCGGTTCGGCTCCCTACCGGCGGCGATCGAACTTCGCGAAGTGGATGCATTGTCGTTGCCGTTCGAAGTCGCCGCCTTCGATTGCGTCATGGCGATAGCGATGCTCCATCACGTCGAGGCGCACCACTTCGACTATCGCAATCGACCCCAGGCGCTCGCCGAGATCCGCCGAGTGCTCGCCCCCGATGGAACGCTTGTGTTCTCCGATTTTTCTCGCACGGAGGAAATGCGACGAACGCTGATCGAGCTGGGATTTAGGCCGGTGTTTGAGGAGCCGGGGCGACGGGGCCGCCTCCTCGCGCTGTTCCGTTCCCCCGGCTGATGGGTTCTGGGCCGGCACACGGACAGCGGCCGTCCGCCGTGGAGTGGTCCGCGGCTCGGACCCACGGGCCGAGCTACGAGGGGGGAGATCGAAGCGCCGTCGTGGTAGAACAATACTCGAGGATACGTCCGATGTTCTCCTGTTCCGAGCCTAAGGAGTCGATCAACAACACCGGTTCGTTCCAACGGTCGAACTCCCGATCGAGTACCTCCTGCCACGTGGGGCGTGGAAGGTGCGGAGAAAGGGCCTCTCGAGATTCGACCCGCCGACGATGTTCGACCCGATCCGAGCACTCGACCACCACGCTGAATCGGGGCACCTCGAATTCGACCGAAAGCTCTCGCCACATTTGCCGGGCGGGCTCGACACCGTTCACGGCGTCAATGACCACGCTTCGACCGATTCTCAGATTTTCTCGCGCGAGGTCGCGAACTACAATGTACGCGGCCAACCCGGTCTCGAACGATCGAGGGAGTCCCGCCTCCACCAAGGACGCTTCGATCGTATCGACCCGCAGCCAGATACCCTCCAGTCGCTCGGCCACCGGCCGGGCTAGTGTGGACTTCCCCGTTCCGGGCCGGCCGGAGAAGACCACGACTTTGACGGTTGTTTCCATCGGGTCCCTACGAGTTCCTTAGGAAGGGCGAACTACATGGTGGCTCTGGGCGAGAATGGCAGGATCCTCGGTAACTCCGCTGCCCCAGAAGCTCGGCCTCCGACCCGGCTTTCGGGTCTTGTTGGTCGACCCGCCGATGGAGGTGCAAGCGGAGCTACAGGCCACGCTCGCGGGGTGCGAGGTGGTGGACGCCCCGGAGGCCGGTCTCGATTTTGCCCTCGTCTTTTCCCGGTCGCGCGCGGACCTCTGGAGGGAGGTGCGTCGGGCGGTGGACGTCCTCTCCCCGAACGGCATGTTCTGGGCTTGCTGGCCGAAGAAGAGCTCGGGAGTCGTCACCGACCTCGACGAACACGGGGTCCGTGGAATCGGACTCCGGACGGGCTTTGTGGACGTGAAGGTGGGTGCGATCACCGAGACTTGGTCTGGTCTCAAGTTCGTTCGACGGGTGAAGGACCGGGCACCCCCGCCGGACCCACGGTCGGATCGCGGGATCTCGAATCGAGAATGAACAGAATCCACCTAGTCTAAGTCCTCTGCGAACCCTTTCGGGTCGTGGGAACCCATCTCGGAAGCCAGATCGTTGTCGGACCGTTCCGCTCGGTCTTGGGATTCGGCTTCGCCCCAAACCTTTACGGGGACTGGATCTCCTATCGTTGCCCCCCGGATTCTCCGTGCCCGATCCCCCTCGGCGTCTGGTTAGACCCGCTGTTTTACGCGAGTTTGGTTCTCGGCCTTCTCGGGGTCATCGTGGTCGGCCGCTCGGTCAGCGCCCTGCTGCTGCACCGGTCCCGGCGGAGTGTCGCCCCGCCGTGAGAGTCGTGGGCTAGGCCTGCGCGGCCGTCCTCCCAGTGAGCCCGCCCTCCGGCTCATCGACCGATGTGCCGACCTGAAAGGTCGGTGCAGGCCGTAATCTACGGAGGGAAGAATCATCCCCTCTCACGGCGCTCGGGCGACCCGCAAGATGGGTGGTCCGATCCCAACGCCCCCTCCGAGCGAGCTAGCAGTGGCCGTGGGACCGGCCTCCCTCGTTGCGAACTCGAACGTTGGGGGACTCACCGTGAAGCAGCTCGCGCGCCTCCAGGCGATCCGACGGCCCGCGCCCGAGAGCCTCGTCCCTCCCGCAGAGCACGGGAGATTCGAGCCTCGACCCTTGATCGGGGATTCGCACGGTGCCCTCGACTCTCGGATTGCGGAAACCTTCCGGTACTCAGCGGTCACGCCCGCCGCCCTCCGGGGAGCCCTCACCGGCGTACTGGGTTCCGAGGGTTTCACGACAGTTCCGGATGCGGTAGGCCCTGCTGTGCGAAAACTTCCGAAAGAGACCGGGTTCGAGATCTCGGGCGCCTTGTTGGCAGAACGAAACCTGCGGGGAGACCCGACCCAAACCCACCGACGCGACCGGTCCCGGTATGTCGGAGGGGTGGGGGGCGCGCTGGCGACGGGCGTGCTTGTCTACGTTAGCTTGACCCACCTGAATTCGCCCCTGGGCCTGCTGATCATTCCGTCCGGGTTGGCCTTCGCGGTACTGCTGATCAGTGTGGTCTCGTTCGAGAACGCGTCCTACTGGAGCGACGTGGTGGTGGCGAGGTATGAGGGGCGTGTTCCCCCGCCGCCGGGGGGAACCCCCCCGACGAACATCCCGACCGAGTACGAGGTGCAGATCTGGGTCGTCCGCGCGTTGACCCACGACTGGGGGATTCGGGGAGCGTCGGGTCGGAACGTGGTGGGGGGACTGCGGGATGACGAGTTGGACCCCGTCCGAACCGCGCTGCGACGAGCGATCACGGGCAAAGAAGGAGCCGAGATCGAGGCGGGGTCACCAGCTTCGAAGGCGGAGATCGCGACGGTGGGATGGAAACCGCACGACGCTCTGGGTCAGTGAGATCCTTCGGGGCGCACGGGTGGGCCCCGGGAGGACGACGCCTCCTCAGGAGGTAGGGTCCCGCCCCACCGCGCGAGGGGGCCCGCGAGGAGGTCTTGAACCTCCCGTCGCATCGGGTCCGGCACCGAACCGTGCCGAAATGGGTCCCCGACCAGTATCTACGGTTCGAACGGGAACGAAGCCTCCCGTGCCGGGATCTGATCTCCCGGATCTCAGTGCCGCGCCCTGGGCGCATCATCGACTTGGGATGCGGTACGGGAACCAGCACCGTTCTCCTCCGCGAACGTTGGCCGGCGGCGAGGGTCGCGGGCCTCGACCACTCTCCCGAGATGATCGCGGCAGCCCGAAGAAACGACCCGGATGTCGAGTGGATCACCGGCGACTTTCGCTCTTGGACAGCGGACGAACCGCTCGACATCGTCTTCTCCAACGCGGCCCTCCAGTGGGTGCCGGACCACGCAGAATTGTTCCCCCGCCTTCTCCGAAACGTCGCCTCGGGTGGAGTGTTGGCGGTCCAGATGCCCGTGAACTCCGAGTCTCCCGCCCACCGGTGCATCCGGGAAGTGGCGACCCGACCGACTTGGGCACCCAGGTGGGACCCGCATCTGGCACGACCGAAGGTCGAGTCGACAGATCTCTACTACCGCCTGCTCTCAGCCCACACGCCCGAGGTCGAAATCTGGGTGACGGAATACGTTCATGTCGTGGCGAACGCGGCTGCCATCCTGGAATGGGTGAAGGGCACCACGTTGCGGCCCTACCTCGACCTCCTCCCTTCTCCGGAGGATCGGGAGGCGTTCCTCGGGGAGGTACTCACCGGGTTGAACGTGGCGTATCCCCGCCAAGAGGACGGCCGCGTCCTCTTCCCATTTCGTCGACTCTTTCTCCTAGCGCACCGCGCCTAGCCCGCCCGGCCGTGTCCCCGTGGTCCCGCCCGCTCCCGGGGGAAATCGGGAAGTAGGGTCGAGCCAGAACGGGGGCGATGGTCGACCGTGTCGAGCTCCTCAACCCCTCCACGATGCACCCGCCGGTCGGGTATTCCCACGTCGCCATGGTCAGAGGCGGCAAGCTCGTCTTCGTCGCCGGTCAGGCCTCGATCGGACCCACGGGGGAGGTGGTCGGGCCGGGCGATCACACGCTCCAGGCCGAACAAACGTTCCGAAATCTCGGCCTCGCGCTCGAGGCCGCGGGGGGGACGTTCCGCTCCCTCGTGAAACTGAACATCTACGTCATCGACATCCGGGCCTTGCCCGAGATCCGTGCGGTCCGCGACAAGTACATCGACACCGCCCATCCTCCCGCCAGCACCGCGGTGCAGGTCAGTCGACTGTTTCGGCCCGACCTGCTCCTCGAGGTCGAAGCCGTGGCCGTCGTCGGCTATCTCCGGGCCGCGAGCCGATAGGGCCGCTACCATCGAGAGAGCGGGGGACCCGTTCGTCCGGTTTCCGGCCCCGACTCTCCGCGCGGCGCCCAGCGGCCCGTTCGTTCGAGTTCAGGGCGGGTGGAGCTTCTCGAGCTTTCCGACCTTGCCGAGGGAGATCTGTGGACGGCCCTTGTAGTCCCGCACCCACCCGTCGACGATGCGCACGCTCTCACCTTCTGCCACGGCGTCGACCTCATCGCCCCACAGGACGAACTGGATCTCGGCAGTGCCGTCCTTCAGGATTCCGTTCCGAACTTTCTTGGTCCCGCCCCCTTGAGGTTCGAACTCTCGAACCGGTTCGAGCCGAGCGACCATGGCCTCGATCGTGGCCACCCGCCCCGGCCGGAGGTCGGAGATGAAGGTCTTGGGAGGAACGCTCGTGGTCATCGCCCCCCAATGCCGCGGAGCGATTAGACTCCTCACATCTCCGCTCCGGCCCCCCGCGCGAGGGGTCCGGAGAGGCCGGCCCCGTCGGAACGGACCCTATCGGGCTCGGGCGCCGGTCCGGGCGAACCCCGGGTCCTAGAGGACACCCACGACCTGCCCGTCCGAAGCGAGGTCGATCGCACCGGCGGCGGGGTGTACGGGAAGGCCAGGCATGGTGATGACCCCGCCGAGCAGCGCGACCGTGAATCCCGCGCCCGACCAGCGTTCGAACCGGTGGACGTGCACCCGGAAGTCGCTAGGACGACCCCGGAGCTTCGGATCGTCCGACAACGAACGGGAAGTCTTCGCGATGCACACGGGCCCGACCCCCTCCCCCAGCGTTCGGATCCATTCGAGATCGGTTTGTGCCGCGGGGCTCAGGTCGAATCCCGTCGCACCGTACATCTTGGTCGTCACAATCTCCAGCACCTTCTCCACCGGGGTGGACGGACCATACAGGGCGCGGCTCTGTTGTTGGCGCGCTGCCGCGCCCACGACCAGCGCGGCCAGAGTCTCCGACCCTGAGCTTCCGTCCGTGTACGCCGAATCGCTGGCAAACGGAACATCACGTTCCGCACAGAACTGCTCCACGCACCGGCGCTCCTCGGGGCTGTCGGAGGGGAATTGGTTGAGAGCCACCACCGGATCGAGCCCCAGGAGCTTCAGATTGGCGAGATGCTGTTCGAGGTTGGCGAGACCGCGGCGTACGTCCTCCACGGACGCGGGACCCTCGGGCGAGCCACCCCCGTGGTACCGCAGAGCGCGGAGGGACGCGACGACGACCCCCACGTGGGCGTCGAGGCCGGTGCCCGCCGCGACGATGTCGACGAACTTCTCCGCCCCCAATTCGGACGAGAACCCGGCCTCGACGACGCAGTAGTCTGCCAGGGCGAGGCCGGCCTCGATGGCCAAACGGCTGCAGGTGCCGTGGGCGACGTTCGCGTAGGGTATCCCGTGAACGAGGGCGGCGCTCCCCTCCGCTGTCTGCACGAGGTTCGGCGCGAGGGCTCCGGCCAACAGGGCCGCGGAGGCCCCGGCCGCGCCGACCTCGACGGATCGGACCGGCGCCCCGGAGGTCGTGCGGCCGACGAGGATCCGTGCGCATCGCTCTTTCAGGTCGACGAAGTCGCGCGCGAGCGCGTGGATCGCGGCGACCTCCGAGGCCGCGCTCACCACGAACCGGGCCGGGCGCGGGAACCCGGGTGCGTTCTCGGAGAGGCCGGAGGTGATGGTCCGCAGCGATCGGTCCTCGACCGCCGAGGCCCTTGGAAACTCGGTCGTGCCGGGAGCGATCTCGGGGGAGAGTCCCCGGTAGATGTGGTGATCGACCAGCGATGCGATCAGGTTCTGCGCGTTCGTGATCGCGTCCAGATCCCCCGAGAGACCGAGGTCGATGGTCGGGCGAGGGTGGACGGTAGCGCGTCCCCCGCCGGACGCGCCGCCCTTGACACCGAACACGGGCCCCAGCGAGGGCTGGCGGAGGCAGACGACCGAGCGATGGCCGAGGCGCTCGAGCGCCATGCCGAGACCGATCGCGACCACGGTCTTTCCTTCCCCATGCTCGGTCGGCGTCATCGCGCTCACGAGTACGAGTCGTCCCCCCCGGGGTCGCCGCGCGAGGGAACGAATCAACCGAACCGGGATCTTCAGGACTCCGGCCCCGGCCGGCAGCAGGTCGTCAGCCGTCAGGCCGAGGTCTTCCGCGACGGCGGAGATCGGTCGGAGGGTGCGGAGGGCGTTCGTCATCCCGGAGTCCGCTTCGACCCCTTGCCTTTCGCGGTCGATCGGGGCCGGACCGAGGGCTTAGATTCGAGGACCTCCAGCACGTCCTGGCGGGTGATGATCCCGGAGAGGCGATCGGACCGCACCACGGGCAACCGGTTGACGGAGAACTGTCGCAACAGATGCCAGGCCTCGCTGAGCGGCGCGTCGGCGTCGATGGTCGCCGCGGGATGGGACATCGCATCCCGGACGACGCCGTTCAGGAGGGCCGCGACCGCTCGCTGCAGCAGGTCGTGGTGCTTCGGCTCGTACCCGGCCAGGAGGATGTCGAGGACGCCACGTGCGTGGCCGATGCCCACTTGATGGTCGAGCGCCCCGACGATATCCTTCTCGCTGAGGACCCCGAGCACGTGGCCCTCCGGGTCTACGACCGGCAAGCCCGACACGTGGTGCGTTCGCATGGTTCGAGCGGCCGATAGGAGACTCTCCTCGGCCCGGGCGGAATAGACCGGCGACGACATCACTTCCTCGACCAGGTAAGGACGGAGCAGATCGCTGACCAACGGAGCGGACATGCCCCGGATTCCCTCTCGTTGCTATTAGACCCGTAGGTCAACCTCCCTTGAGTCGAATTCCGAGTACGACGCTCTGCGGTTCGGACCGGACGTCATGGCGCTCGTGGTTCTACCGGCGGGCGGCACGGCGAATCTCTCGGCCACCCTGCCGATCAGCGGAAGAGGCGACCCCTACATTCCTACCGTCTGGAACGCCCCCGGGGCGTGGGCACTTTCGAACGAGCGAACGGCGATCGTGGCGGTGTACCGCGCTACGGACGGATCGGGCCGAGGACGCCCGAGACCACCTCGTGCGAGCAACGATGGTCAACTATCCTTCACTCCCCTTTCTTAGAGCGACGCGGAGTTCCTCCGTCATGGTCCCTCCTCCGTCCAAGCCCCCTCGATCCCGTGCAGCCCCCCCGTCGGACCTTGCCGGAGAGTTGAGCACCTCCCCGGAGGGGAGCCTCAGCGAGGCGTTCCGACGGGACTTCGAGAAGGCCCGACGGGCCCTCGACCGGCTGCGGCACCGTCTGCACGAGTGGCGTCGACCGACGCCTCCGAAAATCCCTGGGGAGATGGTGTCCTCCGCCGAGCTCGTAGGTCGGCTCCAGTACGGTCTCAAACGGGAGCACGACCTCGTGCTCTCTCCGCTGCTCGTCCGTCTCGACGCGTTCGGGATGCGGCTCATCAACAACGAGACCGTGCCGGTCGGGGTACTCGAAGAGGGTCTCGGGCTCGTCGACCGCTACCTGACAGAACTCCATGACGCCCAGCTGCAACTCCTCCACCTCGCGGACGTCGACCCCACGCAGGGACCGGCCGCTCTTCTCTCGTTGCAGCAGCTGATCTCGGACTACGACCACGCCCGCGTGCGCTGGGCGACCGTCCGGGTGATGTTGCGCGGCTACGAAGATAAGATCCGGGGCTACGCAGCGCTGCTCGGCCTCACGCTGACCCAGGAAAGCCGTGCCGAGCGGGCGTGGCACGAGTTCGAGGACCAGTACATCCGGACACACATCCCGGCCATGTTCCCTCGTGCGGTCGCCGAGAAGTGGCAGACCGAGCTCGATCGAATCCGCGACTCCGGGCGCGCCGACCGGGTCCGCATCGATGACTTCCTCGCCCGAAGCGCCCTGTACGCGGCCGTGTGATGCCCTCCGCACCTGGGCCCGGAATGAACGAGCGGACGAGCGGATCCGGCCCTGACCCTGCCGCTCCGGGGGCTGTCGAACGGCGGGTGATCGGGTCGCGCCACCTCCTCGATCGAGCGGAATTTCCGCGGTTACTCCGGTCGCTGACTACCGCCGGCTACCGCACGGTCGGACCCACAGTCCGCGATGGAGCGATCGTCTACGGTGAGATCCGGGAGGAGTCCGACCTCCCGATCGGCTGGACGGACCGGCAGGAGGCCGGACGGTATCGTCTCGAGCGACGGGGGGACGTGGCGCTGTTCGGGTACAACGTGGGCCCGCACAGTTGGAAGAAGTACCTGTTCCCCTCGCGCGAGCGACTCTTCACCGCCGTTCGGGAGGGGGACTCGTTCGTGGTGCACCCCGAACCGGTGGACCCGACGCCGCTCGCCTTGCTGGGCGTGCGGGCGTGCGAGCTCGCGGCCATCGGGGTGTCGGACCGGGTCTTTGGAAAGGCCGGCGACCCAAGCTACGCCGAGCGCCGAAGCCGCACCCTTCGAATCGCCGTCCAGTGTGGCCAGGCGGGAGCCACCTGCTTCTGCGTCTCGATGAAAACCGGGCCTGCGGTCACGTCCGGACACGACCTCGCCTTGACCGAAGTGCTCGACGCCGACCGACACTTCTTCCTCGTCGAAATTGGCTCCGAGGCTGGCGCCCGGATCCTAGAGGGCCTTCGGCTCCGACCGGCGGCCGACGAGGACGTCCGCTCCGCCGAGACGATTGTCGAACGAACCGCCGCGTCGATGGGACGGACCATGGACACGTCGGGTCTCCGGGACCTGCTGGTCCTCAACCCGGAGCACCCGCGGTGGCAGATCGTCGGGCAACGCTGCCTCTCCTGCACGAACTGCACCCTGGCCTGCCCCACATGTTTCTGCCAGAGCACCGAGGAAGTTCCCGACCTTTCCACCGAGAGGTCGGAACGGTGGCGGCGTTGGGATTCTTGCTTCAACTCCGGGTTCACCGCCGTCCACAGCACGAGCGTTCGGTCGACCGCCCCGTCCCGCTACCGCCAGTGGCTCACGCACAAGCTTGGGACCTGGCACGACCAATTCGGCGAGTCGGGATGTGTGGGATGCGGACGCTGTATCACCTGGTGCCCCGTGGGAATCGACCTGACGGAGGAGGCGGCCGCGCTGCGGGCGGTCCCGGTGGCCGCCCCGGTCCGGGCGGGGTCGCCATGACCGCGACCTCCGCACCCCCGGGATTGCGACTCGCGGACCATCGGTTCTTCACCGGAATCGATCCGGACCTCCTGCGTCGATGGAGCCCGCTCGCGGCCGAGCGATCCTACGACGCCGGTGACCTGCTGATCCGGGAAGGGGGACCCGCGGACCGCTTCGTCCTGATCTTTGAAGGAAAGGTCGCTCTCGAGATCGTCGCTCCGGACCGGCCGCGGGTCACGATCCAGACGCTGGGAAGCGGTGAGGTGCTAGGGTGGTCCTGGCTCCTCCCGCCCCACCGGTGGCGGTTGGACGCCCGCGCGGTGAAGCGCACTCGGACTCTCGAACTTCCGGCCTCCGAACTTCGCGACGCCCTCGAATCTCGGCCCGACGAAGGGTATCGCTTCCTCCTCCGGCTGCTCCCGGTCGTGGCGCAGCGCCTCGAATACACCCGTCTGCAGCTGATGGATCTCCATGGCCACTGATCTGACTCCGAGCCTCGGTGCCGTCGAGTTCACGGGCCGGAGCCCGTGGTTCCCGGTCCCGTACCGGGTCGAACAGCGCGCAATGGAAACGGCGGATACGGTGACGCTCACGCTCTCCCCGCCAGAAGGGTCACCTCCCCGTCGCTTCCGTCCGGGCCAGTTCAACATGCTCTACATCTTCGGCGTGGGCGAAGCCGCGATCTCGGTGAGCGGGAATCCCGAGCGCCCGGAAGCGCTCGTGCACACGGTCCGATCCGCTGGAAAGATCTCGGAGGCACTGGCCGGGGCCGCTCCCGGCACGACCGTGGGCGTCCGGGGTCCGTACGGGTCGGGATGGCCTCTGGACCAGGCGGAAGGAAAGGATGTCGTGCTCGTGGCGGGGGGCCTCGGTCTCCCTCCGCTGCGGCCCGTCCTGTACGAGCTGCTCCGCCAGCGCGAACGGTACGGTCGTATCGAGGTCATCTACGGTGCCCGGACGCCGAAGGACCTCGTCTACTACCGACAGATTCAGGAGTGGCGGACCCGGACCGACCTGCGGTTTCAGACGACCGTCGACGCGGCCGGTCGGGAATGGTACGGGGACGTCGGGCTCGTAACCGCCCGCGTCCCGGACCTCCGCATCGACCCCGCCCGGACGATTGCCTTCCTCTGCGGGCCGGAGATCATGATGAAATTCACAGCGCAGGCGCTCGAGACCCGGGGGGTGAGCGATGCGTCCATCCACGTCTCGCTCGAACGGAACATGAAGTGTGCGATCGGCCTCTGTGGCCACTGCCAGCTCGGACCCGAGTTCGTCTGCCGGGACGGTCCGGTCTTCCGCTACCGCGACGTGCGGCGGTTCCTCTCCGTCCGGGAGTTGTAGCGTGGGAGTTTCCCCCCGTCCCCGGTTGGGCGTGTTCAAGTTCGCTTCGTGCGACGGATGTCAGCTCACGCTGCTCGACTGCGAGGACGACCTCCTCGCGGTCGCCGGCCGGGTCGAGATCGCAGACTTCCGGGAGGCGTCGAGCGCGGTCCTGGACGGACCCTTCGACCTCGCCCTCGTGGAAGGGTCCGTGACGACCCCCGCCGACCTCGCCCGCATCGCGGAGATTCGCGCCCAGTCGAAGACGCTGGTCACGATCGGCGCGTGCGCCACAGCCGGCGGTATCCAGGCGCTCCGCAACTTCGGGGACGTCCGGGAGTTCGCCCGGGTCGTCTACGCCCGACCCGAGTTCATCCAGACCCTCGCGACCTCGACCCCCATCCGGGACCACGTGCCGGTTGATTTCGAGCTGCGGGGATGCCCGATTGACAAGGCCCAGCTTCTCGAGGTGATCTCGGCGTTCCTCGGGCGACGCGCCCCGAACGTTCCCACCGAGAGCGTCTGCAACGAGTGCAAGCGTCGGGGGCACGTCTGTGTCGTCGTGGCCCACGGCACCCCCTGCCTCGGTCCCGTGACCCAGGCCGGATGCGGCGCGATCTGCCCCGGGTTCCACCGCGGCTGCTACGGCTGCTTCGGCCCCCAGGACACGCCCAATACCGTCGCGCTGGTCCCCAAGCTCTCCGAGCTCGGGATGGACCCCCCGGCGGTGATGCGCGTCTTCCGCACGTTCAACGCGCTGGCCCCTGCGTTCCGGGCGGCGGGCGATGCGGCGGAGAAGGAGTCGTCGCCGTGACCGAGCGGACGATCGCCGTGAACTACCTCGCCCGGGTCGAAGGCGAGGGCGCGCTCCGGGTCCACATTCGCGACCGGACCGTGGAGGAAGTGGAACTCCGCATCTTCGAACCGCCCCGCTTCTTCGAGGCGTTCCTTCGGGGGCGCCACTACACCGAAGCCCCGGACGTCACGGCGCGCATCTGCGGGATCTGCCCCGTCGCCTACCAGATGAGCGCGTGCCACGCGCTCGAGCGCGCGCTCGGGATCGAGGTCGGAGGGACCCTTCGGGAGCTCCGCCGGCTCCTCTACTGCGGCGAGTGGATCGAGAGTCATGCGCTCCACATCTACCTCCTGCACGCGCCCGATTTCCTCGGATATCCGGACGCGATCCGGCTGGCACGGGACCATCCGGAGGCGGTGCAGCGCGGTCTCGCCCTGAAGAAAGCCGGCAATGCCATCATGCGGATGCTCGGGGGCCGGGAGATCCACCCGATCAACGTCCGCGTGGGCGGGTTCTACCGGTGTCCGAGCCCGGACGAAGTCGCGGACCTGCGCGGGGAAGTCGCACGGGCCCTCGTCCTCGCCGAAGAAACGGTTCGGTTCGTGGCCGGCTTCGAATTCCCGGAGGTCGAGGAGGACTACGAGTTCGTCGCGCTCCGCCACCCGGAGGAGTATCCCCTCAACGAGGGCCGGATCGTGTCGAGCACGGGGGTCGACATCGACTCCGCGGACTTCGACGGTACTTTCGAGGAGGTCCAGATGCCGCACTCCCACGCGCTCCACTCCGTCCACCGGGGAGCGGGTTCGTACCTGGTGGGTCCGATGGCCCGATACGCCCTCAACCACGACCGACTTTCCCCGCGGGCCCAACGGATCGCACGGGAGGTTGCTCTCGAACCGGTCGTCCGAAACCCGTTCCGCAGCGTCCTCGTGCGCGCGGTCGAGATCGTCTATGCGTGCGAGGAGGCGTTGCGCATCATGGACCGGTATCGCCCGCCCGAACGGCCCTGGGTCGAGCCACCCCTGATCGCCCATCCGATCCACGGCGCCGCGGCCACCGAAGCGCCGCGGGGCCTGCTCTACCACGCCTACGACGTGGACGCGAGCGGCCTCCTCCGCACGGCCCACATCGTCGCCCCGACCGCTCAAAACCAGAAACGGATCGAGGACGACCTACGCCATCTGGTGGGCCGGTCGCTGGACCTCGACACACCGGCCCTCACCTTCGCCTGCGAGCGGGCCATCCGTAACCACGACCCGTGCATTTCCTGCGCGACGCACTTCCTCTCCCTCGATCTGGTCCGGGAGTGAGTTCGACCGTGAACGACCGACGAGAGCCACCGGCCGCCTACGACCACCGACCTCTCGTCATCGGGGTCGGCAACGTCCACCGGCACGACGACGCCGCCGGGCTCGAAGTGGCCGACCAGGTGGGCGCGCGTCTCGGAGGACGGGTCCGTGCCATTCAGTTCGACGGGGAGAGCACGGGGCTGCTCGACCTGTGGACCGGGGTCGGGTTCGTCGTGCTCGTCGACGCGGTCCCTTCCCAGGGGAAACCCGGACGATTCCACCGATTCGAGGGAGACCTCGCCCGCTTCCTGTCGGGGTCCCCGACCACCTCGACCCACGGACTCAGCGTAGGGGAGGCCTGGCGCCTGGGAGCGACCCTCCAACGGCTCCCGAAGCGACTGGTGATCTTCGGAGTGGAGGGCGAGGATTTCTCCCCGGGGATCGGACTGTCCCCGGCGGTGCTGCAGGTGCTCGCTCCGCTCGCCGGAGCCGTCGTGGCGGAGATTGCCCTGCACGACCCGGCCGCGCGGGCCCGCAGGGGACCGGAGAGCACGGATGCATGAGGAAACCCTGCTCCGGGACCTGCGCCGGAAGGTCTGTGAAGTGGCGCCGGCCGGAGGGAAGGTACGGATCGTGCGGGTTCGGCTCTGGGTGGGGGCGCTCGCCCACATCACGCCAGATTCGATCCGGCGGAGGTGGCCCGAGGTGGTGGCCGACACGTCGGCGGCCGAATGCGAGCTCGATATCGAGCTCTCCCCCGACCCGTCCGACCCGGCGGCCCAGGGAGTCCGCCTGGTGGATATGATCGCGGACGATGGGCCGGGGAGGGGCTAGGGTGATGAATCATAGAGGCTTGGCCGGTGCGAGGAGCGAAACGTCCGATGTGCCTTTCGATTCCGGGCCTAGTCCTCCGCGTGGTGGAAGAGACACCGGAGGCGCGGATCGCGGAGGTCGACTTCTCCGGCGTCCGCAAATCGGTGAACCTTATCTTCCTGCCCGAAGCCGGCGTGGGGGACTACGTGATCGTCCACGCGGGGTTCGCGACCGCGCTCATCCCCGAGCCCGAAGCCCTCGAGGCGCAGGAGCACTTCCGACAGATCCAACTGCTCACCGGGTCTGCGGATGCGTCCACGACGGGCTGAACCACCGACACCCCCGACCGAACCTGTACGGGCGCGAGGCTTCGTCTGCGAAACTACTGCCGGAGGAATTCGACCCGTGACCGCTCCGTCCGCCGGCCGCTTCGCGGCCATGGGACTCCTGCTCGTGCTGGCCACCGCGATCATCAGCGGAGGGTCCACCTTCCTCAACTCCTACGCGCTGGTCGGAACCAGCTCGGACGCGTTCGTGACCGTCCGCAACCTCTCGGTCGCCGCCCTCCTCGTTCCCATCGCCCTGGTGGTCGGCCGACGGGCCCCGGAGCGGATGCGTTCGGTGGATCTCGGTGGACTCGCGCTCGTCGGGCTGATCGGAGGCGCCATTCCCTTCCTCCTCTTCTTCCACGGCCTCGCGCTCGCGACGGCCGCCCACGGAGCGGCCACGGCCTCGTTCGTCTACCGAACGCTGTTTCTCATGGCCACGGTGTTCGGGGTGGTCCTGCTCCGGGAACGGTTCCCGGCGCGGGTGTTCGTGGGCGCTGCGCTGCTCCTCGTGGGGAACCTCCTCCTTCTTTCGATCGTTTCGCCCTTGTGGACCCCCGGCACGACCTACGTCCTCGCGGCCACCGTGCTTTGGGCCGCCGAGTACACCGTTTCCAAGAAGCTCCTCGCTCGACTGCGGTCCACGACCGTCGGTGCCGGTCGGATGGGGTTCGGTGCGCTCTTCCTGGTGGGGTATCTCGCGCTGACGAGCCAGTTCGGTGCCGTCGCCTCGATGAGCGGAAGCCAGTGGGCGTGGGTCGCCATCAGCGCCGCCTTCCTCACCGCCTTCGTGCTTACTTGGTACGCCGGCCTCCAGCGCGTCGACCTCACGGTGGCCACGTCGGTCCTGGTCGTGGGATTCCCGGTCACGTGGCTCCTCGGCGTGCTCGTTCGAGGGCTCCCGTTCACGCTGGACGAGGCGGGCGGCGTGCTCGCGATCGTCGTCGGGGTGACCGTGGTGGTCGGTTGGCGCCGATGGCGCGAGCTCGCCGACAGCTTCCGGGTCGCCGAACTTCCACCGGCCCCTACGTGACATGGACGGCGTCCAGCTCGGGGCCCGGTTCAGCCTCGCCACGAACCGGCTCCAGTACTGTGGGCCGGCGGACGCGGAACCGCTCCTCTACCGGGCCATCACGTCCGACTCTGGTCACGCAGAGGCGGCGCGGGCCCTCTCCGGCTTCGAGGCCCTGATGCCGTATCTCGAGCTGATCGCCGCAAAACACGGACGGAAGCCGTTCGACGCGGAGGTCGTGGAGGCCTACTGGCTCGGCAACACGCTCCTCGACGCGTTCGAGCGGGAGGATTTCGCGCGGTTGCTCTCGGCGCTCGTCCACCGCGGCCTGCCGCGGTCGATAGCCGAGCGCCTGACCGAACGGCTTCCGTCCCGGCCCCTGCCGCACCACCTGTTCCACGTGGCGTTCGTCGGGGTCGGGAACGTGACGGGCCACGTTCCGACGACCATCGTCAACATGGAGGCCTGCCGACCGGCCTGGGCGGAGGTGGTCGACGCGACGGACGTACGCCTCTGGGTCCGCGGACCGACCCTCGTCCGGGAGGGGGAACGGGTCGTCTGGGGCCCCGCTGTGGACCGGGATCTGAGCTACGACCCCAAGGTGATCGACCATCCCCGGGCCGGAGACTCCGTGGCGATCCACTGGGGGTGGCCGGCGCTTCGGCTCTCGCCCGCCCAGCGCGCGGCCCTCGAGCGATACAGTCGACTCTCGCTCGACCAGGCGAGCGAAGCGTTCGACCCCCCGACCGGTCCGGTCGGACCCCGGACCTCCCCTACTGGGCCCCGTACGTGAGCCACTCCGTGTACAGCGGGGTGCGGCCGTGGATCGCGTCCTCGTACCGGGCCTGGAGCCGTCGGACGATCGGATAGCTCCCCGAACCGATCGGTCGACCGTCGACCTCCCGGATCGGCGTGATTCCGGCGGCCGTGCCCGTGTAGAACAGTTCGTCCGAAGTGAACAGTTCCTCGCGCGTGAAATCGTTGCGGCGGAACTCGAGTCCCTCGTCGGCGACGAATCGGATGACGGAGTCCCGCGTGACCCCGCGCAGGATGCCCGAGCTGGCGGGCGGCGTGCTGACGACTCCATGCTTCACCCGGAAGATATTCTCGCCCGGTCCCTCCGCGACCAGGCCCTGGGCGTTCAGCAGGATCGCCTCGTCGTACCCGGCGTGGACGGCTTCCATCTTGGCAAGGGCGGAGTTGGCGTAGTTGGCCGCGCATTTCGCCTGCGGTGGAAGCGATCGGGAATCCATGCGGGCCCAGCTCGAGACGGTCGCCCGTACCCCGTTCTCGACCCCGTCGGTTCCCAGGTACGCCCCCCACTCCCACATCCCGATCGCGACGCGGATCGTGCTCTGCGTGGGGTCGAGCCCCATCTGTCCATACCCCGAGAACGCGATCGGACGGAGGTAGGCCTCGACGACCCGGTTGGCCCCGATGAGCTCGAGAGTCGCCCGGCGAAGCGAGTCGACATCGAAGGGCATCTTCATCCGGTAGATTCGGGCGCTTTCCAGGAATCGGACCAGGTGCTCGTCCAGCCGGAACACCGCCGGCCCCCGGTCGGTCCGGTGGCAGCGGATCCCCTCGAAGACCGCGTAGCCGTAGTGGAGTCCGTGCGTCAGCACGTGGACCTGGGCGTCGTCCCACGGCACCAGCTTTCCGTCCATCCAGATCCAGCGGAGCGGCTTCAGGTCGACCATCGAGCCGTCCATCGACCCTCGGCGAATGAAGGGGTCGTCAAGGAGAACTGACCTCGGGCCGCGCTCGGGCGGGGGCCAGTTGCGTCCCTCCGCGGCCCGAGGTTAAACCGGTAACACCGGGGTTTAAGGAGTCCCCGACCGCTCCCTCTCCGGACGAACATGGCGAAGACGGGTGTGCGCGGCGAGGGAAGCAAGGCCAAGCCCTGGGTGCTGAAGACCGCCAGCGGACAGTCCGAGTTCACCGCCTATCGGGATGCCGCGGGCAACCCGCCGGCGCTCGTCGTGACGGTCGGCAAGACCGAACTGCGCTACCACCTCCGGGCGATCGAGGACCTCCGGGCGTGGCTGACGACCCGGGGGGACTGGGTCCTTCTGGGGAGCACGGACGAACAGAAGGACGCCCCCGCCGGTACGGTCGAGGCATGGGGTCGCTCGGCGGAGAATCCCGTGGGCGGATGGTACGGGCTCAAGAAGGGCCTGCGGGGTCGGTTCGGAATGTACGTCCCCCCCGTACTCGAGGCCCTCGGACAGGCCGAGGTGGAGCACAACCTGCGCAACAACCGGATGCGGGCGCTCTGAACGTCCGTCCGGCCGACCCCGAGGGGGGGGGTCCGGCCGACTGCGGGAACCACAATCACCGCGACTTCGGCCGGGCCTTCTTGGGAGGCAGTCCCGCCACGTGATCGAGCGATTTTGTTACCCATCGGCGGGACCGGGTCCGATCCGCCAGGACGGAGGTGGGGAGCACGCGGTATTCGCGCATGGCTCGACCCGGCATCGGTTCGAACGGGTCGAACCCCGGGACCTCGTCCGCTTCGTCACGGTCGGTCGCGGAGAGTCGCAGGAAGAGACGCCCGCCAAACACCCCGAAGAACATCTGCCCGTTGACGAAGGCCGCGGGTTGGCCGAACATCTTGCGGGTCGTCACTCGGGCGTCCTCCGGAACGAGGGAGTCGAACATCCGTACCGCGTCCGCGGAAGCTTTGGGCATCTGCACGGTTCGCTGCTCACGGAGTTCATTGGCTTCCCTCCCTTGAGCCTTGGGGACCCGCTCCAGGGGCCCACGGACACGCTAGACCCCGAGGTCGCGCCGGACCGGGACGTCGCGGAACGCGGGTCCGTCGTTAGGTGTAGACGATCCGAACCGTCCGGTCCTGCGAGGTCAAGTCCACCGTTCCCCGGGGCGGGTGCGGGGCGTACCCGGCGATGCGGGCGACCGTGAAGGAGTAGGTGCCCACAGGTTCGTAGACGAGGATGAGCGCCTGGCTCGAGGTGTAGTTCGTTCCACCCAGGGTCACAAACCAACCGGTCGCCGGAGGGAGTCCGCTCTCCTCAAACAGGACGGCAAAGAAACCGGAGCCCGGGGTGGGGAGCGGAAGTGCATCGACACCCCCCACGAGGAGCCCCTGGTCCGTGTAGGGGAGGACCCCGTTCCAGTTGGTCCAGGCGTTCCCGCCCACGAATCGCGCTGCCACGACGCTACCGTGCAGCACGATCCCGTTCACCGTCTGAGCGTAGTCGGCCGGTTCGAGGGGGATGTTCCACTCGTTGTGCCAGTGCGCGGCGACCTTGGCGTAGTCCGTGTAGCCAAAGTCGTTGATGAACACGTAGGCAAGGTAGGGGTTCTGCGGCGGGCTGTACGCCGTGATCGGGGTCTCGAAGAGGTTGTTGTAGATCGTGTTGCCCGAGCTGAAGACGCCGAGCCCGCCCGGGGCGATCGGTCCGGTGTAGGTCGTGTTGAACGCCAGTACCTGGTAGAGGTAGGGGGCGTCGGGCCCGGACATCAGAGGGTCGGTGACGAAGATATTCCCGAACACGGTGTTGCCCTCTTGGGTTCGGTTCCCGTTCGGGCTCACGATCACCATCGAACTGCCCATGCTCGAGAAATGGTCGTATGCGACGAGGACGTCCGTGTCGTTGGACAGGAACAACGACGCCAGGAGGAAACCGGTCAGCGTTCCGGGGAACCAGCCGGTGATCTTCGCGGCGCCCACGATAGAGATGTTCGAGGAGTCGTAGATCTCGATCGGGAGATAGTTGTGGTGGGGGACGGAGAGCCCGTAGTAATCGACGAGCACGAGGAGCGCTTCGGAGGAGAGGAGCACGTGGAAACTGGGAGGGTCCTGGATGAGCACGTGGGCCGTCACTCCGTCGAGCAGCAATCCCGGGTAGAGGGGCTCGGTAAAGATGTCGTAGGCCGAGAAGAGCGAACTGATCGGCTGATCCTGCGAGAATTTCAGCAGGTAGGGGTTGGACGCGGTCCCGGTTCCGGAGCTCGCGACGCTGGCCACCCCGGCGTTGCCGAACGCGATTACCGGAACATAGAGTCCTTCGGACGCGTTGCGGGTCAATCCGATCGAGGTGACCCCGCCTGCGGTGAGGAACGCGGTCCGGGGAGTGTACTCGTTCGCGAGCCCTTCCACGGTGAAGCGCTGGCCCGGCCCGGTCGGAAGCCAGAAGGAGGTCTGGGTCGAGGGGGTCAGGTCCCAAGCCGCAAGATCGTCGGAGAACGTGGGTGCGCCGCCCGTGCCGCGCGGGGAGACCCACAGAAGGGTCGAGGAGGGGGATGCGTGAACGGTGAACTGGCTCTCATGGACGCCCGGGTCGCTCGCGTTCCACAGTCCGTAGATGAACTCGGGTCCGTTGGTGAGGTAGGCGATTCCCGCCGACGCGCTGGCGGGGGTGAAGTGCGCGTCGACCCCTTCCATGCTCTCCCCGGTGTCCTCCGTGGTCGTGAACGCCGCGGGAACGGGGCTGTATCCGCCGGTGGTCCCGTTGAGGTACTGAAGCTGGGCGGTGGCGTTGAGCGTCCGGGTGATCGCGGAGAACCCATCGCTTCCGCCGCAGATCGCGATCTCGGCATCGTTGGGCAGCCCGAGGTTAGAGGCCGTCGTGCCGCTGATGAGGAACGACGCCGGGGGTGCGCGGTAGCCTTTCGGCATCCCCGCGGTCGAATTGAAGATGATCCAGTCGAACGAGCCGTCATTGATGACTCGGCCGAGGTCCTTCTTCCCGAGCGTAACGTCGTGGGCGGAGGAGAGGGAATAGTTGAAGAACAGAGCATTGCGACCCGCGATGTTGGTCGCGTTCAGGTAGAAACTGATCGTGAACGGAGGACGGAGGTGGAAGGCCGGGGGATGGTTCGGGACGGCGTGAACGTACGTTCCCCCGAACAGGAATCCGCCCGGTGAGTTCTGGTAGATGTCGTTCTGGAAGAGGGCGAACGGGCTCCCGGTGAAATTCCATGCGTCCGTCGCCAGCTGCATCTGGTCGCCGTCCACGGAGTAGAAGATGACGTTCTGCGCCCAGATCTGGTAGATCGATTGTCCGAAGAACGTGACGTTGTTGAGGATCGCGTTGAGCTGGAGCGTGATGCTGTTCGACGCGTTGTTCTCGATGGGTAGGAGAGAGAGGTTGTTGATCGACACCGTCCCGTCGAGGGAGGTGGTACGGTACGAATAGGGGACGAACGCGCCGTGGGAGTTGACGCGGAGACCCAGATCGTTCACACCGATCGAGGTGGGTCCGGGAGAGACCCCGCCCTGCGCGAGGTTGGAAGGGACGAGGGCCGCCCCCTCGCGTACATCGGAATAGGCGAGGTTGGGTAGAAGCAGGTCGGCCCGAGGGAGCACGCCGGCCCGCTCGTCCTCCGAGATCCGATGTTGAAGTTGTGCGACCTCAGCGGCCGGTATGGCCGTGGGAACAGGCGCGGGTACGGGCGCCGAGACGGTGGCGGTCGTGCCGGCCGCGGTGACCCCAGACGCGGTGGCTGGAGACACCGGGGAGCCCACCCCCGAGAATACCATCGATGCGAGCAGGACAGTGACGGCACCGATCATCACGGTCCGAAGGCACGTTCTCCCGCGACGAGACCCGGGCACCGAGACGACGGACTCCAATCGAGCGACCACGCCGATCACCTTCCGACTCGGCAGGAAGTAGATGTCGTATATCAGGGTGCGACCGACCGGACGCGAGCCGTTCATCTCCTCCGGGGGCGGCGGTTGGAAACCCGGTGTTTCGGGGCGGGGTTGCGACCAATCCGAGCGAAGGGAGGCGGTTCCGGCCGGGGGACTGCGGCCAAGAAGGAGTCGAGGTTATACCGGCACCGTCGGTGCACCGTCGATGAGCTCCGAGCTGGACTTGATTCGCAAGGTGTACGCCTACAATTCCACCGTGAGGTCGAGATATCTCTCAGCGATTTGGAAACTACCACCCCGTGAGCGGCATCGGGACCGAGGGGCGTCGTACCCGTCCCTCGTCGACATTTTCATGCATGTGCTCGACGCCTACCGATTCTGGTTCATTCTCGTGTATGCGCGGGGACCTCCCTTCGAGGAGTACCCGCTCGGGAAGAAGTACGGCCAGGCTGAGGCCATCCGAGAGATGCGGTCCGTGGACCGGTACATCCGCCGCGTCCTCCGGGACCTCACGCCCCGCGACCTGAACCGCATCCTACCGATCCCGGGCCGACGGCGGGACAAGATCGAGCTTCGAGTCCTCTTGGTGCACATGATCGAGGAAGAGCTGCAGCACCGCGGCGAGATGAACGCACTCCTCTGGCAGGCCCGACGGGAACCGCCGGTGGCCGGATACGGACCCCGCTGAACGATCGGTCCGTCTCGGTCCGAACGAGATATTCCCTCGCACGACTCTCGGCCGCTTCAAACGAGGGACCGGTCGACTCCCCTCGGCGTTGGGCTCGAGGACAAGCCCTTTCTGGCCACTTCCGATGCCCACCTCCACCCCCCGATGGAAACTACCGGCAATCGCCACCTCGCGGCCATCATGTTCACCGATATCGTGGGGTTCACCGCGCTCGCGCAGGCCAATGAATCCGACGCACGCAAATTGCTCGAGCGCCACAACCAGCTCCTCCGCCCCTTCTTTGCCCGCTTTCACGGCCGGGAGGTCAAAACGATGGGCGACTCCTTCCTGATCGAGTTCGGGAACGCGCTCGAGGCCACGAACTGTGCGGTCGAGATCCAACTCCAACTGCGCCAGGACCTTCGTACGAGCCCCGTGCGCGACCGGATCCAGATCCGGATCGGCGTCCATCTGGGAGACGTGGTCGATTCGAACGGGGATCTCTTCGGCGATGCGGTCAATATCGCGTCCCGGATCGAACCCCTCGCGGAGCCGGGCGGTGTCTGCGTCTCCGGTCCGGTCTACGACCAGGTGCAGAACAAGGTCGAGCTGCGATTCGAGCGGATCGACTCGCCCGGCCTCAAGAACGTCCAGATGCCGATCCCGGTCTACCGGGTCGTCCTGGCCCCAGAGCCGCCTCCGGCGGGCTCGGCCCCGACCGTGGTCGACGCCCCCCGGCGACTGGCCGTCCTGCCGTTCACCAACATGAGCCCCGACCCGCAGGACGATTTCTTCGCGGACGGCCTCACGGAGGAGATCATCACCGAGCTATCGCGGATCCCGAGCCTCCGCGTCATCGCGCGCACTTCGGTGATGCGGTACAAATCCGTCACGAAGCCGATCCGGGAAATCGGGACCGAACTTCGGGTCGGCTACGTTCTGGAAGGCAGCGTCCGGAAAGCGGGGAATCGGATCCGCATCACGACCCAATTGATCGAAGCGGATACGGAGGAGCATCTCTGGGCGGATCGGTTCGATCGCGAGCTCGCGGACGTTTTCGCCGTCCAGGACGACATCGCCTCCAGCGTGGCGGGCGCACTGGACCTTCGACTGCGCCCGGCGTCCTCACCCGTCCGGGCCGCGCCGATGAAGGTCGAAGCCTACACCTTGTACCTGCGGGGTCGGTTCCTCTGGAATCAGCGGACGAACCAGTCCGTCCAAGAGGCGATCCGACGTTTCCAGGAGGCGATCGCGATCGACCCGAACTTCCCGCTCGCGTATACGGGTCTAGCCGATTCCTATTCGATCCTGGTCGACCGAGGATTCTTGCCCGAGCGGGAGACGGTGGCGCTCGCACGAGCGGCGGCCGCGAAGGCGCTCGAACTGGACCCCCGTCTCGCCGAGGCGCATGCGTCAATGGGACTGGTTCTCGCGCACACCTCCGACGTCCGGGACGCGGAGCGTGAGCTGCGAGAAGCGGTCGCCCTGAATCCGGGGGATGCGATCGCGCATCATTGGCTGCATCTGGTCCTGGTGGGGGCGGGCCGGCTCGACGAGGCGGAACAGGAGATGCGAAAGGCGGAGGAATTGGACCCTCTGTCCCCGATCGTCCTCAATTCGGGGGGACTTCTGGATTACCGGGCCGGTCGAAAGGAGGGGGCGCTGCGCAAGTGGGAACGGGCGTTGGAGCTGGCACCCTCGGCCGATTCCGTGACGTTCAACCTCGCCTCGGTCCTCGTACTCGAGGATCGGACCACCGAGGCGCGCGCACTCCTGAAGACCTACGAAGGGGGCCCGGCCCCGCTCGCCTCGAAGTTATGGGTCTGCGCCGGTGGCTACGCCCTTCTCGGCGACCGGCCGGAGCTCGACCGCTGCCTCGCGGGGATGCGGGCCCTGCCCGAGGCCGATCAGTTCACCGCTCGATGGTTCGGTTTCATCTACGGGATGTCGGGGGATCTTGACCAGGCCTACACGATCCTCGCCGACCGGGACCATCCGATTGTCGGGTCGTTCCGCGCGACCGTTCGAGTCTCCCCAGCCCTGGCCAAGTTTCGGAGTGACCCCCGGTTTGAGGCCCTCGTGAGGGACTGGAACGTCTCCCCCTGAGGGAGTCCGAGAGGGTCGGTCGGCCGGATCCTTCAGTAGCTGTAAGTATTCCCAACCCTTCTGGGACCTCACCGTCGAACTCGTTGGACGGGAAGAGAGCACCCAGAGTGGTACCGATGCCGGCTTACATGTTCCAATTCACCTACAGTGCCGAAGCGTGGGCCGCCCTCGTACGGAAGCCGCAAGACCAAACCGCCGCCGTTGATGGGATCGCCAAGGCGGTCGGCGGCCACCTCATTTCCCTGTTCTACCACATGGGCGATTACGACGGCACCGCCATCATCGAAGCACCGGACGACGCGGCGGCCAACGCGGCGGTCATGGCGACGGTCGCCAGCGGGGCGATCCGCTCCTCAAAGACCACCCGCCTCTATTCCTCGAAAGAGTTGGTCGAGATCCTCGGCAAGGCCGGAAAGACGCCCTACCGGGCGCCGGGAAAGTCCTAACCCTCCGGCTCGGGCCCTGCGATGTGACTCTTCGCCGAGGTCCTCACCCGTTCCCCGACCCGCCCCGAGGTGGCTCTTGGATCGTTATCGACGAGCGCGCCCTCCGTGCGATTCCAACCATCCGTGGGCCAAGGGAAGTAGTGCCGGCGAGATGCGCTGAGTCGTGTTGGCCCTTCCTGTGGTTCAGGTCTGGGCCGGAGTGGCGCTCGCGGCCACGGCTGCCGGGATTGGGATCGCACTTGTTCGACGCCCCCGTGCGAAGGGGCCGATCGAAGTCGTGGCTCGGAAGAATCCCGCGAAGGGAACTCAGGTCGTTTGGTTGATCGGTACCTTCCTCGCCATATTCTGGCCGGTCGGGGTGTTCGTCCTCCCAGAGTATGCCTACCATTGGCCGGCGATCCCGGATTTTCCGAGCTCTTGGTTGCTCCAGATCGTCGGGGTCGTTCTCGGCGCGTCGGGGGGTATTCTCTTCTCTCGAGCGGCTCGGGCTCTGGGCCTTGAAATGACCCCCATCATCCAGGTTCGACAGGGGCACGAGCTCATGCAAACCGGCCCGTATCGGTTCATCCGACACCCCGTGTACACTGCGATCGTCGTGATTTCTCTGGGGCAGACCCTCCTGTTCCTCAGTCTGCCACTCGCCGGGTTGACCCTGGTGCTGTTGGGGTTGGCCATGTACCGTGCACGGCTAGAGGAGAGTCTTTTGTCCGCCTCTCCCGTCTTAGGGGCCACGTACGCGTCCTACATGGCCCGAACGGGACGATTCCTACCTCGGATGATCTCGCGACGCTAGAGTGGATGGGGGCAGGCGCGCTGGCTCACGGGATCGGCCTCGCGGTCGGGCGAGTATTCATACCGGGGGCGGCGTTCCGGCTCCGGGGAGGCGGTCCCAAGGGCCGCCCCATTCGGACCCGGGGGGCTCGCGGTGACGGAGGACGAACCTTGGACCGTAACCCCACCCTCCGAACCAACTCCGGGGGTCCCCGGTCGTCCGCCTCCAGGTTCCGGTTCCGCGCCTCGTGCGCACCGGAAGATCCGACGGGTCCACTTGGTCGTTCTCGGGATCGCCGTGGGGGTTCTCTTGGTGACCTTGTTTCTGCTGATACCGCGAGCCGAGACTCGTTTCGATGACGTCCTCAGTCTCCGCCACGTGACCGCTTCCTGCGGGGGGGAAGATTGCCCCCCGCCCGCGGCGGATGCGGCGAGGTTCACGGTGGGGGACGGGAGTGACCTCACCGTCTTCGGATCCTGGAATGCGAGTGTGGTCGGAGGTGTCGTCTACGGCGGAGGGTACGTCCTCCTCACAATCGGTAACGCCGCCTCGGGGATCCTCTATTCATCGTCCGGCGCGAGGAACTCCTCCGCGCCGGTCAATGTGCCGATTTCCGGGTCCTACTTGGTGAGTGGGACCGGCCCCTTCGTCTTCACCGCGACCGAGGAAAAGTCCGGGACGTTCGGGGTAACCCTTCAAGGTACGATCCTCACCTGGTAACCACGATCGCGGAGCGGTGGTACCGTTCCAATGCACGCGCGGACTCTCCCGCGGGGACCTGGCCCAGCGGGCGGAGGGCCCTCGACCACCGACGGGAAACGCGTCCTCCGGCCAGCCCCCCGGGTCACGACACCGAAGTACCCGATCCACCCGGAGCGCCGGGCCGGAGGCTCCCCGGCTCCGAGGAGGGATTCGGTCGCAGGTCGGCGATCCCGGGAAATCGGAGTTCGTACGCCTCTTGCCCCAGTGGGTACTCCTTGGTCTTCACGCTCGTCCGTTCGAGTTGGATCCTCGACTCGACCAGCCAGTCCCGCTCCTCCGCGATCTGCTCTCCCAGGTACACGTTGAGCAGCGTTTGTCCCGGATTGGCTCCCGCGACCATCCGGGACGCCCCGACGATCGGCCCCCCGACCAGCGTCAGCGCCTCTCCTACCATCACCAGCTCGCACGGACCCGCATCGGCTCCCAGCGACAGCCCCACTCCCACCGGGAAATTTCGCGAAGTCTTCCGAAGGTTGGCGACCAGGTTCTCCGCTGCCGGTAGGAGTGCCTGGCAGAACTCGGGGACGTCGCGCAGGGCCGACGGCTGTCCCGGCGGCGTGAGCCAATAGGCGATGAACCCGTCCCCGGTGAATTTGTCGAACCATCCCCCGCTCGCGTTCGCGAGGCTCCGGACCGCTTCCGTGAACCCGACGATGAATCGGGCGAACGTGGCCGTCTGGACCGCCTCCCGCAGGATGATCCCCGACATCCGGAGGTCGCCGACCACGACCGAGGCTTCGACCGAGGTCGTCCGGTTCGTGAGGAGGTCCTCGACCGCAGCGTCCCCCAGCGCCTGGCGGGCATCCAGGGGACCGTGGCGGCCCAGGACAGCCTCCAAGTCGGCCATGCGCTCGTCCTTGAAGGGGGAAGGGGCGGATTCGGCCATGGTTCGGTTCGCGGCTCTCCTGTCTGGGGTGACTAGAGTCCCTTCATCGTGCAATCCGTTGGCGGGGGCGCCCGGGCGATGGACGGGGCTTCCATACGCCTTTCTGTCCCTTCGGTGGAGCGCAGACTTCCGCGCGCACCGCGGAGCTCATGGTTCTTACCGTTCGAGGGTGAAGCCCGAGTGGGAAAGGCCGGAGGGCGGCGTGCCCGTTACAGGTGGAGCCCCGGCTCCGAGGTGAGCGAGTATCGAATGACGGGATTGTCCATGTACTCGAGCACCTTGTCCGTTCCCTTCTCGAGGCCGGTGCGGTAGGCCATTCCGAGGACCACCTGAGCGGTGGCCGTCGCGAGGGTCGGCATCTCCTCGATCGTGGTCGTCACGGGATTCGCGTGCCGATCGAACCAGGCGAGGAAGGTACGGAAGTTGGGGAACGCACACTGGAAGAGCTGGACCTGAAGTCGAATGTCCGGTGGCATCGGGTCCGCGTGGTAGCTCTTCATCTCGTACACTCGCTCTCGGCCATCCCAGTAGTCCGGCTGCGCGTAGATTCCGACCCGGCCCTCGATCAGGATCAGGCGGCTCCGGGGTCGCGACAATCCCATGACTTCGCTCCGGCGAAAGGCCTGGAGCACGCCCGAGATGGCGGCCAACTGTTTTTCGCGATCTTCCGGGGTCAACCGAAGGTCGGCATCCTCGAGCTCCTCGTCGAAGGTCTCGGCGGCCAACCGATTCATGGCGGTGCGCGTCGGGTGGCGGGACTGGGCGAACTCGTAGCTGTAATGGGAAAGGGTGTCGTCGATCGCCTTTCCCGCGGCCATCCCAATCTCATCCTTCTCGGTGACCGGACGGGGGTAGGCCGCTTGAACGACTTCGTGCGTGGCAACAGTTTTCACAGTGGTCATCAGTCGGGCCCAAACGATCGAACACGTACAGGTATTCGGAGTGTTCGACCCACGCGAGAGTACAGACGGGATCCTCGAACCAAAGGGCCCGGCGGGACTCCGGCCTGTCCCGGACCTTTTTCCGAGCCCCGAGGGGGACCTGGCCGGCCTCGTCCCTCCGCACACTGATGAGTCCGGCTAAGCCGATGCTTGGCGTCGCTGCGGTGGCCGACCGGTTCCCGACTGACCGGACCGTCACCGGGCCGAGGAGTGGACGGCGGCGATACTGCGAACAGGGGAGGAGCGACTCCCGGTCCCTTCCCCTCCAACAACACAGCCGACTACATCCCCCGCATGGATCCGGCCGCGTTCCGCCCCCGCCGCGACTCGTCCGAGCGATAGTCATTACGACATTCCGCGAACTCAATGCAGCTGAGACGCCCATCCGGCGCGGGCACGGGAGGTACACCGAGAGGTTGCCGCAGAAGCAGCGCAACGCGGCAGAAGGTGTGTTCTCTCAGCCGGTCGGGAAACTTTGGTGCGGGGCCTTCGACCGCGCACGGGGTTCCCTTGCCTTCATCAGCTTCGGTTATCTAATTCCAGAATTCTACGACGAGTC
>Ga0074044_10000544_pt1 | contig 36371 bp, 41 predicted proteins | sample BogForMeECP23OM1_FD_94443 | JGI IMG/M metagenome (GOLD analysis project Ga0074044, IMG submission 94443) | Bog forest soil microbial communities from Calvert Island, British Columbia, Canada - Bog Forest MetaG ECP23OM1 | ecosystem: Environmental > Terrestrial > Soil > Wetlands ...
CTAAACGAGCTCTCCGATACGACCCCGGTGCTGGTCGACTTGAAGCCGACCGGGGCCCATTACATGGAAGACTTCTTCGCCGCCGGTGGCATGAGTGCGGTGCTCTACGAATTGAAATCGTTGCTCGACCTCAACTGTCTTACGGTCACCGGGGAACGTCTGGGCGAGCGCCTCGCCGTGCGGCCCGAAGGCATCGACAGCACCGTCATCCGATCGCTCGCTGAACCCTTGCACCCGGTCGGGGGCCTGGTCGCGCTGTTTGGCTCGCTTGCGCCGAACGGCGCGATTCTCAAGCGCTCCGCCGCCGACGCCAGCCTGTTCGAGCGTGAGGGGCGCGCTGTCGTCTTCGCCTCGCCCTCTGATCTCGCAGCGCGCATCGACGATCCGGCGCTGGACGTGGAGCCCGGAGATTTTCTGGTGATGCAGAACGCGGGGCCGAGGAGCGGCTACGGGATGCCGGAGGCAGGATACCTGCCGCTTCCGGCCAAGCTTGCCCGCGCTGGCGTCAAGGACATGGTGCGCATATCCGATGCCCGCATGAGCGGTACCGCCTACGGCACGGTCGTCCTGCACGTGTCGCCGGAGTCTGCTGCCGGCGGCCCGCTCGCGCTCGTGCGCAGCGGCGATCGCATCCGCCTATCGGTACGGGAACGGCGGCTCGACCTCGAGGTCAACGGCGCAGAGCTCGCGCGGCGCCAGGCGGAATGGCAGCCGCCACCGCTGCCAGCGCGCGGCTACCAGCGCCTCTATGCCGAGCGGGTCTTGCAAGCGGAGCACGGCTGCGACTTTGATTTTCTTCGCGCCTGACGCGTCGCTTCCGCAACCCTGCGAGCTGCATCGGAGACCATCCTACAGCGAAATCAGACCGCGACCGATTTCAAGCGCTGCCAAGGGTGGCTAGATTGCAGGTACAGCCACTGCCTCGGGAGTAGGTCATGAATCGAAGTCTGAAAACAGCGCAAACGCTTCTGCACCGCATCCTGAACGCTGCGCCGTGGGCGCTCATCGCAGGCGCGGTCGCCACCCCGGCTTACGCGGCCGCCGGCATCGCCCTTGACGACCTGAAACTGCCAACGATCGACGCCCTGGCGCTGCCGATCCTGCTCGGTTCGATCGCTCTGCTCGTCGTTGCCCTCGTGCTCAAGACCCTGCGCCAGAAGCATGCGCAGATCCCAAGCTCGAACGGATTCAAGGAAGGCATCGGCCGCTACCGGCTGCAACTCGGCCGTGGCGACAGCGACTAGTGCAGCCGCTGGCGCACTTTACGCGACGCCTCGCGTCGCTGGGCGCGGCGTTCGGCGCGATTGACGCCCTCCCCGCTGCGCCGAGCCTGCCAGAAACGCTGGACGAGCACCGCGGCGATCGGTAGCTCGTCGATCATGCCAAGGCGCTTCTCCTCGGTATCGACCCAGTCGAGATACTCCGGGTCGTGGTCGCCGTAGGCAAGCGCCTCGATCGGCAGCATCCAATCGCGGGTCTGCTCGTTCGCGTAGATCGGCTCCCAGGATTCCTCGCGCAGGATCACGCCCGTCATGTAGCCCTCGCACCAGGCGCTTGCCTCGGGCGGCGCCACTTCATCCCGCCGGCCGCCTTCGGATTTGGCGCCGGGACGGCCCTTGACGCCTTCATCGGCACGATACAGCAACGGCTTGAAGCGGGTGGGCGAATCGGTGAGGGTGCGCACGATGCCGTTCTGCAGGCGCAGGATCAACGACAGGATGTGCTCCGCCTGCTCGTTGTCGGCGAACACCGGGGATACGCTGCGCTGGCTATCGCTCCACACGACCGGAAGCCACTCCGACGGCTGGATCAGCTCGGGGCCGCTGACAATGGCGGTAAGAAAGCCGTCGAGCATCTCCAGATCCATGCAGTCCTGGGGCACGGCATTGGATCCGAAGAATGCCTCGAGCGCATCGTATTCGGTTTCGGAAAGCGGTTCGTCGAGCTTGTTCGATTCGGCCATGGCTGTTTGGGACCCGGGGAGCCCGTAATGATCGCCCGAGATGCTGTGGAATGCAAATTCATGCCGGCCCTGGGCGATGCGGCCAATCGGGGTTGATAACAGGCGCGGTGCGCCCGCACACCGGTCAGCGCAACGTGTGGCGGGCGTTCAGCGCCGCCGCAAACAGCATTAGCGCGCCGGCCTGATGCGCGGCGGCAAGCGCCAGCGGCACGACCAGCAGCAGCGTCGCGATGCCCAGCGCGATCTGCACGGCAAGCAGCGCCAAGAACAGTTCCGCCGCCCGCCGCGCCGGCGCGGGAAGGTCCGCCGTCCGGTGCACCCGCCACACGAACCACGGCACCAGCAGCGCCAGTATTGCCGCGAGCAGGCGGTGGTCGAACTGGACGGTCGCCATGTTGTTGGTGAAGTTGCGATACCACGGCTCGAGCATCAGGATCTCGGGTGGCACCCAGTGCCCGTTCATGAGCGGGAAGGTGTTGTAGGCAAAGCCCGCGCGGATGCCGGCAACCAGTCCGCCGGCAAGGACCATGAGGAACACCAGTGCGGCAAGCCGGCCTGCCAAACGCCGCAGCCCGGGGCTGCCCGTGTTAGCCGGCGGCGGGCGCAGCAGCGACAGCCCGACCCAGAGCATCGCACCGAAGATAAGAAAGGCAAGGCCTAGGTGCGCGGTCAGACGCAGGTGCGACACCCACGGGTCGTCGATAAGGCCGCTTTGCACCATGTACCAGCCGAGCGCACCCTGCAAGCCTCCGAGGGCAAAAATCGCGCCGAGCGCAGCGGCATAGCCGCGTGGAATGCGGCGCCGGACGAGAAACCACAGATACGGTGCCAGAAATGCCACGCCGATCGCGCGCCCGAGCAGCCGGTGCGCGTATTCCCACCAGAAAATGCGCTTGAAGCCGCCGAGGTCCATATCGGGATTGACCTGGCGAAATTCGGGCGTCGCCCGGTATCGGGAAAACGCTTCCGCCCAATCGGCTTCCGACAGCGGCGGCAGCGTACCGACGATCGGCGCCCACTCGGTGATCGACAGCCCGGAATGAGTAAGGCGCGTGACACCACCGACCACGACCATTGCGAAGACCAAGGCGCAGCAGACGAACAGCCAAGCCGCGACCGCGCGCGGGTTGCCTTCGGCCCGACCGGCACGTCCGACGGCGCAGGAGAGTGCTCCAGGTCGCACGCCATCGATCATCTGCATAGCCCGATTCTGCCACAGCAGGCCCTGCGCCCGGACTATGCGACGGCGCGCACGGCCACGCGAACGAGACCGCATCGACGCGCCACGGGCGCGACCAGTCGGCCTTCTATTGCGGCCCCGCCTGGGTTGCGCCCATGGCCTCGACCGCCACCGAAATCAGGATCGATCCGCCGCGTTCAAAGGTCAGCGTCAACGGAAATCGCTCGCCGACCTTGAGCGGTTGCTTGAGGTCGAGAAGCATGAGGTGGTACCCGGAGGGCGTGAACTCCACCCTTCCGCCCGGAAAAACCTCGACCGACGGCACCGCGCGCATCTTCATCACGCCACCCTCGAGCACCATCTGGTGCATCGCAACCCCGGCCGCGACCGGCGTGGAGGCCCTTATAAGGCGGTCTCCCTCGCTGCCGGCATTGTCGATGGTCAAGAATACCGCGCCGGCCCTCGCACCCGGCGGCGTCGCGCGAGCGAACGGATGCTCGATGCGCAGCGCATCGACCTGGTACTCGTGCGTAGCCAGCGCGGGAGTCGCCGCCAAGGCGGCGATGACGAGCAGCGTCCAGGCCCTAGCCCCGGTCCGCAAGCCCCAAGGCATCGATCGATGCGCGGGGGCGCGCTGTTTGACTGCACGCCGCGAACCGGCGTCGATTCCTGCGCAGCGGCGACGTGCAGGAACGCGATGCATGCGCTCGAACCGAGACCGCAGCGGTCTTTAGTAACGGCCGCGCGATCCGCTGGCGGCGCCGCCTGACGCCGGCGCCGCCACCTCGCCGCCACCACCACCGCCGCCGCCCGTTTGCCCGGGCGCGCTGCTGACGCCACCGTAGCTGAGATAACCACGCATCTCGGAGACGATCTCGTCAACTGTCGCGGGGCGGTAGCCCGCCGCCCCGGAGGAGGCGGCCACCGCCTGACAATTCTCGGCGTCCGCGATCATCAGGTACTCGTGCTGGCGGCGAAGCGCTTCGCGCTGTGCCGCGCCCTGATCGCTCATGTCGACCGGCGCCGACGAGCCCCGATACAGCATGGTATCGTTGCGATCGAGCAGCGTGTAACAGATCACCGCGTTCGCGGCCGGTGCGGCCGCGGCTGTCGCCAGTGCGATGGCGAGGATAGTCAGTGTGCGCATGGGGACCTCCTTTCCCATTATGGCCGCCTCGCCGCTATTTGCGCAACTGCGCGATCCCCCGGTTCAAGCCGTCCAGGGTCAATGGGAACATGCGGGACCCGAGGGCGTTGAGCACGATCTGGGTCGATCGGGTGGAAGCCCAGGCGCGCTCGGGTTCCGGGTTGAGCCAGATCGCGTGCCGGTAGCTGTCGATGAGGCGCTTGAGCCAGACCAAACCTGGCTCGTCGTTGGTGTATTCGACGCTGCCGCCCGACTGCAGCAGCTCGTAGGGGCTCATCGCCGCGTCGCCGACGAAGATCAAGCGCCAATCGGGCCCGTGCCTGTGCATGATATCGAACGTCGCGACGCGCTCGCCGCGCCGCCGCAGGTTGTCGCGCCAGACATGATCGTAGACGCAGTTGTGAAAGTAGAAGTGCTCAAGATGACGGAACTCGCTGCGCGCGGCGGAAAACAACTCCTCGCACACCGGGATGTGCGGATCCATCGAGCCGCCTACGTCCAGGAACAGCAGCACCTTGACGCGGTTGCGCCGCTCGGGGACGAGGCGCAGATCCAGCCATCCGGCGTTTCGCGCCGTCCCCTCGATGGTCGCATCGAGGTCGAGCTCCTCGGGCACGCCCTCGCGCGCGAAACGGCGCAGCCGGCGCAGGGCAATCTTCACGTTGCGGGTATTGAGTTCCACCGAGTCGTCGAGATTGCGGAACGAGCGCTCATCCCAAACCTTGATCGCGCTGCGGCTGCGCCCGCTCTCCTGGCCTATGCGGATGCCCTCCGGGTTGTAGCCGTACGCGCCGAACGGGCTGGTGCCTGCGGTCCCTATCCACTTGGACCCGCCCTGGTGCCGGCCGCGCTGCTCCTCGAGACGCTCCCTGAGCGTTTGCATGAGCCTTTCCCAGCCGCCGAGCGCCTGGACCCGCGCTTTCTCCGCCTCGCTCAATGTGCCTTCGACCAGCTTGCGGATCCACTCCTCCGGGACCATCGCTCCGATGTCGAAGACTCCTTCGACACCGCGGAAATACGTCCCGAAGGCAAGGTTGTACCGATCGTAGAGTGCCTCGTCCTTGACCAGGCAGGTGCGCGCCAGGAAGTAGAAGTCGTCGATGCTGTTGGCAACCACGTTGTGCTCGAGCGCATCGAGCAGCGTGAGGAACTCGCGCGTCGAGACCGGCAGCTTCGCGGCCTTGAGGTGCAGGAAGAAATCGATCAGCATCGCCGCGCTAGCGCTGCCGCGCCAGCAGAAAACCCAGGTGCCGCTTCACCGCGGGCCACTCGCTTTCGATGATGCTGAAAACGACAGTGTCGCGGTAGCTGCCGTCGGCGGCGATCTGGTGATTGCGCAGCACGCCGTCCTGCTTCGCGCCAATGCGCGCCAGCGCTGCCCGCGAGGCCTGATTGAACCAGTGGGTGCGGAACTCGACCGCTATGCACTTGAGTTTTTCGAAGGCATGCCCGAGCAGCAGCAGCTTGCACTCGGTGTTGATCGCGGTGCGCTGCGCGCGGGTCGCGTACCAAGTATACCCGATCTCCAGCCTGCGGTTGGCCGCGTCGACGTTGAAGTAGCGCGTGCAGCCGACGATTTCGCCATCGCTGTTGTCGCGCACCACGAATGGCATCGCGCCGAGATCCTCGCGCATCTTCAGCGCAGCCTCGATGTAGGCCTCGGTCGCATCGGGCCCGGGAACCGAGGTGTACCAAAGCTGCCAGAGCTTGCCCTCGGCGGCGGCGCGCTGCAGCCCGGCCGCATGCTCGCGCGCGAGCGGTTCCAGCGCGGCGCAGCGTCCCCTGAGCGAGACCGGTTCGATGAAGCGCCCGGTCATCTTCCTGCGCGCGCCATGAATGCCACCCGCTCGAACAGGTGCACGTCCTGTTCGTTCTTGAGCAGCGCGCCGTAGAGGGGCGGGATGACCACCTTCTTGTCCGTGCTGCGCAGTGCCTCGGGCGGGATATCCTCCGCCAGCAGCAGCTTCAGCCAGTCGAGAAGCTCCGATGTCGACGGTTTCTTCTTCAGCCCCGGCACTTCGCGCAGCTCGAAGAACACCTCCATGGCCTCCTTGAGCAGTGCCTTCTTCAAACCCGGGAAGTGAACGTCAACGATGCGCGTCATCGTCTCCCGGTCGGGAAACTTTATGTAATGGAAGAAACAGCGGCGCAGGAATGCATCGGGCAATTCCTTTTCGTTGTTGCTGGTGATCACCACCAATGGACGATGCCGAGCGCGTATCGTGACTTGCGTCTCGTAAACGTAGAACTCCATGCGGTCGAGTTCGCGCAGCAGGTCGTTCGGGAACTCGATGTCGGCCTTGTCGATTTCGTCGATGAGGACGACTGCGGGCGTCGGCGAGTCGAAGGCCTCCCACAGCACGCCGCGCTTGATGTAATGCGCTATGTCGGCGACGTGCTCGTCGCCGAGCTGCGAGTCGCGCAGCCGCGATACCGCGTCGTATTCGTACAGCCCCTGCTGGGCCTTGGTCGTCGACTTGATATGCCACTGCACCAGCGGCCGGTCGATGGCCCGCGCCACCTCCTCGGCCAGCATCGTCTTGCCGGTTCCCGGCTCGCCCTTTACCAGCAACGGCCGCTGCAAGGTGATCGCGGCGTTGACCGCGAGCATCAGGTCGGGCGTGGCGATATAGGTATCGGTGCCTTCGAAGCGCATCGTTTGCCCCTCTCCTATGCATCCTAACGCAGGACGTACTGCAGTGCCCAGAGCACGATCATGCCGCTGGCAATGGTGAGCACCGCACTCTGCCGCCACCAGGCGACGATGCCGGCGACGAGCGCCGCGATCAACTTGGCGTTGCCGGGGTCGATCCGCAACACGCCTGGCGGAACGAACACGACCGCCGGCACGACGATCGCCGTCAGCATGGCCACCGGAACGTGTTTGAGTCCCCGCGCAAGCAACGGCGGCATGTCGCGGCGCGCGAACAGGGCGATGAACGACAGCCGGGCGCAATAGGTGATCGCGCCGACCGCGAGGATCAGGAGCCAGATCGTGAGTTCTCTATTCATGCCCGCGCGCGAACTTGTCGCCAAGCATTCCCGCACCGATCGCTAGCAGGCCGCCGCAGACCAACGATAGTCGTAACGGCATCGCATCGAGCGTAATCACCGCAACCGTCGCGACCGCAAACACCAGCATCGAGACGCGGTCGCGCAACAGCGGTACCAGCACCGCCAGAAAGCACAACGGCACCACGAAGTCGAGCTGCCACGACGCTGCGACAATCCGGCCGGCCAGAATGCCGGCGAGAGTGGCAACCTGCCAGGTTACCCAAATGAAGGCGCCGCTGCCGAGGAAGTAGGACGCGTTGGCGCGAATGTCCGGTGATCTGCGGAACCGCTGCAACGTACCGGCAAATGCCTGATCGGTAAGCAAGAAAGACAGCACGTTGCGCCAGCGATGATCGAGCGGCCGCAGATAGGGCGCCATGGCGGCGCTGTACATGATAAGCCGCAGACTGACCACCAGGCAGGAGAGCAGGATCACCGCGAACGGGGCTCCGGCCACGAGCAGTTGAACGGCAACGATCTGCGCCGCACCACTGAACATGATCATCGACATGGCAAGGGCGGCCGCGGGCGAAGCGCCGGCGGCAATGGCGCCGATGCCACAGACGATACCGAAGGGAACGATGCCGATGAGCATCGGCGCGATTTCGCGCGCGCCCTGGTAGAACGCGGGGCGGGAGAAATACCTGCGCATGGCTGGCAAACAAAGGCCCGCGGTAGGGTCGCTGCGGGCCCGCGAGAAGACATGCGAAGTATAGCGCACGCCGGCATCGGGCCGTACGCCGGATCGGGACGACGGCGACGCGCTCTCGCAACGACGCTAGTCCTGTGCCGCGAACATGAATCCGCGCGCGCGCGAGCGCGCTGCGGCACGCGCCCGGCCGCCGCGGCTTGGCCCCCTTCAACCGCCGCCGCTGGTCTGCGCCAGGCCGGCGTCTATGATCAGATCGTGACCGGTCATGCCGCGCGCCTCGTCGGATGCCAGGAACAGCACGCCGCGCGCGATGTCGTCGCCGACGAGCCTGAATTTCAAGCATTGCTGATCGAGAAACTCCCGTTCCAGCTGCGGCGTGCGCCACAATGCGCGCTGCCGCGGCGTATCGACCGCTCCGGGCACGATCGAATTGACGCGGATGTTGTGTGGACCCAGCTCGCGCGCCAGCGTGCGCGTCAGGCCGCAAATTGCCGCTTTCGCGGCCGTGTAGGCAACCATGCCGGGCGTGCCGCGCATCCACGACACCGATCCGAGGTTGATGATCGAGCCGCCGCCTGCGCGCGCCATCCCGGGCATGACCGCCTGGGCGGCAAAGAAGTGGTGGCGCAGATTGACCGCGAAGCACTCGTCCCAATACTCCGGCGTCACGCTCTCGAGCGGGTGCCGGTCGTCCCGGGCGGCGTTATTGACGAGCACCGTGACCGCTCCCCAGTCCTTGTCGATCGCGTCGAGGACCGCGCGCAGGGCGGCAATGTCGCGCACGTCGCAGGCGTGGTAACGGACCGTCGCTGGCGCGAGTCGTCCGACCAGAGCCCGGGCAGGCTCTTCGGCGACGTCGCAGAATGCCACGCGCGCATCCTGCTGCACGAAGCGCGCAACGATGTCGGCGCCGATTCCCGATCCGCCCCCGGACACGAACACGACCCTTCCGGCGAGGCTTGGGTAGCGGGCAGCAGTGTCGGCCACGGCAGTCGCGATCGCGAACGAGGCCACGCATCTATAGCACACGGACGACTTCGATGTGAAGCAGGGCTAGAATAGCCGGCGACGCCAGGTGATCTGCCGTGCGTCGCGCCGGCAGCCCCGGCCCGGAGCCTCGAGGAGACGGTGATGGATCTGCCGGTCAATCAATTCAAGCGCGCGCTCGCGTCTGGCGCGACGCCGATCGGTGCCTGGCTGGTAAGCGCGGCGCCGTCCACCGCCGAGGCCCTCGGGTGCCTGGGCTTCGACTTCCTCGTCGTCGACACCGAGCACACGCCCGTCGACATGCAGCAGATGGTAGGCATCCTGCAGACCATCGCCGGCACCCCGGCGCAGGCGATCGTGCGGCCGCCGTGGAACGACATGGTCATGGTCAAGCGTGCACTCGATGCGGGGGCGCAAAGCCTGTTGTTGCCGTTCGTGCAAAGCGCCGACGAGGCCAGGCGCGCCGTTGCCTATACCCGCTATCCGCCGGCAGGCGTGCGCGGCGTCGCCGCGATGCATCGGGGCAGCCGCTACGGCACGATTCCGAATTACGTTCAGCGCGCGCACGAGGAGATCTGCGTGATCGTCCAGATCGAGACGCTCACGGCCTTCGACCAACTCGAGGCCATTGCCGCGGTGCCCGGAGTCGATTCGATCTTCATCGGCCCCGCGGACCTCTCCGCGTCGATGGGCTTCCCGGGTGACATGGGCAATCCGGCGGTGCAGGAGAAGCTCCGTTCCGGCGCGCAGACCTGCAAGCGGCTCGGCAAGCCCTGCGGGATCGTCGGTGCCAATCCGGAAATGGTCGGCAAGTTCCTCGGCTACGGCTTCTCCTGGGTTGCGGTCGGCTCCGACCTCGCCATGTTGGTCAGCCGTGCGCAGGAATACCTGAGCGCCGTGCGCAAGAACGTCGGCGGCGCGCCGCCCAGACCCTGACGGACCGCGGTCAAGGTGACGGCCACGCTCGAATTGCGCGCCGCTGGCGCGCGCGTGATGCTTGCGCCGGAGGTCGGCGCCGCCATCGCGGCGTACGAGTGGCATGGCCAGCCGGTGCTGCGGCCCACGCCCGGATCGGCGCTCGCCGCAGGCGACGTGGGCCACTTCTCGTGCTATCCGCTGCTCCCCTTTTCCAATCGGGTGGCCCACGCCAGACTGCACTGGAACAAGGCCGTGTACGCGCTCCAGCGCCCGCTTGCCAGCGTGCCGCACGCCATTCATGGCAACGGCTGGCGCCGCCGCTGGACGGTTGTCGACGCCGCACCCGCGCGGGCGATACTGGAACTCGCGCACGCGGCGGTCGGAGAAAGCAGCCGCGAATGGCCGTTTGCCTATCGTGCGCGACAGACCTTTTCCCTGGACACCGATTCGCTCGCGATGACGCTCTCGATTGCCAACGCCGGCGATGCAGCGTTCCCGTTCGGCCTCGGTTGGCATCCGTTTTTCCCGCGCAACGCCTTGACCAGGCTCGGTTTTGCCGCGACCCGCATCTGGCATACCGACGCCACGCTGCTGCCGACCCGGTGCGCTCGCGTGCCTGCAAAATGGAACTTCGAGGCGCCGCGTGCGATTGCCGCGACGACACTGGATCATTGCTTCGCCGGATGGCGGCCGCCGGCCACGGTCGCCTGGCCGGACAGGGGCCTGGCGGCGGAGATCAGCGCCGATGCCGGGTGCGACTACCTTGTCGTGTACGTGCCGCCGGACTGCGATTTTCTTGCCGTCGAACCGGTCACCCACATGACCGACGCGTTCAATCGCGCCGCTGCAGGCGCGACGGCTACGGGTACCCGTATGCTCGCACCAGGGGCTACGTTTTCTTGTACGATGCGCATTTCCGTCTCGCCCGGTGCCAGGGATGCGGTCGCCGTTTGAGTGCGTGCTCGACATCAAGGCGAGCCTCGGCGAATGTCCGACCTGGTCGGTCGACGGGCAATCGCTGTACTGGGTAGACATCAATGCACCTTCTCTCAATCGCTTCGATCCGCTCACCGGCAAGAACATCGCCTGGCCGATGCCCGAAGCGATCGGCTGTTTTGCGCTGCGCGACCGAGGAAGCTTCGTCGCCGCCCTGCGCTCCGGCATCTGGCTTGTCGGTGCCAATGGCAAGCTCGAACACAAGATCGCCGCTGCGCCCTATGATCCGGCGCACCACCGTTTCAACGATGGCCGCGCCGACGCGCAGGGCCGCTTCTGGGCCGGCAGCATGAACGAAAAGCGCGACGCCGCCAGCGCGATGCTCTATCGACTCGACGCCAGCCTGACGCTGACCCCGGTGCTGTCGGATATCACCATCTCCAACGGCCTCGCCTGGAGCCCGGATTCCCGCACCATGTATCACGCCGACACTCCCACGCGAACGATCCACGCGTGGGATTTCGACCCCGCGACCGGCACGGTTGCCAACCGCAGGGTGTTCGCGCAGTTCTCCGCGGCAACCGACCGCCCCGACGGCGGTGCGGTCGATCGCGAGGGCTGCTACTGGAGCGCGTTCTATGGCGGCGGCAAGGTCGTGCGCCTCTCGCCACGCGGCGAGACGGTCGCCGAGTTTCCTGTGCCGGCGACGTGCCCGACGATGTGCGCGTTTGGCGGCCCTGACCTGAAGACGCTCTTCGTCACTACCGCGCGCCAGCGGCGCGAGGCGGAGGAACTGGCACGTCTGCCCCAGTCGGGAGGAATCTTCGCCATGCGCGTCGACGTGCCCGGCATGCCCGAACCGAAGTTTGCGCTCTGAGTGCGGCACCTTTCTCGAGCGCGCGCCACGACACCGCCGATGCAACTCGATACCGCCGCGTACATCCGCCTGACCGCCTCCGGCAGCCTGGGCATGTCGGCCTCCGGCGGTGCTTTTGCGACCAGCACCGGCGACGTGCTGGAAGTCACTTCCTACGGACCCGGGGTATTCCGCCTGCGCATCGGCGCGAACACCCGGCCCGACTACGGGCTGGTGGTCGGCCGCGCGCAGCGCTGCGATATCACGCAAGTCGATCCCGGCGTATGGTCGTTTGCGGCGGGAGGCACCCGACTCGAGCTGACCGGCGAGCCTCTGCGCATCCGGTTGTTGCACGATGAGCAGCCGATCATCACGTCGATCACCGACGAGCACTTCCGCGGCTTTGCACGCCTGCCGGTAATCGGCCGCACGCGCAACGGCCAACAGTGGATCGCTTCCTTTGCGCTGGCATCGGGAGAACCGATCTACGGCCTGGGCGAGAAATTCGGCCCGCTCAACAAACGCGGGCAGCTCGTGACCTCGCATGTCGATGACCCGCTTGGCGTCAACACGGGGCAGTCGTACAAGAGCGTGCCGCTATGCTGGAGCCCGGGAAATGCCCTGGCCTCGAAGGCCGGCGCATGGGGCATCCTGGTCAACACGCCGGGCACGGTGACGCACGGCGTCGGGCATCCCGAATGGTCGCATCGCTCATATTGCGTCGTCGTCGATGACGAAGCCCTCGACCTGTTCCTGATCGCCGGCCGCGATCCGGCGCAGGTGCTCGACCGCTATACGATGCTGACCGGCCGCGCGCCCGACGTGCCGTTGTGGAGTCTCGGCCTGTGGATGTCGCGCGCCTACTACCGCACCGCCGATGAGGCGATGGCGGTGGCGGAGGAGGTGCGCGCGCGCAAGATCCCCTGCGATGTCCTGGTCCTTGACGGCCGGGCTGTGTGGGAGGTGCGGACCCGGTTTGATTTCCAGTGGGACGGCTTGCGTTACCCCGACCCCGCGTCGACATTCGCGCGCATGAAGCGCCACAGCCTTAGAATCTGCGTCTGGGAATATCCGTACGTGTCGGTTCATTCGGCGCTCTTCGCCGAGCTTGCCGCGAAGCGCTTTCTATTGACCACCGCTGCCGGCGAGCCCTACGTGTTTTCCTGGGACACCGCGCCTGCGACCTCGCCGTTCTCCGGGGTACTCACGCCGCTGCCCGATTCGGGCATCCTCGACTTCACCAATCCCGGTGCCTACGCCTGGTGGCGCGATGCCCACGAGCCGTTGTTCAAGGCCGGCGTCGACGTGATCAAGAGCGATTTCGGTGAGCAGGTCCCCGACGACGCGGTTGCCTTCAACGGCGATCGCGGCGCTCGCCTGCACAACGTCTATCCGCTGCTCTACAACCGCTGCGTTTACGAAGCGACGAAGCGCTTCGCGCCGGCGGCAACCCAGCCGCCGATCGTCTGGAGCCGTGCCGGCTGGACGGGGAGCCAGCGCTATCCCATCCAGTGGGGCGGAGAGCCGCAGAGCGACTGGGAAGGCCTGGCGGCAAGCATCCGCGGCGGCCTGTCGTGGGGCATGAGTGGAGCACCCTACCACTCAAGCGACATCGGCGGCTTCTACGGTTCGGAACAGCCATCGGCGGAACTCTATCTGCGCTGGCTGCAGATGAGCGTGTTCAGCTCGCACATGCACCTGCATGGGCTGGGCGCGCGCGAACCGTGGGCCTTTGGCGAAGACACCGAGACGATCGCCCGGCAATGGATCGAGTTCCGCTATCGCTTATTGCCCTACCTGCGGACGGTGATCGCGCAGGCAGCCGCGACTGGCCTGCCGATCATGCGTGCGATGCCGCTGATGTTCCCCAACGTTGCGTTGACGCGTAGTTATGAAACGCAGTTCATGTGCGGCGATGCGTTGCTTATCGCGCCAATCGTCGCCCCCGGCGGCGAGGTCGAGGTCGCCATGCCGCCTGGCGCATGGTACGACCTGGCCAGCCGGCAGCGCCTGCCGGGCCGGCAAGTCATCCGCTACCGTGCCACGCTGGACAAATTTCCGGTGTTCGGGCGCGAGGGATACGCGCTTCCGCTCGGGCCGGTCGTGCAGCACACCGGCGAGATCGATCCGGCGAAGCCGCTTGCGGCCTTGTACCTGTTCGGCAAGCCGGCTCAACCCCTCGACGGATTTGCGCAGGCAAGGATCGCCGTGACTGACGGCCGCGTGACCGTCGCCGCAGCGCCATCGGTTAAAGTTGAAACCTTCGGCGATGCAACCGGCATCGCCATCGACGTGCTCGGTTAGTGGAGGCAATTGGTGGCGATGACCGAGTTACCGACCATCGCCGTTAGCGTAGGCGAGCCGGCGGGCATCGGCCCCGACCTGTGCGTGCGCGTGGCCGAGCGCACCTGGCCCACGCGCCTGGTGTTCATCGGCGACATGGAGTTGCTGCGCGCGCGCGCGCGGCGCCTTGGCGCCGGCGTGCGCTTCGGCGCCTACGTGCGGCACGCGTCGCCGCCGTCGGGAATGTCAGAAGTCGCGCACTTTCCGCTCGCGGCCGCCGTCACCCCTGGGCGGCCGGACCCCGCCAACGCCCGAACCGTGCTCGCGGCCCTCGACGCGGCCGTCGGCGGTGCACTCTCGGGCGAGTTCGCGGCGCTGGTTACAGGGCCCGTGCAGAAGAGCGTGCTTAACGACGCCGGCATCGCCTTTACCGGCCACACCGAGTTCCTCGCCGCGCGCAGCGGGGCATCCCACGTCGTGATGATGCTCATCGGCGGCCCGCGAACGCAGGCGCTGCGCGTCGCCCTCGCGACGACCCACCTGCCGCTTGCCGCCGTGCCGGCAGCGATCACGCGCGAGTCGCTGACCGCGACCTTCACCGTCGTTGCCGCTGAACTCGCCGGCAGATTCGGTATCCTGCGCCCGCGCATCGCCGTCTGCGGCTTGAACCCGCACGCCGGCGAGGGCGGCTATCTCGGCCGCGAGGAAATCGACATCATCGCTCCGGTCATTGCGACGTTGCGGGACTCCGGGCTCGACCTGATCGGCCCGCTCCCCGCCGACACCGCATTCGTCCCGGGGCGCGGCTTTGACTGCGTGGTCGCGATGTACCACGACCAGGGATTGCCCGCGCTCAAGTACGCGAGCTTCGGTCACGCTGTCAATGTCACTCTCGGACTGCCCTTCGTGCGCACATCGGTCGACCATGGCACCGCGCTCGACCTCGCGGCGTCCGATGCCAGCGCCCGTTCGGCAGATCCAGGCAGCATATTTGCGGCGGTCGACCTGGCAATCGAGTTGACCGGAGTGCTCGATCATGCATGACGGCTACCTGTCGCACCTGCGCGGAGTCATCGAGCGGATCCGCGCCGACGGCTTCTACAAGACCGAACGGGTGATCAAGAGCCCGCAGTCGCCGCGGATCCGCCTGGCCGACGGTCGAGAAGTTCTCAATTTCTGCGCCAACAATTATCTCGGCCTGGCCGACGATCCGCGCCTGGTCCAGGCGGCGAAGGACGGTCTCGACGCTCACGGTTTCGGCATGGCCTCGGTGCGCTTCATATGCGGCACGCAAAGCGTGCACAAGGAGCTCGAATCGGCGCTTGCCGCCTTCCTGAAGACCGATGACTGCATCCTCTATTCGAGCTGCTTCGACGCCAACGGGGGCCTGTTCGAGACCCTGCTCGACGAGCAGGATGCGGTGATCAGCGACGAACTCAATCACGCGAGCATCGTCGACGGCATACGCCTCTGCAAGGCCAAGCGATACCGCTATCGCAACAACGACATGGCGGATCTGCAAGCGAAGCTCAGCGAAGCCGAAGGCGCAGGTGCTCGCTTCAAGCTGGTCGCCACCGACGGCGTGTTCTCCATGGATGGCACTGTCGCGCAGCTGTCCGCGATCTGTGCGCTCGCCGAAGACCACCAGGCGTTGGTGATGGTTGACGATTCGCATGCCGTCGGTTTCATCGGCGCCGGCGGGCGCGGAACCCCCGAATTCTGCGCGGTCGAGGATCGGGTGGATGTCTACACCGGCACGCTGGGCAAGGCGTTGGGCGGGTCTTCGGGCGGATACGTCGCCGGAGCCCGAGATCTAGTCGCGCTGCTGCGCCAGCGCTCGCGCCCGTATCTGTTCTCCAATACCTTGGCGCCGTCCATTGCGGCGGCCTCGCTGCGGGTGCTCGAGCTCCTGGCCGATGCCGAGGGGGCCGACTTGCGCCAGCGCGTGCAGGCAAACGGCCAGCGCTTCCGCAAGGCGATGACCGCTCTGGGCTTCGATCTGGTGCCCGGAGAGCATCCGATCATTCCGGTCATGCTGGGCGAAGCGGCCCTTGCCAGCCGCATGGCGGATGCTTTGCTCGCGGAGGGGGTCTACGTGATCGGCTTTTCCTATCCGGTCGTGCCCAAGGGCAAGGCCCGCATTCGAACCCAGATGAGTGCCGCGCATACGACCGCGCAAATCGATCAGGCGGTGGCCGCGTTTGCCAAGGTCGGCAAAGCGCTGGGCGTCATTCGCTGAACCGTGGGACATCGCAGATGAAGGCATTGGCAAAGATGGACCGGGCCCCGGGCCTGACGCTGACCCGGGTCAAGAAGCCCGAGGTCGGCCACAACGACGTCATGATCCGCATTCGCAAGACCGCGATCTGCGGCACGGACGTGCACATCTGGAACTGGGACGACTGGGCGCAAAAGACCATTCCCGTGCCGATGCAGGTCGGGCACGAATACGTCGGCGAAATCGTCGAAATCGGCCAGGAAGTGCGCGGTTTCAAGGTCGGTGACCGTGTTTCAGGCGAAGGCCACATCACCTGCGGCTACTGCCGCAACTGTCGTGCCGGGCGGCGCCATCTTTGCCGCAACACGGTCGGCGTCGGCGTCAATCGTGAAGGCGCGTTCGCCGAATACCTCGTGATTCCTGCGTTCAACGCGTTCAAGATCCCCGACGACATATCGGACGACCTGGCAGCGATCTTCGATCCGTTCGGCAACGCGACCCACACCGCCCTGTCGTTCGATCTGGTGGGCGAGGACGTGCTCATCACCGGCGCCGGTCCGATCGGCATCATGGCGGCGGCGATCGCGCGCCACGTCGGCGCGCGTCACGTCGTCGTCACCGACGTCAACGACTACCGGCTCGCGCTCGCCTCGCGCATGGGGGCGACTCGCGTGGTCAACGTCGAGCGCGAACGCCTGCGCGAGGTCATGGCCGGCCTGCGCATGACCGAAGGTTTCGATGTCGGCATGGAAATGTCCGGCGTGCCGCAGGCCTTCTCCGACATGCTCGAGCACATGAACCACGGCGGCAAGGTGGCCCTGCTCGGCATCCCCCCGACGCACATGGCGATCGACTGGAACCAGGTCATCTTCAAGGGCCTGGAGATCAAGGGCATATATGGCCGCGAGATGTTCGAGACTTGGTACAAGATGGTCGCCATGCTGCAGAGCGGCCTCGACCTGTCCCCGATCATCACCCACCACTTCCTTGCCGAACAGTTCGAGGCGGCGTTTGCGACCATGCTCTCCGGCCAGAGCGGCAAGGTCATCCTGGACTGGGATTAGGGCCGGCATCGCCTTGCCGCCTTGGCCACCGTGGTGGGAAAGCCGGGTCTGACCGCAACGGGCGGCCACGCCGCGCGCAAGCGGTTTGGACAGAATTTCCTGGTCGACCGCCACTACATCGACCGCATCGTCGCCGCGGTGAATCCGCAACCCGACGACAACATCGTCGAAATCGGGCCCGGACTCGGAGCGCTCACGCGTCCCTTACTGGAGCGGGTACGGCGGCTCACCGTCATCGAGATCGACCGCGATCTCGCCGCGCGCATCGCCGGCGAGCTTGCTGCGGATCGCCTGACCCTCCACCAGGTCGACGCACTGCGTTTTGACTTCGCCACGCTGGGCGGCGCGTTGCGCGTGATCGGCAACCTGCCGTACAACATCTCTTCGCCGCTGCTGTTTCACCTTTCGCGCTACGAGGCCAGCCTGCGCGACTTGACCGTGATGCTGCAGCGGGAGGTGGTGCAGCGGATGGCTGCGGCTCCGGCGACGCCGGAATATGGCCGGCTGAGCGTCATGCTGCAGTGCCGCTTCCGCGTCGAGCGGCTATTCAGCGTGCCGCCGGGGGCGTTTCGTCCCGCACCGAAGGTAGAGTCCGCGGTAGCGCGCCTTGAGCCGCTGCGCGCCGCCCGTCCGGCGATCGCTGACGAGGCACTGTTCGCGGAGGTCGTCGCCGCCGCCTTCGGGCAACGGCGCAAGACGCTGCGCAACGCATTGCAGCGCTGGGCGACGGCGCAGGAACTCGAGGCTGCGGGCGTCGATCCGGGTGCCCGCGGCGAGACGCTTGCCGTGGGCGACTTCGTTCGCCTGGCCAATGTCCTCGCCCGGTAGAGTCATTCGCCCCAGGCCCGGTCCGGCCGTTGCGCGGGCGCCGCTATGTGCACGATCTTGCGCCGGCCCTTGGCGCCGCGAACCAGCGTCACCGCCCGCTCGGGCACGCCGAATGCGTCGGCCAACCAGGCGATCAGCGCAACGTTGGCCTTGCCTTCGACTGCCGGCGCAGCCAGGCGAACCCTCACCGCGTCGCCGCGCACGCCGGTGATTTCGCTGCGCTTCGCGTTCGGCTGGACGTGAAGCGCAAGCGTCAGCGAGCCATCGGCGGCAATGCGCCGCCACGCGGGCGCGGGCCTGTCAACGGAGGATCTGGACAACGTACTGTTCCAGCCATGCCACCGGCAGAATCAAGGCCAGTTGCGCCACCACGATGACGATAAGCGGCGAGAGGTCGAGTACCCCTCCGAGCGGCGGGATAACGCGGCGCACGGGGGTCAGGAGCGGGAAGGTAAGTGCGTTGAGCACCCCGGCCAGCGGTCCGTCCGGGGCGATCCAGGACAGCAGCGCCTGAACGAACACGGTGCCGATCACGATCCACAGCAGCGCCCGGATGAGCTCGACCACGGCCAGCGCCGCGATAAGGCCCGCGACGCTGCCCGAGACCAGGCCACTGCCCAGTGCCATGAGGGCTGTCAGCCATAGCGCCTGCAGGAGCCAGGCAACCACGAGCGATGCCCAGTCGTAGCCGCGATAACCCGGGAGTATCTTGCGCAGCGGCTTGACCGCCCAGTCGGTCAAGGCGCTTACCGCGCCTCCCAGCGGATTGCGGAACGGTGCGCGCAACCATTGCATGAGGAAGCGCAACAGCACGGCGTACACCAGCAGGCCGAACGTGATGTTGATCAGGAAGCGTGCCGCGTCGTAGAGCATTAGGTCTCGTCGCCGAGGATTTCGCCGAGTTCCCTCGCGCGTGCCGCGGCGGCCTGCACCGCGGCGACGATGGCGGCCTTGACCCCGGCCTCGTCGAGTCGCGCGATCGCGCGCTCGGTAGTGCCGCCTTTCGACGTAACCTGGGCCCGCAGCAGCTCCGGCTCGGAGTCGCTCTGCTCGGCCAGCCGGATCGACCCCGAGAAAGTGGCGTAGGCGAGGCGGCGCGCCTGAGCCGGCGTGAATCCGAGCTCACGCGCCGCCCGTTCCAGCGCCTCGAGGAAGTAGAAAACATACGCCGGGCCACTGCCCGACACGGCGGTCACCGCATCGAGCTCGTCCTCGCGTTCGCACCACAGCGTGGCGCCGACCGCCTCGAGCACCGCCGAGGCACGCGAGCGGCCTTCGCCGTCGACACCGGCAAGCGCGTATAGGGCGCTGATCCCGGCGCCGATCAACGCCGGCGTATTTGGCATCGCGCGCACCAGCCGCCGATAGCCCAGCAGCCAGCGGGAAAGGTCGGAAAGGCGGATGCCGGCGGCGATGGTCAGCACCACCTGCCGCTTGAGCAGCGTCGCCAGGTCGCGCGCCACGCCGCGCACGTGCTGCGGCTTCACGGCGATGACAATGACGTCGGCGCGAAGCACCGCGGACGACTCGATTGTGGCGAATGTCGCAACGCCGAACCGCGCCCCTACCGTCGCCCTCGCCTCGGGATCGATGTCCACGACCGCCAGAGCAGCCGACCCGTGGCCGCGCGCGATCAGCCCTCCCAGCAGCGCGCGAGCCATGTTGCCCCCGCCAATGGTCGTGACGTTCATACCGCGGCGTCCTCGGTTGCGGCGGTCTTTCTCTCGCCGAACAGCGCGGTACCGAGGCGGACCAGGGTCGCGCCTTCGGCGATCGCAGCCTCGAGGTCAGCCGACATGCCCATCGACAACGTGTCGAGTGCGAGCCCGCCGGCGCGCGCGGCGTCGAACAGCTCGCGCAGCAGTTGAAATTGGGCGCGCTGGCGCACACTGTCGGTCGTCGCCTCCGCGATGCCCATGAATCCGCGCAGGACGATTCGCGGCAGCGGGGCGATCGCGCGCGCGAGCGCGAGCGCCGAGTCCGGCGCGACACCGCTCTTGCTCGCCTCGCCGCTGATGTTGACCTGCACGCATACGTTAAGCGGTCCCGCCTGCACATCGCGCGCGGCCGCCAGCCGCTCGGCGGTCTTCAGCCGATCGACGCTCTGCACCCAGTCGAAGCTCGCCGCCGCAAGCCGCGCCTTGTTGCTTTGCAGGGGCCCGATGAGGTGCCACTCGATGCCCGGAAGCGCGGCGAGCAGGCGGGCCTTGGCGAGGCCCTCCTGCACGTAATTCTCGCCGAATGCCCGCTGGCCGAGCGCGTAGGCAGCGCGCACGGCTGCCGCCGGCTGCCCCTTGCTTACGGCGAGCAACGCAACCGTCGCCGGGTCACGTCCCGCTCGCCGTGCCGCAAGCGCGATCCGGGATCGGACTGCTTGCCACGCCTTCTCGTCTAGGCTCATAATCAGATGACGCCGGCATACCGAGCAGCGGGTGTAACCCACAACTCGTACCGGGTGGACGGGATCGCCGGGGCCTGCCACGGCGACCCCAGCTTACCCCGCTGCGGCGCGTCAGTCTGCAGGGATTATAAATGGACATTGCCGAACTCTTAGCATTCGCGGTCAAGAACAAGGCATCGGACCTGCACCTTTCGGCGGGCCTGCCGCCGATGATCCGCGTCCACGGCGACATCCGGCGCATCAACCTGCCGCCGATGGAGCATGAGGATGTGCACGCCATGGTGTACGACATCATGAGCGACGCGCAGCGCAAGATGTACGAAGAGATGCTCGAATGCGACTTCTCGTTCGGAATCCCCAATCTCGCCCGCTTCCGCGTCAACGCCTACAACCAGCAGCGCGGCGCGGCCGTGGCATTCCGGACGATTCCGTCGAAGGTCCTGTCGCTCGAAGAGCTCGGCACGCCAAAGTCGTTCGCGGAAATGACTACGCGCCCGCGGGGCCTTATCCTTTGCACCGGACCGACCGGCTCAGGCAAGTCGACGACGCTGGCGGCTATGACCGACTACGTCAACCAGAACGAGTACGGGCACATTCTCACCATCGAGGACCCGATCGAGTTTCTGCACGAGTCGAAAAAGTGCCTTGTCAACCAGCGCGAAATCGGGCCGCACACGCTATCGTTCGCCAACGCGCTGCGCGCGGCGCTGCGCGAGGACCCCGACTACATCCTGGTCGGGGAGATGCGTGACCTGGAAACGATCCGCCTGGCCCTGACGGCGGCGGAAACGGGCCACCTCGTCTTCGCCACGCTGCATACGAGCTCCGCGGCAAAGACCATCGACCGCATCATCGACGTGTTCCCTGCCGCGGAGAAGGACATGGTGCGGGCGATGCTGTCGGAGTCGCTGGTCTCGGTAATCTCGCAGACGCTGCTCAAGACCAAGGATGGCCAGGGCCGCGTGGCGGCGTGGGAGATCATGGTCGGCACGCCGGCGATCCGCAACCTTATACGGGAAAACAAGGTCGCACAGATGTACTCGGTTATTCAGACCAGCCAGGTGGCTGGCATGCAAACCATGGATCAATGCCTGACCGATTTGGTCCGTCGCAACCAGATTCAGCTTGCCGAAGCGCGGGCGCGCGCGGTCAACAAGGACCTTTTCGGCGGATAGCCGCACACTCCCGGGAGTCGCTTCATGGAACGCGAGACCGCCACCAAGTTCATCCACGAGCTGCTCGATTTGCTCGTCAAGCAGAAGGGCTCGGACCTGTTCATCACCGCCGGGTTTCCTCCGGCGCTCAAGATCGACGGCAAAATCGCGCCGGTATCCAAGACGGCTCTCACGCCGCAGCATACGATCGAGCTGGTGCGCAGCGTGATGAACGACAAGCAGGCGATGGAGTTCGAGTCGACCAAGGAATGCAATTTCGCCATCGCCCCCCCGGGGATCGGCCGCTTCCGCTGTAACGCGTTCGTGCAGCAGGGTCGTGTCGGCATGGCGATGCGGACCATCAACGTCGTCATACCGACGTTCGAGGAGCTGAACCTGCCGCCGGTGCTCAAGGATGTGTGCATGAGCAAGCGGGGCATCATGATGTTCATCGGCGCTACCGGCGCCGGCAAATCGACGTCGATGGCCGCGCTTCTCGGCTACCGCAATGAAAACAGCTATGGCCACATCATCACCATCGAGGACCCGATCGAGTTCGTGCATGAGCACAAGAACTGCATCCTCACCCAGCGCGAGGTTGGCGTGGATACTGAAAGCTGGGAAATCGCGCTCAAGAACTCTCTGCGCCAGGCGCCGGACGTCATCCTGATCGGGGAAATCCGCGACCGCAATACCATGGACTACGCCATCGCATTCGCGGAAACCGGACATCTATGCCTGGCGACGCTGCACGCGAACAGTACCAACCAGGCACTGGACCGCATCATCAATTTCTTCCCCGAGGAGCGCCGCGCGCAGCTGCTCATGGACTTGTCCCTGAACATCCGTGCGTTTGTCGCGCAGCGTTTGATCGCCCGTCGCGACGGACGCGGGCGCGTGCCGGCGGTGGAGGTGATGCTCAATTCGCCGCTGATCTCCGACTTGATCTTCAAGGGCGATGTTTCCGGCATCAAGGAGATCATGAAGAAATCTCGCGAGCTCGGCATGCAAACCTTCGACCAGGCGTTGTTCGACCTGTACGAGGCAGGCATGATCAGCTACGAGGATGCGCTGCGCAATGCTGACTCGCTCAACGACCTGCGCCTTGAAATAAAGCTGCACGGCAAGGACGCCAAGAACCGCAACGTGATGGCCGGTATCGGCAACATGGACATCGTCCAGACGTAGCCAGTTGGGCGGCCGTTGCCGCGGCGCTTCGGTGTGGTAGCCTACTGCTCCGCCCGGCCGTCTTCGGGGAGATGACCACCATGGCTGGCCTCGAACCCCAGACCCCCATTCCCACCGAGATCAAGCTGCATCAGGCCTCGCGCGTGATGGAGCTAAGCTTTGCCGACGGCACGGGCTTCCGCATGCCTTACGAGTACCTGCGGGTGTATTCCCCCTCGGCCGAGGTTCGCGGACATGGCCCCGGGCAGGAAACGCTTCAAGTCGGCAAGCGCGAGGTCACCATCATCGAAGTCGAGCCGATCGGTCACTACGCGATCCGGCCAAAGTTCTCCGACGGCCACGATACCGGCATCTATTCCTGGGAGTATCTCCACGATCTGGGTTCCCGCCAGCAGGATCTCTGGCAGCGCTATCTTGCGCGACTCGCCGCGGCCGGTGCGAGCCGTGACCCCGATACGAGCCCTCCACCTGCGGCGCCGACCCACGCCTGCGGACATAACCGCTGAACGCCGAAGCTGCGGGTGCGACGATGAGCGAAACGACCGATTTTGGTTTCGAGCAGGTTCCGCCGCAAGACAAGGCGCGGCGGGTGCGCGGCGTGTTCGAGTCGGTCGCGGCGAAATACGACCTCATGAACGATCTGATGTCGGGGGGCCTGCACCGCCTGTGGAAGCGCTTTGCGGTGGCCGCGAGCGGTGTCCGCGCCGGGGGCAGGGTGCTCGACGTTGCTGGCGGCACCGCCGACCTGGCCCGCCTGTTCGCCGAGCGCGTCGGGCCGACCGGCAGCGTCATTCTGAGCGACATCAACGCGGCCATGCTCTCTGCCGGGCGCGACCGGCTGCTCAACCAAGGCCGCCTCGTGCCGGCAGTCCAGTGCGATGCCGAGGCGCTGCCGTTTGCGACCCGATGCTTCGACTGCGTATGCATCGGGTTCGGGCTGCGCAACGTCACGAACAAGGAGGTGGCGCTGGCGGAAATGCGCCGGGTTCTGCGGCCTGGCGGCGTCGCCCTGATCCTCGAATTCAGCCAAGTAGCCGAACCGCTCAGGCCCGTCTACGACTGGTACAGCTTCAACGTCCTGCCGCGACTGGGCAAGCTCGTCGCCGGCGACGAGGCGAGTTATCGCTACCTCGCCGAATCGATCCGCATGCACCCAGACCAGCCGACGCTGCGCGACCTGATGCGGCAAGCAGGATTCGACCGCGTCGAGTGGTTCAACCTGATGGCCGGCGTCGTGGCCTTGCACCGCGGCTACGTCTTCTAGGGGCGGCGTGTTCTTGGCGATCGCAATGGCCAATGCGGCGCTGGAGCGCGAGCACTGGGCACGTGCCAGGCTTGCCGCCCACGCCGGTCGCGCCGTGCGAGTGCAGATCGGCCTGGCAAGTCAGGGCTTCGCCATCGATGCCGACGGGTGGCTGCATGCGAGTGAGGCCGCCCCCGACCTGAAGCTGACCATCCCGGTACTGCGGCTCCCGGCTCTGCTGGCACAACCCGAACGCTGGCGCGACTGGGTGGCAGCCGAGGGTGATGCCGCCCTGGCGGCGACCTTGCGCGAGCTCGCGCTGACGCTACCGTGGTTCGTGGAGGAGTTGTGCGCCAGGGCATTCGGCCCGGTCGCCGGGCAGAGATTGGCCGACCTGGGGCGCCGTCTGCTGGCCCTCCCGGGCTACGCCGCCGTGCGCTTCACAGACAGCGTAGCGAGTTACGTCGGCAACGACGCACGCTTCGCGGCGGGCGCCGCCGAGGCGCGCGTCGTTGCCGGCGAGATCACGGCCCTGGCCGCACGTGTGGACGCGCTGGCGCAGCGCATCGATGCGCTGGCCCGCTCGACCTCTCCGGCTCCTCCCGGGCCGCCACCGCGGCAAGGTGCCGGAAGAGTCAGGCGCAATTCCCGCTAGCGTTCCGACCCCGGGGGGGCAGGCGGCCAGGTGAAGATCGCCGTCGACGGCGGACCGAGCGGATCGGTGTCCGGATCGATGGCCGAGATGCACAGTACCTGGTCCTTGAACCAGCGGTGGAAGGGTTGCTGGGCGTCGGCGAACTTCCTTGCCGCCGGCTCGACATCCTCCACCGCGGTGACTACGATGACCTGCGCTCCGAACGGGCCCGGCTGGAAGTACCAGGATTCGCTCCGCACGCCCAGGCTGCGATAGAACTCGTGCGCTTCCGTCTGGCGCGGACCGGCAAGCGCGCGCACGAAGGCTTCGAGCTCCGCTTCCTTGCTGGGCAGCACCGCATACGCCCTGACGACGAAATGCATCCATTTCTCCAAACGCGAGCATCCGTCCGACGACGACCGAACCGGGCGGAATTGCGGACTCTGGCCACGGCAGGCGGTGTCGTCACTGCGTATATTGTGACTTGCCTTCGCCGAACGACCAGTTTTCCCAGGCAACTTCGACAAGATTGACGAACAGGTTTCGCGGCTCGAGGCCCGGGGCCTGCGCCAGCAGTTCGGCTGCGCGGGCGAAGAAGTCTCGTTTTTGCTGCGGCTTGCGCCCGGCGCTCAACGTGACCTGTACCAGCACGACGTCATCGGTTCGGTCGATGCCCAGATAGCTCGCATCGTACACGAGTCCATCGGCCTCAAGCTCGGTGATGATCTGGAAGCGGTCGTGCTCGGGCACCGCGAGGGTCTCCACCATGGCCCGATGGATACCCTCTCCGATAGCACGGCGGTACTGAGCCGGCTTGCCGGCCCGGAGCGAGATGCGCACAAGGGGCATGGTGGCGCGACGGTGGCGCCGCCCGGGCGGCGCCGATCGGAATCTACGCGCTCGGTGCGAGCGCGTCAAACGCATACCTTACAATCGCGGGCATGCGCTGGTTCCGGCTCGCAAAAATCTGGCTGATCGCGCTCAAGTACGGGCTCGACGAGTTCCTGCTCGGCCACGAGCGGGCTCGTTGGCTGCGCCCCACCGCCCGGGTGCTGACGTTCTGGCGTGACACGTCGGCGCCCCGCGGGGTACGGCTGCGCCTGGCGCTGGAAGATCTCGGGCCCATCTTCGTCAAGTTCGGCCAGGTGCTGTCGACCCGGCGCGATCTGTTGCCCCCCGACATCGCCGACGAGCTCGCCAAACTGCAGGATCGCGTACCGCCCTTTCCGACAGAGCAGGTGATCGCCACCCTCGTCCGTGTCTACGGCAAGCCCGTCGACGAGGTATTCAAGGTATTCGACCGCGAGCCGGTGGCGAGCGCCTCGGTGGCGCAGGTGCATCTCGCGGAGCTGCCCGACGGTACGCCGGCAGCGGTCAAGGTATTGCGTCCCAACATCTCGGCGACGATCGAGAAGGACCTCGCCCTCATGCAGACTGGAGCGTGGTTGGTCGAGAGGCTGTGGTCGGACGGAAAGCGCCTCAGACCGCAGGAAGTGGTTGCGGAGTTCAACAAGACGATTCACGACGAGCTCGATCTCGCCCGCGAAGCGGCCAACTGCTCGCAGCTGCGCCGCAACTTTCTGCACTCGTCGCTGCTGCTCGTTCCGGAGGTCTACTGGGACTGGTGCAGCACCGAAGTCATGGTGATGGAGCGCATGAGCGGCATCCCCATCAGCCACGTCAAGCGGCTGAAGGCCGAGGGGATCGATATTCCGCGGCTGGCCCGCGCCGGCGTTGAAATCTTCTTCACCCAGGTATTCCGCGACGGTTTTTTCCATGCCGACATGCATCCGGGCAACATCTTCGTCGCCAACAGTCCGGCTTCGATCGGCAAGTACATCGCCCTCGACTTCGGCATAATGGGCACCCTCTCCGAGACCGACAAGAGCTACCTGGCGCAGAATTTCCTCGCCTTCTTCCGTCGCGACTACCACCGCGTAGCCACTGCGCACATCGAGTCCGGGTGGGTGCCGCCCGAAACGCGAGTCGACGAACTGGAGAGCGAAATTCGTGCGGTGTGCGAGCCAATCTTCGATCGGCCTCTAAAGGAGATCTCGCTCGGGCGCGTGCTGGTGCAGCTATTCCGTGCCTCGCGCCGGTTCAACGTCGAGATCCAGCCGCAGCTCGTGCTGCTGCAGAAGACGCTGCTCAATGTCGAAGGCCTCGGTCGCCAACTTGATCCCGATCTTGATCTTTGGGTGACCGCCAAACCCTTCCTCGAGCGCTGGATGGAGGACCAAGTGGGGTGGCGGTCGCTCGAGCGCCGGCTGCGCGAGGAGGCGCCTTTCCTTGTCACGATGCTGCCGCGATTGCCGCGACTGATTTATCAGGATCTCACGGCGCCGGCGGCGGTGTCCGACCTGGCCCTGAAAGAGATCGCCGCCGCGCAACGCGCCGTCACCCGCTGGCTCGGCGTGGTCGCCCTGCTGCTGGCCGGCCTGATCGCCGTTCTTATCTGGCATTCGTGGTGAGCCGCGGGAGTCGTCACGCGGGTAAGCGCGTTTTCTGCAATAATCATCGTCCTGCCTGATTTCCGCGAGGCAGTTGGTCCGAAGATGGTGAAGCTGGTAGCCGTTTGGACGTGGCTCGCGATCGCCGCGGGCGTGGTCAGCGCCGCGCCCGCGCCGGTGATGGTGTTGCCGGTTTCCGGCGCAATCGGGCCGGCCAGCGCAGACTTCGTCACCCGCGGCATCGCACGCGCCGACCACGACGGGGCGCAACTGGTTGTGCTGCAGATCGACACACCCGGCGGCCTGGACACGTCGATGCGCGAGATCATCAAGGCAATCCTAGCCTCGCCGACCCCCGTCGCCGTGTTCGTCGGCCCGAGCGGCGCGCGCGCGGCGAGCGCCGGGACCTACATTCTCTACGCCAGTCACATCGCGGCGATGGCGCCCGGAACCAACCTTGGAGCCGCCACGCCGGTGCAGATCGGCATGCCTTCGTCCGCGCCGTCGGCAGAGCCACCACGGCCGGCCGAAAAAGCCAAGGACAAGGGCGCCGACGAATCGCCGGCTACGCAGGACACGCTGACCAGGAAGCAAACGCACGACGCGGCCGCCTACATTCGCGGCCTCGCGCAGCTGCGCGGGCGCAATGCGCAATGGGGGGAGCGCGCTGTGCGCGAAGCGGTCAGCCTGTCGGCGGACGAAGCGCTCTCGCAGAACGTCATCGACCTGACCGCGCGCGATGTGCCGGATTTGCTGGCCAAGCTCGACGGCCGCAGGGTGACCACGGCCGCCGGCACCCGCGTGCTCGCCACGGCCGGCGCCGCGGCGATCACTGTCGAGCCCGATTGGAAGAGCCGGTTTCTGGCCGTGATTACCGACCCCAGCGTGGCATTGATCCTTATGATGCTGGGCGTCTATGGATTGTTCTTCGAGTTTTCCAACCCGGGATTCGTTCTGCCGGGAGTCGTGGGGGCGATCTGCCTCTGCCTGGGGCTATTCGCCCTTAACATGCTGCCGGTCAACTACGCGGGGCTTACGCTGGTGTTGCTCGGGCTCGGGTTCCTCGTTGCCGAGGCTTTCCTGCCCAGCTATGGATCACTTGGCGTCGGCGGCATCATCGCCTTTGTCATCGGCGCGGTAATGCTCATTGATACCGACGTGCCCGGTTTCGGCGTTCCCTACTGGCTGATCGGCTCGCTCGCCGTGCTGTCCGCCGCGTTCATCATCCTCGTCGGCGGGCTCGCGCTCAGGGCCCGCCGCAGGCCGGTGGTCACGGGGGCCGAAGAGCTGATCGGCAGCATCGGGGTCGTGCTCGAAGACACCGGAACGGAGAGCTGGGCGCGCGTGCACAGCGAACAGTGGCAGGTACACAGTCCGGTGCCGCTCAAGCGCGGGCAGGATGTTCGCGTCACGGCCCGGGACGGCTTGGTGCTGACCGTGGTACCCCTCAACGAAAGCGCAGGAGGATAACCATGATTTTCGGAATGGGATTCGGCGGCTTGCTCGTCTTCATCCTCCTGCTCATTGCCATCTCGTTCCGCGTCCTGCGTGAATACGAGCGCGGTGTGGTGTTCATGCTCGGTCGATTCTGGAAGGTGAAGGGCCCGGGGCTGATCCTCATCATTCCCATCCTCCAGCAATGGGTGCGCGTCGACCTGCGCACGATCGTAATGGACGTGCCGCCTCAGGACGTGATCACCCGCGACAACGTTTCGGTCAAGGTCAACGCGGTGGTGTATTTCCGGGTCGTCGATCCGGCCAAGTCGGTGATCCAGGTCGAGAAGTTCCTGGTAGCGACGAGCCAGCTCGCACAGACCACCCTGCGCGCAGTGCTGGGCAAGCACGCCCTCGACGAACTGCTCTCCGAGCGGGAAAAGCTCAACCTCGACGTCCAGCGCGTGCTCGACACCCAAACCGACGCCTGGGGCGTCAAGGTGTCGACCGTGGAAATCAAGCAGGTCGACCTCAACGAGTCGATGGTGAGGGCGATCGCGCGCCAGGCGGAGGCGGAGCGCGAGCGGCGGGCCAAGATCATCCATGCGGAAGGCGAGCTGCAAGCCTCGGAAAAGCTGCTGCAGGCGGCACAAATGCTCGCGCAGCAGCCTCAGGCGATGCAGCTGCGTTATCTGCAGACGCTGGGCAACATTGCCGGGGACAAGAGCTCGACGATCGTCTTTCCGGTGCCGCTGGAGATGCTGTCCGCGCTCGGCACCAAGACCCAGAATTCGGGCTGACGCGACCCGGGTAGCGTCGGCTTCGTGCTCGGGCCGATCGTTGCCCGCGCCACTGCCGCTATTTCTTCACCCCGATGGTGGTCTCGTTCCAGACGATCGCGACGTCCGGCTGGCGCTTCACCAGGCGCTCGAGCGCCTTGCTTTGCGACCCGCTGCGCACGCAACCCTGCAGCGTGACGAATTTGCGCATCGTCGTTACCCACACGCTGGTGTCGCGAAAGCGCTTGTCGTCGCGGATCGCCGCTATGACCCGGTCGTTGATCTCCGGATCGCGCTTGTAGGCTCCCCCGCATTCGCAAGTCCCGGCAAGGCAGCACGATGTGCCGCGCTCGGCCCGCTCGTGCGCCTGGATGCGCATCTCCTGCTCCGTGAGCAAGGGCGGTGGAGCGGCCGGGCAGTTTGCGAAGCCTCCGGTAGCCTGCGCAAACGGGTCGAGCTGATAGGTGCGCCGCTCTTCGGCGGCGGCGGTCAAACCAAGCGTTACCGTCAACAGCAGCAGCAAGCGTAGTCGCATCGCGGCATCCGACAAGGCAAGAGACCGCCTATTTTTGCTACAATTTGCCGATTACGCCAAGGGGTCGCGGCTGCCAATGGCGCTGCTCGAGATTCAGAACGTCACCCGCCGCTTCGGCGATTTCACTGCGGTCGACAAGGTCAGCATCGGCATCGAGTCCGGGGAGTTCTTCACCCTGCTCGGTCCCTCCGGCTGCGGCAAGACGACGCTGTTGCGAATGATCGCCGGCTTCGATCTCCCCGACGGCGGCCGCATCCTGCTCAACGGGGAAGACCTTGCCGGCCGGCCGCCGGAGCAGCGCCCCGTGCGCACCGTCTTCCAGAGTTACGCGCTCTTCCCGCACATGACCGTCGAGGGCAACGTCGCCATTCCGCTGCAGATGGCAAAGACTCCCGCCGTCGATATCCCGGCCAAGATCGCGGCGGCGCTCGAGGACGTGCGCCTGCAAGGCTTCGGCAAGCGCTATCCACACGAGCTCTCCGGGGGGCAGAAGCAGCGCGTGGCGATCGGCCGGGCGCTGGTGACGCATCCGACCGTGCTGCTGCTCGATGAGCCGCTGGCCGCGCTCGATGCGAAACTGCGCGAGGAGATGCAGCTCGAGCTCATCAACCTGCAGAAGGAGGTCGGTATCACGTTCGTGTACGTCACGCATGACCAGACCGAGGCGCTGGCGCTCTCGCACCGCATTGCGGTGATGAACAAGGGCCGCGTCGAGCAGCTCGATGAGCCGTCGCGGATATACGGCTTTCCGCGCACGCGCTTCGTGGCCGATTTCATCGGCCAGTGCAACCTGTTTTCGGGGCCCGTCGCCAGCCGCGGGAGCGAAGGCACGATCACCCTCGACGTTCCGGCACTCGGCCCGGTGCGCATCGCCACCGACTCGAAGCTGTCCCCCGGTCGACCCGGCACGATCGCGCTGCGGCCAGAGAAGATCCGGATTCGCGCCACCTCTGGCGACGGCGCCGACAATCACTTTCGCGGCACCGTCGCGGACCTTCTTTACCTGGGTGACGTGACGGTGTACAGGATCGCCACCGCTGGCGGCGTACGCATCGAAGCTCTGCTCGCCAATTCTCAGAGCGGCAGCGCCAAGTTCTTCGAGGTCGGCGATGCGGTGGACCTGAGCTGGGCGGTCGACGCGGGTCACTTCATCGAAGAGTGAACACCAAGCCAAGATCCCCTTCGGCCGCAGGCCCATCGCGCTTCGGCAGGTGGCTGGTGAGCGGCCCGCCATTGCTTTATCTGCTGCTGTTCTTCGCCATCCCGTCGCTGATCATGGTGCTGGCGTCGTTTCGCAGCCCCGGCGAATTCGGCGGCCTGGCGCCGTTCCTCGAGGACGGCAAGGTCGATCTCAACCTCGATAGCTACGCTCGCTTCTTCACCGACCCGGTCTACGCGCAGATCTTTCTCAAATCGGTATGGTATGCGCTGTTGACGACGCTGTTCTGCCTGGCTCTGGCGTACCCGCTGGCGGCGCTGATCGCCAAAAGCCCGCAACGCTACCGTGACTTGCTGCTGTTGCTGGTCATCCTGCCGTTCTGGAGCAATTTCCTCATCCGCGTGTACGCATGGATGATCATCCTTGGCCCGAACGCCGCCCTGGCGCGAACCGTCAATGGCGCGCTGGCCTGGTTCGGGCACGAACCGGTACCGTTGCTCTTCAGCTCCTTTGCGGTACTGGTGTGCCTGGTCTACGTGCACCTGCCGTTCATGGTCTTGCCGCTGTACGCGAATCTGGAGAAGCACGACCAGGCCTTGCTCGACGCGGCGCAGGATCTGGGCGCCAACGCCTGGCAACGGTTCTGGCGCATCACGTTTCCCCTGTCGCTTCCGGGGGTGTACGCCGGCGCGGCATTGGTCTTCATTCCTGCGCTCGGCATTTTCGCGATACCGGACATATTGGGAGGGCCCGGGGACAGCCTGATCGGCAACGTGATCAAGCAACAGTTCCTGGAAACTCGCGACTGGCCGTTCGGCAGCGTGCTGTCGATCGTGCTGACCGTCGCCGCCCTGGCGCTCGCCGGCCTGGCAGCCTGGATCGGGCGCCGCAACCTCGGCGCGCCGTCGTCGGCGAAGCAAGCCCGTGCGTAGGCAGCCGCTCGCGCTATGGGTCGCCGCCGGGGCGGGTTACGCCTTCCTCTACATCCCGCTCGTCATCGTCGTGGCCTATTCGTTCAACAACTCGCGCCTGAACGCCGAGTGGGTCGGGTTCACGTTCGACTGGTACACCCGCCTGTTCCACGACCAGGACATGCTCGCCGCTGCGGGCAACTCGCTGCTCATCGCGCTCACCGCGAGCGCCGTATCCACCGTTCTTGGCACGATGGCAGGCGTCGCGCTGTACCGCCAGCGCTCGCGCCTGCTTTCGATACTGGTGCTCGCGCCGATCGCCATCCCCGAGATCCTGATGGGCGTGAGCCTGCTTATCTTTTTCGTGCTGCTCAACTTCACGCTCGGACTTGTCTCGGTCGCGCTGGCACACATCGCGTTCTGCATCGGCTTCGTGGCGATCGTCGTCAGGGCCCGACTGGCCGGCATGGACGAATTGCTGACCGAAGCGGCGCGCGATTGCGGCGCCTCACCATGGAATGCCTTCCGCTATATCACCCTGCCGCTCATCATGCCGGGCGTGATCGCCGGAGCGCTGATGGCGTTCACCTTGTCGATCGACGACTTCGTGATCACATTCTTCACCGCCGGCGCGGGTACGGTTACGCTTCCGTTGCAGATATACTCGATGATCAAGATCGCGGTAACGCCCGAGGTCAACGCGGTTTCGAGCTTGTTGATGCTGCTCACGCTCGCGCTTATCATCGTCGCTTCCAGACTCTCGCCGAGCCTGCTGCGCTCCGAATAGGTGATTGCATGAAGCAATTTGCTGCCTTGTGTCTCGCCCTCGCGCTGGCCGCGGTGCCGGTGGCCCCGGCCCAAGCCAAGGACGAGTTTCACCTCTACAACTGGAATAACTACATCGCGCCTGAGACGATCAAGCGCTTCGAGGAGTTTTGCAAGTGCGCAGTGGTGCAGACCTATTATTCCGACAACGAGGAGTTGCTGGCCAAGCTCGCTGCCGGCGCCAGGGGCTACGACCTGCTGGTGCCCACGGCGAACGCCGTGGAGGCGCTGATCCATGGCAAGCAGCTTCTGCCGCTCGATAAGTCGCAGCTGCCGAACCTCAAGAACATCAACCCGATCTACATGAACACGTCGTTTGATCCTGGCAACAAGTACTCGGTTCCGTATGCGATGTCGACGACGATCATCGGCTACAACGACCAGAAGATGAAAGAGCTGGGCTTGCCCACCGACACCTGGGCGGTGATATTCGATCCGAAGTACCTCGAGAAAGTGAAGGGACGCGTTACGGTGCTCGACAGCGCGAACGAGCTGTTCGCGGCCGCGCTGAAGTACCTCGGCTACTCCGCCAACGACGTCGACGAGGGTCACTGGAAGGAAGCTGCGAGCGTGATCGAGAAAGCCAAGCCGTACTGGGCCGCATTCAACGCCTCGTCCTACATCAAGGAGCTGACCGTGGGCAACATCTGGCTCGTGCATGGTTACTCCAACGACATCTTCCAGGCGAATCTCGATGCCCAGGCAGCCAAGCGACCGTTCCATATCCTGCAGGGGATGCCCAAGGAGGGAGCGGTACTCGCGGTCGACAACATGGTGATTGACAAGGACGCGCCGCGCCCCGACCTGGCACTCAAGTTCATCGACTTCATGCTCGAGGGCAAGAACTCGGCTGAGCTAACCAACCTGATCGGCTCCGGCAATCCGAATCTCGAAGCGGTCAAGTACATCAAGCCCGAGATCCTCAAGAATCCGGCAATCTTCCCCGACAAGGCGGTCGCGGCGAAGCTCGAGCAGCTAAAGGATCTGACCGTCGCCCAGCGGCGCCTGCGGAATCGGATGTGGACCGACATCAAGGCGGGGCGCTGACGCCCAGGCAGCTCGAGACTGGCGGAGTGAAACCGGCTCCGCCTGGCACGGTTGCCGCAATGCGGGTCATCGAGAAGCCGCCGCGTGGGGGCGGGCCCGCATGAGTAGGGCTGCCGCGGTCGTTACCAGGTCCCTGCGCCCCGAGGATGCCGGCGAGTTTCTGCGCTTCTTCGACCATGAGCGCGGCGCGGCGTTTGCCGACAATCCGGAATGGGCAAAATGCTATTGCCGCTACTACCACGTGCCGAAGGCGATCCGCTGGGCGTCGCTTTCCGCGCCCAGCAATCGTGAGGCGATGGAGGCACGCATCAAGGTCGGTGAAATGGAAGGCCTGGTCGCCTATGAGGGCGCCGAAGTCGTCGGCTGGGTGAATGCACAGGCGCGCCATAAGCTGCCGCACTGCTTTGCCCGCATGGGCATCGCTCCAACGCCGCTGCCTTGCCAGCCATTCGAGGCTGCAGCAATCGTCTGCTTTGTCGTTTCCCCGTCGCGAAGACGTCGCGGCATCGCGCGCGCGCTCCTGCGCGGGGCGCTCGAGTCGCTGGCGGCCCGCGGCTTCAAGCTGGTCGACGCCTTCCCTTTCAAGTCCGGCGACAGCCAGCTCGACACCGATCACTTCCATGGCCCGCTCTCGCTCTTCCTCGATGCCGGTTTCAGTGTCCTTGGCCAAGACAAGCGCCTGACGGTCGTCCGCAAGCTGCTCGCCGGTCCGGCGTAAGCGCGAGCCCATGTCCTCGCCTGCAGCACCGACGCGGCGGCAGCCGACCCGACTGCCGCTCTATCTCGCCATCTTGTATGGGCTGATGATTGTCTATGCCAGCCTGGAGCCGTTCTCCGGCTGGATGGCGCCATTGCCCGATACGCCGTTCTTTCTGTTCGCGCCGTGGCCGCAGCACCTGACGCGCTTCGACATCGCCGTCAACGTGCTTGCCTATGCACCGTTTGGGTTTCTGCTCGCGCAGATCGATCCGCGACGCCGGCCGGCGCTGCGCCTGATGGTCGCGGCTGGCACCGGTGCCCTGCTCTCGTTGGCGATGGAAACGACGCAGATGTTCCTGCCCATGCGCGACGCCAGCACCGTCGACGTGCTGTCCAACACGGCGGGAGCGACCCTGGGTGGGCTGGCCGCCCTCGCATTCGATCGGGCGCCGGGGGTGCGCGATCGCATCGCGCGGTGGCGATACCGCACCTTTCTCGGCGGCCCGAGCGCCGACCTGGGGCTCGCGTTGCTTGGCGTCTGGCTGCTGTCGCAGGTCAATCCGGGCATACCGCTGTTCGCGGCGACGTTCGACCCCTCGCTGGAGCTCGCGCCTGACCTTGCCGGCACCTTGCTGGAAGCCGCGCAGAGCGCCTTCAACGTCATCGGCGTCGGCTTGTTCCTGGGCCTGCTCCTGCGCCAGCGGCGCGCTCTCGGAGCGGCCGTGCTGTCACTGGTCGCAATCGCCCTGGCTTTGAAGGTCGCCGCCGCATCGCTGCTGCTCAAGTCGGGGGCGTGGGCGCTCTGGCTGGAGCCGGGCACGTCACTCGGCGTAGCCGCCGGCGCGCTGATTCTCATGCTCGCGATCTGGCTGCCGCGCTCCGTGCGCACGACCCTGTGCGCGACGGCGCTGCTTTCTTCCCTCGTCGCGCCGCTCTTGGTGCCGGACCTGTGGCGGGCGCGCGCGCCGCTCGCGCTCTTCGACTGGCCGTACGGCCACCTGCTGAACTTCAACCGCCTTACGCATGCGGTGCTCGTCATCTGGCCCATGCTTGCCAGCGCGTACCTGCTATGGCTAGCCGGACAGCCGGGATGGGGGCAGCGTGGAAACCAAGGCGAGCCGGGTGATCGAGTATAATTTGCCACGGCGCGCAAATTTCGGCGCCGCCGCGATGGCCTATTACCGCTGCCATGTCTTCTTCTGCTGCAACCAGCGCGAGGCGCCGGAGGCATGCTGTAACAATCACGGCGCGCTGGACATGCAGGCTTATGCCAAGCAGCGCATAAAGGCTCTGCGCCTCGACGGCAAGGGTAAGGTACGCATCAACAAGTCCGGCTGTTTGGACCGCTGCGACGAGGGCCCGGTGCTCGTCGTCTATCCTGACGCGGTGTGGTACAGCTACGTCGACAAGCACGACATTGACGAAATCATCGATTCGCACATTGTTCACGGCCAAGTCGTCGAAAGGCTGAAGATTTGACGCGTGGGGAAGACCGCACCACGATTGCCGGTCCGGCTGGCACGCTTGAAGTGGCGCTCAACGTCCCTGCGCAAGAGCCCCACGGCATTGCGCTCGTCGCGCACCCGCACCCCTTGCAGGGCGGGACGCTCGACAACAAGGTAGCGCAGACTCTCGCCAAGACTTTCGTCGCGCTCGGCTATGTCAGCGTAAGGTTCAACTTCCGTGGCGTCGGGAAGAGCGAGGGGCAATTCGCCGATGGCGTCGGCGAGACTGACGACGCCCTGGCCGCGCTCGAGTTTGCCAGGACGCGATTCACCGGCCTGGCCGCGACGGCGCCGGCACTGGCGGGGTTTTCCTTCGGTTCC